>Ga0181523_10005110_pt1 | contig 10981 bp, 7 predicted proteins | sample PEATcosm2014_Bin_43_FD_119752 | JGI IMG/M metagenome (GOLD analysis project Ga0181523, IMG submission 119752) | Peatland microbial communities from MTU Mesocosm Facility, Houghton, MI, USA - PEATcosm2014_Bin05_30_metaG | ecosystem: Environmental > Terrestrial > Soil > Wetlands > Peat | place... | reverse complement strand
GTCTATACCAAGCTCTGGGAAGCTCGGTGTCCTGACATGCGAGGATTCGGATAGCCAAATATTTGCGCATGAGATATACATCGCTATCGACCCGAAGAATGAATCAAGGTGGTACGATGTCGCATATGCTCGCGTGCCGCCATTGCCACGTGGAGTCTACATAGGTGCGCGCGATAAAGATCAACGCAAGGCGTTATCGTCTACGCTCGAAAGGATTAAGAACATCCTCAACACTGCCGACACACCAGTTAACTGGCTGGAAGATGCGTCACTAGCTCCCGGCGACTTAGAAATCATCGTTGGGCCACGCTAGGGAGCCCGGCCCGCCTCGCGTTCCGTTCGAAATGAGGCTGCCCCACCTGTCGCGGTTTTCGACAGAGCCTGCCCTGAGCCTAGCCGAAGAGTGGGAAGCACGAACGTCGACGAGCCAGCTTTGAGGGAGTTCGAGCCCTCCCGGACGCGTCGAAATACGGTATTCCATAGAAATAAGCCGGGATGTCCCATTTTACGTATCCACAAGCAAACAAGCCACTTCATACATTTTTGTATGTACAATTACGTACATAAAATGTTCCTGCAGGAACATTTCTCCACTTTGCTGACGTTTTGCGCGAAGCCTTCCACGGCAGATAAAATCCCCACTTCTCGCGCAAAAAGACGCGCGAGAAATGGGGCACCCCGGCTCACTTGTTGCTTCGGCACACGGGGATAGATAGACTGGCCGCGCGATGACTACACGCCGCCGCTTTGTCCGCAATGCCGCCGTGGTTACGGCCGCTTGGGCGCTTGCTCCGCGAACTCGATTGCTGATGGCGCAGGCCCAGGCTGCCTCGGGCACCTTCCGCAATCCGATTCTGGGCGGGGACCATCCTGACGCCAGCCCCATCCGCGTGGGCGACGATTTTTATCTGACGCACTCCAGCTTCGACTACGCGCCGGGGCTGCTGATCTGGCACTCGCGCGACCTGATCAACTGGCGTCCGGTGGCAGCCGCTCTACATCGCTACCGTGGCAGCGTGTGGGCTCCATATCTGTGCGAGTATCAGAATCACTTTTATATTTATTTTCCCGCCGACAACCGGCTGCGCGTGGTCCATGCCGAACATCCCACGGGACCGTGGAGCGATCCGGTCGATCTTGGCATCAATGCCATTGACCCGGCGCACGTCGGGGAAAACGGCCGCCGCTTTCTCTACATGGCTGGTGGACAGATGGCGGAATTGAATGCGGACGGCCTGTCGGTCAAGACCGCTCCGCGCACGGTGCTCGAGCCGTGGCCGGTGCCAGTTACTACGCGGATGGAGTGCACGTGCCTCGAAGCGCCGAAACTGCTTGAGCACAATGGCTACTACTATTTGAACGTTGCCGAGGGAGGCACGGGCGGACCGGCGACCAGCCATTCGGTGATCAGCGCGCGCAGTCGGCATGCCGATGGCCCGTGGGAGTTCTCGCCGCACAATCCGGTGGTACACACCGCGTCTCGCGAAGATCGATGGATGAGTGTGGGGCATGGAAGACTGGTGGATACGCCGGGCGGCAAGTGGTATATGACGGTTCACTCGTATGAGAATCGCTATCGCACTCTCGGGCGGCAGTTGCTGTTGCTGCCGATCGAGTGGACCGCCGACGGATGGTTCCGCGTGCCCGAGGGGATTGCTGCGGACTCGGCGATCCCGGTGCCGGTGCCTGGGGCGAGCCAGCAGGCATTTCTTGATCCGTCGGACGACTTCACTGGGCCGGAACTCGGGCTGCAGTGGGGCTTCTGGCGTGAGTATGATCCGGCGCGATTCAGCGTTGGCAATGGCGCGCTCATTTTGGCGGCGCGCGGGAAGTCTCTGGCTGAAACTTCCGTGCTGACCACGGCTGTCGGGGGACACTCCTACACGGTCGAGATCGATGCTGAAATCGAGCCGGGTTGCGAGTGCGGGCTGATTCTGTTTTATGATCCGCAGCACGCTTGCGGCATTGTGTTGGACGGCGACGGCGTGGGCGTGCGGCTGGCGAATGGGTATGTCCCCAGCCGCCAGCAGAAGGGCGCGAGCCGCGCCACTTTGCGCGTGGTCAATGACCGGCAGGAAGTCGACTTCTATTTCCGGCTGCCCGGAAAAAGCTGGCAGCGTGCTCAGGAGTCCGCGGAGATTTCAGGGATGCAGCACAACGTGCTGGGCGGCTTCCTTGACGTGCGGCCGGCGGTCTACGCCTGCGGATCGGGGAAGGCTACGTTTCGGAAGTATCGCTACTTCGCCGAGGCAAAGGTTCCGGGTTGAGATTCCCGTGCGATGGCACGCGAAATCTTAACCACAGAGGACACGGAGGACACAGAGAATTCTGGGGTGTATCAAGGCGGGCGCTCGGCGGTTTACTTCCGGTGCGCGCTTTTCTTTTTTCGTGCTGGCTTCTTGCTGGAGTCTTTTTTCCTGCCGAAGACGCGGGCGAAAATCTTGTCGACATTCTTGAGTTGGCGGGGCAGGTCGAAGGCGTGTTCGATCTGCTGGCGTGGAACTTTGCCGGTGATTTCTTTGTCGGCCAGGACGAGTTGATGGAAGTCGAGATTCTCTTTCCAGGCGCGCATGGCGTGGGCTTGGACGAGGCGGTAAGCATCCTCGCGGCTGACGCCGTGTTCGACCAGGTCGAGCAGAAGCTGCCCGCTGAAGATGAGGCCGTGCGTGCTGTCAAGGTTGGCGCGCATGCGCTCGGGATAGACGAAGAGCGTGTCGATCAGGTTGGTGGTCTTGCTGAGCAGGTAGTCGGCGAGCGTGGTCGAGTCGGGCAGGATGACGCGCTCGGCCGACGAGTGCGAGATGTCGCGCTCGTGCCACAGCGCGACATTTTCGAAACCCGCCTGCGCATTGCCGCGGACCACGCGGGCCAGGCCGCTGATCTGTTCGGCAGTCACGGGATTGCGCTTGTGCGGCATGGCCGACGATCCCTTTTGTTTTTCGCTGAAATACTCTTCGGCTTCGCGGACTTCGGTGCGCTGCAAGTGGCGGATTTCGGTGGCGATCTTGTCGAGCGTGGACGCGATCACAGCGAGCGTGGCGAGATAGGCGGCGTGACGATCGCGCTGGATGACCTGCGAAGAAACTGCGGCGGGTTTGAGTCCGAGGCGAGCGCAGATCTTTTCTTCGAGCTCGGGTGTGAGGTGGGCGAAGATTCCGACTGCGCCTGAGAACTTTCCAACGCGCATGTCTTCGGCGGCAGCCAGGAAGCGGGCGATGTTGCGCTGCGTTTCGGAATACCAGTTGGCGATTTTGAATCCGAAGGTGATGGGCTCGGCGTGGATGCCATGAGTGCGGCCGACCATGGGCGTGTCTTTGAACTCCCAGGCGCGGCGCTCGAGGACTTCGGCGAGACGTTGCAGGTCCTGGGCGATGACCTGCGAGGCTTGGCGGATGAGCAGGGCCTGGGCGGTGTCGACCACGTCGTTGGAGGTGAGTCCGTAGTGGAACCAGCGGGCGTGCGGGCCGACGATTTCGGCGACGGCCGTGGTGAAGGCGATGACGTCGTGGCGAACCTCGGCTTCGATCTCGTGGATGCGTTCGACGCGGAAGTCGGCGCGCTCGCGGATGGCGTGGGCGGCGTCTTTGGGGACGAGGCCGGCTTCGGCGAGGGTTTCGGTGGCGGCGACTTCGACGGCCAGCCAGGTTCGGAAGCGGTTTTCGTCGCTCCAGATGCGGGCCATCTCGGGGCGGGTGTAGCGCGGGATCACGGGGGCTCCTTTTCGGGTCAGGGAAAACCCCCACTTCTCGCGCAAAAGTGGCGCGAGAAATGGGCACCCGGAATTTGTGGACTAAGGATTCTAAATGGAGCGCGGGAAAGAGGCTAGCGGATCGCCCCCGGTAGGAGCCGGCAAGAGGGTAGGGATCCTTCGACTGCGCGGGAGGTCTCGCTTGCTCGGCCTCCTGCTCCGCTCAGGATGACAGGGAGCGGAAGGGCACACGAGGGTTTCTATATATGTCGCTTCACGATACAATATTCAAGGACTATCGCGGCACGATACAATCGGGCTGATGAAGAAGCTGACCTTGTCGGATTATCAGGCTTTGGCCGAGTTCCGGTATCAGATTCGGAAGTTTTTGCACTTCAGCGAGCAGGCGGTGCAAGCGGCCGGGCTGGAGCGGGGGCAGTACCAGCTCATGCTGGCGATTAAGGGGATGCCGGAGGGGGTGCGGCCGCGGATCCGGGAGCTGGCCAACCGGATGCAGATCCAACATCACAGCACGGTGGAACTGATCAACCGGCTGGAGGCGGGAGGGTTCGTGCAGCGGGAACGGGCGCGGGAGGACCGGCGCGAGGTGTTGCTGGCGCTGACGCCGAAGGGGGATCGGGTGCTGGAGGAACTGGCGCTGCATCATCACGATGAGCTGAGCCGGGCGGCGCCGAGTCTGGTGGCGGCGTTGCGCCGGTTGACGCCGGGAGAGAAGCAGCCGCGGGGATAGGTTCTGAACGGCTGGAATCGGCTTCGCTCAGGGGCAGACTTTCTCGCGCAAAATCCCCACTTCTCGCGCAAAGGACGCGCGAGAAATGGGGCACCCGTTAGGTACCTCGGGGGCTAAAGCCCTCACAAGTATGGGCAATTTATCGCAGCGCTCGAAGCGCCGCGCCACCCAAAAGCTGTCCCCATAAGACATGCCTTGGAAACATTTCAGGAGGGACATCTTGTTAACTGAGACATCTTAGGACAGACATTTTTAGGAGGACAGACATCCTTAGGGGAGAGACTTCTTATATAGGAAGAAGGACTTTCTAAGAGAAGACATTCAAAGAAAATGGCGAACAATACATCTTCAACCTCTACGGTCACGGTTTCTCAGCCGGCGCAGTTTCGGCTTGCGCTGGTTTCGTTTCTGGCAGCGGGGATTGGACTGATCGCGGGCCTGGTGGCTTATGCGCTGTACAAGCTGATCGGGCTGTTTACCAATCTTTTCTTTTTTCACGAGTGGTCGACGACGTTCAAGAGCGTGGGATCGCATCATCTGGGGGCGTGGGTGATTCTGGTTCCGGTCATCGGCGGGCTGATTGTGGGAGTGATGGCGAAGTATGGGTCGTCGAAGATCAAGGGGCATGGAATACCGGAGGCGATGGAGGCGGTGTTGACCAACCGTAGTCGGATCGAGCCGAAGGTGGCGATTCTGAAACCGATTTCGGCGGCGATTGCGATTGGGACGGGCGGGCCGTTTGGCGCCGAAGGGCCGATCATTCAAACCGGGGGAGCGATTGGATCGCTGGTGGGGCAGGCGCTGCACACGACGGCGGTTGAGCGGAAAGTTTTGTTGGCGTGCGGGGCGGCGGCGGGAATGTCGGCGACGTTTAACACTCCGATTGCGGGAGTGATTCTGGCGATTGAGTTGCTGCTGTTTGAATTCAAGTCGCGGTCGTTCATACCGCTGGTGATTGCGAGCACGCTGGCGACGGCAGTACACATGCAGTTGTTGGGTCGCGGGCCCATGTTTCAGGTGGGGACGATGGAGTTCGGGATTCCGGGCGCACTGCCGTTTTACCTTGTGCTGGGGCCGATCTGCGGACTGGCAGCGGTGGGGTTGAGCAAGGCGCTGTATTGGGTGGAGGATTTGTTCGAGAAACTTCCGTTCGATGAATTGTGGTGGCCGGCGACGGGAGCGCTGGCGCTGGGTGTGATCGGATACTTTGTGCCGCGCGTGTTTGGCGTGGGGTATGACACGATCGGGGATATTCTGAACGGGCAACTGGCGTGGAAAATTCTGCTGGTGGTGATGATCGCGAAGTTCGCCGCGCTGGTGATTTCGCTGGGATCGGGAACGTCGGGCGGGCTGCTGGCTCCGACGTTTATGTGGAGCGCGGCCATGGGCGGGCTGTTCGCGATGGTGGCAAATCACGTATTCCCGGGAGCGCATCTTTCACCGGGAGCGTTTGCGCTGGTGGCGATGGGGGCGGTGTTTGGGGCGGCGTCGCGAGCAGCATTTGCGTTCATCATTTTTGCATTCGAGATTACGCGGGATTACAACTCGGTGCTGCCGCTGATGCTGGTGGCGGTGATTGCGGATGGAGTCGCGATGCTGTTCATGCCCACGAGTTCGATCATGACCGAAAAGCTGGCGCGGCGCGGGCTGCGGGTGCATCAGGATTATGAAGCGGACGTTCTGACGCAGGCCACGGTGGGCGAGACGATGGAGCGGGATGCGCCGGTGGTCCCGGCTGACACGAAGGTAGTAGAGCTGGCGGAACGGATTGCGCGGCACGATTCGGCAGTGGCGCGGCATGAGGCGTTGTTGATTGTGGACGATGCGGGCCGGCTGGCGGGGATTATTACGCGGGGCGATATTTTGCGGGCGCTGGATAAAGATTCGTCGGGTGCGGAAACGGTGCAGGGGGCGGGGCGCACGCATCTGGTGGTGACTTATCCGGATGAACTGGTTTCGGAGGCGGCGGCGAAGTTGTTGCGCTTCGACATTGGGCGCATGCCGGTGGTGGAGCGGGAGGATGAGAGGAAAGTGGTGGGGTATTGGGGACGGGCTGCGGTGCTGGCGGCGCGGTTGCTACGGTTTCAGGATGAGCATGTGCGGGAGCGGGGATGGATTGGGGGTGAGGCACGGGAATGAACGTCCCTCAGGGGCTAAAGCCCTCGAGGAGAGTGAAGGCTGATCGCAGCGCTGGAAGCGCTGCGCCACCCAAAATCGCTACGGAATCCACGAATCAATCACTATCGAATCCACACATCGAAGCGCGGGGAGATGAGATGGCGGGTGGAAAACTGGAGGAACTGCGGGCGTATCTGCGGCAGCAACCGGTGATGCTGGCGCTGCTGGCGGGGCTGGCGGTGATTTTTTTTCTGGCGGTGACGGGATTGTCGCGGGCGTATCAGGCGCAGCGGGAATCGCTGGGGAGCCGGTGGTTCAGCCGGGGCGTGACGGATTTGAAGGCGGAGCGCTTCGCCAGCGCGGTCACGGAATTTCGGTCGGCGCTGCTGTATTCGCCGGACGACTACTCTTACCAGCTCAATCTGGCCGAGGCTTTGATTGGGTTGAAGCGAACGGCGGAGGCCTCGACGTACCTGGTCAACCTGTGGGACCGGGAGCCCGAGGATGGGGTGGTGAACCTGGAGCTGGCGCGCATCGCGGTTCAAAAAGGACAGACCGAGCAGGCGCAGCGCTACTACCACAATGCGATCTACGCGACGTGGTCAGGAGACCAGCCAGATGACCAGGAAGGGAAGCGGCGCGAGGCGCGGCTGGAACTGATTGAATTTCTTTTGCGGACAAACGCGCGGGCGCGGGCGGAGTCGGAGTTGATTGCGCTGGCCGAGAATGTGGGCGAGGATTCGGCACAGCAGCAACAGGTGGGGAATTTATTTGTACGTACCCTGGACTACGAACGGGCGTATGTGGCTTACCGGCTGAGTCTGAAATCGGAACGGCACAACCGGGCGGCCTTAGCGGGGGCGGGATTGGCGGCGTTCGAACTGGCCCGCTATCCCGAGGCGCACCGGTACCTGCAATCGGCGGTGGCGGCGGATTCCGACGATGCGGAAAGTGCGGCGCTGTTGAAGACCACGGACCTGGTGCTGGAGATGGATCCGTTTCAGCGGCAGATGTCGACGGCACAGCGCAACCGGATTGTGGTGGAGGCTTTTGCGGCGGCGGGAGAGAGGATCAAGGCGTGCGGGGCGCAGAAGAGTTCCGCGGCGGCGAAGTCGGGGCAACCGAACCTGACGGAGAGCTGGGCGACGATGAAGCCGCGGGTGACTGCGGGGGGGTTGCAGCGCAATCCGGACCTGGTGGAATCGGCGATGGATCTGGTGTTTGAGATTGAGCGGGAAACCAGTGTGAGCTGCGGGGCTCCGGCGGGAAGGGATCAGGCGCTGCTGCTGATTGCGAAGCTGCATGAGGGGAACTGAGTGGTGGCGTGATGGGTACTTCCCTCGAGTCCGCGGGGAGTGGAGATGGATGGGTAGGGATCCTTCGACTGCGCTCAGGATCACAAAAAGGCTCGGGAGGGTCATGGAAAGCGAACAAGTGGTAGCGGACAGGACGATCCGTGAGCAGTCGATGCAGGGGCGTTCGCGCGCGCTGTTGCAGTCGGTGTTTCGGGAGGACCGGTTTTTTCTGGTGCTGTCGGTGTTCATCGGGATTTTTTCCGGGCTGGCAGTGGTGTGTTTCCGGTTTGCGATTGGATGGTGCCGGCTTTATTTGCTCGGGTCGGGCGCGGTGTTGACGACGTCGCGTGTGCTGCTGGCGCCGACGTTGGCGGGGTTGGTGATCGCGGTGCTGGTGATTCATGTGTTTCCGCATGCGCGGGGCAGCGGGGTGAATCAGACCAAAGCGGCGCTGTACATCTACAACGGCTACATTCCGTTCCGGACGGCGATCGGCAAATTCATCACGGCGGCGCTGGCGATTGGATCGGGACATTCGTTGGGGCCGGAAGATCCGTCGCTGCAGATTGGGGCGAGCCTGGCATCGGTGCTGGGGCGAAAGATGAGATTGTCGCGGGACCGGATGCGGCTGATCGCGCCGGTGGGCGCGGCGGCGGGACTGGCAGCGGCGTTCAACGCTCCGATTTCGGCGGTGCTGTTCGTGATCGAGGAAGTGATTGGGCGGTGGACGGCGGGGATTTTGGGATCGGTGGTGCTCTCGGCAGTATCAAGTGTGGTGGTGATGCGGTGGTTCCTGGGGTCGGAGTCGCTGTTCCGAATTCCGGCGGTGCAACTGGAGCGGCCTTCGGAGTTGATCGCGTATTGCATTCTGGGCGTAGTGGGCGGGCTGGCGTCGGTTTTGTTTTCGACGGGGATCGCGACGCTGCGGCCGCGGTGCAAGGCGCTGCCGCTGTGGACACAATATTTTCAGCCGGCGGTGGCGGGATTGCTGATTGGGATCATGGCGGTGCTGGGTGCGCCGCAGGTGATGGGAGCGGGCTACGAGGCCATGGACGAGGCCATGCACGGGCGGTTTACGTGGCAATTCATGGCTTTGCTGGCGGGGCTGAAGATTGTGGCCACGCTGCTTTCGTTCGTGAGCGGAACGCCGGGAGGAATGTTCGCGCCGACATTGTTTATCGGGGCGATGCTGGGAGCGGCGGTGGGCGGGGCGGAGCATGTGTTGGTGCCGCATCTGAATGCGTCGCCGGGAACGTACGCGCTGGTGGGGATGGGAGTGTTGTTCGCGGGATTTCTGCGGGCGCCGATGACGTCGGTATTCATGGTGCTGGAGGTGAGCGGGAATTACTCGATTATTCTGCCGGTGATTTTAGCGAATACGTTTGCGTATGTGATTTCGCGGGGGTTGCAGCCGATTGCGATTTTCGATTTGCTGACGCGGCAGGACGGGCTGGAATTACCGTCGATGGAGGAGCAACGGGAAGAAGGCGTGCTGCGTGTGGAGGATGCGATGCAGAGTGCCGACGGCCGGGTGGTCGATGCGCGGGAGACGGTGGAGAGCGCACTGCAGCTGGCGGTGAAATCATCGGCCGACGATTTGCTGGTAAGGTTCGATCCGAGCGGTTGGAGCGTCGTCGCGAAAAAGGACCTGCGCAGGATGGTGGATGAGGGAATGGGCGGAATCGACCTGGATTCGGTGGTGAGCGGCGTGCGGGTTCCGTTCTTGCATCCCGATCATCCACTGGAGACGGCGCTGCGGTATGTGGATCGATGGCCGCTGGTTCCGGTGGTGAGCCGCGCTGACTTCCGGCAGTTAGAAGGCGTGATTACGAAGCGCGACGTGCTGGAGCGATACCGGGAGTTCGGAGAGGGATAGGCGGGGTGGAGCGGATTGTAGATTTCAGATTTCAGATTGAAGAACGGGGGCTGCATTCTTTCGCCCGCTGCGCGGCTGGATTTCGGAACGCTTCAGGCCAAGTTCTTTCGCGACTCTGGTTACACACCGATCCAGTGGAACAGGATCAACGCTAACGTTCCGCTGCCGACGATGGTCCAGAGGACGAGGCCCTGGAGAAGTGGACGAACGCCGACCTGCTTGAGGGTTTGCTGGTTCAATCCTGTGCCGATCAAGAAGAGAGTAAGGGTGAGGCCGATCTTGCCCAGATGGTTGAGCACGCTGAAGGCTGGGCTGAAGTTTGGGCTGAGATCCGGCAACACGGTGTTGAGCAGCGCGGCGAGGCAGAAGAACAGGATGAACCAAGGCCACTGGATGCGGGCTTTGCTCTTCACGGTGACGGCAGTAACCAGAGAAAGAGGAACGATCCACAGAGCGCGGGCCAGCTTAACGGTCGTTCCGACGGCGAGGGCGGTGGGACCGTACTTGGCGGTCGCGCCCACGACGGAACTGGTGTCGTGAATGGCCAGAGCCGACCACAGACCGAATTGCGACTGGGTCATGTGAAATGCGTATCCGACGAGGGGAAAGAGGAAGAGAGCGACCGAGTTGAGGATGAAGACGGCTCCGAGCGACACGGCCATTTCTTCTTCGCTGGCGTCGGCGATAGGGCCGACGGCCGCGATGGCGCTGCCGCCGCAGATGGCGGTGCCCGCGCTGATTAAGAATGCCGATTTCCTTCCGACGCAGAGCAGATAGCCGAACCCGAGACCGAGGAGCATTACGGTGGTGATGCTGACAGCGGTGTAGAGGAAGCCGGAGCGTCCGGCTTGCAGAACCTGGTGCAGGTTCATGCCGAAACCGAGAGCGACGACGGAAGCTTGCAGAAGAAATTTGGCGAGACGTTTGCTTTGGTGGGGAAAAGGATGGACGGCAGCGAGTCCGAAGACCAGGCCGCCGAGGAGCGCGAAGGGCGGCGAAATCAGGCCGCTGGCGGCCAGGACGAGGGCCAGGACGAGCGCCAAGATGAACACGGTTTTTCTCATACGGTCTTGGTCATACGGTCTTGACTATGCTGTCTTGACCATGTTGTGTTGGCTGTCTTGCCCATGAAGGGAGTCTGCGCCGGGAAAGGCAAGGGCGTCCAAGCAGTAGTTCTGATGGGCGATTAGCTGGGCTTATCGGCTGGACTTACTCGTTCGATCTGGCGGAACGAGGACGTTTTCGGGCGGGGC
>Ga0181523_10005108_pt1 | contig 10990 bp, 8 predicted proteins | sample PEATcosm2014_Bin_43_FD_119752 | JGI IMG/M metagenome (GOLD analysis project Ga0181523, IMG submission 119752) | Peatland microbial communities from MTU Mesocosm Facility, Houghton, MI, USA - PEATcosm2014_Bin05_30_metaG | ecosystem: Environmental > Terrestrial > Soil > Wetlands > Peat | place... | reverse complement strand
TCAGTGCGTGCGAGGGACGCGGGTCGTTCAGCTGAATCGGCGGACGCGTGTCACGCTCGACGAGCGGGGTGTCGTCCAGAAGTTTGGTGTGTCGCCGGAATCGATACCGGACTACTTGGCGCTAGTGGGCGATTCTGCGGATGGCTATCCGGGCCTGCGTGGCTGGGGTGCAAAGTCGTCGGCAGCTGTCCTGGGCAAGTATGGCCATTTCGAATCAATTCCTGCGGATTGGCGCGAATGGCACGTGAATGCCGCCAACGCCAGCGCTCTGGCAGATACTCTCAGCCGCGAGCGTGATCGCGCACTGCTCTTCCGTACGCTGGCGACACTACGAACCGATCTGCCACTGTTTGAGGACGTGGACCAATTGGGTTGGAAGGGCCCCACGGCTGGTTTCGACGAGGTCGCAGCCCGGTTGGATGCCGCACGAACAGAAAAGCGCCGATCATTGTTTCGCCGGCCGAGGCGCAAGTAGATCCGGTAGCCCACATGAGCGGGGTTGGATTGCCTGGATAGGACTACTATCGTTCGCGATCGAAGGCTGCTTACCTACAGCGCGAAAGCGCAAGAAACGCTCTCTATCTGCGCTCTGTTTGCGTGTTCAACAGTGCTTTAGAGGCTTAAAGATGTCATCCGGGGCCTGCCAAGTTGTTGAAGTTACGTTCTCGTGCGGATTCGATTCCGTCCGCGCTCACCAACCCCTATACGGTTGACACTTTTCGGGGGTTGTTCGTTGCGCTATTGGGTGAGCGCATACTGCGGGAATGGGTAAAGGGCCGACAAACCTCACTTCAGGCCGGCTAATGATTCTATTCTCGCGTTCGGATTGGGTGACAGCTCGCACGAAGATCGTCTGCGGCTTGCAGGATTCCTCCCGAGTTACGGCTGTCGCTCGGTGCCATCGTGTGCCCGGGCGAGCTAGAACACGCGGCCCAGGGCAAAGAACCATGCAGCATGTCCTGTGTCTCCGACACTTCCGCCAAAGAGCACGGGTCCAAGAGCGGTCCGCACGATCACACCGGCAGCGCCGTCAGTGGGAAGTTTGCTCACGTTCGGATCGTTGAACATTTTTCCGACCTCATACATTGTGACGGCGTAAAGGCTGCTGCCAAGGAAGGGCGGGAGAGTGAGCAGTCTGTGCAGGTATCCCACCCGGAAGAGGTAATACTGATCTCCGCGCACCTCGTTCTGGCCATAGGCAAGCAACCCGCCCGTACCTCCGAGGAAGTATTGAGGAATGCCGGTACGGTCGTAGCCAATGGTCGACCCGCCCTGAGCCAAGAGGAAGACAGAAGCGGGCGCGGACACGGCTTTGAAAAACTGGGTTCTCGCTTCCAGATTTGGAAACGAGGTAGCCGCTCCCGGGCTCGTATCTACCCAGTGGAAGTCCAAATCGCCGTAATACCCCTGGCGCGGAATGATCGGGTCATCCCGGTGGTCGGTGATGAAACGAAATCGCGAAGCGCCGGTTTCTCCGCTGACTGATGAAAACTCCGGAGTACCCAGCTTGAGGTTTGCATCCAGATAGCCCACTTCGTAGCCGGCACGCACTTCGCTGAACCGGCTCACGGCGTAGCCGAGATCAATTCCAAATTGTGCCCTCCCGATGCGGTAGTCGGCCTGAGGATTGTTGTGGGAGTAGAGCCACTCCGCAGAGTTGTTTGCACTTACGCGTGGCGCGAAGAACCAGTGGGTGGTCTGCGTGAATCTCTTGTAGAACTCGGTGGAGATTCCGTAGGTATTTCCAAACGAAAAATCCGTACGCAATTCCGAGCCGTACCCTGCGATGTCGAGAATCGTGTAACGTCCTCCCAGCGTGAAGGTGACGTTCTGGGGCTCCGCGCCGTCCACTACAAAGGCAGGTTGCAGAACAGGGGGCGCATAATTCTTCTCGCTGACCGTGATCAGCAGGCCGACTTGGCCATCATTTTGGGTCAGACCATACGAAGCGCTTTCGAATCTGCCGATTCCGGTCAAGCGGGTCAGATAGGCGTCCAGCTGCGGCGTGTCGATCGGCTTGCCCACCACAGGCTGGAGAAATTTCTCGATCTTTTGCTCCGCATCGGTGTTCGTACCTTCCACTTTTACAAATTGTGGAATGCCCGCCGCTCCTCTCTTGCGCGCATCTCGCTTTGCCACGTATTCGTTCCAATCGGCCTGATTGAGAGCATAAGGCAGCAAGATCTTAGACTTCGCCTCTGCTGCTTCCATTCCCTTCTGGATCATTTCATCCGCCTTATTGAATTGCAGGCTCGTGTATTTCTGAAGATCAACTTTGACAACGATGTCCGCAGCCTCCATTCCCCGCAGCTCCGAGTTTGCGGTAGCGACTGTGATCGATTGGCCGAGGACGCTAAAGAGAGATTGGATTTCATCTGCGGTGGCGGGAGCGACCTGGAGATGAATCGCGATCACCACATCGGGCCCCATGTCGCGTACCAGGTCCGTAGGCAGGTTGTCAACTAACGCACCATCCACATAGACGCGGTCTCCGTCGCGGATGGGATCGAAGATTGCCGGCAGAGACATGCTGGAACGCATCGCCAGACCAATCGGACCGGTAGAGAACACATGCGCCTTCTTCGAAATCAGCTCGGTGGAGACGCAGCGGAAGGGGATGGGGAGGTCGTCGAACGATTTCACGGTCGAATAGGCCAGCGTTTCCCGGTCAATCACCAGGCCGATTTGATGTCCGGAACTCAATCCGGACGGGAGGCTCGCCCCGTGTCTGAAACCAATGACCAAGTCGTTTTGAACCGCGGCCGCATCCTCCTTGCGGCGGAAAGCGAGGTCTTGATAGGGAGTTTCACCCCCAATCACCAGCGGCCAGTCCATGTGTTTGACTAGCACTTCGAGTTCATCCGGGCTCTTGCCGGTGGCATACATGCCTCCCACCAGGGCGCCCATGCTGTTTCCAGAGAGATAGTCAATGGGAATGTGGTGCTGCTCAAACCACCGGAGCACTCCGATGTGGGCCAGGCCGAGCGCACCGCCGCCTTCGAGCGCAACCCCGATCGTCAGCCGCTTGGGAGGCGTTGGTACGTTCTGCGCAACCGCGACAAGCGAAGACATGCTCACCATGAAGAGAACGAGCGTGATCCTCAACGGTAGGCAATAAGAACGCCAGCGAGTGCTTTCGAACGAACAAATGAAATTCATGGCGACCTCCGGTTTTCTTCAATTTCTATGACCACTCAGTCTGGTTCGCTACTTCTCAAAAAAACCGATCCGCCCCGCTCGAATCAGCGCAGAGAAATCAGGAGAGCGGTTCGCCGCTTGCGCCGCGGCGTTGATGTGCTCGCGCTGCTTCAACTCCGGGAATGGAAGCCCACCGGTGACCAATCGTCCCCGGTCGTAGAGCAACTCATCCAGCGTGCCGTTTAGTAGGAATTGGTAGTTCCAGGGCTGCGGGTTGTTAACGTCAGCCGCAAGCGGTTTTTGGAGCGTAGTCGTGCAGTTTCTTGTCACTTCGTTATACCACTCGGGATGATCTTTCAATTTGTTCAGGTAGGCGACATAGGTGAGGAACATGGCACGCGCAACTTCGGGTGGTACGTTGACGCGGTACAGATACACTTCTTCATCCTTACGGTAGTTGGTGCGCAATCGAATCACGTCGCGCTCGTCCGCCGCCACAAAAATCAGTCCGTACTGGCGAAAACATCCAAGAATGGTCGAGTACGCCTGATCCGCTTTGTAGCGTGCCTCAATGGAAAATGCGACATGCTCATTGTCTCCAAATTGAAAGCTGACAATCGGGTGGCTGGCAAAGGGGATCCCCCAGTTCGTCAGGAACAAGTCGGCGGCCCGGAGCTGTGAAAGATAGAGTGTCCGGTCGGTCCAGCAATTCGAGTAGTCGGTTTCGGTGCGATAGTCGCAGTTGCGCAAATTGTGAATGGTGACCCGATCCCCGTCCATTTCAGCCCAGGCTGTTCGAGCAACGTCGGGTTGCCAATTGCCTTTGTTCGAGGGCTTTAGGGTGAGCCACCATGCGAGCACGCTGCAAAAGCCCACGAGACACAAGGCGGCAGCCCAACGGGATCCTCTGAACTTGAATAAAATCGCGACCATCCCGAGAACGTAGATCAAAGTCGCCGGAATGCGTAATGCCGCAATCCGAAAATCAACGTAAAGAGCCGCCACCGCCCACAGAGTAAGCAGCGCGAGAATAAACCACATAATTGTGGTTCCAATCGCCCGCAGCACACTTAACCACGTCGGCGATGGGGTAGGGCGTGGGGCAGGAAGGCTATTCATCCTCGCCGGGCCTGTTGCATGGTCTTTCCCTTCATTCTTACTTTATTTCCTTACTTTATTTCCTTACTACCGACAGCTGCCGCTTGTTCGGCGCAGAGTCGGAAACCACCGCATTTCAACACGTGCTACGTTACGTGGCAACTGTCAATTGCGACAGTTGCCAGTAAGCGCACTGGGGATGTTATGTTTGCTCGGATGGGGCATTCGATGCCGGAGCAGTCTTGGATGGCGCAGCGCGGTGAGTCCGGCGCCAGATAAACACTATTTGGTGTCGTGCCGAAGGAAGTGTGGCAAAAATTCGCGCAGCAAATTGAATCCCAACGATGCCGCCAGCATTGTCGTTCCCCGTATGGCAGCATCGCCGGCGGTTGCTCTACTGTCTGGATACCATGCATTGGAAATAGACGCAGAGCCGTAGTCACCGACGAAGCGAGAGAAAGCTGGTATCTGACGACCGCTCGCGGTACGCGAAACCATCGCCGACACAGCGGCGTGTTTCATGCGCGGCCAAACCCCTCTGTTTGCGGACAGGAAATAGCGTGGATCTTCACCGTCGACGGCAGCAAATCCGAATCGAATGGTATTGGCAATCGCGCACTAGGCGAGAGCCGACCCAAACCGTTTGCCATATCCCTCTGCCCCCTGGTGCCACTCGGGCGGATAATTGTACGCTTGACCAACGCCGGCTCCGACCGCGGGCTCGATTATGCTGTCGAGACTAAACACGGAGCGGCGATAGATCCGAGCTCGCTCCGCAAATGTTAGTGTTAATGGGTGGCCCGCCGGGTTCGACGTATGCCCATATCCCGTGGCAGATGGCGCGGTTGGCAAGGACGCAGGCGGATCCGGCTCCGAGTTCTGAGCGAGCGCCGGAACGACCAGGAACAAAATCCCAAGTGCCGCGATGCCTGAGACCAGTGATCTACCGTGAACTACACGCGCGCGCCGAGCATGCAACAAACTAAACATTCGTATGATCGTCTCCCTCCGATGACTGCGCAAATATGCGCGCCGCCGCAGCGCACCCACTTTCGCACTGTTCAGGCGAGGAAACTACGAAAAACCCGGGAGTCAGCCAAGGGACCAAGCAAGACAATTCGCTTCTGCGCCATAATTTTCTCCTCTGGCTGCCGACCGCCCATCTGCAAAGCGTTGCTGTCTAGCTGGGCTCGGGCACAAAAACAGGTTGGCATTATGTGCCCAATCCCTCGTTTAGGCGAGGGGCGAAAGCGGCCATCAGCGGGCACTTTGGCCCCGCAGTGACGTAGCCGGGGAAGATTGTTGCCAAGCGTCGACTGGCACACCTCCAGCAACTTACAATCCCGAGGTCGAGTAGCGCAGAACCGACAAGGCCGACCGGTATTCATATCCAGCCTGTGCGTCTCTGATCTCGACCTGAGTCTGCTGCAGTTGTGCCTGGCTGAGTTCTACAAAAGAACTGAGGCCCAACTTGTATCGTGTCGCCAGATCGAGCGCCAGGTTTGCCTGGGCCAACAACTATCGAAAATTGAAGAGTGGTGACTTGGAAGGCGATGACGCCTGAGCGGTTGATCCCGTGTTCGACAGCTCGGAATCGATCAGGGACGCAGCCTGGTCCCACACGCGCGGATCATTCTCGATTTCGTGGTGGGGCTTGTTGAAGACCCGAGCGTACCATGGATAATTGTCGCAGTTGATGGGATGATCCTTATACGTCATCCGAAAATTACCGATGATCTTAGTCCGTGCTGGATCCGCTGCGAGAATTTCCGAATGTCCGTGAAGAGGACCTCCAGACTGATAGAAGTTGATCGCGTTTGCTACATTAACCGGGATCCGGGAACCATCCTGGCCGGGCTTAGCGATAATATCCACTTGGATGGTGAGCAGCACCGGAATACCATTCTGTCCCAACTCCCGGGCTAGCCAGGCGGTCTCTGAAGCACCCCAGCTGTGGCCGTAGATGATAATTCTCGCTTGCCCCTTCTCTGTGGTCGTGAGGATGCCGTCATGGTCGGTGTCCAGAAGGCGCAAGACCTGACGGAAGGCCTTTTGCCCATCGTGATTTGAAAACACCTCGGCATAAACACCAGAGGGGTAACGGTCACGAAGATACGCGGCAAACTGAACTTCAGGATGCTTCGTATCATCATGCTTAACGAAGCCTCCAACAAACCCAATAATGATCGCCTTGCGATCTCCCTCAGCGCCGTTTTGAACTTGCTGCCGCGAAGTGTCTTCCAGCGATGAAGCCGCTGCAGTTTCTTGGCGTGTGCTCGCAGCGTCGGAAGCGTTGCGTTGCGAAACACCCTGACCGCTGGTGTCCTGGGTGAAGAACTCCACTCCTCGCGAACCGATCTCGGACCGCCGCTCCTGGGTTGCCGCACTCAGTGTGAACGTCCCAATGAAAGCGACTGCAATGATGATGTTGCGACACATACTCCATCCACCAACGCCCGTCATCCTAGCAAGGAAACATTCACCCATCAACCTGCACGCCACCGTGCAACTTCTATTCTGAAGCCTGCCCCACATCACCGGAACACCGCCCCCACTTGACCAGAATACGCGCTAGGCGGTAGAAAGGAACTCCAAAACGGAGACAATTATGCGCTGGTACCACTACCTGGCGTACTTCTTCGGGGGCGCTTTTCTCGCAAACGCACTGCCCCATCTCGGCAATGGCATCTCGGGCCATGCCTTCCAGAGTCCCTTCGCGACCCCGCCGGGGGTCGGGTTGTCGTCCTCAACGGTCAATGTCCTGTGGGGGCTCTTCAACCTTGCTGTCGGCTATCTGCTGGTGTGCCGGGTCGGGAACTTCGAACTGCGCAAGACCCCGCACGTCCTTATCCTCGGGGCGGGCATCCTGATCATGTCGCTAAATCTTGCCCACGTATTCGGACGGCTCCACGGCGGGCTGTGAGCCCGCCCTTTCGACTCAAGCTCATTTCCCAATCGGGTGGCCAAAGCGATAAACTCTCTGGAGGAAAAAGCCATGACAGATGACCGGAAAAACGACCCAAAAAACCGATCGACAAACGACGTGCATTCGAGCGAGGTGCATCCTTTCGATATCACGCGGCGCAACTTTGCCGCCATCCTGGTAGGCGCCGGCCTGGCTGCAACAACAACAGCCCAGACGACGCAGCCGGTAGCGGGACCCGAGCTGGTCGAAACCGACGTCGAAATCAAGACGGCGGACGGAACCTGCGACGCCACGTTTATTCGTCCGAAATCCGGTTCCTATCCGGGCGTACTCATCTGGTCCGACGCATTCGGCTTGCGGCCCTCGATGCGCGCAATTGGCAGGCGTATCGCTGCTGAGGGATATTCCGTTCTTGTGCCCAATCCCTTTTATCGCGTTTCCAAAGCTCCTTTCACGGATGCCTCCACCTTCAACTTCCAGAATCCGGACGATATGGCAAAGCTGCGGCCGCTGATGGCGTCGGTGAACGCCCCCGGCAACGCGGAGAAGGACGCCGCCGCTTACGTGGCCTTCCTCGATGCACAAAAAGAAGTGAACAAGGCAAAGAAGATCGGAACCCAGGGTTACTGCATGGGCGGGGCGCTGGTTATGAGAACCGCCGCGACACTGCCCGATCGCATTGGTGCGGGCGCGTCGTTCCACGGCGGAGGGCTGGTGACCGACAAGCCGGACAGCCCGCATCTGCTCGCGCCGAAGATCAAGGCCCGTATGTATTTCGGGATCGCGTCGAACGACGATGCGAAACAGCCGGATGCCAAGGACAAGCTCCGCGAAGCCTTCGCAGCCGCCAGGGTTCCCGCCGAAATCGAAGTGTATGCAGCTCTGCATGGCTGGTGCGTGTCGGATATGCCCATGCGCGACGGCGCGCCCATCTATAACAAGCCCGAGGCCGAACGTGCCTGGGGGAAACTCGTCGCCTTGTATAGAGCGGCCCTAACCTAGCCCTCATTGCCGGCAGATACGCCGGCGGTACGAGGACAGTCCAAAACTTGCGCAATTGTCGAGTTGTTCGTTACACATAAGTCAGTAATAGTTACCAACCGCGCCAATAAGCTCGATCATTACAATGCTTTAGCAGGCCGAGATCCCCTTCTGCCAGCCCGTTTTGCGGCTCAAAGCCTACGCAAGTAACGTGCCAAGACCCCGCAGTTACTCTTACGAAGAGGCTACTCCTCCCACTATTTTGGGCCATGTACTACCGTGCTTCTCTCACTTACTCTCATCTCAATCGACCTACTGATTACAGGAGCCGGATGAAATATATTCTCTCAATCCTTCTGCTGGGCGCGGCCATGCACGCACAGAGTTTCACAGCGAGCAGCAGTTCCGAGCTTCCCGATGCACCCAGCCAGCGTCCTTTCTGGACGGTTGAGAACAAGATGAACGTCAGCATCTTAGCCGGGCTGATCGCCGCCGACGCTATCACCACGCAGCGCGGGCTTAATGAGGGCCTCCACGAAGCCAATCCGATCATGCGTCCCTTCGTGACGCGTGGCGCCGCCGGAGAAACTGCCGGATCGGCTTTAGGTTTTGGCGCGGGCGTTGGCGTCGTCTACCTGTTGCACCGCAGCCACCACTACAAGGCGGAACGCATCACCATGCGCATGTTCGTCGCCGGTGAAGCAGGGTTCGTCGCTAACAATATCATTGCGATTCGCTGACCGGTCGTGGTGCCGTGACCGCGGACCGCAGACCACTGGCCGAGCTCCAGCTTCCGTGAAGTGCGTTGGGCCAGCTCCCCTTCCACGTTATAATTCCATGCTGGAAGAATTTTCTTCGACTATTCGAAGAATCCCCCGGCCACTTTCGCGAATCTTTAATACCGAAGGAGTCTGCATGGCGATTCAGAAAACGGAAAAAATCTGGCACAACGGACAGTTCATCGCCTGGGACGACGCGACCCTCCATGTGATGTCTCATGTTGTGCACTATGGCTCTTCGGTGTTTGAAGGTATTCGGTGCTACGCTCTGCCCACCGGCGCGGCGATTTTCCGTGCCCCCGAGCACATGCAGCGCCTCATCGACTCCGCCCGAATTTATCGCATCGACGTCCCCTTCACCCGCGACGAGATCGTGCAAGCCATGCTCGAACTGGTGAAACGTAACGGCGTGTGGCCCTGCTACATACGCCCCATCGTTCTCCGCGGCTACGGCGAAGCTGGCGTCAATCCCTTCAACTCCCCCACCGAAATCTATATTTGCAACTATCCCTGGGGGAAATATTTGGGGACCGATTCGAGCGAGGGAGTGGACGTGTGCATTTCTTCGTGGACGCGGATCGCGCCTAACACATTGCCGGCTATGGCCAAATCGGGCGCGAATTACATGAACTCGCAGCTCATCAAGATGGAAGCCATCGTCAACGGTTACTCTGAAGGCATCGCACTGGACGTGAATGGCTATGTCAGCGAAGGCTCGGGCGAGAATCTGTTTGTCGTCCGCAACGGCGTATTGCAAACCGCGCCGCTAGGCAACTCCGTGCTTCCGGGCATCACGCGCGACTCGGTGTTGCAGATTGCGCGCGACCTTGGCATCAAGATCGTGGAGCAGCAGATACCCCGCGAGTCGCTTTACATCGCCGACGAAGTTTTTTTCACCGGTACTGCCGCGGAAATCACGCCCATTCGTTCCGTCGACAAGATCAGCGTGGGCAAGGGCAAGCTCGGCCCCATGACCAAGTCTCTGCAAGCGGAGTTTTATGGGATTGTTCGCGGCGAGAAGGCGGACCGCTACGACTGGTTGACGCCGGTTCCGGTGGGGTCGAAGTTACCGGTGGAAGTCTAAGTCTTACGTCGAGCGTTGTGCGCAGTGGGCCTGCCGCTCCTCGAAATGACGGTTTGCCCTTCCTGTTGCCTTGCACTATAGTTAGTCGCGCCTGATCGCAGGCGACCGTGTTCTTTTTTCATTAACCCCCAGCCCATAAGGAGAACTGTCATGTCTGCTCCCACACCTGAATTTGCCCTGGGCTATCGAGCGATGATGCTTGATGGCGTTGCCCGAGAAGTCGAAATTACCAAGAGAGTTTTAGCAGCGATCCCCGAGGGAAAGAGAGACTACCGGCCAGATCCCCACGCGCGCACCGCCTGGGAACTGGCTTGGCACCTTGCGAACACCGACGTCCAGTTTATGGACGGGATCGCCGATCTGAAGTTCACCATGGCGAATCCGGCTGAGGTCGACAAGCCTAAGACGGTAGCCGAAGTGGTGGAATGGTACGACCGGAATATGAAGAGCGGAGCGGATCGTGTGGCCGCTTTGTCGGCGGAACAGTTGCTGACACCGGTTAATTTTATGGGCGCCTTCAACTTCCCGGCGGTGTTCTATATGGCGTTCCTGAACAATCACAGCATCCATCACAGGGGCGAGTTGGCGACCTATTTGCGCCCCATGGGGTCGAAAGTGCCCTCGATCTACGGGGGGAGTTACGACGAGCCTCTTCTGGCAGCCGCGTGAAGCAACGCCGTTAGCGCAGACGTCTGAGACAACCTGCGGCCTGCCTCGCAACTGAGGCAGGCCGCTCCGTTTAGGGTGATAACTCGTTAGGTTTCTGAGGGCAGGGTAGAAGCCTGGCGGCCGAAAAGCCCGCCCCCAGCCGCCATTGGTCTCGTTACTTCCGTCATCTCGTACGCGGGCACGGTTCGGGTCATGATAGGGACTGTAACCGGGGTCCTGCCTGCATGAATATCGACGACTTGCTCCGCATCGCCATGGAGCGCCGCGCTTCCGACTTGCATTTGAAGGTGGGGAACTATCCTCACTTGCGCATTG
>Ga0181523_10005106_pt1 | contig 10997 bp, 11 predicted proteins | sample PEATcosm2014_Bin_43_FD_119752 | JGI IMG/M metagenome (GOLD analysis project Ga0181523, IMG submission 119752) | Peatland microbial communities from MTU Mesocosm Facility, Houghton, MI, USA - PEATcosm2014_Bin05_30_metaG | ecosystem: Environmental > Terrestrial > Soil > Wetlands > Peat | place... | reverse complement strand
GGCGGCCGGTAATGGCGCGCTGGCCGAATTCGTCGAGGAATGCCGGCGCGGCTCGACGATGGAGGTCGACATCGCGACCGCCGAGAAACGCGGCATGGCCACCGGACTGCACGTGCGCCATCCGCTCCCGGGCGAGCGCGTCGCGATCTGGGTCGCAAACTACGTGCTGATGGCCTACGGCGAGGGTGCGGTGATGGGAGTGCCGGCGCACGACGAGCGCGACTTCGCATTCGCGCAGCGCTATGCGCTGCCGATACGCACGGTGGTCGCATCCGCCAGCGGCAGCTACCAGCTCGTCGGAGAGCAGTGGCAGAGCGAATACGCCCAGTACGGCGTGCTGGTGGACTCCGGAGAGTTCTCGGGGCTGGGATCGCAGGCCGCCATCGACGCGATCGCAGCCGCGCTCGAGCAGCGTTCCCTCGGACGCAAGCGCGTGCAGTGGCGACTGCGCGACTGGGGGATCTCGCGCCAGCGCTACTGGGGCTGTCCGATCCCGCTGGTCCACTGTCCGGGCTGCGGCGAGGTGCCGGTGCCCGATGCCGACCTGCCGGTGCTGCTGCCCGAGCATCTGGTGCCCGACGGCAGCGGCAATCCGCTTGCGCGTACACCTGAGTTCGTGAACTGCACGTGTCCGCGCTGCGGCGGCGCGGCGCGGCGCGAGACCGATACCATGGACACCTTCGTCGACTCGTCGTGGTACTTCCTGCGCTACACCTGCGCCGACCAGACGCGTGCCGCGATCGATGAGCGCGCGCGCTACTGGATGCCAGTCGATCAGTACATCGGCGGCATCGAGCATGCGATCCTGCATCTGCTGTACTCGCGCTTCTGGACGCGCGTCATGCGCGATCTTGCGCTGCTGCCGTTGTCCGAGCCGTTCGCGAATCTGCTGACCCAGGGCATGGTGCTGAACCAGATCTACTTTCGCACCGGGCCGGACGGGCGCCGGCTGTTCATCAATCCCGACGAGGTCGAGCCGCAATTCGACGCCGGCGGCGTGCGCATCGGCGCGGTCTCGCTCAAGGACGATGCACCGGTCGAGTACGGCGGTCTCGGCACGATGTCGAAGTCCAAGAACAACGGCGTCGATCCGCAGACGCTGGTGGAGAAATACGGCGCGGATACGGCGCGCCTGTTCACGATGTTCGCAGCGCCCCCCGAGCAGTCGCTCGAATGGTCGGATGAGGGGGTCCAGGGACAGTCCCGCTTCCTGCGCCGGCTGTGGCGGGCCGTCTACGATCACGTCGGCGAGCAGAGCGCGGTGCGATCGGATCTGCGTGCGCTGCTCGCCGCATCGAAGCTCTCGGAGGCCGGCCGCGAGCTGCGTCGCACTGCACATCAGACCCTCGCCAAGGTCACGGCCGATATCGGCCGTCGGCGCACGTTCAATACCGCGATCGCCGCGGTCATGGAACTGCTCAACGCCGTCGGGCACTACCACGAGCATGATGAGATCGCCCGCGCGGTGCGGCAGGAAGCGCTCGAGCTCGCGGTGCTGATGCTCTCGCCGATCGTGCCGCACATCTGCCACAGTCTCTGGTCGGCGCTCGGCCACTCGGGAGCGGTGATCGATGAGCGCTGGCCCGAACCGGATCCGCTGGCCCTCGCACAGGCGACGGTGGAGCTCGTCGTGCAGGTCAACGGCAAGCTGCGCGCACGCCTGCGCCTGCCGGTGGGCACCGCGCGCGAGCAGGCGGTCGATGCGGCGCTGGCCGATCCGGCCGTACAGCGCTTCGTCGCGGGCAAGACCGTACGGCAGGCAATTCACGTGCCCGACAAGCTGCTCAATCTCGTGGTATGAATCCGCGCACGTTGCAGGCGCGCCCGGCGCCGAACCCGGCGGCCGCGGTGGTGCGCGCCGCCGCAGCGCTGTGCGCGGTGCTGCTCGCCGCGATGTCTGCCGGTTGCGGCTTTCACCTGCAGGGCAGCGGCCCGCTGCCACGATCGATCGCGCTGGTGCGCATCGAGACCAACGATACCGAATCGGACTTCTATTTCGGGCTGCGCAAGGCGCTGCTCGCCGCGGGCACGCGCATCGATGAGAGCGGCCACGACGAGTCGGCCACCGTCATCCACGTGCTCAACGACACGACCACGCAGCGCATCCTCACGGTGTCGGCCCTGAACGTGCCGACCGAGTATGAGCTCAGTTACGCGCTGAAATTTGCCGTGACCGCACAGGGGCGCGACCTGATTGCCGCCGAATCGCACGTGCTGGTGCGCGACTTCAACTTCAGCGAGAGCGAGCTGCTCGCCAAGCAGCGCGAGACGCGCATCCTGAGCGAAGCGCTAGCACACGACCTCGTGACCGTCGTGATGCGGCGCCTCGCGAGCCTCTGACGGCCGCGGGCGCGCGCGTGCTGCGTCTGTCCGACATCGACCGACCGGCGGTCGTGCGCCTGCTGGCGCGTTACGGACTGGATACGCGCACGCTCGCTGACGATGCGCCCATCGAGGGCTCCTACTGGGGCGAGAGCGAAGCGGGCTTGCGCGGTGATACGCTGTTCGCGCGCCACGATACGCCGCTGCATTCGGTTCTGCACGAGGCCGCACACTACATCTGCATGAGTCCGGAGCGGCGCGCCGGTCTGGATCGGGACGCCGGCGGCAATGATGCCGAGGAAAGCGCGGTCTGCTACCTGCAGCTGCTGCTGGCCGACGCGCTCGCCGGCGTCGGACGCGAGCGGCTGTTCGCGGACATGGATGCCTGGGGCTATAGCTTTCGCTTGGGGTCGAGCCGCGCGTGGTTCGAGCAGGACGCCGAGGATGCGCGCGAATGGCTGCGCCGGTACGGCATCATCGACGCGCACTCGGCCCTGACCGGCACGCTCAGGCAGGCTCCTGACGGCGCCGGCGCGCGAAGCGATCCGTAGCGTTGACCAGTTCGTGCGTGATGCCGGTCTCGAAGGCCGAGTGTCCGGCGTCCGCAACGATGCGCAGCTGCGCTTCCGGCCAGGCGCGGTGCAGCTCCCAGGCGCTGCGCATCGGGCATACCATGTCGTAGCGGCCCTGCACGATCACGCCGGGGATGTGCCGGATTCGCGCCACGTCCCGCAGCAGCTGATCGTCGGGATCCAGGAAGCCGCGATTGACGAAGTAGTGCGCCTCGATGCGCGCGAAGGCCGCGGCGTAGTCCGGATCGTCGAACTTGGCGACATACTTCGGATCGGTACGCAGGTGGCTGGTGGCGCCTTCCCAGATCGACCAGGCGCGCGCGGCCGCGATACGCGTCGCCGCGTCCTCGGAGATCAGCCGGCGGTAGTAGGCAAGCATCATGTCGGCGCGCTCAGGCAGAGGAATCGGTGCCGCGTACTGCTCCCACAGGTCGGGGAAGATCGAGCCCGCGCCGAGTGGATCCTGGTAGAACCATTCGAGCTCCGAGCGTCGCAGCAGAAAGATGCCGCGCAGCACCAGCTCGGTGACACGCTGCGGATGCCGCTGCGCGTACGCCAGCGCGAGCGTTGATCCCCATGAGCCGCCGAACACCAGCCAGCGCTCGATTCCCAGATGCTCGCGCAGGGCCTCGATGTCGCTGACCAGGTCCCAGGTGGTGTTCTGGCGCAGTTCGGCATGCGGCCGGCTCGCACCGCAGCCGCGCTGGTCGAACAGCACGATCCGGTAACGGCTCGGGTCGAAGAAGCGCCGCATGCCGGGATCGGTGCCGCCGCCCGGACCGCCGTGCAGAAATACCGCCGGCTTGCCCACCGGTGCGCCGCTCTGCTCGTAGTAGATCTCGTGCAGCGTCGAGACGCGCAGCTGTCCGCGCTGATACGGCCGGATCGAGGGATAGAGTCCGCCGCCGATGCGCTCGGGAGGCGCGCGCCCGCGGGCGCTGGTACGGGCGCGCGCCATTACACCGAGACCATCGGCCCCAATGGCTTGCCGCCGAGCAGGTGCATGTGCAGGTGGTAGACCTCCTGCCCACCGTGCGCATTGCAATTGACAATCAGGCGATAGCCATCGCTGGCGATGCCTTCCTTGGCCGCGATCTGGGAGGCGACGACGAACATGTGTCCGAGCAGCGCCTCATCCTGGCTCGTGACGTCATTGGCGGTCCGAATCGGCTTGTTGGGCACGATCAGGATGTGCGTCGGGGCGCGCGGGTGAATGTCGCGAAACGCCGCCACGTGCTCGTCACGGTAGAGGAACGTCGCCGGCAGCTCGCCCTGGAGGATGCGCTCGAAGAGTGTCGGCATGGACGCTCCGCCCGTCGGTGTTTCGTCCGGTTCAGCTTAAGATATCGCCGTCATGGAGTACAACCGATGAAACTGACCCTCGAGGGCCTGTCGGCGCATCTGCAGCAGGGTCTCGCGCCGGCCTACCTGGTCTCGGGCGATGAACCGCTGCGTGTCGGCGAGGCCACCGACCTGATACGGGGGCGCGCGCGCGCCACGGGCTTCACCGAGCGCGAAGTGTTCTTCGTCGAGCGCTCGGCCTCGATCTGGGAGCAGGCGCTGCAGTCGGCCCAGTCCCTCTCGCTGTTCGCCAGCCGGCGCATGATCGAAGTGCGGCTGCCGGGCGGCAAGGCCGGCGTCACCGGCGGCGCGGCGCTGCAGCGGCTCATTGTCTCGGCGGGCGAGGACCTGCTGCTACTCATCGTGACGAGCAAGCTCGATCGCGACGCGCAGAACGCCGAGTGGGTGCAGGCGCTGCTGGCGCGCGGCATGTGGCTGCCGGTATGGCCGGTGGAACGTGCGCGATTGCCGCAGTGGCTGCGCGCGCGCGCGCGCGCCGCGCAGATCTCACTCGATGAGGCGGCCGCAGCGATGCTCGCCGAGCGGTGCGAGGGCAACCTGCTGGCGGCCCAGCAGGAAATCGACAAGCTCGCACTGCTGCTGCCGCGCGGCAGCAGCGTCGGTGTCGCCGAGGTGGCGGCGAGCAGCGCCGACAGCGCGCGCTTCGATGTGTTCCAGCTCGCCGAGGCGGTGCGCGGCGCAGATTGCGCGCGCGCGCTCAGAATTCTCGGGGGGCTGCAGGCCGAGGGTGCCGAACCGCCATTCGTGCTGTGGGCACTGGTGCGCGAGCTGCGCTCGTTGCAGGCCGCCGCGGAGTCCGGCGGCCGGGCGCTGATGCCGCGCGCGCCGATTGCACGGCTGATCGCCCGTGCGGTGCGCGCCGATCGCATGGCCAAGGGGCGGCTGCGCGGCGATTCGTGGGACGAGATGGCGTTGCTGGCGGTCGAGCTGTGCGGCGTGCGCACGCTGCCGCTGCTGCGCGCAGGCTAGGAACCGTTTCATGTCGGAACCCATCGGTGTGTTCGGCGGCACGTTCGATCCAATCCACTACGGTCACCTGCGCACGGCCTTCGAGCTCTGGCAGCTGCTCAAGCTCGCGCAGGTGCGCTTCCTGCCGACGGGCAATCCGCCGCATCGCGAGGCGCCGCTGGCTTCGAGCGAGCTGCGGCTGGAAATGGTGCGCGCGGCGGTGGCCGGGCAGCCCGGATTTGCGGTCGATGACCGTGAGATCCGCCGCAGCGGCGTGTCCTACTCGGTGGACACACTGACTGACCTGCGCCGTGAGCATCCGCAGCGCTCGCTGTGCCTGCTGCTCGGCATGGACGCCTTTCTCGGCATGCCCACCTGGCATCGCTGGCGCGAGATCTTCGAGCTCGCGCACGTCGTCGTGGCGCATCGTCCGGGCTGGAAGGCGCCGATCACGGGGCCGCTCGGGGAGGAGATGGTCGACCGCGGTACCGGCAGCGTGCGCGACCTGCACAGCACGATCGCCGGCCGCATCCACGTGCACGCGGTCACGCAGCTCGAAATCGCCTCGACCGACCTGCGGGCGCTGATCCTCTCGGGACGCGATCTGCGCTATCTGGTGCCCGATTCGGTGCGCGAACTCATTGTGCGCAGCGGGTGCTATGCTCCCTCCCGCCGCTGAAGGCCAGAGGAGGACGAACCGACCCGCATGACAACCACTGCTCGCCCGCGCCGCGCACCGCGACGCAATTCCGCCCTGGAAAAACTCGTACTCGCGGCGCTGGAGGACATGAAGGCAGTTAATGTCAAACTGCTCGACGTCCGCGGGTTGACCGATATCACCGATGCCATGATCGTGGCCTCGGGTAATTCCGACCGTCATGTGCGCTCGATCGCCGATCGGGTGATCGAGAAGGCACGCGAGGCGGGCCGCCGGCCGCTCGGCATCGAGGGCACGCGCGATAATGAATGGGTGCTCGTGGATCTGCAGGACGTGCTGTTGCACGTGATGCTGCCGCGAGTGCGCGAGTTCTATGCCATCGAGCAGCTCTGGGAGCCATCCCCCGCCAGCGCGCGGCCGGTGGCTGCCGGCGCCTCGCGCAGGCGTCGCGGCGCGGGCTCCAGGGCCGCCGCTCCCTAAGGACGCGACAGCGGCGTCATCCCGTGCACATGCGCGTGATTGCGGTCGGATCGCGCATGCCCGCCTGGGTCGACACGGCGTTCGAGGAGTATGCGCGTCGCCTGAGCGGCGCATGGAAGCTCGAGCTTACGGCGGTGGCGCCTGCCAACCGCCGCGAGACGGCAGGGGGCGGCGAGGCGGCCAAGGCACTCGAGGCGAAACGCATCCTGGCGCTGCTCTCCCCGCGCGATACGCCCGTGCCGCTCGATGAGCACGGCGAGCAGTTCAGCACGCTCGAGCTTGCGCGCTGGCTCGAGCAGCAGCGCACGGACGGACAGCACATCGTGTTCATCATCGGCGGCGCCGACGGGCTCGCACCGCAGGTGCTCGCGCGCGGCCGCAGGCGCTGGTCGCTGTCGCGGCTGACACTGCCGCACGCACTGGTGCGCGTCGTGCTGGCCGAGCAGCTCTATCGTGCCGCCATGGTACTGGCCGGACATCCCTACCATCGTGCCTGAGGACACCCCCGCAGCCGCAGTGCCGCTGCTGATCCTTGCCTCGGCATCGCCGCGCCGCAGCGCGCTGCTGACGCAGATCGGCGTGCGGCACCACGTCGTGCCGGCGCGCATCGAGGAGCGCCGGCTCGAGGGCGAGACGATCGAGCAGTGCGTGCGGCGCCTCGCCGAACAGAAGGCGATGAAGGTGTACACGCGCCAGTCCGGCGAGCCGCTGCCGGTGCTCGGCGCCGACACGGTGGTCACCATCGCCGGCCGCCTGCTCGGCAAGCCGCGTGATCGCGAGGAGGCGCTCGAGATGCTCGGACAATTATCCGGTCGGGAACACGAGGTCATATCCGGCGTTGCGCTGGCGCAGCGCGGGCTCATCTGCTCGAAGCTCAGCCGCAGCGTGGTGCGCTTCCGCGTGCTCGAGAGGACGGAGTGCGAGGCCTACTGGGCCAGCGGCGAGCCACGTGACAAGGCGGGCGCCTACGCCATACAGGGTCGCGGCGCGGTGTTCATCGACGTGCTGCGCGGCAGCTACTCGGGCGTGGTGGGGCTGCCATTGTTCGAGACCGCGGAGCTGCTGGCAGCGGCCGGCATCCCGGTGTGGCAAGCTTGAGCGACCATGACCCCCACAGCGAATGCCAGTGACGCGGTGACCGTGGCCGCCGTGCAGATGACCTCGGGGCCCGAGGTGGCGGCCAATCTCGAGACCGCGGGAGAGCTGCTCGAGCGCGCTGCGCGCTCGGGCGCCTGCATTGCGCTGCTGCCCGAGAATTTCTCCTTCATGGGCCTGCGCGATGCCGACAAGCGCGCGGTCGCGGAGCGCGAGGGAGCGGGGCCGGTGCAGGATTTTCTGAGTGCGCGTGCGCGCGAGCTGAAGCTGTGGATCGTGGCGGGTACGACGCCGATCAGCGATCTGCCGGGGGAGCGTGTCGCCGCCGCCTGCCTGGTCTACGACGATCGCGGCGAGCGGGTGGCGCGTTATGACAAGATGCATCTGTTCGATGTCGCCATTCCCGGCCGCGCGGAGAAGTATCGCGAGTCGGCCAACACCGCTCCCGGCTCGCGCCTCGGGCTGGTTCCCACCCCGGCGGGCATGCTCGGTCTTTCGGTCTGCTATGACATGCGATTTCCGGAGATGTACCGGCCGATGACGGCGGCCGGCGCGCTGTGGTTCACGGTGCCCTCCGCCTTCACGGTGCCCACCGGCCGTGCACACTGGGAGGCGCTGCTGCGTGCCCGCGCCATCGAGAATTTGAGCTTCGTGGTTGCGGCCGGCCAATGGGGGCGCCATCCCAGCGGACGCGAGACCTACGGCGACAGCATGATCATCGACTACTGGGGCAGCGTGCTGGCGCGCCTGCCGGAAGGTCAGGGCGTGATCGTGGCCACGCTCGACCTCGCGGCCCAACGCACCGCCCGCCAGGATTTCCCGGCCCTGTCGCATCGGGTAATGTGACCCGCAGAGATCCAGCATGAATGAACCAGCATCCCAGGCGTTGACCGACCCGCTGCGTACCGCGCGCGAGGGTATCCTTGCGCCGGCGGGCCTCGACGTCAGCCGCGTCGAGCATGCGCTGGGCCTCGTGCTCGGCACGGCGGTGGATTCGGCGGACCTGTATTTCCAGCTCTCGCGCGAGGAGAGCTGGGGGCTCGAGGACGGCATCGTCAAGGAAGGCAGCGCCAGCATCGAGCAGGGCGTGGGCGTGCGCGCGCTGGCCGGGGAGAAGACCGGGTTCGCGTACTCGGATGAGATCATGATGCCCGCGCTCGAAGAGGCGGCGCGTGCGGCGCGCGCGATCGCCGTGCAGGGCGGCGGCGGCGCGGTGCAGGCCTGGCAGCCGGGCGGCGGCCATCGGCTCTATCTGCCCACCGATCCGCTGCAAAGCCTGCCCGACGCCGAGAAGATCGGCTGGCTCGAGCGCGTCGATCGCGAGACGCGCCGCATGGACCCGCGCGTGGTTCAGGTCATGGCGAGCGTGCACGCGGTGCACGAGCTGGTGCTGATCGCATCGAGCGATGGCGTACTGGCCGGCGATGTGCGGCCGCTGGTGCGCATGAATGTGACCGTGATCGTCGAGCAGAACGGTCGGCGCGAGCAGGGATATGCCGGCTGTGGCGGGCGCTACACGCTCGATGAGCTGGTCGCCAACGATCGGCCGCTGTCCCTGGCACGCGAGGCCGTGCGCCAGGGGCTGGTCAATCTGCAGGCCGTGCCCGCGCCTGCCGGAACCATGACGGTCGTGCTCGGACCGGGCTGGCCGGGTGTGCTGCTGCACGAGGCCATCGGGCACGGGCTGGAAGGGGATTTCAATCGCAAGGGCACCTCCGCCTTCAGTGGCCGCATCGGCGAGCGCGTCGCCGCCGCGGGCTGCACCGTGGTCGATGACGGCGCCATCGCCTCGCGTCGCGGCTCGCTCAACATCGACGATGAGGGCACCCCGACCCAGTGCACCACGCTGATCGAGGACGGCGTGCTGTGCGGCTACATGCAGGATCGTCTCAATGCGCGGCTGATGGGCGGCCGATCCACCGGCAACGGCCGGCGCGAATCCTTTGCCCACGTGACCATGCCGCGCATGACCAACACTTACATGCGCGCCGGTCCGCACGACCCGGGCGAGATCTTGGCTTCGGTGCAGCGTGGCATCTACGCCGTGAACTTCGGTGGCGGTCAGGTCGATATCACGTCCGGCAAGTTCGTGTTCTCGGCCAGTGAGGCCTATCTGATCGAAAACGGGCGGCTGGGCGCGCCCATCAAGGGCGCAACGCTCGTGGGCAACGGTCCCGACGTGCTGCTGCGCGTATCGATGGTCGGCAACGATCTGAAACTCGATGACGGCATCGGTGTCTGCGGCAAGGAAGGCCAGAGCGTCCCGGTGGGCGTGGGACAGCCGACACTGCGCATCGACGGATTGACGGTCGGCGGGACCGCCTAGTCGCGCTCGGCGCCCGATCGCCGCCGGGCTAGCGGTCGCTCAATACGGTCGTCGCCGTGTGCGGATGCTCCATGCCATGGCGGTGGCGCGCGCGCTCATCGATGTACAGCAGCTCATGCTGGCCGATCGTCACCACATCGCCGTCGTTGAGGTTGTGATAGCGCACGCGCTTGGAGTGCAGGTAGATGCCATTGGTGCTGTTGAGATCCTCGATGACGCAGCTCTGCGCAGTCGTCACGATCTGACAGTGGTGACGGCTCACGAAGCGGCTGTCGATCTGCAGATCATTGGCAGGCGTGCGGCCGATGATGAGCCGGCCCGGAAACAGCTCGTGCTCGCTGACGGTCTGGCCGGCGGTCGCGAGCAGGATGCGCGCCAGCGGCACGCCGCCGGCCCCCTCGGCCGCCCCTTCAATGCCGGCGCCATCGGTCATGGCGGCGGCGCCGGCCGGATCGCCGCGAATCAGTCGGGTGCCGGTGCGCGAGGAGTATTCGACCCAATGCAGCTCGGCGATGGCGCTGCGCACATCCTCGAGCGTCACCACATCGCGGTCGCGGTTCGACGCCGCCAGCATGGCGGTATCGCACAGCGTGTTGATGAGTCGTGGCACGCCGCCGGTGTAGCGGAAGATCAGCTCGAAGGTATCGGGTGCGAATATCTCCCGGCCCTGTGAGCCCGCCACCTCGAGCCGGTGCCGGATGTAGCCGTGCATCTCCGCGCTCGAGAGTGCGGGCAGATGGAAGCGCAGGCGCACGCGCTGTGTCAGCTGCTCGAGCTCGGGCGCATCGAGCTTGTCGTTGAGCTCGGGCTGGCCCGCCAGGATGATGCGCAGCACCTTCTCCTTGGTGGTCTCGACGCCGGAGAGCAGCCGCACTTCCTCCAGCACGCGCTCGGAGAGATTCTGCGCCTCATCGACCACGAGCATGATCTTGCGGCCCGCCGCGTACTGCTGGATCAGAAAGTCGTTGATGGTCGCGATCAACTCCGCCTTCTTCATACGGAATGGTTTGAAGCCGAAGGCTACGAGCACGGCCTGCAGGAACTCGCTCGAGGACACCTGCGTCTGATTGACCTGTGCGACCAGGACGTCCTTTTCGAGCTCACGCAGGAAAGTCGCGATCAGCGTGGTCTTTCCACAACCGATCTCGCCGGTGATGACGACGAACCCATCCGTGAACCACACGGTCGATTCCATGTAGGCCTTGGCGCGGGCATGCGCCTGGCTCAGGTACAG
>Ga0181523_10005105_pt1 | contig 10999 bp, 10 predicted proteins | sample PEATcosm2014_Bin_43_FD_119752 | JGI IMG/M metagenome (GOLD analysis project Ga0181523, IMG submission 119752) | Peatland microbial communities from MTU Mesocosm Facility, Houghton, MI, USA - PEATcosm2014_Bin05_30_metaG | ecosystem: Environmental > Terrestrial > Soil > Wetlands > Peat | place... | reverse complement strand
TTTGCTGCGCGAAATGTTCGACGAGCAGGGCTCGCACGGCACAAAATTGACGATCGCGCAGTCAATGGATGAGGCCGAGAAATATCTAGCCGAGCATACGGTCGACATTGTCCTGCTCGATCTCGGATTACCCGATGTTCAAGGGCTGGATGCGGTGCGCCGAGCCCACGCCGCGGCGCCCCGGATTCCCCTGGTCGTGCTGACCGGCTTGGACGACGAGACGCTCGCCGCGCAAGCGCTGCAGGAAGGCGCGCAAGACTATCTCGTCAAGAGCCAAATCGAGACCTACGGCACCACGCGCGGGCTGGTGCGGGCGCTACGCTATTCAATCGAGCGCAAGATCCTGGAAGACGCATTGTTCGTGGAAAAGGAGCGCGCCCAAGTCACCCTCAACAGCATTGGCGACGCCGTCGCTTGCACGGACGTGTCGGGAAACCTTACCTTCCTCAATCTCGTCGCGGAGAAATTGACCGGGTGGTCGTTGCAGGAGGCGGCCGGCCGGCCTATGGCCGACGTTTTCCGAATTCTTGACACCACAAATCGCGAAATCATTCCTAATCCGATGGATAAAGCAGTTCGGCGTGATGCGACCATGCATCTGCCGGCGAACTCCATCCTCATCCGGCGGGATGGATTCGAAATCCCGATCGAAGACTCCGTCGCTCCCATTCACGACGGTGAAGGGCAGGCCGCCGGAGCGGTCATCGTTTTCCGCGACGTGAGCGTGGCCCGGGCAATGGCGCTGCAAATCACCCATTCGGCGGAACACGACTTTCTGACCGGGTTGCCCAATCGCATGCTCCTGAACGACCGTATCAGCCAGGCGATCGCCTTGGCGCCGCGTCATATGCAACACGTCGCGGTGCTGTATCTGGATTTGGATGGATTCAAACACATCAACGATTCGCTGGGGCATCCGGCGGGCGACAAGCTCCTTCAATCTATCGCCCAGCGCCTCGTGGACTGCGTACGGGTTTCGGACACGGTGAGCCGGCAGGGCGGCGATGAATTCGTCGTGCTGCTGTCGGAAGTCGCACAAGCCGAAGATGCGGCTATTACGGCGAGAAGAATGCTGCAGGCGGTGGCGCAGCCTCACTCAATCGACCGGCACGATCTTCACGTCACCACAAGCATCGGTGTGAGCGTCTATCCCGAGGACGGACTTGATGCAGAGACGCTCATCAAAAATGCCGACACCGCGATGTACCAGGCAAAGGAAAGTGGACGCCAAAACTTTCAGTTTTTCAAACCGGCGATGAATGCGCGGGCCGTCGAGCGGCAATTCATCGAGGAGGGTCTGCGGCGCGCCCTGGAACGTCGAGAATTCGTGCTGCACTACCAGCCGAAGATCGATCTGACGACGGGAGCGATTACCGGGGCCGAAGCGTTGCTGCGTTGGATACATCCCGCGCGAGGGCCGGTCTCGCCGGCAGACTTTATTCCGGTCGCCGAAGACTGCGGTCTCATTTTGCCGATCGGCGCCTGGGTCCTTCGTGAAGCGTGCGCCCAAGCCCGATCCTGGATAAATGCAGGCCTGCCTGCAATCGGCATCGCCGTGAACGTCTCCGCGATCGAATTTCGCAACGAAAAGTTCCTGGATCGCCTGTTCGCAATCCTCAGCGAAACCGGCCTTAATCCGAATTCTCTCGAGCTGGAACTGACCGAGAGCGTCCTTATGAAGCATGCCGCGTCCACGGCGGTCCTGCTTCGGGCCCTGAGGGAAAGTGGGATACGGGTGGCAGTCGATGACTTCGGCACGGGGTATTCCAGCTTAAGCTACTTGGAGAAATTTCCAGTTGACGCCGTAAAAATCGACCAGTCGTTCGTCCGTCAAATCAGCGCTGGCGGCGGCAATACGACCATTGTGAAGGCGGTGATTGGTATGGCTCGGGGTCTCAGGCTGCGGGTGATCGCGGAGGGCGTGGAAACGCTCGAGGAACTGGCATTTCTACGCGCTTATCGATGCGAAGAGGCGCAAGGTTACTATTTCAGCCGCCCGGTGCTGCCACAGCGGTTCGCTACGTTGCTCAAAACCGGCATACCGGAATCTGCCGTCGTCGTTCGTCAGCCGCCCGAGATGGCAGCCGCGGCCGGGTAGGGGTGAGGGGGGCATGAGGTTGTGGTGTGCGTGAGTTGGCGGGGTGCAAGAATCATCGACGCCCGTTGCCCGAGGGCGCAGCGTCGCCGTCCCTGGTCCCACGCCGCAAGCGTGCTATAATTGCCCGCCTAATATGACGGAGTATGATGATGATTCTCCCCCCGGCATTGATCCTCGGCGCACACTTGATCATGCCGGTCGCGGACAGCGTCCCGATGCTCGATGTGGAGCAGGTGTGCCAGGGCATCGCGCAGCAAGGCGGCGTCTCTTTCCACGATACCGACGTCTCCGACGAAAAGAAAAACTGCCTCGACAGCGAGAAGGCCATTCGCGACGAGCTGGCCAAGGAGTGGTCGAGCTTTTCGCCGGCCGATAAGACCGCCTGTACAAATGAATCGAGGATGGGCGGGGATTCGAGCTACACCGAGTTGCTCACCTGTCTGGAAATGGCGCGCGACGTTCGTACGATGCGCAGCGATCAGCAGAAGCCGGCGGCGGCGCCGGCGGCGATCCCCGCTCCGCCGGGCCACGAGCAGCCGAAGCCGTAGCGCGCGGCAGATGACAGGTTGCTCCGCGCGATGACGGAAGCCCGAAGAAGTCTTTAGTAGCCGATAAGGATTTCGCTGACGGTCGGTTTGGCCGAGCGGAAGGCGGGATCCGACGAGCTATAGTTCTTGTCCGCCGGCATCGCGCTGACCGCGTCGGGCGAGGCTTTGGGGTCGGCGGTCAGGCTCACGCCGGACTTGCAACCGCCGGGAAGCGATGCCAGCGCGCCGCCATCCCAATCGCTCACCGTCGCCACGCCGTTTTTGTCGAAACCATTGATTTTGAATGGCTTTTTGTTAAGCTTTTCCAGCTGCGCGAGAGTGAGACCAAGCCGCATGCCTGCGGGCGCGCCCCAGGTCGATTTGCCCTTGATGTCGATGAGATAGGTGCCGCTGCGATTGGCGGGATTGGACCACCAGACTTCGAGCCGGCGCTTCGGATCGTTGGGAAAAATAATCGACGCCTGGACCTTCGCGCCGCCATCGGCAGCCACCTCGGCAAACGTGACGTTCTTATAGTCAAACGTCATGGCAAGCCGAAGGTGGTTCGAATCCTTTGCGAAAATGCCGGTGCAGGCCACGATGTGCGCGCTGGGCGGCGCGGGTCTCGGCGCGGCGGGCTGTGTCACCGTTGCGGTATGCATCACTGGATGCGCCGGAGTGTGGGCCGCGCCGGTCGGTTCCGCGACCGCTGCCGGGACTTTTTGCTTGATCTGTGACGGAGCGAGCTGATCTTCCGCATTGAGAGTGGGATCGGGCTGTACCGCCGGAGCGGCGGGTCCCTGCTGCGCCGCCAGCGGGCCGGCACCGGCTAAGCCGAGCACCGAGCCAAGCGCCGCGGCCAGCGCTGCGCCGATCCACCCTCTATCCATCCCCGCCTCCGTCTCCCTGCCAAGAGCATAACATAGCACGAGGCAAATATGCGCGGGGCCCGCGCGGCGAGCCGCCGCATATCCTCTTTGATGCTGTTTTGATGTTCGCAAGCGGCTTGCCGAGCGAAGCTCGAAAATGCAAAGCCCACCTATGCTCTCGGAGCTACGGCGGGAAACCTTCGCCGGCGCGGGCTGGCGCGCCAACCGAAGCGGCATTTGCCGCGAAGGTTGGTGGAGCCAGGCGGGATCGAACCGCCGACCTCCTGCATGCCATGCAGGCGCTCTCCCAGCTGAGCTATGGCCCCGATACGGATCAGGGATCGGAAATCAGTCATCACAAGCATTCAGTTTACCGGATACTGATTACTGACGCTGATTAGCCTTCCTCCTCGTTCTCGATATCGCCGCCGATGATATCGGTGACATCGGCGTCCTCTTCCTCCTGCTCCTCGATGAAAGTGTCGTCGTCGATCGTCTCGCCTATCTCGACTTCTTCCTCTTCGATCTCGGGCTCGGCGGTCGCGGGTTTTTTCGCGCCTTGCGCCTCGGCATCGGCCTCTTCGAGGGAGACGGTCTCGATCTCCTGCGGCTCCGGCACCGCGACCTCCTCGACCGGGGCCGGCGGACGCGGGACGACCGGCGCAGGTTCCGGCCGGGCGCGGCTCACGACCTGAACGACCTCATAGACCGTGTCGCATTTAGGACAGTGGATCGGATCCTTGTTCAGATCATAAAACTTGGCGCCGCAATTGGCGCAGAGCCTTTTGGTGCCCAGTTCGGCTTTGGCCACGGTGGTATCCTTCGCGCAAGTCGGGTGCTTCACTTGGCTAGTCGCAGCGCGGCTGTCAATAGTCGATCGGCCTCCTGCGGCAGACCCCGCGAAACCACAAAACGACGGGATGACGGGCCGCCGCGGCCCATGATAGAGGGCGCCCTTGACCGCGCCGGCCGAGGCGCCGACTGGATTAAATCCCTATGCCCGCCAATCGCGTTCCGCTCACCGCCCGCCGCAACGGTCCGCTTGCCGGCGCTGTACGCGTGCCGGGCGACAAGTCGATCTCGATTCGGGCGCTGATTCTCGGCGCGCTGACGGTGGGTGAGACGCGGATCGGCGGGCTCCTCGAAGGCGAGGACGTTCTTAACACGGCGAAAGCCTTGCAGGCGCTTGGCGCCCGCATCGTGCGCACCGGCGAGCGGGAATGGCTGATCCATGGCGTCGGCGTCGGCGGCTTTGCCGAACCGTCCGGCCCGCTCGATTTCGGTAATTCCGGCACCGGCAGCCGGCTGATGTTCGGCGCCGTGGCCGGCTGCCCGATCCGGGCGACGTTCGACGGCGATGCGTCACTGCGCAAACGGCCGATGCGCCGCATCCTGGACCCGCTGGAAAGGATGGGCGCGCGCGTCGTCGAGCAGGCCGAAGGCGGCCGGCTGCCGCTGACGCTTCAGGGCGCGGCCGACCCGCTCCCGATGACCTATGAGTCGCCGGTGGCCTCGGCGCAGCTCAAGTCGGCGGTGCTGCTCGCCGGCCTTGCCGCGCCGGGCGAGACTGTGGTGATCGAAGCGGAGCCGACGCGCGACCACACCGAGAAGATGCTCGGTCATTTCGGCGCCGAGGTACGGGTCGAGCCGGAGGGCGGCGGACGGCGCATCACGCTTGCCGGCCAGCCGGAATTAATGCCGCGGCCGGTTACGGTATCGGCCGATCCGTCATCGGCAGCATTTCCGCTGGTCGCGGCGCTCGTGGTGCCCGGGTCGGACGTGATCCTCAACGGCGTGATGATGAATCCGTTGCGCACCGGGCTACTCACGACGCTCGGCGAGATGGGCGCACGCATTGAGCGGCTCGAGGAGCGCAACGAAAGCGGCGAGGACGTTGCCGATCTGCGCGTTCGTGCCGGCATTTTGCGCGGCGTTGAGGTGCCGGCCGCGCGCGCGCCGTCCATGATCGACGAATATCCGGTGCTCGCCGTCGCCGCCGCCCTTGCCGAAGGCACCACGGTGATGCGCGGGCTTAAGGAGCTGCGCGTCAAGGAGTCGGACCGGCTTGCCGCCACCGCAGCCCTCCTGCGCGCCAACGGGGTTGCCGCCGATATCGAGGGTGACGATCTCATTGTTTACGGCAAGGGCAGCGCCCGGGGCGGCGGCTTAGTGGAAACACATATGGATCATCGCATCGCCATGGCCGCGATCGTGCTTGGTCTCGCCAGCGAGCAAGCGGTGCGGATCGACGATGGCACCTTCATTGCAACGAGCTTTCCCGGCTTCGTCGAATTGATGCGTTCGTTGGGTGCAAAATTGTCATGATCATCGCCATTGATGGACCCGCAGCTTCGGGCAAAGGCACGATTGCCCGTCAGATTGCTGCGGTGTACGGCCTGCACCACCTCGACACTGGTCTGTTGTACCGGGCGGTGGCCAAGGCGGTGCTCGATGCGGGTTATTCACCCGATAACGTGCAACGCGCGATCGAGGCCGCGATTATGCTCGATCCGACGAAATTCCAGGACAACGCGCTGAAACTGGCGGTTATCACCGAGGCGGCGTCGGTCGTCGCCGCCATTCCCCAGGTGCGCGAAGCGTTAATGAATTATCAGCGCGAATTCGCCACCCGGCCGCCCGGCGCGGTGCTCGACGGCCGCGATATCGGCACTGTTATAGCGCCGGGCGCCGACATTAAGCTCTTTGTCGTGGCCTCGCCCGAGGTGCGCGCCGCCCGTCGCACGCTCGAACTGCGGGCGCGGGGCGAGGCTGCCGATGAGCAGGAGGTGCTGGCCGACCTGTTGCGGCGCGACGAGCGCGATTCGAGGCGAACCGCCGCCCCGCTTAAAGCGGCTCCCGACGCGCACTTGCTCGATACCACGCATTTGGGTATAGACGCGGCGTTCCGGGCCGCCGTCGATATCATCGAGGCCGTTCGAGCGGGCCGAAGGCGCCGTTGAAAGCGCTTTCGTCATTGGAGGTAAGCCCGCTCACCGCTTCGTCTATATGGTGCCGACTTAAACTCCGTCCCGAACGCAAGCTTTCCTGAACGTATGGCCTTGGCCCCAAGCGCCGGTCTTGCCGGCGGCTGCCGCACGTCCCGGATCATTTTCATTCGAGGGGTCGGGAGTATTTTATGGCTCAAGCTGCCGCTCAAGTCGCCGCCGGCGCTCCGACGCGTGAAGACTTCGCCAAGCTGATCGATGAATCGTTCGGCGATGGCCATCTGCAGGAAGGCGCCGTCGTCAAAGGCACGGTCGTCGCGATCGAACGCGACCTCGCCGTCATCGATGTGGGTTTAAAGACCGAAGGCCGCGTGGCGCTGCGCGAATTCGCCGGCCCCGGCCGCTCGACCGAAATCAAGGTCGGCGACACCGTCGAAGTCTATCTGGAGCGGATCGAGAATGCGCTCGGCGAAGCCGTGTTGTCGCGCGACAAGGCGCGGCGCGAGGAAAGCTGGGGCAAGCTGGAAAAGGCGTTTCAGAATAACGAGAAGGTGCAGGGCACCATCTTCAATCAGGTCAAGGGCGGGTTCACCGTCGATCTCGACGGCGCCGTCGCCTTCCTGCCGCGTTCGCAGGTCGATATCCGGCCGATCCGCGACGTGTCTCCGCTCATGAACAATCCGCAGTCGTTCCAGATCCTCAAGATGGATCGCCGGCGCGGCAATATCGTCGTCTCGCGCCGCACCGTCTTGGAAGAAACCCGGGCCGAGCAGCGCCAGGAATTGGTGCAAAACCTCGAAGAAGGTCAGGTTATCGACGGCGTGGTCAAGAACATCACCGACTACGGTGCGTTCGTCGACCTCGGCGGCATCGACGGGCTCCTCCACGTCACCGACATCGCCTGGCGGCGCGTCAATCATCCGTCCGAGGTGCTCAATATCGGCCAGCAGGTGAAGGTAAAGATCATCAAGATCAATCACGAGACCCACCGCATTTCGCTCGGCATGAAGCAATTGCTGGACGATCCATGGCAGGGCATCGAGGCGAAATATCCGGTCGGCTCGCGGTTCAAGGGCCGCGTCACCAATATCACCGACTACGGCGCCTTCGTCGAACTCGAACCCGGCATCGAGGGACTGATCCACGTTTCCGAAATGTCGTGGACCAAGAAGAACGTGCATCCCGGCAAAATCGTCTCGACCTCCCAGGAGGTCGAGGTGCAGGTGCTCGAAGTCGATCCGGTGAAACGCCGTATCTCGCTCGGTTTAAAGCAGACCATGCGCAATCCGTGGGAAGTGTTCGTCGAGAAATATCCCGCGGGCTCGGTCGTTGAGGGCGAGGTCAAGAACAAGACCGAATTCGGTCTGTTCCTCGGTCTCGACGGCGATGTCGACGGCATGGTTCACCTGTCCGATCTCGATTGGAAACGCCCCGGCGAACAGGTCATCGAAGAGTATAAGAAGGGCGATAAGGTCAAAGCGCAGGTGCTCGACGTCGACGTCGAGAAAGAGCGCATCTCGCTTGGCATCAAGCAGCTCACCGCGGGCGGCGGTGCGCCCGCCGCCGAGCCTGCCGCCGGCGAACTCAAGAAGGGTGTTGTCGTCACCTGCGAGGTCACCGAGGTGAAGGAAGGCGGTATCGACGTGAAGATCGTCGGCACCGAGTTCGATGCCTTCATCAAACGCTCGGAGCTGGCGCGCGATCGTTCCGAGCAGCGCCCCGATCGCTTTGCCGTCGGCCAGAAAGTCGACGCCCGGGTCACGCAGTTCGACCGCCGAACCCGGCGCGTCTCCGTCTCGATCAAGGCGCTGGAAGTCGCCGAAGAGAAGGAGGCGATCGCCCAATACGGCTCGTCGGATTCCGGCGCGACGCTGGGCGACATCCTCGGCACCGCGCTCAAGCGCAAGGGCGAGGAGGCCGAAGAGACCGAGAAGGAAGAATCCGAATCCGAGGAGGAGTAAAGACCTGTCGTTCCGGGACGCCACGGCCCGAAATGACTGCGGCAGAGGGGCGCAAAAGCAAAAGGATTAGACACCATGTCGCTTGATGCCGACCTGATCGTCGACCGCCGCCGGATGCGGCGCAAGCTCACGTTCTGGCGCGTGCTTGCCATCGTTGTGATCGTTCTCGGCCTCGCCGGAGCGGTGGCGGCCGCCGGCAACCGTATCGGCGTCTTCGGCGTGCGTCCCTACATTGCACGCGTGACCATCTCCGGATTGATCCGCGGCGATCAGGAAAGAGTCCGGCAGCTCGATCTCCTCAGCCGCTCGTCTTTGGCTCGCGCGGTCATCGTCCATGTCGACAGTCCCGGCGGCACTACTGCCGGATCCGAGCAATTGTACGATTCGCTGTCGCGGCTGCGGGAGAAAAAGCCGCTCGTCGTCGTCGTCGACAGCCTGGCCGCGTCCGGCGGCTACATCACCGCGCTTGCCGCCGATCACATTGTGGCACAGCAGACCTCGCTGGTCGGCTCGATCGGCGTGCTGTTCCAGTATCCCAACGTGGCCGACCTGTTGGATAAGATTGGCGTGAAGGTGGAATCGGTGAAATCGACTCCGCTCAAGGCGGCTCCGGACGGCTACGAGCCGACCAGCCCCGAGGCGACCGCCGCGCTGAATTCGATCATTCAGGACTCTTATGCTTGGTTCAAAGCCCTGGTGCAAAGCCGCCGCCATCTCACCGACGACCAGCTCGCGGCGGTGGATGATGGCCGCGTCTTCACCGGGCATCAGGGCCTCGGCCTGAAACTGATCGACGAACTCGGCGACGAGCGCGCCGCCTTGGCGTGGCTCGCCAAGGAAAAACATGTCGATGCCAAGCTGCCGGTGCGCGATTACCGATTACAGAGCCGTTTCGGCGATCTGCCGTTCCTGCACGCAGCCGCCATGGCCTTCCTCGATGCGGCGGGGCTCAACGCGCTGGCCCAGCGTTCCGGCGCCTGGGACGCCGCCGCGGAGCCTTTCAATCTTGACGGTCTGTTGGTCCTTTGGCACCCTGCCAGTGTGAATTGAGCAGCGTTCGCGGGCGACCCGATAATAGCTGCGACAGGGCGGCTGATCATGATCAAGTCGGAACTCGTTCAAAATATTTCCGCGCAGAATCCCCACCTCTATCAGCGTGACGTCGAAAATATCGTCAACGCCATCCTCGGGGAGATCATCGCGGCAATGGCGCGCGGTGACCGCGTCGAATTGCGCGGCTTCGGCGCATTTTCGGTGAAGCAAAGGCCGGCGCGCACCGGACGTAATCCGCGCACCGGCGCCCACGTCGCCGTCGACCAGAAATGCGTGCCGTTCTTCAAGACCGGCAAGGAAATGCGCGAGCGGCTCAATCGCCCGAGCGTCGGTTGACCGGAGCGCAGCGATCGGCCGGCGGTTTGCTCCGCAAGATCGTCGCGGCGCTTATCCTCGTGCCGCTCGGCATCGTCCTCATCGCGTTTGCGATCGCCAATCGTCAGCTCGTGACGGTCTCGTTCGATCCGTTCAATTCGGAGCACCCGGCCGCTGCGGTGACGCTGCCGCTGTTCGCACTGATCATCGTGCTGTTGATCGTCGGCGTCGTCATCGGCGGCAGCGCGTCTTGGCTGCGGCACGGCAAGTGGCGCCGCGCCGCGCGCCGGCTCGAGCGAGATCTTGGCAAGCTTCGCGAGGAGCTCGCTATGCATAAGCGCGCGGCGGACGCCGCGCCGGTTAACATCCCGCAAGCGGTCGAGCCGTCCGAACGATTGAAGCTCAAGCCGCCGGTCCAGTGAGAAAATCCCGCGGACTCAAGCAAGACAAAGCGCGCCCGAGGATGTAGAACGGCGGCAGCTTCGGCTAGGCCAAGTTACGATTTAGCAAGTTACGATCCAGCAAGTTACGATCCGGCAAGTTTATGTCGCTCACAGTAAAAATCTGCGGTCTTTCGACCCCCGACGCGCTCGACGTCGCACTCGACGCCGGCGCCGACATGGTCGGCTTCGTGTTCTTTCCGCCGTCGCCGCGCAATCTGACTTTCAAGACCGCGGCGGCCCTGGAATCGCGCGTGCGAGGCAGAGCCAAGAAGGTCGCGCTGTCGGTGGATGCCGACGACACCTTGCTGTCTTACGTGGTCGATGCGCTCGGTCCCGATATCCTCCAGCTCCACGGCAACGAGTCACCGTTGCGGGTCGCGGCGATCAAGGCGCGGTTCAAGCTGCCGGTGATGAAAGCGATTCCCGTCGAATCCAAAGGCGACCTCGCGGCGATCACGCGCTATGCCGCCGTTGCCGACTGGCTGCTGTTCGATGCGCGGCCGCCGCGCGGGGCGACGCGGCCGGGCGGCCTTGGCAAAGCGTTCGATTGGCATCTTTTGGAGAGTATCGATTCCCGCGTGCCGTATATGCTGTCGGGCGGGCTCGACGCCGGCAATGTCGGCGAGGCCTTGGGCATCACCCGCGCGCCCGGTGTCGATGTATCCTCGAGCGTGGAGCGCGCACCGGGCGAGAAGGATCCCGACAAGATACGCGTCTTCGTGCGTGCCGCGCGGGCGGCGGAAGCAAAGCGCGTCCATCCGGTGGCGTAAGGAAGATTGCCATGACCG
>Ga0181523_10005104_pt1 | contig 11002 bp, 10 predicted proteins | sample PEATcosm2014_Bin_43_FD_119752 | JGI IMG/M metagenome (GOLD analysis project Ga0181523, IMG submission 119752) | Peatland microbial communities from MTU Mesocosm Facility, Houghton, MI, USA - PEATcosm2014_Bin05_30_metaG | ecosystem: Environmental > Terrestrial > Soil > Wetlands > Peat | place... | reverse complement strand
AGGTCTCGATCAGGACCGCGCTTGCCGCGGACGGCGACGTCGAGATCCGGGTCTGCGATACGGGCAGCGGGGTCACGGAAGACATGCTCGAGCGGCTGTTCCTGCCATTCGCCACCACCAAGAGCGACGGTACGGGATTGGGGCTTGCGATCAGCCGCAGTATCATTGAGGCGCACAAAGGGACGCTCGAATACATGCCGAACATGCCCCGCGGTGCCTGCTTTGTCATCAAACTGCCAGTCCCGGAGGGACCGAACTCGTGAAGGAATCAGTGCCGACGGCCATCGTCATCGATGACGACGACGCCGTGCGAAGCTCCCTCAAACTGTTGCTCAGGTCCGTGAAGCTGCCGGTTACGGTGTACGCCTCGGCTCAGGAATTCCTGCCCAAGTATTCGGTCGACCAGCCCGGATGCCTGATCGTCGACGTCCGCATGCCTGGCATGAGTGGGCTCGAGCTGCAGCAGCAGCTCAACCTGCGCGGCGCCATGATTCCGGTCATATTCATCACCGGGCACGGCGACATCTCGATGGCGGTGGAGGCCATGCGGCACGGGGCATTCGATTTTCTACCGAAGCCCTTTCGCGACCAGGACCTGCTGGATCGAGTGCAGCGCGCGCTCGAAAAGGACGCCGCCAATCGGCGCGAGATCGCGCAGACCGAGCGGATCCGGGAGCTGTTCGAGACCCTGACTCCGCGCGAACGCGAGGTTCTGGAGCTCGTGACCAGCGGCAAGCCCAACAAGGTCATGGCCGCGGACCTCGGGGTGAGTCAGCGGACGGTCGAGATTCATCGCGCCCGCGTCATGGAGAAGATGCACGCCAACTCGCTGGCCCAGCTGGTGCGGATGTCGATGGATCTGAAGGAATCCGCGCACCCGGACAGTCAGGGAGGCAGGCGGGAGAGGTAGTCGGACACGCCCACGAATTCGTCCCGGTCCAGCCGGGAGAGCAGGCGCACGTGGGATGGCGGGAAATTCGGGCGCCGCCGTTCGACGGCATCATGCAGCTGCCGCACCAGGTAAGGGTAGTGCTGGCCGGCGAGCCTCGGGTACGCATGGGCGTCATCGCCCTCGCCATTGGCGCCATGACAGGACGCACAGCGCTGCGCGTACACCTGCGTCCCCACCGCAAGATAAGTGCCATCGCCGGTGTTGCGCGGTCCCGTGCGCGGAAGTCCAGCGATGTAGGCGGCAACATCGGCGACGTCCTGGGCAAAGATGAGGTAGGGGAAGTCCGCAAAATGTTCCATGCGCACATCCCAGCGCAGGTCATGCCGATAATCGACCAGCTGCCGTGCCAGTACGCGGAAATGCTGACCGGCGATCGCGGGCACACTGCCGTCGGCCGCGCCCGCACCATTGGCGCCGTGGCAGCGCGCGCAGGTCGCAAACAGCACCTCGCCATGCGAGGCATCGACTTTTGCCCGCAGCACCGCCTGCAGCTCATCGTCCGTCTCGGACGACGCACACACCTGACCGCTCAACAGCAGCGACATCAGCACAATCGCCCAACCGCGCATCATCGTGAATGCTCCCTCAATCGGATCGCAAACCGCATTGTCAATGATCAGTGTCCTCAAGTCGGGCCCTGACTGTATATACGCAGAATCCACCCGGCTGACACCGCGCCGCACGCGATGTGTCGGCTCTCAGTTCAAGCTCGTGGCATGCGCTGGCGACGGCGCGGCGTTCCACCAGCCGCCGCCGAGGGCCGCATACAGCGCCACGGTATCCTGATAGCGCACGGCGATGGCCTGCAGCTCGTTGATCCTCGCCTGGTGATCCTGCGCGTCGGCATTCAGCACATCCAGATAGGTTGCCAGGCCCGCCTGGTAGTTCGCCTGGAGCAGGTGTAGAGCTTGGTCGGCGCTCGAAAGTGCCACCTCTTCAGCCGCCAGAGACTGCGCATCGTGATCGAGCGCGCGCAGCGTATCGGCCACCTGCTCGAAGGCGCCCAGGACCGTCTGGCGATAATCGGCCATCGCCAGCCGATAGTTATCGATGGCCGCCTTGCGCTTGAACCAGAGGGTTCCGCCTTCGAACAGGGGCGCGGTCGCATCGGCGCCGATGCTCCACGTCCTGCCATTGGCCGGGAAGAGATTGCTGGCCGAGTGACTGCTGGTCCCCGCGCCAGCGCCCAGGGTCACGCTCGGAAACAGCGCGGCTGTTGCGACGCCAATGTTGGCGCTGGCGGCATGAGCGGTGGCCTCCGCGACCAGAATGTCAGGACGCTGGCGGACCAGGTCTGACGGCAGGCTGACCGGCAAGTCATCCGGCAACGTCAGATCGGCCAGAGCCACCTCGGGAGCCTGCCATTCCGCCGGCGTATGACCGGCGAGCGTCGAGAGCAGATCGTCGCTTTGCGCCAGCTTCTGCTCGAGCTGCGGAATCGTGGCCTCGAAGGACGCCAGTTGACTCCGCAGGCTCAGCACATTCGAGTACGGCACCGTCCCGGCCTGCGCCTGCACTTCGGCCAACTGCACCTCTTGCCGCTCGAGATCGATCAGTTGCCGGGTCGCTTCGATTTCGGCGCGGTAGGCGGCCTTGGCGATCACCGTGTTGACGATGTTCGCCGCCAGCGTCAGATAGGTCGCCTGCTCGGTGGCGCGGGCCACATCCACTTCGGCGTGCAACCCTTCCACCAGTCGCCGCTGTCCGCCGAACAAGTCGAGCGCATAGCTGACCGAGGCCGACAGTGTGAAGAGATTGAATACGGCTCCGGGGGAGTTCTCGCCGAACGTAAGGCCGCTCATCCGCTCCCGAGTCGCGCTCGCGTCGGCGTCCACTGAAGGATAGAAAATGCCATAGCCGCTGCGCAGGTTGTCCTGGCTGGCACGCAGGCTCGCTTGCGCCGCATCGAGACCCGGATTGTTGGCGATCGCTTCCTTGATGACGGCATCCAGTGTCGCTGACTGAAACAGGCGCCACCAGTCGGACGCGACCGTTGCGCCTGGGCTGAAGCGCTGCGCAGTGCCGTCGACGGCCGCGGTCGCGGTCGGATCGGCATCGTTACCGTAATGCGCAACGGGCGGTGCGCTCGGCCGATGAAAGTTCGGGCCGGCCGCGCAGCAGCACAAGAGGGCGGACAACGCGAGCGTGCCGCCACGCTGCGCCATCCTGCGCCGGGCGGGGTGGCTACTCACCCACATAAACATCGACCAATTCCCCAGGGTAGAGATTGAGGCCCTTGGGTTTCTCAAACCGGAAGATCACCGGCAGCACGCGCACATCCACGCGCTCCTGGCGCTCATCCGAGAGCTCGATCTTCGGCGAGATGAAGGGCTGGATGCGTGCAAAGGTCAGCGGCACATGCGTGGTGGTACCCCGGATGACCATTTCCGCCTTCATCCTGGCCGGGTCGGGCAGACGATCGACCAGTATCTCGTCGATGTAGGCACGAACCTGCAGGTGGGACTGCGGCGTCGCCATGGTGATGAGCGGATCGTAGCCCTGAGTGTAGGAATCGTACGCGCCCTGCGAGGAGACATAGCTGCCGACGCCCGTCTGCACGGTGAGCACGACGCCATCGGCGGGAGCGTGGATCGTATATTTGGCCAGCAGCGCCGCAGCGGCCGCGTAAGCCTTTGACAGGGCGGTGTACTGTCTTTCCTGGTTCTGGACGTCGTAGATCCAGGCGCCTGCCTTGGTGAGATCGTATTGCCGCTGAATGACCTGCAGATTGGTGGCTGCCACCTTCTCCGCATTGCGCGCATTGTCGAGCGCGTCCATGCTGACCGAACGGGGATCCAGGTCGTAGGAGTGCTGCTGCTTGGCCAGTTCATCCTCCGCGTTCTTGAGGGTGGCCCGGGCATTGTCGACCTGAGCGACGGAGACCGCGAGCGTTTCCGCCCGCGGCTCGGCCTTGAGCTCGTTGAGCATTGCCAGTGCCGCGTCGGCTTGCGCGCGCAGCTGATCGGCAGTGGCACGCTGCACCGAGTCGTCGATCATGACCAGCGGATCGCCCTGATGCACCTGCTGGCCTTCACCGACCAGCACCTGCGTGATCGGCCCGGTGACTTCGGGGTAGAGATTGATATTCTCGCCCTGCGCCTGATCGCTCTCGACCATGCCCTCCGAGTAGATGCCGTTCGCATAAGGGTTGGCCGCCGGCGTGAACAGCGGCGGCAGCGACTTGGGTTGCTGCGCGAAGATGAAGGCGCTGACCAGCGCCAGCAGCAGGCTGGCACCGGAGATGATGAACAGCAGTTTATTGCGCATCGAGGTTTCCCTCTTTAAGGTTGCCCTTCTCGAATCCGGTCAGCCTGCCGTCCTCCATCCGCATGATGCGATCGGCGAACTCATAGATTCGACTGTCGTGGGTGACGATGATGATGCAGCGCTGGTCGGTCAGAATGTGCTCGCGCACGAACTGCACCACGTTGCGTCCGGTATCGCCGTCGAGCGAGGCGGTCGGCTCGTCCAGGATCAGGATGTCCGGGCGGCTGACGATCGCACGCGCGATCGCAACGCGCTGCTGCTCGCCGCCGCTGAGCTTGACCGGGGGCAGATCGGCGCGGCCTTTCCGGCCGACCATCTCGAGATCCTTCGCACCCTCGATGAGCGCCTCATCCCGGGGGCGCTTCTGCAGAATCAACGGGGTCGCGACGTTCTCGACGGTCGTGAGGCGCGGGAACAGATGGTAGTCCTGGAACACGAAACCGATCTTGTGCAGGCGAAACTCGGCCAGCTGATCCTTGCTGATGCTCCAGATGTCGGTGTCCTCGACTTTCACCGTACCGCTGTCGGGCCGCAGGATGCCCGAGATGATGCTGAGCATCGTGGTCTTGCCGCTGCCGGAGGGACCAACGACATAGAGCATCTCGCCGAACTGGGCCTCGAAGCCGACCTCCTTGACGGCCTGCGTCCTTGCTGCGCCCTCGCCGAACCATTTGTTGAGGCCCACGGCCTGTATGGCGGTCTTCGACATCGCTAGCCTCGGAAGATGTCGAACGGCTCGATTCTGAGCACCTTGCGGACACCGACGTAACTCGAGATGGCCGCGATGATGACCACCATGATGAATGCCAGCACGAGGTTGCCGTAGGTGATGACGGCCGCGTAATCCGGAAGATGGGCGCGAGCCGCCCAGATCAAGGCGGCGCACAGCCCGACACCGAATCCATAACCGGTGAGCGACACGAAGGTGGCCTGAAACAGGATCATGAACACCAGTTCGCGGCTCTTGGCGCCGATCGCTTTGAGGGCACCGAATTTCTCGAGGTTCTCGAGCACGAAGGTGTAGAAGGTCTGACCCGAGATCGACAGGCCGACGATGAAGCTGATCAGCGTCATGATCAGCATGTTGGTGCCGATGCCGGTCTGATACTTGTAGAAGTCCGAAATCTTCTGAACGAACTCCTCTTTCGTCAGCGCCAGATAGCCGGCCGCCGCCACGCGCTGCTTGATCAACGGCACATCTGCGGGCGTCTTGGGCTCGACCAGCAGATACGAGATCGTGAAGTGGGCCTGCGGTATATATTGCAGCGCGCGATTGTAGGTCGTGTAGAGGGTCGGCACGCCGAATAGCCCGCTGGAAGCCACCTCGGCGATGGCGACGATGACGCCGCGATGTTCATTGAGCTCGAACTCGGTGCCGATCGACGGGTTCTCGAGCTTGGCGAACTCGGAGTCCTTGACTGCAATGAAGGCGTTCTCGGCAAAAATGTCCTGGATGTTGCCCGCCAGCAGCGATGGCCGGCCGAACAGGCTGGTATCGTCGAGCCCCATGATGTTGACGGCCTGGTAGAAGCCGTCACGCAGCTTGAGCAGCGCGCCGCCCGAATAGAGCGGCACGGCGTACTTGACGCCTGGGATACTCCGGACTTCATCCTCGACGTAGTCCGGCAGCGGAATCGTATTGGCCGCGGTCTGAACCGCCGGGTCCATCACCCAGATCGAGGCGCCGATGTTGATGACGGTGGCGGAGGAGCGATTGAGGATGCCGGAGAAGAGCGAGGTCATCTCGATCATCAGGAAGACCGCAAAGGTGATGCCGACCAGCAACGCGGCGTATTTCGCTTTGTCGTTGACCAGTAGCTTGTAAGCGATGCGAAGAATGCCACCCATCGAAGCGATGTCTCGATGCTCAATTACCGGCGATGCTCCGGTCATTCGGCGTCACTCACAATCAGCACTAACCGTAACGCTCGCGCGGCGTTGTACGTAGAATCATGGGCGGCGCCGGCGAGCAGGACGAAGAGGGAATGTCAAGTCACTTTCCGAGCGCCTTGTCAGGCCTGCTTACACCTGAAGGCTATGCGCATGCCGCGGATGACATCGTGCTGGTCGAGACCCCCATTTCCTGGGTTCTGCTGGCGGGCCAGTTCGCCTACAAGATCAAGCGTCCGGTGCAATTGCCGTTCATCGACATGCACTCGCTCGAGCGGCGGCGTTTCCTCTGCCAGGAGGAGCTGCGGCTGAATCGGCGATTTGCGCCGGAGCTCTATCTGCAGGTGTGCTGCGTCGTGATGGTCAACGGCGCGGCCCGGATGGGCGGCAGCGGCGTGGCTGTTGAGTATGCCGTGCGCATGCAGCGCTTTGATCGCCAGCAGGAGCTGGATCGGCTGCTCGAGAGCGGCCGCATCGAGGCCTCCGAGCTGGCCGAGTTCGGTCGTCGCTTGGCCGCAATCCACGAGCGCGCGCCCATCGTCGAGTCCGGGCAACCGTGGGGCGAGGCGGCCGCCGTGCGCGCCCTGGTGCTCGAGAACTGGCAGCAGGCTCTAAGCGCGGCCGATGCGCCGAGCGGTCGGCCAGATGTCGAAGCCCTGCATGCGCCCTTGATCGCAAAGCTCGATGCCACGGCGGCCTGGTTCAGCCGTCGGCGGGATGCGGGCTGCGTGCGCGAGTGCCACGGGGATCTGCACACGCGCAACATCGCGCGCATCCACGGCGAGCTCGTGGCCTTCGATTGCGTGGAGTTCGAGCCCTCCTTTCGCTGGATCGACGTCGCCGACGAGTGCGCACTGCTGCTGATGGACATGGAAGCGCGCGATCGAGGCGCGCTCGCCCACGCTTTCTGGGACGGGTATCTGGAGTACTCGGGGGACTATCAGGCGCATCAGGTGCTCGATCTGTACAAGGCCCATCGCGCGCTGGTGCGCGCCAAGGTATCGGCGCTGTCATCGAGCGGATCGCAATCGAGCGCGGAGCGCCAGTCCCTGCGGCTCGAGCAATCGCGCCTCATCGAGTGCGCCGCTCATGCGCTCTCGCGCCGGACCGTCAGGCTCGTTCTCATGTGCGGCTTGTCCGGCTCCGGCAAGACCTGGCTGGCGCGCCGGCTGGCTCCGCGACTCAATATGATTCACGTGCGCTCCGACGTGGAGCGCAAACGCCTGGCGGGCCTGCCCGCAACGGCGCGCTCGGGCTCGCGGCCGGAGCAGGGTCTGTACGCGCAGTCGTTTGATCGCGCGGTCTACGAGCGGCTGGAGAGCTGCGCAGAAAGCGTTCTGACCGGAGGTTATGACGCATTGGTGGATGCGACCTTCGCGCGCCGCATCGATCGCGGCCGATTTGCGGCGCTGGCAGCGCGCCTTCAGGTCACGCTGACGGTCATTCACTGTCGGGCCGACCTGAGCCTCATGCGGGCGCGCGTCGTCCAGCGGGAGCGCCTGGCGGCCGATGCCTCCGAAGCCGATGAGCGCGTGCTCGAGTTGCAGCTGCAACGCTGGGAGCCGCTCAGCGCCGAGGAGCGTTTCGAAATCATCGAGGCCGACACGGCGCGCGAGGACCTCATCGATGTGGTTCTGCGCGAACTGTCGGCTGGCGCGAGCGGCAAGCGCTGATGCGCGCTGCAACAATGCGGTTATTCCGTATTCTGGCCCCGGGCAGCGCGACATATAAGAGGACAGCAAAAGCGCAATTAGCTGTCAAGGAGAGATGGTCATGAAACGGGACGATCTGGCGATTCGGCACGACGTGCTGTCCGAACTGGACTGGGATCCACGGGTGGACTCCAGAAACATTGGCGTTGCCGTCAAGAACGGCGTCGTCACCTTGACCGGTCGCTTGGGCTCCTGGGCTGAGCGACGCGCCGCTGAGGAGGCGGCACAATCCATCCTCGGAGTCACTGCGCTGGCAAACGACATCGTCATCGAGCTGCCATTCGAGGCCAAGCGCAGCGATGCAGAGATTGCGGAATCGGCCGTCGCTGCCTTGAGCAGCAATGTGTCGGTGCCCGTCAAGGACATCAAGGTCGTGGTGCGCGAAGGTTGGATCACACTCTCCGGTGAGGTGGCCATGTGGTATCAGAAGAGCGCAGCCGAGGCGGCCCTGGTTCACATGCGCGGTGTCAAGGGCATCCTCAACAATATCGCGATTCGCTCGTTCGCCTCCGCCGTGGAGGTCAAGGGCAAGATCGAAGATGCGATTCGCCGGCGTGCCCAGACCGACGCGCAGAGCATCACCGTCAAGGCGGCGGACGGTGCGGTCACGCTCGAGGGCGAGGTGAGTTCCTGGGCGCAGCGCCAGCAGGCGGAGATGGCGGCCTGGCAGGCACCGGGGGTATCGAAAGTAATCGACAACCTGAGCGTGCGACCGTAACTGCGAGCACAGTGCCGGCTGGCGCGGCCAGCACTGTGAGATACTGCGATCCATGGCCGCTGGCATTGCGTTAAATGTGGGTATCCGACGCGCCGTGCGTGGGGTTTTGCTGTGCGCGGCCATCTTGGTCGGCGCCAACGCGGTGGCCGCGGTAGGAAATCCGTGTGATGACTCGCTGACACGCCGCATCCCGCTGCGTCCGAGTGATGCGCCCGGCGGGCGGCAGTTCGCTGAGCGGATTGAATCGATGAGCGGCCAGGAGCGCGAAACGCTCGTGCAGCAGCAGCTGCTGAGCGGCAACGTGCCGGATTTCCTGCGCCACCTGCGACCGGTCTACCTTCGCACCAACCAGACAGGCGATCAGAATGCCGAGCTCGTGGTCTGCGCGGCCCCCGACTATCTGGCGATCGGCTCGGACCAGGACTTCCTGCTGATCCCGGTGCAATTGGAAACGGCTCTCACCACGGCGGGCCGGTTCGATCTGTCGCTGCCCACGCCGAGGATTGTCGATGCCATCTATGCGCAGGCCGCGGTGCAGTTTGTGCCACAGCCGCTTCCGGCCGGCGATACGATGCGCTCGACCGCTTACTTCCAGCGGCACAATACGATGATCGAGGCTCAACGCGCCGCACTCGGCGTCGCACCGGGGCTGCTCAGTGCCGGACATAAGAAGGATCTGGTGATTACCAATCGACTGTGGAGCAATCTCGATCGGGTCGCCATCTATGGCTGGGAGTTGATCGGCGGCGCGCCCATTCAGCCGCTCAGCACGGTGCACGGCTGGCGTTACGTCGACTACAGCCACGGTGCGCGACTGATCAGCACGCACGTATTCGTGAACGGCAGGCCTCGGCTGCTCAACGAGGTACTCGCGGATCCCAGGCTCGCCTCGGCGCTCAGCAGTGAAGGGGTCATCAGCGACGTCAGGGGCCTGATGGAGCGGCTGGTGGCCGTCGCCGACGTGCCGCCGCGCTGAGCAGCGTGCCCTCGGCTTGAGCATTCCGTCCGGCGCTCTACTAGGGCGCCGGCTCGAGCGTCTTGCAGCAGCGGAATCCGAGGTGATAGTTGGCGTGGCTCTTGGGATCCATGACCCGGGTGCCGTGCCCGAAGGGCGCCCGCCAGCGGCACCAATCCTCATGCGCCCGGTAGCGGTCGAACACGAACCAGCTGCCCTTCATTTCCGTAACGCCCAGTGTCAGGCTGCCGCGGCTTGCCATCTGCTCCTCGTTGAGCGGCAGATTCATGTGCTCGGCCGCATTGCCGTTGAGGTCATAGACGCCGAGGCTGCTGTGGCAGTCAGGAAAATCGCCGGCGGGATAGGTGTTCGAGCCGCACAGATTCCATCCTCCGCCCGGACAGCCGTCAGTCTTGTGACTTCCGGTGGCGCAGATACCCGTCCGGTAAGTGGGACCGTAACTCCAGCTCTTGTCCGCCTGATGCGCGGCGTTGTGCGCCGCGCGCATTCTCGCCACCGCCACGTCCGGCGGCACGTCCTTCGCCAGGTCGAAGCGATAATCGGGCTGCTCGAGCGCTCCCGCGCATGCGCCCTCCCATTCGTGCGCATCGCACAGCCGCTTGCCCTCGGCCGCGCAGATCTGCGCCGCCTCGCCGGCACGCACCCAGACGACCGGATAGGCGCAGGGCAGGTCCGGGTATTCGAATTGATCAATACACGCTCGGGCCTTTGCTGCGTTACTGCTGGCGGGATCGTAGAGCGGTGCCATGTATTTCGCCGCGCAGATGCGCTCGAACTCCGGGTTCGCGTAGCTGACCGCCTGCTGCTCGAGCTTGCGGCGGCATTGCTCGGGGGTCTCCGGATGATCGCTGATCGCGGGATTTCCCTGGCCGGCAAAACCCGAGCGGGCGAATATCGCGCGCACCAGCTGCATCTGTCGGTCGTTGAGGCCGCGCTCGTGCTCGATCTGCTCGAACATGGTCTCATTCTGCGCGGCGAGCGCTGCCTCCGAGGCGTGGCTCGGGTGCTGCGCGGCCGCGAGTCCCAGCAGGCAGGCGATCCAAGGTCTCATGGCTGGGGCCTTCTCAGCAGATAAAAAAAGTCCCGGTCGTCGGGAAACCCCAGGAATCGCGGCGCCAGCTGTTCACCGCCCTTGCGGTCCACCTCGCCCATGCCCTGCACGAGGTGCTGCACCTCGAGCTTCAACTGTGTGTGCACATAGAGTGCAAGATACGTGTGCTCCAGCGCGTTGATGTCGAGCTGCATCGCGTAACGGCAATCATAGGCCTGGAAGACGCGCGCCATTGCGGACGGTGTTGCGGTCGAGAAGTAGCCGAAGATCAAATACGCCTTCGCCGGCGTCTGCTGCAGGCAAAGACCGGCGCGCACCGTGCGCAGCTGGCTGTCACTGGAGCCGGACCAGTTACCGGCGCCCCATTGGCTGACCAGCGATCCGGGCACGGACATGCCCCGACGCTGATCGTACTCGATGAGGGGAACCCCGTTCT
>Ga0181523_10005099_pt1 | contig 11009 bp, 8 predicted proteins | sample PEATcosm2014_Bin_43_FD_119752 | JGI IMG/M metagenome (GOLD analysis project Ga0181523, IMG submission 119752) | Peatland microbial communities from MTU Mesocosm Facility, Houghton, MI, USA - PEATcosm2014_Bin05_30_metaG | ecosystem: Environmental > Terrestrial > Soil > Wetlands > Peat | place... | reverse complement strand
CCAGAAGATGCGCTGACCGGGACCACGCGCGGTGTTGTCAGGATGAGAGTAGGTGATGCGCTGGCCGTCCGGGGACCAGATCGGGAAGTTTGCGCCGACGGTGTTGGGAGCGATGGGCGTGGTCGTGCCGCGAGCAAGATCGTGAACCCAGATACCGGCAGGACCGTTTTCGAAGGCCACGCGCTTTCCGTCGGGCGCCATGCGCGGTGAAGCGGCATCGGCCTGATTCTTGATGAGGACGGATGAGTCGCCCTTGCGGTCGAGCTCAACAATGTTCATTGCCAGATTTTGCGTTCCACCGGAGAGGTAGACGGCGGTACCGGTCTCCGCAACGCTAAATTGAACGCCGCCGTTGGAAAGATCGGAATTGACGCCCTGAACGGCAGGGATGGCGGTGCCAGTGACTTTGAGAGCGTTGGCGTCAAAGGGCACGACGAAGAGTACACCCTGTGACATGTAGGCGAGATAGCCTCCGGGAAGATAGCGTCCGAAGTAGGCGTTCTCGACGAGGACCTGGGGAAGACCGGTATCGAGTGGAGCGGCGACGACGCTGGCGTGTGCGAAAAAATTGTTATTGGAAGAGGCGGTGAACAACACGGATTTGCCCCCAGGAAGAAATTGCGGCCAGCGGTGGGTAATGTCGGAGCGCGTGGCGTCCAGATGAGTGAAGACTGTTGGCGTGCCGCCGGTGGAAGGAATCCGGTAGAGCGGACTCGTGAATTGATTGGGGAAGACGATGGTGCCGTCCGGTCCCCAAGCCCCGCCGCGGTAGCCGGAAACTTCACACAAGATGATAGGCGCGCCACCGTGAACCGAGACCTTCTTGAGCTTTCCGTCGCCGAAGAATCCAACCCACTGACTGTCCGGAGAAAAAAATGGTGCGGCGGCGAGCCCGACGGCGTCGAGGCGCACTGCGGTATTTTGATCGAGCTCGCGGATGTAGAGGATGCCGCTGCCCGAAGCTGTGTCCTGGATGACGTAGGCCACGCGGGATCCGTCGGGAGAAATGACGAACGCGGGACCGTTGATGAGATCGAGCTTCTGGTCAATGGGAATGGAGAGGTTGAGGAAAATCGGCTTCAGCGCGGAAGGTGGGGAAGAACGCAAAGTAAGAAGCGAGAGCAGGAGGCCGGCGCCAAGCAGGGCGGCTACGCCCCAAGGGAGAAGTCGTCGCCAAGCAGGCACGGGAGAGGACGTTTCGATTGGCGCAGCCGGTTGAGCTGCGGATGCGGGATCGGGCGCGCCGCAGAGCACTTCCTCGATGGCGATGCGGGCGTCGCCGATGGCTTGCAGGCGCTGGCGCGGATCCTTTTGCAGGCAGCGCTGGATAAGCACACGGATGCGGGGCGAAGTGCTGGCGGGAAGCAACGACCAGTCGGGTTGTTCCTTAATGATGGCCGCGAGCGTGTCGGAGACGGTTTCGCCACTGAAGGCCATTTTCCCGGTGAGCATTTCGTAGAGTAGACAACCGAAGGCCCAGATGTCGGCGCGGCGATCGACGGATTTGCCGCGAGCCTGTTCGGGGGACATGTAGGCGGCGGTGCCGAGGATGACGCCGGCCTGCGTGGCGAGGCGGCTCATGGTGGGAGAACTGGAAAGGTCAACGGGAACGATCTCGTTTTCGAGGGCTTTGGCGAGACCGAAATCGAGAACCTTGGCGGTGCCTTCCAGTGTGACTTTTACGTTGGCGGGCTTGAGGTCGCGATGGACGATGCCGCGTTCATGGGCGTACTCGAGGGCTTCGCAGATTTGTTTGGCGATGGGCAGGGCCTCATCGGAAGAGATTGGGCCGGACTTAAGGCGATCGGCGAGGGTAGGTCCTTCGACAAGTTCCATAACCAGAGCGTGAGTAGCGCCGGAATCTTCGAGACCATAGATGGCCGCGATGTTGGGATGATTGAGGGCGGCGAGAAGTTTGGCTTCGCGGCCGAAACGGGCGAGGCGATCGTCGTCGATGGCGACAGAAGTGGGGAGAACCTTCAGGGCTACCTGGCGGCCGAGTTTGCTGTCGAGGGAGCGGTAGACTTCGCCCATTCCGCCGACGCCGAGCAGGGAATTCACTTCATAGATGCCAATTTTCGTACCGGATGTGAGGGGCATGGGATGTGCGAATTATAAGGGGAAAGGCTTGGATCCGCAAAATGGAGATAGCCGGGGAGCACGCACACAAGATTGGAAATTATCCACAGTGGCGATGGCCAAGTTAAGTTATCCTTCGCAGGCAAGTCACCTGGGTTTTCTCGGCGGAGAAAAACGAGGAATGACGGTGCCTTCCGAGGCGGCCTTAGACCCGAGTTTAAGGCCACTCTTATCGCCCGGGATGGGCGGCTACCCCAGACTCTCCTGCCCACGAAATTTGCAAATCTTCACTTACTATTTGTACGTGGCGTTGGTGCGAGCCAGTTCATCTCTGTGCGCGGTAAAGTCCGTCACGGAGGCAAATGCCGGACCGCCTAGCGGGTTCGCTTTCATGGTCGCCCGCAAGGCCGCGTTGACCTTGTCGAGGGCCTCCGCGTTCGCCGCGATGGATCGCCTCGGCGTCGACTTCGTGCTCGTGGATCGTACCGTCGGCAAGCATTTTTTCCAGCAGCGGCACGATCAGGTTCTTGCTTAGCGTATCCACCGCATCGTCTGACGCATCCGCCTTTAACTTATACGACGACCCGTGCGTATACACATCTTTCCACGTTCCGGCATGCCAGCTGTAATACCGGCTGACGTAAATGCTATCCCAGTGTTTCGTGGCACTGGCCAGCGCAGGGGAAGTAGGGTTGCCGGACTTGTAGATCTGATCCAGCACGTTCAGGATTCCCGCCAGGGACATTGCCGACCACCATTCGTCGTGAGTCGAGCCCTCCGAAGTGTGGACCAGGTTCAGATCGTTGCCATATCCCACAAGTGTCTCGTTAGCGGCAGACTTTTCCACGATAGCCCGGCTGGCCGCGGTGGACTTTTCCATGTCGGCCCACTGCTCGGGGAATATTCCAATTCCCGACGACATGAAGCTAGATCCATCCGAATTTCTCAGGAACAATCAAGGGCGAGGAGGAGCGTCTCGGGAGTGGCGTTGTCACCGAAGGTCTTGCTGAGGTGGGCGAAACGATCAATATTCCCTGGCCCGAAGATGAAGCTGCCACCAAGCTGGAAGGGATTCAGCCCAAGTCTGTGCTGACGATGGCCGGCAGCGCGGGCGCGATTGCGGCTGTTGAAATTGTCGCCTCGGACAACGTGCAGCACATTGGCGACGCCCAGGTTGGCGATTTTGTAGGCCTGGCGCTGTTCGTCAATGAGTAGCGGGAAGTCGATTCCTGTTTCTTCCTGGAAAATACGGGCATAGTGGAGGTCGCCAAGGCTGATGGCAGAAAGAGAAGCACGCTTGTCACGGAAGTCTTGTTGGTGTTCGCGCAACTGCGCGACGTGCTCTCGGCAAAATATTCATCCATAATGGCGAAGAAAAACCACGACAGCAACGTTACTCTCCCACAACGAACCAAGGCGAATTTCCCGTCCAAACGCGTCGGGAAGAACGATATCCGCAAGCCGCTTGCTGAGAGTCTCCGCCATGATGGATCAACAGTGATGATACATGATTCTTCAGCTAAATTCAGGTCCACCCATCGACCTCCCGGTGATTGCAACGGCATGGTTTGTGGAGTCGAGATGTGGAGCGGTGGTGTAGGTGGGGCCTATCGGTTGCCGACCCTTACTGCCACCACTCGTGCCGCACTGCGTTGCGGCCGGAAACAAGTCCGTCAGAATCGTGTAGCTCCGTGATGTTCGACTCCGGCATTTCGCGCAGCAGCACCCGCGCGTTCCACACCCCGGCGCGCAACCACTCTTCGAAATACGGCTGAAGCGCGTCGAGCTTTCTCGGCTGCGTTGGACATAGGCCGACACCCCCCCGGCACCTGCATCTACTTGCGAATGTCTTGCGCTCCCAGCCGGTCAGCTCGCTTATCGCTTGGATGCTCATCCCTTTCCGTTGCAGTTCTTTTGTTCTTGCACGTCTTTCCCCGTTAACCAGTCTCGAAACCTCCTCCGTATGGAGTAGGTGCCGGTTTACCACAGCATCAAAATGTGTGGGGAAAATCAAACCGGAACTATAGACCTCTTACTCGGCCTCTGTCAGCTGTTTGCAGCTTTCCAGCACAACTGCCAAACCACGCGCAAACTCGCGGAGGCGTGTCTCATCCGATTTGGTGAATGAGGGTGCGTTTAGCTTATTTAACAACTGAACCACGGCGAATACTCGGCCGTGCTTGTCGTAAATCGGGGAACACAGGATGCTGGTTGTCCGATATCCAGTTCGCTGGTCGATATCGGGAAAGAAGGCAGGATCATTATAAGGGTCACTAATGTTGAGGGTTTCCCCGGTGCGGGCTACCCGTCCGGCAATTCCGCGCTCGATTGAAATCGTTATTTCGAATGGGTCGCTGCTGTCGTGCTGAGCGAATTGTGATCTGAGTTGGCCTCGCGCCTCGTCCACTAAGTAAACCGTCGTTCGGTCGGCGCCGATCAGTGCGCGGATTTTTGTTGCAAGAGCCTTTAAGATCTCGTCCAGGAGCGAGGCTGTGGCCCGGCGATTGGCCACGTCGAATGTCTGCAAGAACAGTGAGAACTCGGAGGACGCTCTTTCAAGGAGTGCGACGAACTGTTCGTCGGTAAGCGCGTCCACTTGGCGCTGCAGCTCTCCTTTTTGTTGCAGTTGCGCAAAAGCTGTCAGTAATTGCCCGGTTGTGGCGAGCAGGCTGGACGTGTAGGAAATGAGCCGTCCATCCTCCAGGTTCAGGATACGGTCAGCGATGTCGAGGATGCGATTGTCATGTGTGACGAGAAGAATCGAGCACTGTTGACGCTTGGCGAGGTTGTGAAGCAGGTCTACGACCTCGCGTCCTGTCTGTTTGTCCAGCGCCGCCGTAGGCTCATCGGCAAGAATGATTCTAGGCCCACGAACGAGCGCTCGTGCGATGGCGACTCTTTGCTTCTGGCCTCCGGAGAGCTGACGTGGCAGGTAGTCAGCGCGTTCACCGAGGCCGACAGTTGCCAGCATTTTCTCACATCGTTTTCGCGCCTCTCCTGGCGAAACTATATCCTCTGGGCCAAGCGACAGTTGAACGTTCTGGCAAGCAGTAAGAGAGTCCAGAAGGTTGTGCGCTTGAAAAATAAAACCGATCGACCTTCTCACCCGCACCATCGTCTTGAGATCCGCGTTCCTGAGTTCACAATCCAGCGTACGTACGCTGCCCTCATGTACGGCACGCAGTGCCCCAATCAGTGTCAATAGGGTGGTCTTGCCCGAGCCGGAAGGCCCAGTGAGCAACACCACCTCTCCCGGAAAAATATCGGTCGAAATGTTGAACAGGGTCTGCTTTCGTAGACTTCCCTGGCCGAAGTAGTGATTGAGTTGCGCGACCGAGATGACAGGCTGTATGTTCACTATATATGCTCAGAAAATTTCCGCAGGATCCGCCGTCCGGAGCTTCTGCATGGCAATTGCGCCCGAAATGCCGCAAGTCACCAATGTCATCACAAACACCAGGGCAACTCGCGCCACTGTCATGTGAATGGGCACCCCGGCCCAGTCATTCGCAACGATGTACAGCGCCTGGGCCATCGCGTATCCCGGCACGAAACCGATCACGGACAACATCGCGGACTCCTGCAACACGATCTTGAACAGGTCACGGTCGAAGTAACCCATCGCTTTCAGCGTTGCGTATTCTGAGAGTTGGTCGTTTACGTCAGCGAAAAGTATCTGATAAACGACGACGCCGCCCACCGTCAAGCCCATGAGTGATCCCAAGTTAAAGATGAATCCGAGCGGCAAATGCTTGTCCCAATAGTTTTTCTCCTGTTCCACCATTGCCTGACGAGTGTAAATGTTGACATCGTGAGGCAGGATGGACCGAAGCTTCGCCACCACCCGGTTCGCGTCGACTCCAGGCTTCAGCTTGATGAATCCAAGATCAATAAAGCCCTGCTGCCTGTTCCTGAACATTCGCAGAAAGTTCAAGTCACTCGTGATCAGATGGGCATTCGAACCAAACGTCGGTCCGAGGGTGAAAAAGCCGGCGACTTTGATGCGCCTCCCGTTAACCTCCGTAGTCACTCCGTGATCTCTTGCGAACATAGAGATGACCGGCCCATATTCCGGCCGCGACGCGCGGTCGAACAACACAAGGTCGGGAAGCTGTATTTCCTGGGCGTATTGTTGGACCTCGGGGAATTCAAGTAGGGGCGTGGTAGGAAGATAACCTATGACGAGGATTTTGCGTTCCTCGAATTGCTCAGGCTCCCTCCACGTACCGATCCCGAGATAGAGAGGCGCCACCCATTGCACCTCATCAAGAGCCAGGGCACTGTATAGCCGGCGCTGGCTGAAATTGTCGGTTGAGAAGAGATATTCGTACTGCGAGCTCGTAATGATAAGGTCTCCCTGCAGGTGGTCGAACAGCTTGGTAGCACTCTCGTAAAGCGCGTCGCGCAGTCCAAGCTGCACGAGCATAAGGATGACAGCGAACGCAATTCCCGCCACGGCCACGCTGAAGCGTTGCTTCTCCCGCGTCAGTTGCAGCCATGCCAAAGGAACGCCGCGCATAGGATTTCCTGTCTTATTCAGGTTGGATCAGTACTCGAGCTTGCGCGTGAATGAGGTGTTCTGCCGGCTTGCCGTCCTTGAGGAGAACCTTCACCTCGACAACCCGTGCATCGGACAGAGCCGCCGCATCAGTATAAACCAGTTGATTCTTACCGACCTCCGTTCCGACCTGCTCGACGGTTCCGGACAATTTCGTTCCCAATCCATCGGTGGTTACCAGGGCATGGTAGCCGGACTTCACCTGCGCGATCTGTGTGTCAGGAACCTCGGCAATTACGTACATCCGCGTTGTGTCGGCGATTTCCATAATGCCTCGGGTTCCCACTTCCTCTCCAGGCCAGGCATTGATCTTAATCACCGTGCCCGAGATTGGCGACCGGACGACAGAAGCATCGAACTCGGCACGAGTGCGCTCTTCCTCTGCTGCTGCAGTCGCCACCTGCGCTTGCGCGACGTTGATGTCAGTTGTCCTCACTTCCGCCAGACTCTGCAGCTTTTCTTTCGCTTGCTCAAGCAGTTCCGCTTTGGTGTCCCTGTCGACACGCCGCACGTCGAGTTCGGATTTCGACAACACCTCCCCCGCGTACAAATCCTCAGCGCGCTGGTATTGGACCTGCGCATTTTGTAATTCCAGCTGAGTTCGCGAAACCTCGGCCCGTTGCGCCGCAACGTCGCCGGTCTTCGCACCAGCTTTTACTTGGTCCAGTCGCGTGCGTGCGACTTGCAGATTGGCCCTTGCCTGGCGCAGGGCCGCTTCAAGTTCAGCCTTGCTGTTCAATAGCGCAAGAATCTGGCCGGCACGAACCGAATCGCCTTCCCGTACTCTCAGTTCACCCACCAGTGAAGGCTGCCCGGAAAGCGACCGGGCACCGATTACGCGCACACCATCGGTCGGTTCAATGCGGCCGAGACACGCCACCCCTTTAACCGGTTCAAAACGCTCGGATGCAACAGGTGCACTCGATGGCCGGAGGAAGGCCAGGACCAAGACTACTGCCAGAATTGCCGCAAGGACCGCCACAACCCAGGCTAACTTGTGTCTAGCGCCAACTCGCGCATGGTCTCCCGGAACAGCACTCTGCGTCGGGACAACCGCGGGGGACACATGTCCGTGGTCAGGCGATGACGAGATGCCGGTGTCCATCGAAGGAGTATAACGCAGGTCACTGCAGATTGAGTCAAACTCGAACTCAGATATCGCGGCTCCACTAAAAATGGTCGCACGCCGATTATGCGGCACTTTCCGGAGCTTCGGCTCACCGGGTTCTTTGCTGCCCTTGCCAACTTGCGCTATTCTATGTGCCACTCTGAGGGTTTCCCTAGTGTGCAGACCCATTCTTCCCTTTTAGCCGACCGAGGCGGGCACTGATGCACGCACCGGAATCAATCCGCGTAGATGGACGCAGCAGTTTGCCGCTGGCGCCACGGGTGCGAGAAATGCCTCTGCTCGGCAGTACTTTGGCGCTCTTGAAGGATCCGTCCGGATTCCTGGTGAGGGCATACGAAGAACTCGGTCCTGTTTTTCGCGTCGCGGCGTTCGGTAAGGAATACACGATCATGGCGGGCCAGGAGGCGTTCCACTTCTTCTTGACCGTCGGTGAACGACATTTCAGCCGTGAGTTATTCTATCGCCGATTTGCCCACGAACTGGGGACAGAGTGCTTCGTGCTGGGCGCGCAGGGACAACAGCATTCGCGCCTGCGGAAGATGATGAAACTGGGCTTCTCCCGTCACGTTGCTTCGGCCTACATTCCCTCCATGACAAAGGCGATCGAGGAGCGTGTCCGGGCCTGGGAACCCAATCAACAACTGCACGTGATGGACACAATGGCCGATCTGGCTTTCGAGTGCTACACGTTAGTCATGGCAGGCCACTCGCTCGGGGAGTACTTTCGCGATGCGTTTTATTACTCAAACACCATCATGAAAGTTGGTGCGATGGTCCGCCCCAGTCTTCTGCTTCATCTTCCGGCCTATCGCAAAGCGAAGGCGCGGGTGTTTTCTCTGATGAACGAGCTTCTGGCCGGGCGCCGGGGGAGCACCACCGATGACCGCCAGTTCGACTTGTTCGATGCCGTTCTGGGCGCGACTGACGCCGAGGGACGTTCATTCTCCGACGCTGACATGATTGCTACCGCGCTGTACGGTTTTGTCGGCACGTTAGTTTACATGAACCGGCTGCTGTCTTATCTGGTTTTCGAGATCCTGAAGGACCCGGCGCTTCAGCAGAAGATTAGCGCAGAAGCGGATGTGGTATTCGCGAGCGCGCCTCTGAACGCGATGGCCCTGCGCAAAATGGATACGTGTTACAGCGCTTACCTGGAAAGCCTACGCTTCCACCCCGTACCGCTTGGCCTTCCTTTCCTTGTCGAGGAGGACTTCGAGTTCGCGGGGTACTTGATCAAGCGCGGACAACGCGTCGTGCTAAGCCCGTTGCCAATGCATTTTTCAGCCAAGTTCTACTCGAATCCCGCCACCTTCGATCACAAGCGTTGTGCAGAGCCGCGCTACGAGCATCATGCTCGGGGTGCGTTTGCGCCTTTTGGTTTTGGAGGACGGGTATGCGCTGCGGTTGGACTGGTCGAGGTCATCAGCATGGTGGTGATTGGAGCATTGCTTCGCAACCTGCACCTGCAACTCGAGCCGCCCGACTACCGCGTCCGCACTGAGCTGGATCCCTTACCAGGCCCGGAAGCCGCTTTCCGCATGCGCGTCCTGGAGCACCGCCAGTTGCAACTTTCACCGCAGCCGTTGCCCGAAGTCGAGGAGCGAGTGACCACGGCCATACCCGGAATGGGCTCGCATGAGCTCAACGAGATTCTGGCCAAAGCAAAGTCCGTGGAGTACTCAGCCGGTGAAATAATCATCAGAGAAGGCGATGTAGCCGCAGAATTCTTCATCATCCTCGACGGTCAAGTCGAGGTGTTCAAGAACGTACACCAGCCGCGGGAACATCAGCAGTCGTTGGCCCAAATTGGACCTGGGGAGTTCTTCGGCGAAATCGGGTTGCTCCGGAAGGTGCCGCGGACCGCGAGTGTGCGCGCGATGACGCCGGTGAGGATACTTGTGCTTGACCGCAATACCTTTATCACTTTCGTTTCCGAATGTGACCTCGTCAGTGAGCAGATTGCTGACCTTGCCCGGCGGCGTCTCATGTCCACCCGGCTGGCGGAAGTGCTCCCGCAGCTTTCGCAACAGCAGTTGAATCGTCTCCTCCCGAACTTTACGCTGGCGCGCTTCCGTCCGGGCGATGCGATCGTCCACCAGGGTGATCCTGCCGACCTGTTCTACATCATCGTCAGCGGGCGGGTGGAGGTGGTCAATCATCGTCCCGGTGGAGAGGACCTGATCCTGGGCGAACTTGGCGCTGGGGAGTGGTTTGGCGAAATGGCGCTTCTGCTGGGCCGCACGCGAACGGCAACAGTTCGAGCTGCCGGCGCCGAGGATGTCGAAGTGATGGGGCTCGATCGTGAGAATTTCCAGCGACTCATGGCCGAATCGGAAGCAGCCAACTTCGACGTGGCCAGCGTCATGTTCAAGCGGCTACTCTCCTCGCAGGCATGAAGGCACCTAACCACAAAACTTCGTCCGCGCAGCCCTGGACACCTGATCGAAATTTTACAATGGAGGAAGCGATGAGCGACGAAAAACAGAGTCCCCAAGGCCAAGAAACCATAAAGCCTGCCGGAGGCAAGATGGATGCCGCAAACGAAGAGTGAGAACAACAGATGGTTCTTCATGATGCCTCCTTTGGAACACAAAAGCTCTGGTCACGGTTACGACGAGATTGAACGTGACCGTGACCAAGATTTCGAACCAGTTGCCGATGCAGGGGTTGCTAGACTCGTGCCAGCGAATGCATTAAGTTTGAGAAGAGGAGACTTATGGCTGAGACGCCCTCTACAATGCTTCCGCTTGGTACGACCGCTCCAAACTTTAACCTTCCGGACCCTAATGGGAAGTTCGTGTCGTTGGATGATTTCAAGGATGTGCTGGCCCTCCTGGTCGTGTTCATTTGCAATCACTGCCCTTATGTGAAGCACATTCGGACGCAATTTGCATCTCTCGCTAAGGAGTATCAGTCGCGCGGGGTGGGCATTGTCGCCATCAACTCGAACGATGTTGAGAGCTACCCGGAGGACGGGCCTGAGAAAATGGCGGAAGAGATCAAGCAGGCAGGCTACACCTTTCCCTATCTCTACGACCAAAGCCAGCAAGTGGCCAAAGCCTATCGAGCCGCTTGCACGCCGGACCTCTACCTCTTCGATCGGGACCACCGCCTCGTCTACCGGGGACAGTTCGATGACAGCCGACCCGGTAACGCGCGTCCGGTCACCGGCGCAGATCTGCGCACAGCTCTCGACGCGGTGTTGGCCGGGTGCGCGGTTCCCGGAAACCAAAAGCCAAGCGT
>Ga0181523_10005095_pt1 | contig 11015 bp, 10 predicted proteins | sample PEATcosm2014_Bin_43_FD_119752 | JGI IMG/M metagenome (GOLD analysis project Ga0181523, IMG submission 119752) | Peatland microbial communities from MTU Mesocosm Facility, Houghton, MI, USA - PEATcosm2014_Bin05_30_metaG | ecosystem: Environmental > Terrestrial > Soil > Wetlands > Peat | place... | reverse complement strand
TTCGCCGGACGGACTGCTGCCCGAAACCATCGAGCTTGAGGATCACCCCTGGTTCATCGGCGTGCAGTTTCACCCAGAGCTGAAATCGCGCCCGTTCAAGCCGCATCCGCTGTTCGCCAGTTTTATCGCGGCGGCGCTGCGTCAGTCGCGGCTGGTTTAGGCGACATTAAATGGAGTTCGGCATGGAGCTGCGCCAACTCGGCCGCACCGATCTGCGCGTATCGGCGATCTGTCTCGGCACCATGACCTGGGGCCAGCAGAACACGGAAGCCGAGGGTCACGCCCAGTTGGACTATGCGCTGGGGCAGGGTGTGAATTTCCTCGACACCGCCGAGGCTTATTCAATTCCGCCGCGCCCTGAGACGCAGGGCTCGACGGAGCGGATCATCGGCAGCTGGTTCAAGGCGCGCAAGAATCGCGACAAGGTCATCCTCGCGACGAAAGTCGCGGGTCGGGGCGAGATGACTTGGCTGCGCGGAGCGCCGACGGAGCTCAACGCCAGCAACATTCTCGCCGCCGTCGAGGGTTCGCTGAAGCGCTTGGAGACCGATTACATCGATCTTTATCAGCTGCATTGGCCGGATCGCCCGCTGCCCCTCTTCGCCGACCGGACGACGACATTTCGCGGCCTGCCCGAAGGGCCCGAAAATCCGATCGAGGAGACGCTTGAAGTTCTCGGCCGTCTCGTCAAGGCCGGCAAGGTGCGCCATGTCGGCCTCTCCAACGAGACATCCTGGGGAACCATGCGTTTCCTTGGCGCGGCGGAGGCCGGAAAAGGCCCGCGCGCCGTCTCGATCCAGAACGCCTATAATCTGCTCAACCGGACCTTCGAGATCGGCCTCGCCGAGATCGCCCTGCGCGAACAGGTGGGACTCCTCGCCTATTCGCCGCTGGCCCAAGGGTATCTCACGGGAAAATATCAGCGCGGCGCCCGCCCGCCCGGCGCGCGGACGACCCTGTTCGACCGCGGCCAGCGCTACGAGAAGCCGGGCGTCGAGGCCGCAATCGACAAATATCTCGATCTCGCCAGGGAGTTCAGCCTCGATCCGGCGCAAATGGCGCTCGCCTTCGTGACTTCGCGCTCCTTCGTGACGTCGAACATCATCGGCGCGACGACGCTGGAGCAATTAAAGACCGACATCGATTCGGTTCACGTCAAGCTTGCGCCCGACATTGAAAAGCGGATCGACGCGCTGCATCACGAGAGGGGCAACCTCGCGCCCTGAGCGGCGCCGTCACCCCCGCCCGCGATAGGGCGGCACGCCCTGATCCGGCAGCCAGAGCCCAGCCGGGGGCTCGCCCGTCTGCCAGAACACGTCGATCGGGATGCCGCCGCGCGGATACCAGTAGCCGCCAATCCTTAACCAGCGCGGCTCCAGAGCGACGACGAGGTCCTTGCCGATGCGCAGCGTGCAATCCTCATGAAACGCGCCGTGATTGCGAAACGACGTGAGATAAAGCTTCAGGGACTTTGATTCGACAAGCCATTTTCCAGGAACATAATCAATCACGAGCAGCGCGAAATCGGGCTGGCCCGTGACCGGACAGAGCGAGGTGAACTCCGGCGCGGTGAAGCGGGCGAGGTAATTTGCGTCCTCATGCGGATTGGCGACGCGCTCAAGGATCGCCTCTTCGGGGGAGGCGGGCGCCTTCACGCTGTGGCCGAGCAGGCTCGCGCCTGTTTTCGATTTCACCATGCGAAAGTCCAGCGCGAAAAATCCAGTCTTGGCGCTTTAGCGCCCGTGGTGGGCTTTAGGCCGGAGAGCCCGCGTTTTCAATCACTGATGCGCTTGCCCTCACCGCGAGGCCATGCGCCGCCATTTCGCCTCGACGCGGCGGGTCAGCGCCGCGACGCGCGCCTCCTCGGCGGCCCAGAAGGAGCGGCTTACTGCGGTCGTGCGGATCCGGGGTAGCCGCACCCGAGCTATGCGTCCGCTCGCCACGCCCGCCCCCGCCATGATCGGATCGCCGACCGCCGGCACGGAAACCGCCGCCGCGAAGGGCGAGCCGATGGCGGAAAGATGCGTTCGCGCCCGGCCGCAATAGGAGGCGGATAGCTCCGACATCTGCTCTTCGCCGTGGCCGGCGCGGTATTTCATCAGGGCGCGGCAGACGTCGCCGTTGGCGAGGCGCCAGGCCTCGGCAAGATAGGCGACGCCGTAATGCACATTGACTTCGGGCCGGGCGAGTTCGGCCGCGTCGCCGCTGAAACCAAGCATCGCGGCGGTCTCGGGCCGCACCTGCATCAGGCCGATCTCGCCGACCGTGCCGATGACGGTCGGATCATAGCCGCTTTCGATCGCCATGACGGCGTCGGCGATGTCGAAGGGCAGGCCGGTCTTCGCGGCCTCGCGCCGCAGCAGCGCGCGGAACTGGCCGTGCGGGCTGGCGTCGTCGTCGGCGCCCGGTTTTTCCCCCACAGCCGATTTTGCCGCGCCGGCGGGATTTTGCGGCGCTGCTCCGACGAGATCCGCGGGCCGGGCGACGGGCAGGGGCGCGGCCTCCGGCGGCGCGCTCTCGTCCGCCCGAGCGGGCGCGGCAAGCGCGGCGCAGAGCGCGCCGATCGTTGCGAAAGCGATTCTGCCTGCCGACATTCGGACCTCTGCCCTGAAACAGTGTTCGAGAACCGGCATGTTAGCCTAAAAAGATTAAGGGGAACCGTTGCTTTCTGGTCCGCGACATGAAATCTCGAGCGGCGCGGAGATCCGATCGACAAAAATTTTAGATGCAGGCATAAAAAAAATCCAAGCATGGTTTCTCGCCGGGGCCTTTTGTCCCGCCGAGCTTCGTCGTAAAAGCCTAGCGAACTCGCCTTGATCGAGACAGTGCAAAGAGGAACCGCCATGACCGCGATCATCGACATTGCCGCCCGTGAGATCCTGGATAGCCGCGGCAATCCGACCGTCGAGGTCGACGTGACTTTGGAGGACGGCTCGCACGGCCGCGCCGCGGTTCCGTCCGGCGCCTCGACAGGGGCGCACGAAGCCGTCGAATTGCGCGATGGCGACAAGGCCCGCTTCGGCGGCAAGGGCGTCCTGAAGGCGGTCGAGAGCGTCAACCGCGACATTTTCGAGGCTCTGAGCGGCCTCGACGCGGAGGATCAGGGCAAGATCGACAAGATCATGATCGATCTCGACGGCACGCCGAACAAGGCGAAACTCGGCGCCAACGCTATTCTGGGCGTCTCCCTGGCCGTCGCCAAGGCCGCCGCCGACGCCTCCGCGCTGCCGCTCTATCGTTACATCGGCGGCGTGCAGGCGCATGTCCTCCCCGTGCCGATGATGAACATCATCAACGGCGGCGCGCACGCCGACAACCCGATCGACTTTCAGGAGTTCATGATCGTTCCCGTCGGCGCGACCTCCCTGAAGGAGGCGGTGCGCTGGGGCTCGGAAGTGTTCCACACCCTGAAAGCCGCGCTCAAGAAGGCCGGGCACAACACCAATGTCGGCGACGAAGGAGGCTTTGCGCCCAATCTCCCCTCCGCCGAGGCCGCTCTGGATTTCATCCTGCAGGCGATCGAAAGCGCCGGCTTCAAGCCGGGGACCGACATCGCGCTCGGGCTCGACGCCGCCGCGACGGAATTCTTCAAGGACGGCGCCTATGTCTATTCCGGCGAGGGCGTGACCCGCTCGCCGCAGGAGCAGGCGCAATATCTCGCCAAGCTCGCGGGCGCCTATCCGATCGCGACCATCGAGGACGGCAACTCCGAGGACGACTGGGAGGGGTGGAAGGCGACGACCGATCTCCTTGGGCACAAGATCCAGCTCGTCGGCGACGATATTTTCGTCACCAATGTCGAGCGCCTCGCCGACGGCATCAAGAAGGGCGTCGCCAATTCGATCCTCGTTAAGGTCAACCAGATCGGCACGCTGAGCGAAACCCTCGCCGCCGTCGATATGGCGCAGCGCGCGGGCTACACGGCGGTGATCTCGCATCGCTCCGGCGAGACCGAGGATTCGACCATCGCCGATCTCGCCGTCGCGACCAACTGCGGGCAGATCAAGACCGGCTCGCTGGCGCGTTCGGACCGGATCGCGAAATACAACCAGCTGATCCGCATCGAGGAGGAGCTTGGCTCGCAGGCCCATTACGCCGGCCGCAAGGCGCTGAAAGCCTGGGCCTAATCGCTCCGGCAGGCAGACGAGCCGCCGACCGAAACGGGCAAGCCCCGGAACCTAACGCCCCTCCGGGACTTAGAGCGTCGAGCTTTTGGTCCCGGCGAACCCATGCGCAACGAAACCTCCCTCGACGCCCTGAATTTCTTTCTCGCCGATGTGCGGGAGGGCCTCGGGCCCTATCTCGCGATCTATCTGCTGACCGAGCGTCACTGGCGTGAGGACGGGATCGGGCTCGTGATGACGATCGCGGGCCTCGCCGGCATCGCCGCGCAGACTCCGGCGGGCGCGCTCATAGACGCCAGCCGCGCCAAGCGCGCGATCATCGTCGCCGCCGCCCTTATTGTGACCGGCGCGTCGGTCGTCCTTCCTTTCATGTCCTCCTTCGTGCTGGTCGCCGGATCGCAGGCGGCGGCTGGAGCGGCGGCGGCGTTCTTCGCGCCGGCCATCGCGGCGATCACGCTCGGCATGATGGGACCCAAACAATTTACGCGGCGGATTGGCAGAAACGAGACCTTCAATCACACCGGCAACGCGCTCCTGGTCGCGCTCGCAGGGGTCTGCGCGTGGAAATGGGGGCCTATCGTCGTCTTCTTTCTGCTGGCCGGCATGGCTGCGCTGTCGATCGCCAGCATCCTTGCCATCGATCCGAAAGCGATCGACAACGCCCGCGCGCGCGGACTCCTCGACGGCGACAGCCGCTCGCCCGAGAAGCCTTCCGCGCTCAAGGCCCTATTCGGCTGCAAGGGTCTCGCGGTGTTCTGCCTCTGTTGCGTGATCTTCCATCTCGCAAATGCCGCCATGCTGCCGCTGGTCGGGCAGAAGCTCGCCTTGCAAGACAGGAATCAGGGGACTGCGCTCATGTCGGCCTGCATCGTCGCGGCGCAGATCGTCATGGTCCCGATGGCCGCTCTCGTCGGACGCAGAGCAGATGCATGGGGCCGCAAGCCTCTTTTTCTCGCCGCTTTCGCGATCCTGCCCCTGCGCGGCTTTCTCTACACACTCTCCGACGATCGCTATTGGCTGGTCGCGGTGCAGACGCTGGACGGGGTAGGCGCCGGCCTTTACGGCGCGCTCTTTGTCCTCGTTGTCGCGGATTTGACGCGCGGGACCGGCCATTTCAACCTCGCGCAGGGCGCCGTCATCACGGCGCAGGGAATCGGCGCGGCGGTCAGCACAACCCTCGCCGGTCTTGTCGTCGTTCACGCCGGCTATTCGGCGGCCTTTCTCACCCTTGGCGCCATAGCGGCTGGAGGCTTCCTGCTCTATCTCTTCGGCATGCCTGAAACCCTCGCGCGAGGCCGGGACGCTCACGCAAACGCCGCGGCGCCGGCGCCGGCGCAATGACAATGGCGCAGCTCGACTGGCGCACCGTCGCTGCGGGCGCGATTTTCCTCGTCACTTTGGCGGGCATCGCCCTCGGGCGCGCGCCGGGATTGCGGATCGACCGCGCCGGCATCGCCCTCGTAGGCGCAGCCCTGATGCTGGCCTTTGGGCCGCTCGGCTTCGAAGACGCGCTGAAATCGATCGATCTCGACACGATCGCGCTGCTTCTCGGCATGATGATCATCATCGCGCAACTGCGGGTCTCCGGCTTTTTTGAACTTGCCGGCGGATTCGCGCTTAAGCGCGCGCACGGCCCGCTGGCGCTGCTGGCGGCGATTGTCATCGTCACCGGTTTTCTCTCGGCCTTTCTCGTCAATGACGCGATCTGCCTCGCCATGACGCCGCTCGTCCTCGACGTCACGCGCAAACTGCGCCGCGATCCGGTTCCCTATCTGCTCGCGGTAGCGATGGCCTCGAACGCCGGCAGCGTTGCGACGCTGACGGGCAATCCGCAGAACATGATCATCGGCGTCGCCTCGCGTATCCCCTATGCCGAGTTCGCCATGCATCTTGCGCCGATCGCCGCCGCGACGCTCGCCCTGACCTTCGGCCTCATCGCGCTCCTCCACCGGACGGAGTTCTCGACTGGCTTCACGAAGGCCGTGGACGGGCCGCGCGTGCGACGCCACCCATGGCAGATCGGCAAGGCGGTCATCGTGGCCATCGGCGTCATCATCGCCTTCTTCGCCGGCGCGCCGGTCTCCGAGGCCGCGATCATCGGCGGTTCGCTTCTCCTGGTCACCCGCGCGGTGAACCCGAAGCGGATCTACGCCGAGATCGACGGCTCACTGTTGCTAATGTTCGCTGCGCTTTTCATCGTCGTCGCCGCCGCGCAAAAGGCGCTTCTGACGCCGGATATTTTGGCCTCGGTCGGACGCTTCAACCTCGCCGACAGCTGGGTCCTCTCGGGCGTCACGGCCGCTCTCTCCAACCTCGTCAGCAACGTCCCGGCGGTGCTTGTCCTCAAGCCGTTCGTCGCGGCCATGCCGGATTCGAACAATGCGTGGCTCGTCGTCGCCATGAGTTCGACGCTCGCCGGAAATCTGACGCTGGTCGGCTCGATCGCCAATCTCATCGTCGCCGAACGCGCCAGGCGGTCGGGCGTGATCCTGTCCTTTCTCGACTATCTGAAGGTCGGGCTGCCCTTGACCCTCCTCAGCGTCGCGCTGGGCGCCTGGCGGCTCGCGTCCTGAAGAGCCTCGCGCGTTAACAGATTGCTAACGCTGATCGGCGAATGTGGCGCCATGGTCGTTCACCGGCGCCTGCGCGCGATCCTTTTCCCGCTCTGCCTCTATAGCGTCTCAGGCGCGGCCGGGGGTTATTTCGTCTGGCACGCCGTAAACGGCGAGCGAGGCCTGAAGACGCAGGACGAATATCAGCTGAAAATCGCCGGCCTGGAGACGCAATTGCGCGGACTTCAAGAGGACCGCGCACTCTGGCGGCACAGGATCGAATTGATCAATGGCGCGATCATCGACCGGGATCTTCTCGACGAGGAGACGAGGTCGTCGCTCGGGCGCGCCGACAAGAACGACCTCATCGTTCTTCTGCCGAAGGCCGCCGAGTGAGCGGGGCGGAGCGACGCGCCGATAGCAGCCAAGGCATAGCTTGCCAGTCGATTAGCAAAGAGCAAAGCTCCAAAATCTGATCGCGATCTGATTGATTGAGCCTGATTTAACGGCGCCGCGACGCTCGCTTTTCATGGCGAGCTGCGCTAGTTTCGATGCTCCGCGCCCGCCGCCCGCTCCGCATTCCGCAAAGGAGCCTCTCCATGACGAATGCAGCCGCCTCCACTCGCTCCAAGCCCGGCGCGGAGCCGCCGCATGACGAGCCTGCGCCGGCGGTGTCGTTCACCGAGGCGGAGGAGCTTGACGCCTATCGCCGTATGCTGCTGATCCGCCGGTTCGAGGAGAAGGCCGGCCAGCTTTACGGCATGGGCCTCATCGGCGGATTTTGCCATCTCTACATTGGCCAGGAGGCGGTCGTCGTCGGCGTCATGATGGCGGCGAAGCCCGGCGATCAGACCATCACGAGCTATCGCGATCACGGCCATATGATCGCCTGCGGCATGGACCCGAAAGGCGTCATGGCCGAGCTCACCGGGCGCCGGGACGGCTTGTCGAAAGGCAAGGGCGGCTCGATGCACATGTTCTCCAAAGAGAAGAACTTTTACGGCGGTCACGGCATCGTCGGGGCGCAGGTTCCGCTCGGCACCGGGCTCGCCTTCGCCGACCGCTACCGCGACAATGGCGCCGTGTCCTACACCTATTTCGGCGACGGCGCCGCCAACCAGGGGCAGGTCTACGAGAGCTTCAACATGGCCGAACTCTGGAAGCTGCCCGTGGTCTACATCGTCGAGAACAATCGCTACGCCATGGGCACCTCGGTCGAGCGCTCCTCGGCGCAGCGCGATTTCGCCATGCGCGGCCAGAGCTTCAACATTCCGGGCGAACAGGTCGACGGCATGGACGTTCGCGCGGTCAGGGCCGCAGTCGTTCGCGCGCGCGAATGGTGCGCCGGCGGCAATGGCCCGATCATCCTCGAGATGCAAACCTACCGCTACCGCGGCCACTCCATGTCCGATCCGGCGAAATATCGCTCAAAAGAAGAAGTGCAGAAAATGCGCGAGGAGCATGATCCGATCGAACAGGTGCGTGCGCGCCTCTTGCGCGACCACAAGGTCAGCGAGGACGACCTCAAGGCCATCGACGGCGAGGTCCGCGCGATCATCGCCGAGGCCGTCGATTTCGCCTCGCATGATCCAGAGCCCGACCCGGCCGAATTGTGGACGGATGTCCTGAAATAGACGCGGGCGCGGATGTCTCGCCAGGGAACTGTCGCCAGAGATTTTGCGCAGGATTTGTTTTAAGGAACTCCGATGGCGACCAACGTTCTGATGCCTGCGCTTTCGCCGACGATGGAGCAGGGCAAGCTTGCGAAATGGCTGAAAAAAGAGGGCGACGCGGTGCGCTCCGGCGACGTTCTCGCCGAGATCGAGACCGACAAGGCGACGATGGAGGTCGAAGCCGTCGACGAAGGCACGCTCGCCAAAATCCTTGTTCCGGGCGGAACCGACAATGTGGCGGTCAACACGCCGATCGCCGTGATCGCCGCCAATGGCGAGGACGCCGCGAGCGTCCCGCCGCCGCAGACTGCGCCCGCCGCACCGCCCGCCAGCAGCGCCGCATCCCCTGAGCCGCCGCAGCCAGCCCCGACGAAAGCGGCGCCGGATGGTGCGCAACCGGCGCCTGCCCCGCGTCTTGACCGCGCGCCGGAATTCCCGGCCGGGACGGAGATGGTCTCGATGACCGTTCGCGAGGCCCTGCGCGACGCCATGGCCGAAGAGATGCGCCGCGATCCCAACGTTTTCGTCATGGGCGAGGAGGTCGCCGAATATCAGGGCGCCTACAAAATTACGCAAGGGCTGCTGCAGGAGTTCGGCGACAAGCGCGTCGTCGACACGCCGATCACCGAGCATGGCTTCGCCGGCCTTGGCGTCGGCGCCGCCATGGCGGGGCTGCGCCCGATCGTCGAATTCATGACATTCAACTTCGCCATGCAGGCGATGGACCAGATCATCAACTCCGCCGCCAAGACGCTTTATATGTCGGGCGGCCAGATGGGCTGTCCGATCGTCTTTCGCGGTCCGAACGGCGCCGCCGCGCGGGTGGCGGCGCAGCACAGCCAGGACTACACGTCGTGGTTCTCGCATGTGCCCGGACTGCTCGTCGTCGCGCCCTACAGCGCGGCCGACGCCAAGGGCCTTCTGAAGAGCGCGATCCGCAACCCCAATCCGGTGATCTTCCTCGAAAACGAAATTCTTTACGGCCATAGTTTCGATGTGCCGAAAATCGACGATTTCCTGGTCCCGATCGGCAAGGGGCGCATCGCCCGCGCCGGCAAGGACGTGACGATCGTCTCGTTCAGCATCGGCATGGTTTACGCCCTGAAGGCGGCCGAAGAATTGGCGAAGGAAGGCATCGAGGCCGAAGTCATCGATCTGCGCACCATCCGCCCGATGGATACCGAACTGATCATCGAATCGGTGAAAAAAACCGGGCGCTGCGTCACCGTCGAGGAAGGCTGGCCGCAAAGCGGCGTCGGGGCCGAGATCGTCGCCGTCCTGATGGAGCGCGCCTTCGATTACCTCGACGCGCCGGTGGCGCGGATCACCGGCAAGGATGTGCCGATGCCCTATGCCGCCAATCTCGAAAAGCTCGCGCTGCCTCATGCGGACGATGTCGTCGCCGCTGCGAAGGCGGCGCTCTACCGCTGAAGTTCCGCAATCGACGCCGGCGCCCCGCTCGAAATGTGAGCCAAACATGCCAATCAACATCCTGATGCCCGCGCTTTCGCCGACGATGGAAAAAGGCAATCTCAGCCGCTGGCTGAAGAAGGAAGGCGACAAGATCAAATCCGGCGACATTCTCGCCGAGATCGAGACCGACAAGGCGACCATGGAGGTCGAGGCGGTCGATGAGGGCGTGCTCGCCAAGATCATCGTGCCGGACGGCGCCACGGATGTTCTGGTCAATGAGGTGATCGGCGTCATCGCGGGGGAGGGCGAGGATGCGAGCGCGGCGACGCCTGCGGCCCCTGCGCCCGCCGCCCTTGCGTCGCCGGCGACTCCTGCGCCACCACAGCCGTGACGCCCTGCATCGGCGTGTCGTGGATGGTGCCGTCGGCCTGCGGCGCGATGCTCGCGAGGGGCAGGCGCCCGGGGTTGCTCGCGATGTCGTTCACGTCGAGGATGCCCGCGTTCGACCCCTGGTTCGGCTGGGCGAGGCCCCAGCCGCCGGCGCGCGCGAGGGCCTCGTCGGCCTCGTTGGGGACCCACTCGTCGTAGAGCACCTCGGTCTGCAGGACGTTGCGCGGCTTGGTCGGCTGACCGACCAGGGGCTGCGGGGCGGTGACGATGTAACCCGCGTAGTCGATGGGATCGCCGGGCTCCACGATGGTCTCGACGAGCGTCGTCATGAGGTGGCCCTCGTCGAACGTCCCCTGCACGAAGCCGAAGTTGAGCCCCGCGGCCTCTGCCAGGTAACCGGACACGACGGGTCCGTTCGTCGCCATCTCGAGGATGAGCCCTGCCCCGCCCACGTTGAACCCCCAGAGACCGACGTGGGGCTCGAGCGCCGCGGCGACCGCGCCCTCGATCGAGCCGAGCGACTGGCCCAGGTAGGCGATGCGCGTGCCGTCGATCGCCGGCGCGGCGCCTCCCCCGAGCGCGAGCCCCGACATGTCGGGGTTCGACCGCAGCACCTTCACGAGCTGCGTCGTGTCGAGCTCCGCCTGCCGGAACTGGTCGCGCACGGCGCCGATATCGAGCAGCGTGCCGAACAGATCGGTCGAGCCGTTGTGCGACATGTTCACGGCATCGGCGAAGCCGTCGGGCCCCTTGTACTTGGCGCCCGGCGAGCCCGAGAAGTCGTTGATCTTGTCGACCTGGTAGCTGGCCTCCGGCGCGCGGGCGCCGAAGGTGATGCTGTCGATCGCGGCTGCAATCCAGCC
>Ga0181523_10005093_pt1 | contig 11022 bp, 7 predicted proteins | sample PEATcosm2014_Bin_43_FD_119752 | JGI IMG/M metagenome (GOLD analysis project Ga0181523, IMG submission 119752) | Peatland microbial communities from MTU Mesocosm Facility, Houghton, MI, USA - PEATcosm2014_Bin05_30_metaG | ecosystem: Environmental > Terrestrial > Soil > Wetlands > Peat | place... | reverse complement strand
TATTTCCTCGATCTGTGGTCCGAAGGGCGCGCGCCCATCAAGGGCGTGATCCTCGTGACGCACAACATCGAGGAGGCGGTCCTGATGTGCGACCGCATCCTCGTTTTCGGCAGCAACCCCGGACGCATCCTCAGCGAAATCAACGTCACGCTGACCCAGCCGCGCAAGCGCCTGGACCCGAGCTTCCGCGAGCTCGTCGAACGGATCTACGTGGAGATGACCTCGCGCCGCAAGCCGGCCGATGGCGGCGCGGGCGGCGGTCGCGCCGAGCGCTTCCCGGGGCTCGGCATCGGCAGCGTGTTGCCGCGCGTGTCGTCGAACCTGCTGTCCGGTCTCATCGAGACGGTGGCAGCGCCGCCCTACAACGGCACCGCGGACCTGCCGAAGATCGCATCCGAGCTGCAGTTGGAGATTGATGAACTGTTCCCGGTCGCCGAAACGCTGCAGCTCATGCGCTTTGCTGAAGTGGAAGGTGGCGACATCAAGCTCACCGATGCGGCGATGGCCTTCGCCAACGCCGGCCTCGATGAGCGCAAGCGCATCTTCGCTCGGCACCTGCTGACGTACGTGCCGCTGGCGGCGCACATCCGGCGCGTGCTCGACGAGCGTGCCTCCCACGTTGCCCGCAAGAGCCGCTTCATCGACGAGCTCGAGGACTTCATGGGGGAGGAGGACGCCGAGCAGACCCTGCGCGCCATCGTGAGCCTGGCACGTTACGGCGAAGTCTTTGCCTACAGCGACGAGAGCGGCCTGTTCAGCCTCGAGAATCCGGTCTGATCGCCGCTATTGTTCCTGTTTTGATACAATAGGACGTTGGCGCGCGCTCTGCGCTGCCTGCAGGGATACAATATGTGGCTGGCCTCGGAGATGGCAGCCTTCGCTCATGTCGCCGAGCTGGGTTCCTTCACCGCCGCAGCGCGGGCCCTCGGCGTACCCAAGGTCGCGGTGAGCCGCGCCATTGCCAGTCTGGAGCGTCGCCTGGGCAGCCGACTGCTCGCGCGCACGACCCGGCGTGTGGCGCTCACGCCGGCCGGCACGCTGCTGCAACCGCATTGCCAGCGCCTGCTGCGAGAGGTCGAGTCGGTTCGCGCCCGATTCGCGCCCGCAAGCGGCCCGCGGGGGCTGCGGGTGCTGGTCGATGCGGGCTACGGCCGGCTGCTGATCGCGCCGCTGGTGCCGCGCTTCCTGGAGCACTTCCCGAGCATCGAGCTGCAAGTGTCGCTGACCGACGCGCACCCCCAGGGTCCTGATGCGGCATGGGATGTGTTCATCTGCAACGATCCGGCCCCGCTCCCCGACCTGCTGCAGACGCCACTGGGCAGCCCGCCACTGCTGCTGTGCGCGACAGCGGCTTATCTGACGAGGCACGGCCGCCCGCGATCCCCGGGCGATCTGAATGCGCACACCGTACTGCGCGTCGTCGGGCCGGCGCCCCCTCCGCCTGCCGGCACGCCGCCACTGCAGCTGCGGGCCGGGGCTGAAGAGCATCAGATCCGGCTGCGACCCGCGCTGCAGGTCAACGACCCTGCGCTCGTGCACTCGAGCATGGCCGCGGGGCTCGGTATCGGCGTGCTGCCGGAGTTCCTCTGCCGACAGGGTCTCGCCCAGGGCAGGATCGAGCGCGTGCTGCCGGAGTGGTCGGTCGCGCCACCGCTGGAGCTGGCGGCCGTCTACGCCGAATCGAACGGTCGCTCAGCCGCGATCCGCCAGTTCATCGAGTTTCTGCTCGCCAACATGGTGCCTATCCTGGCGCCAGGGTCTGCAGCCGCGCCGCGAAATAGTTGACGAAGGTCGTCACCTTCGCCGGCACGAATCGATAGCCCGGATAGATGGCGTAAATGCCCTGCTCCTGCGATGCCCACGCCGGCAGCACGCGCTGCAGCCGTCCGCTCGAGAAATCTGCGCGGAGTACGAATTCGGGCAGCAGGGCGATACCCGCCCCACGGCGGCAGGCATCGTGCAAAGCCAGCGCATGGTTGGAACGCATCGCGCCCTGCACCGGCACCGTGACGGCGGTGCCGCGGCGGTAGAGCTGCCAATGCCCCGGTCGGTCGCCGACGTCGAGCACCAGGCAGGGGTGGGCCGGCAGATCACGCGGGTGACGCGGCGCGGCGCGCCGGGCCAGATACTCGCTGCTGGCGGCGAGCAGGCGTCGATTGGGCGCGAGACGCCGTGCCACCAGGCGCGAGTCGCCGAGCGCGCCGACCCGTATCGCGACGTCGAACTGCTCTTCAACCAGATCGACGTAGCGATTGGAGAGATTCAGCTCCAGCGTCAGGCGCGGATGGAGCGCCAGAAACTCGGGCAACGCGGGCACCAGATGCGTCATGCCGAGACCGGTGGCGGCGCTGATGCGCAGCCGACCCTGCAACTGTTCACCGAGCGCGCTGGCCTCCGCCTCTGCCGCTTCCAGCTCGGACAGCAGCGTCTCGCAGCGGCGGAAGTAGGCGCCGCCAGCCTCCGTCAGTCCCACGCTGCGCGTCGTCCTCTGCAGCAGACGCACGCCCAATCGCGCCTCCAGGGCCGCCACCGAGCGACTGACCGCCGATACGCTGGCGCCGAGCTGCTCTGCGGCGCGCACGAAGCTGCGTCGGCGCGCGACCTCGATGAACACCGCGATCTCGTCGAGCCTTGCGGACATGGCAGATTATTGCGTTTAAAACAATAAAGAATTGAGTTTTACCGCGTTTATCCCGTGAATGGAACTGCCTATGCTGCTGCCATTGGATAGCGGAGCCCCCGAATGGACACGCGCACGCTCGCCCTCTCGCGCACGCTCGCCCTCTCGCGCACGCACTGGCCCGACAGGGCGGGCATGAAGGACAGCCTGCCGGCGGGCGCGTTCGTCTTCCTGTGGAGCACCGGCTATATCGCCGGCAAGATCGCGGTGGCGCACGCAGGGCCGTTCACGACCCTGAGCCTGCGTTTCGGCGGCGCGGCGCTGCTGTTCGGCGCGCTGGTGTTGCTGCGACGGCCGCAGTGGCCGCACGCTGCGGCGCTCAGGCACAGCGCCGTGGTAGGCCTCCTGAGCCTGGTGCTGCAATTCGGCGGGGTCTATGGCGCCTTCGCGCTTGGCGCAAGCTCCGGGTTTTCCGCGCTGGTCATCGGTTGCATGCCGCTCGCCACCTCCGTGGTGGCCGCCAGCCGCGGCGAGCGCCAACCGGCCAACCACTGGTTGGGCCTGCTGCTCGGATTCGCCGGTGTACTGCTGGTGCTGCAGGACCGGCTTGGTTCCGGGCTCGGATCCCCCGCGGCCGGCATCTGCCTCTTGCTCGGACTGTGCGGCATCACCTTCGGCACGCTCTATCAGAAGCGTCACGCCGTGGGACTGGACATCAACATCGGCCTGCTGATTCAGAATCTCGCCGCCGTTGCGGTGCTGGCGCCAATCGCCCTGCTGCACGAGCATCTGCGCTTCGATACCAGTCCCGACTTCGTCGGCTCGATGCTGTGGATGATCCTCGTCAACTCCGGCGGCACGTTCGCGCTGCTGTTCCTGCTGCTGCGGCGGGGCGCGGCGACCCGCGTGTCCACGCTCTTCTATCTGGTGACACCGATCACGGCGATGCTGGGATGGCTGCTGATGCACGAACCGATGTCGGCCATCAAGCTCGCCGGCTTCGCGCTTGCGGCGAGCGGCGTCTACGTTGCGACGCGCCGCTAGATGAGGTCGCTGTCGGCCTCGATGACGCTCGCGCCGCCCGATTTTACGGTGCGCGCGAGGCTCAGGCTTTCGGGCAGCAGATATTCGGCGTAAAAGCGCGCGCTCTGCAGCTTCGCGCGATAGAACTTCGCGTCCTCACTGCCCTCGGCAAGCTTTCTGGCGGCGATTGCGGCACTGCGCGCCATGAGCGCGCCGCCAAGTACGCGGCCGCACAGATGCAGGTAAGGCACCGCGACTGCGAATGCGCGCGCGGGCTCCGCGCCGAATTCGTAGAGCAGCGATACGGTGGCATCGCGCAATACCGTGAGTGCCTCGATGCTGGCGTTGCGCACGCTGCGCAACGCCGGATCGCTGCCGCGGATGTCGTTGAGCTCGCGCAGCAGGTCGGACAGCAGCGCGGAGAGCGTCTGACCCCGATCGCGTCCGATCTTGCGGCCGAGCAGATCATTGGCCTGGATGCCGGTGGTGCCCTCGTAGATCGAGGTGATGCGCACGTCGCGCAGCGTCTGCGCCACGCCGGTCTCCTCGATGAAGCCCATGCCGCCATGAATCTGAATCGCCAGTGAGGCGAGCTCGGCGCCCTGGTCCGTGGACCACGCCTTGACGATGGGAATGAGCAGCTCGCCGCGCGCATGTGCCGCGGCGCGCGTCGATTCGTCCTTCTCGGCGCGCGCGCGATCGAATGTGATCGCGGCATAGAGCGCCAGCGCCCGCATCGCCTCGACGTTGGCGCGGATCGTGAGCAGCATGCGCGCGACGTCCGGGTGCCGCACGATGGTCGATGCGCCAGCGAGCGCGGCTGCGCCGCCCGACGCGCCACCGCCGGAAGGCTCGCCGTGCCGGACGATGGCTCGGCCCTGCACGCGGCTGTGCGCCCACGCGCTCGCCTGCTGCAGCGCGAGCTCGGACAAGCCGATGCCCTGCACGCCGACCGAGAGGCGCGCGGAATTCATCATGATGAACATGTACTCGAGCCCGTGATGCGGCTCGCCGACCAGGTAGCCGAGCGCACCGCCCTCGTCACCGTAGGACATCACGCAGGTCGGGCTCGCGTGGATGCCGAGCTTGTGCTCGATGGAAACACAGCGCACGTCATTGGGCGCGCCCAGGCTGCCATCCTCGTTGATCAGACGCCTCGGGATCGCGAACATCGAAATGCCCTTGACGCCGGCAGGCGCGCCGTCGATGCGGGCGAGCAGCAGATGCACGATGTTGTCTGCCATGTCGTGCTCGCCGTACGTAATGAATATTTTCTGCCCGCTGATGCGGTAGTGCTCCCCGTCGGGGCGGGCGCGCGTGCGTATCAGCGCCAGGTCCGAGCCGGCCTGCGGCTCGGTGAGGTTCATGGTGCCGGTCCACTCGCCGCTGATGAGCTTCGGCAGCAGCAGGGCCTGCAGGCGGGGCGAGGCGACGGCCTCGAGCGCGTCGACGCCGCCGCGCGAGAGCTGCGGGCAGAGCATGAAGGCGAGATTGGCGCCGAACCAGATCTCCTCGACCGCCACGGCCAGGACGAGCGGCGCGCCCTGGCCGCCGCGCGCAAGCGCGGCGCTGAGCTGCGGCCAGCCGGCCGCGACGAACTTCGCATAGGCGTCGCGGAATGGCTCAGGCATGTGAACGCTGCCGTCGCGGTACTGCGCGCCGCAGGTGTCACCCAGCACATTGATCGGGGCGAGCACTTGCTCGCCGAAACGCGCCGCCTCCTCCAGGATCGAATCCGACAGCTCCGTTGAGTATTCGGCATAGCGCGGCAGCTGCGCGAGCTGCTGCGCACGCAGCAGCTCGTTGAGCACGAATCGCAGATCTCTGAGCGGTGCCTGATACATGCAATATGACAAGTGTAAGCGAGCCGGTGGTCCCGTGTGGCCTAGCGTACCGGAACGCGAGGACTGTCACGCTCACCCGGTCGGCCAACTGGCACCATTCTAAGATGAGCGACGTGCTCACACCGAAAGGCGTGCCGACACCCGTCGACGCACCCGCTGCGGTCGACGAGCGCAAGGCCACGGCAGCCCAGCTCGGCCGCCGGCTCATGCGAATCCTGGCTCCGACGCGGGTCCGCAGCCTCTCCCTGCACGACGATGCCGGCGAGCTGCTCTGGATCAACGCCGGTGAGCTCGACGCCCGAACGCGGCGCCTGCTGCAGGATGCGCTGGACGCCTTCGCGCTCGACGGTGCGCTGGAGCACATCGAGCGCGACTTCGAGAATGCCCGCGCGCTCATTTTCTGCTCGCGCCCGGGCCAGGACGAGCGTGCGACGCTCGCATTTGCCGTGGTCGGCGGCCGCCGCCGACCGGACATCAATCCGGAGGCACTGCGCGAACGCGTCCTGACGACGATGCGCCGCTTCGGTCCCATGGCCCCGCTGCCGCGCGGGCTTACGGCAGTCGCCACCGCCCCGCAGGGGGCCATGCAGGCACCGGCCCGGGAGCTCGCGCAGGCGCACACTCACTCACCCGCGCAGACCCACCCCGCCGCGGACATGGGTGCAGATACGGAGGATGCAGCGAGCGTCGGTGAGGATGACACCACGGCGGTATTTGCGTCACCCACGCAGCCGGGCGAGCCGGGCGATGCCTGCGCCGAAGAGTTCGCGTCCGTCGAAGTGGCCCCCTTGCGCACACGCCTGTACACGCGCTTGCGCTTGGGCGGCACCACGCGTCGGTACGAGGTCGCCGACAGTGGTAGCGGCACACTCGAGCAGGATCTCGAGCGCGCGCGACGCCTCGTTGCGCTGGTCAAGCGACGCGGTATACGCAACACGCCGTCTCCTGCCAGCTTCACGCTGCCGTTGTGCGTCGCGTCGATCACGTCGCCGGACTTTCTCGATCGGCTCGCGCCGGCGCTCGAGCAGGCAGGCATCTCCGAGGACGCGATGGGCTTTTGCGTACCCGCAGAAGCCTGGCAGCAGGACTTCGATGCCACCGAGCGGTTCATCGCGCGCTGCGCGGCGCTGCGCTGCTTCGTGGCGCTCGATGACTTCAATCTCACGCGCGCCGGCTTTGCGCTCGTGCGCGGCAGCGCGCTGCGCTGCCTCAAGATCGATGCCGCGCTGACCGCTTCCGCGCTGGAGGATAAGTTCGCGCATGCCAACGTCGCTGCCATCACCAAGGCCGCGCGCGTGCTCGGACTGTATTGCGTGGCCAAGAGCGTGAAGACGCCCGAGGAAGCGCGTTGGCTGGCCTCGGCTGGAGTCGAATTCGCGGACCGGATCAGTCGCGCCGGAAAAGGCGCTGCCACCACGAGGAGCGCGCGGGCACTGAAGATTGCGGACGCGCCTTAGCGCCGCCGCGGGCGGCTTGTGATGCACCGGCAACCGGTGGCGCGCCCCCTCCCTTGATGACCGTCGAGCTCTTCGCGCCGCCAGCCGAACGCGCGACGCTGCTCTCATAGGGGTTCGAGCCGCCGCCCGGCAATTGCGTCACGCGCAGCGAGCGCTTGCCGCGTGGAGCGGTGTCATCGATGGCAAGGCCACTGTGGTCGAGCTTGCGCAGCACCTGCGAGGTCGTCAATGCAAGGTGGCGCGCAGTCTCCGCGGCCCATGTCAGGACGCCCTTGCCCTGCGCGTCGTGGCGCACCTGGCCGGAGGGCGGTTTGACGCCCACGGGCGATTCGATGCGGTCACGGGGTGCGGCATCACGAGGCGCAGCATCACGAGGCGCGGCAGCACGGGGCGCCGATGCACCGGGTGCAGTAGCCCTGAGTGCGGGGGCGCCCGGCGCCGCAGTGCCTGCAGGCGGTGGCTTCGGGGTTGTTGGCTTCAATGCGATCTCCGCAGATACTGTACCGATGCCCTCCGATAGCGCCATCCTCCCGCGGGGTAAAACTGTGACGCAGTTCGCGACGTCGTCAAGCGCCGCTGTAGAACTGTGAGCTGCCGCGTTACCAGCCGCAGCCCCGTCACGGCACGATACACCCATGCAAGCGGCGCGTATAAGCCCCGCCGAGCCGCGCAGCGGCGGGGCGCTGCCCCTACCCGCGGTACCGGCACAGATCGGCATGGACCGCGATTTCATTGCGCGTAATCAGATCGTCGAGCGTTATCTCGGCGGCCGGCTGCCGCTGAAGGGGACGCAGGACTTCGAGCGCTTCTGTCGCGAGCACCCAGAGCTGCTCGATGAGATCGGACTCACCGAACGCATCAACGCTGCATTGCGCCTGCTCGAGGCCGGTGGACGGGCACCGCCCTGGGAGGCGCGAGCCAGACCCTGGTGGGAGCGGTTACCGGTGCTCCTTTGTGTCGCCGGCCTGAGCCTGCTGCTCGGTATCGTCGCGCTGGTGCTGGTGGGCAAGCTCGCGAACCGCGAGCGCTCGATCACCGCCCTGCAGCGGCAGGTAGCCACGCGCGCGCTCGACCCCGCACTGTCGACGCGTACCATCACCGTGATTCCCAATCGCGAGCAACCCTCCACGCGGAGCATCCTGACCATCGGCGGCCGCAACGCCGAGATGGCCGATCTGAAGATCGACATGACCTGGTCGAAGTCCACGGTGTTTCGCGTTATGGTGGATCGCGTCGATCAGGGACGCGTCGCCGTGCTGTACAACGTGCTGAAGGATTCGAACGGCGTCCTGCACATCGGGCTCAACAGCTCGGCGCTCGGGCCCGGCAATTATCTGATCTCCATCGATGGACTGAACTGGCGCGGCGAGCCGGCCCCACAGGCGTGGGCCACCATCACCATCGCGCACTGAGACGGCTGGCCGAATCGCGGCCGCCACCAAGGGATGGATGAAAGCAGTAGAGAAACTTTCATTAACGAAAGTTTCTCTACTGCTTTCATCCATCTCAGGGATTCGATCGGCGTTTGGCCAGCCGTCTCAGTGCGATGGTAATGGTGCCTGATCCTAGTAGAGCACGGCTCGCGGCGGCGTTCGCACCATCGCGCGAGTCGAGATGGCCCCCGCGGCACCCAGCAGCAGCGTCGAGGCCACGATACCCACGATCCATAGCGCGGCGTTGAAGCGGTAGTTGAGCTCGAGCGCATGCGCGAGCCAGGCGCCGCCGAGGGAGGCGCCCGTGGCGGCCATGAGTCCTGCCAGCGCGCCCATGAGCGAGAATTCTGACAGCACGCTGGCGAAGATCATCGAGCGTCTTGCGCCGAGCACGCGAAGAATCGCGATCTCGTAGCCGCGTTCGTCGCGGCTGGCCTGCACGGCTGCGAACAGCACCGTCAGACCCGCGAGCAGCGTGAACAGGAACACGCTCTGCACCGCCGTCACCGCCTTGTCGATCACGGCACGCACCTGCGCCAGCAGGTCGCCGATGTTGAAGATCGAGACCGACGGGAATCGATGTACCAGTCGCGCCATCGCGCCGCTGGTGGGCGTCAGGAAGGCGCTGGTCATGTAGGTGCCGGCCGCGGAGTCGAGCAGCCCCGGCGGGAACTCGATAAAGAAATTAGGCTTGAAGCTGTCCCACTTCACCTTGCGAAAGCTCGACACCGTTGCCTCGATGCTCTCGCCCGCAACGTCGAACCGCAGCCGGTCGCCGAGCTTCAGACCCATCGATTCCTGGTATTCCACCGCCAGCGACACCAGCGGCTTGCCGAACTGCGCCGGCGTCCACCATTCACCCTCGACGATGCGATTGTCATCGCCGAGCTCCCCGGACCAGGTCAGGTTCTGCTCGCGATCGGCGAAGCCGCGGCCGCGCTGGCCGGGAAAGCGCATCTTCGCGGTCGGCGCGTCGTTGATCGCGACCAGCCGGCCACGGATCATCGGCAGCATGCGCTCGAGCCGCGCGCCCTGCGCCGAGAGCTCCTGCTGGAAGTCCTCGCGCTGGTCGGGCGGGATGTTCAGAAAGAAGTAGTTCGGCACGTCGGCCGGCAGGCTCGCACGCCAGTCGGTGATCAGATCCCCGCGCAGGATCGCAAGCGCCAGCAGCAGCATGAGGCCGAGCCCGAAGGCCACGATCTGCGCGATTCCCTCGGTGCGCCGGCGCGCGAGGTTCGCGACCCCGTAGCGCCAGGCTGCGCCGGCGTTTCCCCGAACGCGCGCCGCCAGGCTCACGAGCCCGCTGCCCGCGAGCGCCAGCACGAGCACCGCGGCACTCAAGCCCAGCACGAACCAGATGCTCAAGCGCAGATTGCCCAGCGTCACATAGACGACGCCGGCGACGGCGAGCACCACGGGGGTCGCGGCGCTCCAGGCCGACAACGAAGGCGGCCCCGCATCGCGCCGCAGGACGCGCAGCGCGGGCACACGCATGAGCTGCAGCAGCGGTGGCAGCGCGAAACCGGCCAGCATCGCGAGCGCGATCACGAAGCCGACCAGTGCCGGCCAGGGGCCCGCGGGCGGCAGGTCGCTGCGCAGCAGCCCCTTGAGCACGCGCACCAGCCAAAGCTGCGTGAGCCAGCCCGCTGCGGCGCCGAGCACGCTCGCGACCAGAGCCAGCAAGCCAAGCTGCCAGAGATGTATCGCGAGCACCAGGCGACGCGGCGCGCCCAGCGTCTTCATGAGGGCGACCACGTCGAGGTGTCGCTGCACGTAGCTGCGGGCGCTCATCGCGATCGCGACCGCGCACAGCAATACGGCCACAAGGCTCGCGAGCGCCAGGAACCGCGCCGCGCGCCGGCTGGCCTCGCCGATCTGCGGACTGGCGTCGGCGACATCGACGATGCGCTCCTGGCCGAAGTCGTGCTGTGCGTGCCAGCGGCGGAACGATTCGAGCTGCGCGTCGGTGCCCGCGAGCAGCAGCGCATACTTGACGCGACTGCCGGGCTGGATGAGCCTGGTGGCCGGCAGGTCCGCGTCGTTGATCAGCAGCGCCGAGGCGAACTCGACGAAGGTGGAGTTCTGGTCGGGCCGCGAGATCAGGATGCGCGTCACGCGCAGCGTGCGCGAGCCCACGCTGAGCTCGCCGCCGATCGTCGTGCCGAGCGCGGCCGCGAGTCGCGAGTCCGGCCAGGCCTCTCCGGGCGCGGGAATCGCACGTGTCGACGCACCGCTCGCAAAGGGGCGATCGGCGACGGCGAGACTGCCGCGCAGCGGATAGCCGCTGCTGACCGCGCGCACATCGGCGAGCTGATTGGTGTCGCCATTGAAGATCGCCGACAGTGTCATGGTCAGCCGCGCGCTCGCCAATCCGAGTGACTGCGCGTGCGCCTGCTCCTCCGGCGCGATCGCCGCATCCGATTCGACGCGCAGGTCCGCGGCCAGCACCTCGCTGGCCTGCGCCGCGACCGCGCGGCCGATGCGATCGACCAGAAAACCCACCCCGCACAGCGCGGCGACCGCCACGCACAACGACAGCCACAGCACCGCGAGCTCGCCCGAGCGCCACTCGCGGCGCAGCTGCCGCACGGCCAGCAGCAGGCTCTGGCCTGGCAGGCTACGCATGCACGCGCGACTCCTCGTGC
>Ga0181523_10005091_pt1 | contig 11025 bp, 9 predicted proteins | sample PEATcosm2014_Bin_43_FD_119752 | JGI IMG/M metagenome (GOLD analysis project Ga0181523, IMG submission 119752) | Peatland microbial communities from MTU Mesocosm Facility, Houghton, MI, USA - PEATcosm2014_Bin05_30_metaG | ecosystem: Environmental > Terrestrial > Soil > Wetlands > Peat | place... | reverse complement strand
TGGTCTACGGAAAATTCACCGAGCTTTTGCTGGCCATGGTCAGCAAACTCAAAGTCGGGGATCCCCTTGATGAATCGAGCGACCTCGGCCCGCTCATCCGCGAAAGCGATGCGATCCGCGCGGCCGACTGGGTGCAGGAGGCGGTTCGCGGCGGCGCGCGCCTGCTCTGCGGTGGTAACCGGAAGGGTTCACTGTTCGAGCCCGCTGTACTTACCGGCACAAAGCCCAACATGAAGGTGAATTGCCAGGAAATCTTTGCGCCCGTGGTGACGGTCGAGCCTTACAACGATTTCGCTTCCGCCCTGAAGCAGATCAACAGCTCTACGTATGGCCTGCAGGCTGGGCTCTTCACGCGCGACGCCAAACTTATTTTTCAGGCCTACGACGAACTTGAAGTTGGCGGCCTGATTGCCGGCGACGTGCCCACGTTTCGTATCGACCACATGCCTTACGGGGGGATCAAAGATTCCGGACTTGGACGCGAGGGATTGCGTGACGCAATCCACGAAATGACCGAACCGAAACTGCTGGTCATGAATCTGCGCTGAGGCTTGCTGGGCGGGCTCTTTAAGCAACGAATTCATTTGCCGAAGAACAAGCGACGCCTGCAGCTCTGCTCAGGATTTGATTTCCCGAATTGAAATCCAGATTGGCCCAAAGAAAAGCTTTACAACCTCTTCCATTTCGCCCATCAACTGTTATACTCACTTGTTTTGGTGACGTGTGTCACGAGAGCACGTGACGTAAATCATACGAATGCGGTCAACCGGGAGGGGCGAAAGCCTGCCCCGTAATATAAAAGACTTCACATTCAATGCAGATCTTTCCGCGCAGCAGCAATGCCATCGCCCGGGCCTCTATGGTCCTCGTGGTTGTCGCCGTGGGCGGCCTTTTCTGGGTCTTAATGGAGCTGGAGCGTACCCCATACATCACTAATGCTGGCGTCCGCAAGTCCCAGCCCGTACCTTTCAGCCATCAACACCACGTTACTGGACTGGGCATCGACTGCCGCTACTGTCACACCTCAGTCGAGCAATCAAGCTTTGCCGGCATTCCGCCCACCAAGACCTGCATCAACTGCCATTCGCAAATATGGACTAACGCGGCTTATCTGGAGCCGGTCCGCGAAAGTTATCGCACCGGACGCTCGCTCGAATGGACGCGCGTTAACCAGCTGCCCGACTTCGTCTATTTCAATCACAGCATTCACATTAATAAGGGTGTCGGCTGCAATACCTGCCACGGCCCTATCGATCAGATGCCGTTGACCTATCAGTTCGCGTCGCTGCAGATGGAATTCTGCCTCGACTGCCACCGCAACACAGAAAAATATCTGCGTCCGCGCGAACAGGTGTTCAATATGCGCTACGAGCCGCCATCCGAGGGCGAACCCGTAACGATCAATGGGAAGGCGTACTCCGATCAGGAAACGCTAGGAAGCGCTTTGAAAGAGCAATACAAGGTGCGTTCGGTCAAGGACATTACCAGTTGCAGCACGTGTCACCGGTAGCGGCCAGGGTTTTCTTCGTAAGAACTGAAAGCTGCGAGCTGACAGCCGAGAGCTGATTCCACAATGAGCATGGACGAGCACAAAAAGAAACCGGCCGGAAGCAACGGAGCTGACGTCTGCCCGACAAAGCGCAAACATCTTGATCTGGCGACGGTCAAAGAGCAGATCGACGACACGACCGGCCCCGAATACTGGCGCAGCCTGGAAGAGTTGGCGGGCAGCGATGAGTTTCAGGAAATGCTCCATCGCGAGTTTCCCAAGGGCGCGTCCGAGTGGCTCGACGATTTCTCGCGGCGTGGCTTCCTCAGAACCATGGGTGCGTCGCTGGCGCTCGCCGGTTTGACCGGCTGCACGCGGATGCCGAATACCGAGATCGTCCCATATGTCCGGCAGCCTGAAAACGTCATTCCCGGCCGTCCGAAGTTCTACGCGACGGCATTCACGCTCGGTGGCTACGCCTCGCCCATTCTGGTGGAAAGCCACCTTTTCCGTCCGACGAAAATTGAGGGTAATCCGGATCATCCGGCGAGTCTCGGCGGCACGGACATATTCGCGCAGGCCTCCATCCTAGATCTTTATGATCCCGACCGCGCGCAGAACATCACCTACCTGGGCGACGTGCGCTCGTGGAATGCGTTCACGGAAGCGCTTCGCGGGCCGATGAGTGCAGAGAAAAGCATGGCGGGCGGCGGCGTCCGCATTCTGACGCAGACGGTCACCTCGCCCACGCTGGCCGCACAGATTCACGATTACCTCGAAACGAATCCGCAGGCGAAGTGGCATGTTTACGAACCGATCAACCGCGATAACGTGGTCGAAGGAGCGAAGCTTGGGTTCGGCGAGCCGGTCGAGACGCGCTACGACTTCTCGAAGGCCGACGTCATCGTTTCCCTCGACGCCGATTTCCTCTACGCCGGCTTCCCTGGCTTTGCCCGCTACGCGCGCGATTTCGCCGCGCGGCGCAATCCTGATGCGAACATGAACCGGCTGTACGTGGTCGAGAGCACGCCGAGTTCGACGGGGATGAAGGCGGACCATCGCGCCGCCGTGAAGGCGTCGGAGTTTGCTCGCCTGTTTATGGATGACAGTGATTTCCCGTCGCCTGCATTCCTCAAGGCGGTGCAATCAGATCTACACTCACACCCGGGTTCCAGCGTCATCGTCGTGGGCGATCACCTGCCCGCGGAAATTCACGCTCTCGCGCATGAGATGAACGCGAAGCTCGGTAACGTAGGCAAGACAGTTTTCTATACCGAACCGGTCGACGCCAATCCCGTCAACCGCAACGAGTCGCTGCATCTGCTCATTGAAGACATGCGCGCCGGCAAAGTTGATGTTCTGCTGATTCTCGGAGGCAATCCCGCCTACGACGCGCCTGCCGACCTTGAATTCGCTTCGGCTCTGAAATCGACTGCCGTCGGTCTGAAAGTGTGTCTCGCCTCGCATCGCAACGAAACCGCCGACCTTTGCCAGTGGCACGTTCCCGAAGCGCACTACCTCGAAAGCTGGAGCGATGCCCGTGCCTATGATGGGACGGTCAGCATCATTCAGCCGCTGATCGAGCCGCTCTACGGCGGCAAGACCGCGCACGAAATCATTTCAATCCTCGCGGGACAGGCAAGCCTGACGGGCCGCGATCTTGTTCACGATTACTGGCAGAAGCAGCACACCGGCTCTGACTTTGAAGCGTTCTGGCGCAAGTCTCTGCACGACGGCTGGGTCGAAGGCACGACCTACGCGCCGAAGACTGTCTCGCCGAAAGCCGCCAGTTTCCCAGCAGCGCAATCCGCATCCAACGCCGGTTACGAAATCAACTTCCGCCGCGACCCCTCCATCTATGACGGCCGCTTCGCGAATAACGGCTGGCTGCAGGAATGCCCCAAGCCCCTGACAAAGCTCACGTGGGATAACCCCATCATGATCGGCCCCGCGATGGCCGAGCGCCTGAAGCTCAACTTCAAAGACGTCGCCGAGATCGAATCCAACGGCAAGAAAGTAAAAGGCGCAGTCTGGATTCAAGCCGGCCATCCCGATAACTCGATCACCGTCTTTCTCGGCTACGGACGCACCCGCGCCGGTCGCGTCGGCACCGGCACCGGTTTCGACGCCTATCCATTGCGCACAAGTCAGACGCCGTGGTTTGCCGACGGCGCGAAGCTCGCCCCCACGGGCGAAACCTACAACCTGGCCAGCACGCAGGGCTATCAAACCATGGAAACACCTGATGGCAGCGAGCGTCCGTTGGTGCAGGAGCGCAGCCTCGAGGGTTACAAGAAAGAACCCAACTTCGCGAAAGAGGACGAGCCGCCGAAAGATCTTACGCTCTACAAGCCTTTGGAGTTCCCATACGACAAAGAGACTTACTCCTGGGGCATGGCGATCGACCTGAATTCCTGCGTCGGATGCAATAACTGCATCGTCGCCTGCCAGGCGGAGAACAACGTCGCTGTGGTCGGCAAAGAACAAACTCTCAAGGGCCGCCACATGCATTGGCTCCGCGTGGACACTTACTACAACGGCCCGCGCGAAAATCCCAAGGGTTTCTTCCAGCCCCTCCCTTGCATGCAATGCGAGAATGCTCCGTGCGAACTGGTGTGCCCCGTGCAAGCCACCCTGCACAGCAGTGAAGGCCTCAACGACATGGTCTATAACCGCTGTGTCGGCACGCGTTACTGTTCCAATAACTGCCCTTATAAAGTGCGGCGATTCAATTTCCTTCTGTTTCAGGATTGGGAGACGCCCCAGTTCAAGCTCATGCGCAATCCCGACGTGACGATTCGCAGCCGCGGCGTTATGGAAAAATGCACGTATTGTGTGCAGCGCATCAGCGAGAAGCGCATTGATGCCGAGCGCGAAGACCGAATGATCAACGACAGCAAGCATGAAAACGAACTGCAGACTGCCTGCCAGCAGTCTTGTCCGGCAAATGCGATCGTCTTTGGCAATCTCAACGATCCGACCAGCCAGGTCAATAAGTGGAAAGCGCAGCCGAGGAACTATTCCCTGTTGGGTGAGTTGAACACGCGGCCCCGCACAACCTATCTTGCGGAAGTCCGCAATCCTAACCCTGAGTTAGAAGAGGCAAAGGCAACTTAGTTATCGATATTGTGGAGCGAAAGTAACGCATGGCTACCAACACGCAAATACCCGTGGCAGACAGGCGAGTGCCTGTGATCGCGCCAGGCCACACTTTCTCCACTATTACCGAGAAGATCAGCAACATCGTCCTGACCCGGCCGATCTCCCTGGGATGGATCCTAGGTTTCCTGATCGTGTTCGGAATGCTGAACATGCTTGCCGGGGTCCTCGGGTATTTATTCCTGAAAGGTGTTGGGATCTGGGGTATTAACATCCCTGTCGGTTGGGGATTCGCCATCATCAACTTCGTGTGGTGGATCGGCATTGGCCACGCCGGCACCCTGATCTCCGCCATTCTGGCGCTGCTGCGGCAGACCTGGCGCAACTCGATCAACCGCTTCGCCGAAGCCATGACGCTGTTTGCCGTGGCCTGCGCCGGAACCTTCCCGCTCGCTCACATGGGCCGCCCGTGGCTTGCTTACTGGATGTTTCCGTATCCGAACACCATGCGTTACTGGCCGAACTTCCGCAGCCCGCTTGTGTGGGACGTGTTTGCGGTATCGACTTACTTCACGATTTCGCTCGTGTTCTGGTTTGTAGGATTGATTCCGGATTTCGCCACCATGCGCGATCGAGCCGAGAGTGTATGGGTGCAGCGTATTTACGGGCTGCTCGCCATGGGATGGCGCGGTTCCGCCCGCCACTGGCACCGTTACGAGACCGCCTACTTACTCCTCGCCGGACTCGCGACGCCGCTGGTACTCTCCGTGCACACAGTTGTAAGCTTCGATTTTGCGGTCGGCATCGTTCCCGGCTGGCACACTACTATCTTCCCCCCGTACTTTGTGGCGGGCGCCATCTATTCCGGTTTTGCCATGGTGCTCTGTCTCGCGATTCCGATTCGCGCGATCTACGGACTGCAGGACTTCATCACCATTCGCCATATCGAAAACGCAGCCAAGGTAATGCTGGCCACAGGCCTCATCGTCGCCTACGGCTATGCCATGGAGGCCTTCATGGGCTGGTATAGCGGGAACCAGTTCGACTCCTTCTTGCTGTGGAACCGGCTGCACGGGCCCTACCGCTTCTGGTACGCCGCATTGCTCGCCTGCAACATTTTCATTCCCCAGGTTCTCTGGCTGAAGAAGTTCCGCGTCTCCACCGGATGGCTTTGGCTCATCTCGTTCATCGTGCTCGTCGGCATGTGGCTCGAGCGCTTTATCATCATTGTGGTAAGTTTGAGCCGCGACTTCCTGACCTCTTCATGGGGTATGTACTACCCAACTAAGTGGGACTGGATGACGTTCCTCGGCACCATTGGTTTGTTCCTGACCGGCATGTGGCTGTTCGTACGTATCCTCCCCATGATCTCCATCTTTGAAATGCGCACCTTGTTGCCGGAGTCGCAGGTGCACGAATCGGCGGAGGTGGAACAATGAGCGATTTTTCACGCAATGGTTCGATCTCCGATGTTCAGATCTACGGATTGATGGCCGAATTCGACTCGGCACAGGAGCTCGTAGCCGCCGCTCACAAAACTCACGAAGCGGGCTATCAGAAGATCGACGCCTACAGTCCTTTCCCCATCGAGGGCCTTGCCGAGGCCATCGGCTTTCACAAAAACCGTGTGCCGCTCGTCGTACTCCTCGGTGGTCTCGTGGGCGGGATCTCGGCCTACGCGCTTCAGTATTGGGTGGCGGTGATCACTTATCCAACTAACATCGGTGGACGACCATATCACTCGTGGCCATCGTTTATCATCGTGACCTTTGAACTAACCATTCTCTTCGGCGGACTTTCTTCCGCTATCGGCATGATTGCCCTGAATGGCCTCCCTATGCCCTATCATCCTGTGTTCAACGTGCCAGAGTTTGCCAAGGCTTCGGAAAATAAATTCTTCCTTGTGGTGGAGTCGAGCGACCCGAAGTATGACGCCGGGGGAACGCGCTCGTTTCTCTCCGGCCTCGCGCCACGGATGATCGCGGAGGTGCCAAGCTAGCGATGGCCGCCACTTGCAACCTCCGAAGAGTTCTGCCCGCGCTGCTGGCGCTGGTCTGCATCACCGCCGGATGTCGCATCGACATGCACATGCAGCCGTATTACCGGACATTTGCGAAGAGCGATTTCTTTGCCGACGATCGCTCCGCCCGCATGCCCGTCGAGGGAACGGTCGCGCGCGGTGATCTCCGTGAAGATACTTACTTCTACACCGGAAAAATCGGCAACACGCCGGGCGACTATATGCCGTTCAAAGTGACCCCCGCAGATCTTGACCGCGGACGCGAGCGTTACAACATCTACTGCACGCCCTGCCACGGTCGGGTTGGCGACGGCAATGGTTTCATCCCTTCGCGCGGTTTCCGCCGTCCGCCATCATTTCACATTGACCGTCTGCGGAAAGTGCCCATCGGCTATCTATTCGACGTCGACACCAATGGCTACGGCGTCATGCCCGACTATGCGGCACAGATTGCGCCGCGCGATCGCTGGTGCATCGCGGCTTACATTCGCGCGTTGCAGTTGAGCCAGAACGCAACTTCGGCCGACATTCCAACTGGACAAAAAGTTCCGTCGCCTCCGCCGCAATTCCGCGACATCGGCAACGGGGCCACCTTGCCCGAAGACATGCCGCCGGCCACCTCCACCGAAGGGGAACACAAATGACCACGGCCACAGGAAAAATGACTAAGTCGGACCTGATGGCGCCGCCCGTGGCCCAGACCATTCAGCAGCGGTCGCTGGTCATAGGCGCGATCGCGGCCATCGCTTCCGTGGCCGGCGCTTTTCTCGCTCCCGGCAGTTTTTATTCCGCCTACCTTACCGGCTTCATGTTCTGGCTCGGCCTTTCGCTCGGATGCATGGCCATACTGATGCTGCATCACCTGGTCGGCGGCGCCTGGAGCATAGTGATTCGCCGCATCCTCGAATCGGGCATGATGACGCTCCCGCTCATGTTCGTGCTCTTCATTCCGATTCTGCTGAATCTGCCCAGGCTTTATTTCTGGGCGCGGCCCGATGTACTGGCCGACCCCAAGACCGATCCCAAGACCCTGGAAATTGCGCACAGCTATCTCAATTTCAACGGCATCCTGGTCCGCTATATCATCTACTTTGTCATCTGGTTCGGGATGGCCTACTTCCTGAATCGCTGGTCCACCGAGCAAGACACGATTGCCGGCCAGAGCACGCTCCGTTTCCGCGCCCTGAGTGGGATAGGACTCGTGATCTACTCGCTCACGATTTCCTTCGCGGTGATTGACTGGGTGATGTCGCTGCAGGCACGCTGGATCTCGACCATCTATGGCTTGATCTTTATCGCCGGTGAAGCGCTCTCCGCCTTCTGTTTCTGCGTGGTAATCGAGACCATTCTCGGTAAACGCAAGCCGATGTCGGAGTACCTTACCGATACCGAAGTTCACGACCACGGCAAATTCATGCTGGTCTTCGTTATGGTCTGGACGTATTTTAATTTCTCGCAGTGGCTCATCATCTGGGCTGGCAACTTGCCCGAAGAAATTCGTTGGTTCGTGCCCCGCGTGAATGGCGGATGGGGACATGTTGCCCTGTTTCTCGTGGTGTTTCAGTTTGCGGTGCCATTCGCCCTTCTGCTCTCGCGCCAGTTAAAGCGCGAGGCGCGCACTTTGGTGCGGCTGGCCTCCTGGATCCTGTTTATGCGCATGGTCGATATTTTCTGGCATGTTGAGCCGGCGAACTTTCCCGCAGCGTTCCACCTGAGCTGGCTGCATTTCACGATCATCGCCGGAATTGGCGGCCTATGGATGGCTTACTTCTTCCACAATCTGAGATCGCGCCCGCTGCTGCCGGTCAACGCGCCGCAGACGCTGAGACTTCTGGAGCGGGCGCACGAGTAACGCAATATGAGTGACGAAACATGAGGGGCGAAACATGGTTGACAAAATATGAGTGACGAAATGATGAATCCGGGCCACACCGGCCACGAAACCGAGTTCGAACCCGAAGACCTGGGGACGCGCGGTGTCTTCGCCTTCATGATCGGTCTTGCCATCATTGGCGTCGTGATTTATTTCATCATCGTCGGCATGTATTCGTTTCTCGATAACTACGAGCGGTCGCAAATGGCTACCGCCAGTCCGCTGCAGACTTCCAAAGGTGCGATGTCGCGCGTGGTAACGCAGGCGGACATGGATAAGACGTTCAAGGACAATGGCGCACCCATGCTCGAGACCAACGAGCGTGGCCAGTTTCGCGACTTCCTGATCAATCAGGAGGACCAACTCAACAGCTACGGCTGGGTCGACAAAGATGCGGGCGTGGCGCACATTCCGATCAAGCACGCCATGGATTTGATCGTCCAGCGCGGATTGCCGGTTGTTCCGCCCGTCAAGGCGGGCGGAATCACAACCCCGGCAAGCAAGGCGCCGGAGAAGAAAAGCATGGAAGCACCGCAGTAGAAGGCAGCGCTACGCTGACACGAAACACCGGCCGGCGGACAGCCGGAGAAGGAAAAAGCAGTGCGCAGTAAAAGCAGTTTTGCCAGATCGATCATCGCCGCAGGCGTTTTGCTGCTGCTCGCGGCCACTCCACTGTTTGCACAGGGACGTGGTCCAATGAGTGGGGGCATCATGAGCCCGCCCGCGAACCAGCGTCCCCCGGGACTTGAGTTCGTGGGCATCGAACAACATCTTAACGCGGAAGTTCCCGCCGATCTCGAATTCCGCGACGAGCTTGGCAACCCGGTTAAGCTCGCCGACTACTTCGGTCATGGACGGCCCGTGATCCTGAACCTCGGCTACTATCAATGTCCCATGTTGTGCAGCGAACTGCTGCAAGGCTTGGTCGGTTCGATGAAAGCACTGACCTTCGATCTTGGCAAAGATTTCGACGTCCTTACGGTGAGCTTTGACCCGAGCGAAACCACGGAAATGGCCGCAGCCAAGAAGCGCGACATCATGAAGCGCTATGGCCGCCCGAATACTGAACAGGGCTGGCATTTTCTGACCGGCAAAGCCGACCAGATCAACGCGCTCACCAAAGCCGTCGGTTTCCAGTTTCAGTTCGATCCGAAAACTGAGCAGTACGCACACGCTACTGCGATCGTCATGCTTACGCCCGACCATCGCGTTTCAGGATACTTTTACGGAGTCGAGTTCTCGCCCAAGGACCTGCGGCTAGGGCTGGTGCAGGCGTCGCAAAATAAAATCGGCAACATCGGCGATCAGGTGCTGCTCTACTGCTATCACTACGATCCCAGGACCGGAAAATACGGTGCCATCATCAGCAATATCCTGAAGTTGGCCGGGCTCGTGACCATGCTGATCCTGGGCACGTTTATGTTTGTCATGTTTCGCGCCGACCGTCGTTCCGGTACAAGTTCCACTGGCGGTGCGGCCCTGGGCGAATTGGGACGAGTTAAGTAACGAAGTTAATAACTGAGTTCATAATTATGTCGAAATATCTGCCCTTGTGGCCCGATCAGGCTTCGACCATGGCGAGCCAGGTGGATATGCTTTATATCTACCTGCTTCTGGTTGCCGGCGTCATGACTGCGGTCATCTTTCTTGCGGTTACGGTGCTGGCGATCAAGTACCGTCGCGTGCCCGGTCGCGAAGCTACGCAGATCGAAGGCTCTACCATCCTCGAACTGAGCTGGTCGATCATTCCGTTCCTTGTGATGCTCACCTTCTTCATCTGGGGCGCGGTCTTATTTTTTCAGGAGCGCACGCCTCCCGCCGACGCCACCGAAGTTTACGTTGTAGCGAAACAATGGATGTGGAAGATCGAGCACATGGAGGGGCAGCGCGAGATCAACGAGTTGCACGTTCCCACCGGCCAGGACGTCAAGCTGATCATGACCTCGCAGGATGTGATTCACAGCTTCTTCATTCCTGCATTCCGCATCAAGCAGGACGTCCTCCCCGGCCGCTACACCACGCTTTGGTTCAAGGCCACCGTACCCGGACGCTATCATTTGTTCTGCGCCGAGTATTGCGGAACCAATCACTCCGGCATGGGCGGCGACATCGTGGTTATGGAGCCGCAGGATTACGCGCAGTGGATGGCGAGCGGAGCCACCTCGCCGTTGCAAGATACCGGCAAGGAGCTGTTCGCGTCGCTCGGATGCGCCACCTGTCATCGTTCCGATGTGCGAGCAAACGTGCAAGGGCGCGGGCCTAGTCTGGCCGGTCTCTACAACACTGACGTACTGTTGGAAGACGGGCGACTGGTGAAAGCCGATGAGAATTACGTTCGTGAGTCCATCCTCAATCCAACCGCCAAAATCGTGAAAGGTTTTAAACCGATCATGCCCACCTTTCAGGGCATTGTCAGCGACGAGCAATTGAACGCGCTGGTGGCCTACGTTAAGTCGTTAGCCCAGCCACCCCCAGGGACTGCCGAGCTGCAGAACCAGCCCGCCACTTCCCCGGGGCAATCGCAGAATGGGCAGGTGCAATAGT
>Ga0181523_10005086_pt1 | contig 11031 bp, 7 predicted proteins | sample PEATcosm2014_Bin_43_FD_119752 | JGI IMG/M metagenome (GOLD analysis project Ga0181523, IMG submission 119752) | Peatland microbial communities from MTU Mesocosm Facility, Houghton, MI, USA - PEATcosm2014_Bin05_30_metaG | ecosystem: Environmental > Terrestrial > Soil > Wetlands > Peat | place... | reverse complement strand
TGATCGACCGAGTGCAGACCCTCGTGAAAATGCGCCGGCGGATCGACGTGCGTGCCCCACTGGCCGATGTGGCAATACTCGTTGATGCGAAAGCCATCCTTCTGGACGGTGTAGAGCGCCTTGGCAGTCTCGTTCGGTGCGCCTTTCCAGTGCGGGATACCGGGCGCGAACGTGTGCGTCAAATCGACGAACCGGTGTGACTTCAGTACGGCGAGCGCCGCGTCGAGAGACTGGGGTTGGGCGGTGTTCGCCGACGATGAGCCGACCGAGGCCGCGCCTATCGCGATCGCAATACACATGCCGCGCGCCAATGGCTTCATGACCCTCTCCTGTGCCGATGAACGAAGAAAAGCGGGGCGCCAAGAATAACATGCGGGCCATGGCCCGAGAATCGGCCCGCGGCATGCGGCAGGATGTCCGGCGAGCACCTCCCGCTGCTACCCTTGAGCCCATGAGTGCTTCGAACAAGGGTCTCCTGCCGACAGCGGCTGCGTTCGCGATCTGGGGTTTGTTTCCGCTTTATTTCGGGCTGCTCAATCAAGTTTCCGCGCTCCAGGTCACCGCACACCGGGTGTTATGGGCGTGTCTGTTCGCCCTCGCGTGGATCGCTGTGCGAGGCGAATTCTCTGCCGTCCGTACGACGTTCGCCGACCGCGATGTTCTCTGGCGACTCGCCATTTCGGCAACCTTGATATCGGTCAACTGGCTCGTCTATGTCTGGGGCGTCGTGCACGGTCACGTCCTCGAGACGAGTCTCGGTTATTTCATCGGTCCGCTGGTCAATGTGGTGCTGGGGGTGGTCCTGCTTTCCGAAAAACTCACCCCCGCGCAATGGACAGCCGCCGCGCTTGCAGCCGCCGGCGTCGCCTATCTCACGGTCATCGCGGGTGCCGTGCCGTGGATCGCGCTGACGCTTGCGTTCTTATTCGCAATCTACGGGCTGATGCGCAAGGTCGTGAAGGTCGAGTCGCTGCCCGGCCTCGCTGTAGAAACGGTGGTGCTTCTGCCCTTCGCCGCGGCGTACCTGCTGTGGTGTGAGTCCGTGGGTACGGGCGCGCTCGGCCATGCCGGGCTCCTTGTCGATGCTTTATTGATCGGCAGCGGACCGCTCACGGCAGTCGCTCTGTTCCTGTACGCGTACGGAGCTCGGCGGCTTCCTTACTCGACGGTGGGACTGCTTCAATTTGTGACGCCGACGCTGCAATTTGCCTGCGGCGTGTTCGTGTTTCACGAGCCGTTCGAGCGCACGCGCGCGATTGGCTTCGCGATCATCTGGGCGGCGCTCGTCATCTACGCGGGCGAGGGCGTACGGCTGTCTCGCAAGCAGCCGCGCGTGTATGCCTGAGGTGCAACGTCAAAAGATGGTAGCGTGAGCGGATGCACGCAGATGGAGCGAACACGGCGACACCGGCCGGGACCGGTCCCGGGCTGCGCCAAGGTGCGATCGGGTGGGTGCTGCTCGCGACTCTCGGCATCTCCTACGTTATCGCCGGCGACTACTCGGGTTGGAACTTCGGCCTGGCGCACGGCGGTTGGGGCGGGATGCTGGCCGCGGTGCTGTTTGGGTGCGCGATGTATACGGCGTTGCTCGCGACGCTCGCGGAACTTGCGACCCTGATTCCGGAAGCGGGCGCGGGGGCCGCGTTCGCGCAACGCGCGTTCGGACCGATCGCCGGCTGTCTTGCCGGCGGCTGCATCTGGATCGAATATGTCGCCGCGGCCGCGGTGATCGCCGTGTTCCTGCAGGCTTATCTGCAGGCACTGACCGGTCTCGGCGGACCACTGGTCGTGATCGGGGTGTTTGCGCTCTTCGTCGCGATTCACTCGGCGGGCGTCGGCGAGGCGCTGCGTGTGCTGCTCGCGATGGCGCTCATCGCATTGTTCGGTCTCATGGTGTTCGTGGCCGCGACTGCAGCGCATGTCGATACGAGACGGTTGTTCGAGGAGACGCTGACGGCGGGCACGAATCGCTGGCTGCCATTCGGTTGGAAGGGCGTGTGGTCGGCATTGCCGTTCGGCACGGCGTTCTTTCTCGCCGTCGAAGGGATCGCAATGGCCGCCGAGGAGACCCGCGACCCGGCCCGCAATCTGCCGCGCGGCATGACCGCGGCCATGCTCGTTCTGACGGCATTCGCGGCGCTGCTACTCGTCAGCGGCCCGGGGGCCGCGGGCGTGCTGCGCCTCAAGGACGTTGCAGACCCGCTGGTGGTTGCGCTCGAGGCGGTGCGCCCCGCGGGCAGCGGGCACTGGGTTGTCGCGCTCGTGAACATCTGCGGCCTGGCGGGATTTCTGGCGTGTCTCTTTTCGGCGATCTTTGGCTATTCGCGCCTGACTTATGCGCTCTCACGGGCCCGCTATTTGCCGGCATGGTTGGGCCGCACCAATCGGCGGCACGTCCCGGTGGTGGCGGTCGTGGTGCCCGGCGTGATCGGTTGTGCGCTCGCGCTGACCGGAGCGGCCGAACAGATCTTCGTGCTGATGGTGAGTGCCGGCACCCTGTCGTATCTCCTGATTGTGCCCGCTCACTGGATCATGCGCGCCCGGGGCACGTGCGTGCCCGGTTCGTACCGCACGCCGGGCGGAGTCCTTACCTCCGGATTTGCGTGGCTGGCTTCGCTGGTGTCCTTCACCGCCTGCTTCGTCGCCAATCCCCGCTGGTCATCGGTCACGCTGGGCGTGCTCGCACTGTTCCTAGGCTGGTATTTCTACCAGCGGCGTGCCGCTCGCCCCTAAAGCGGATAAATTCGCGCCGCGTTGTCCCGCGCAATCGCGCGGTAGATTGAATCGGCGTCCTGCACCGTGCAGTCGCCGGCATTGAGCCACGCATCGAGGTTCTGTGCCAGCGCGCGCCGAAAGAGCGCCACACCCAGATAGTGCAGCTCCGGAAGGCCGAAGGCGTCGGTGCTGAACACCTGCTTGGTCCACGGCCCGAGTTCGAGCGCCTCGGCCATGATTCGCCCGCTCGATGCACCTGTGAAGTTCAGAATCACCCCGACATCGTAGTAGACGTTTTGGAACACCTCGGCAAGCCAGGCAGCCTCGCGAATGAACGGATAATTGTGCAGCAGCGTGACCGGCACCTGCCACGCTTCCATGCTGCGCAGGAAGTCCGTGAAATGCGTCGGGTCGCAGGCGTGCATGTAGATGTCCGGGTCGCCGAAGCCAACGTGGAGCTGCAACGGAAAGCGGCGCTCGCGGCACAACTCGGCAGCTGCCCACAGGCCATGGCGGATCAGGACCGGATCCGACAGTCGCGGGCGTCGGGCGCCTAGTGCGCCGAGCCACGCACCCGCTGCGCTCGCGACTTCAATCGGGCTCGGGGCAGTCTGATCGATCACGAAGGTCGTGCGGTACGCCACGATGCTCTTGAGCCCGACCGCGCCCAGCGCCCGCTGCCGCAGCGTCTCGGCGAAGCGCACGGCGTACTGATCCGCAGCGACTGCCGACGCGGCAACTTCCTCAGCGACCGCCTCGATGCGTACGATCTCGCGCGCCGGGTGGCCGGAGAGCCGTGCGAACTCCTCCGGGGGCGAGATTTCCGAACCGCGATGTCCGGTGTCGAGCAGGTGTGCCTCGATTCGGCAGGCCCGCAGGAGCCGCCGGTTGACCTCCTCGGCGCCGAGCATGAGCCGTCGCGCGACGTAGTCGTCTGCCGAGGCGAGCGGCGGCAGATCGAGGAGCGGTGCGCAGTGTCGGCGGATCGCAAGGCCGAGCGGCTTCTGGAAGTGGTTCGTGCCCGGCGCGGGCGGGGCATAGCTCTCCGACATCAGCGCCTCGAGCGTGGCGCGCGTCATCGCACCGGTAAGGACGCCGTGGCAGTGATGATCGATCAGCGGGATGTCATCCACGGGGTGCGCTCAATACAGGTCGCGGTAGGCGAGCGTGATGGTCTCGGGCTCGGCGTAGGCGAAGCGGGCGGCTTCCATCCGCTTGATGTTCATGAACGTTGTGTATAAGCGCGGCGGCAGCCACCCTCGCGCCACCTCATCCGCCGCCAGCGCATCGAGCGCGGCAGTAAGGCTTGCAGGCAACGGCTTCACCCCGAGCCGCTGTCGCTCGGCCTCGGTGAGCGCTTCGGGATCCTGGTTGACGATAGCAGGCAGCGGCAGGCCGGCGCGGATACCTGCGAGGCCGGCGAGGGCCAGCGCGCCGATTGCAAGATAGGGATTGCAGGTGCCATCGGGCGGACGCAGCTCGAGGTTCGTCGCCGCCGCCGCTGCCGTCGGCTCTGTGTCGACCGACGGACACACGCGCAGGGCCGCCTCGCGGTTTTGCACGCCAAAAGCTGCATAGCCGCAGCTCCAGTGGCCAGGACCGAGCCTAAGGTACGACGCGGGCGTCGGCGCGCTGAGGGCCGTGATCGCATCGATGTGGCGCATCACGCCGGCAATGAAGGAAGCCGCCCGCGGTGTCACGAGGCCGGGCTGCGCGGAGTCGTGAAGCACCGGCCGGCCCTCGCGGTCGCGAAAGCTGAAGTGGATGTGCATGCCGCTGCCGGCCGCAGTCGGCGCAGGTTTCGGCGAGAAGGTCATGCGCAGGCCATGCCGTCGTGCGACCTCCCTGATCACCTCGCGCGTCAACAATGCATGGTCCGGCCCCTTGAGTCCGGGCTGCGGCGCGCAGCTCACCTCGAACTGTCCTTTGCCGAATTCCGGCTCGAAGCACTCGAGCGCGAGCGCGCGCAGCGCAGAGGACACCTCGGCGGCGAACGGCGCGGCGTGACGCAATGCCTCGACAGAATAGACGGCACCGAGCGCAAAGGGCGCATCGATGGCCGTGAATTCGTGCTCGAACGCCGACCACAGGGTCCAGCCGCATTCGGACTCGAGCGCTTGCAGCGCCGCCTCGCAAAAATTGCGCGGGCAGCAGTCCCCGGCTGAGCCGTCGTGCGCAAGCGTGCGCGTGAGATGCAAGTGCAGCGCCGGTGCGCAATCGCGTGCGGGTACGGTGACGGTGGCGTCCTCGACCGGAACCTGCCGCACCTCCTCGAGCGGACCCCAGGGGTTCTCGACAATGCCGTCGAACGGCGTCATCGCGCTCCCCGCTGCGGCCCAACCGACGCCGTGCCGGCGTTTTGCATCGAGCTGATCGAGCGGGATGGCGCGGGTACGCATAATTGCCCCGAGGTCGCACCAGGCAAGTATCGCGAGATCCCCATTATCCATGCCCGCTCCTACGTGCGACGTAGCGGCGATCATAGCGCCGTTTTTGGGCTGCGGCACCGCTCGAGCGCCTGATAGAATCCGAGCAACCTATGTCAGTCGCCCGCCAGGCTTAAATCCGCACGATGCACGCTGACTGCGACACGCACACGGCCCTGCTGAGGATGAGCGATCCGCCGCCGTTCACGTACCTGTCGGGGCCAAGCGCCGACTACCTCATCGTCTGCGACCACGCGGGCGCGGCGATTCCCTCCTCGCTGGGCACGCTCGGGCTCTCGGGCGCGCAGCTCGCAACGCACATCGCGATCGACATCGGCGCGCGCTGGACAGCCGAGCACATCGCCGAGCGTCTGGGCGCGCAGGCGGTCATCGCGGGCTATTCTCGGCTCGTCATCGATTGCAACCGCTATCCGTGGGACTCGGCGTCGATCACGCCCGAAAGCGATCGCACGGCCATACCCGGCAACCTCGGATTATCCGCCGCGGAGCGGGCGGCGCGCATCGACGCGCTCTTTCTTCCGTACCACCGCGCGATCGGCAGCGCGCTCGATGCGCTGATGGGGCGCGAGGCACGCCCCCCGGTGTTTTTGTCGATCCACTCTTGCACCCCGAATCTCGACAATGAGTCGCGGCCGTGGCATATCGGTTTGAGCTACCAACCGCCTGACACGCTGGCGCTGCCGATGCTCGAAGCCTTGCGCCGCGACCCGCATCTAACCGTAGGGGACAATCAACCCTACTGGCTTGAGCCGGCGGTCGACTACACGACACCGGAGCATGCGATGCGCCGGGGAGTGCCGTATTTGCAGGTCGAGTTCCGCCAGGACCTGATAGCGTCGCAGTCCGGTGCACGGGAGTGGGCCGGGCGTTTTGTCGACGCCCTCTTGAGTCTGCCGCGCTCGTCCGCCGCGCCGCGGTCCAGGTGGGTTCCTGGCTGGCCAGCTCCGCATCGACACGTTCCGGCCGCAGATTTGCTTGCGCCGCCCGAATGACCAGCGCGATCTGCAACCGCTACCGGTTCTCTCACGGGTGGCTGGGAAGGAAAGCGGCCAACAGCACGGCCAGGATCGCGACCGGGCAGACGTAGCGCAGCATGATTCGACACACTTTCCATACCAGCGGCGTTGTGCCGCCGATTTCCGTCGAAAACGTCGCCGGATTCAAGCGCCAGCCTATGAAAAGACAAGTGAGGAGCGCGCCCACGGGCAAGAGCACGTTTCCCGATATAAAGTCGGCCAGTTCGAAAACTGTCTTGCCGGCCAGAGACGGCACGCGCTCGATCGGGTGCCAGCGTGCAAGCACGTTGAATGAGAGCACCGAGCCCACCCCCGCGAGCCACATCGTCGTTGTGGTGGTCAGCACCGCCAGCCGACGCCGCATGCGCCGCGCTTCGAGCCAAAGGACGATGGGCTCGAACATTGCGAGCGATGGCGTGAGCGCGGCGAGAATGAGCAACACGAAAAAAACCGTGCCGATCGCGCGCCCGCCGGGCATCACCGCAAAGGCCGCCGGCAATACCTCAAAGACCAGTGTCGGTCCGGCCGCCGGATCCATGTGGAAGCGAAAGACCAAGGGAAACACCAGGATCGTCGCGAGCAGCGAGACCAGAAGAATGGAGGCGGTAACGATCAGCGCAGGGCGCACGAGCGGTGAGCGGCGTGACATGTACGATCCGTAAGCGAGCATGACGGCCGCGCCGACGCCGGTTGCATAGAACGCTTGACCAATTGCCGCAAGCACCACTTCGCCGGACAGCGCACTAAAGTGCGGCGCGAACGCAAAGCGCATGGCCTTTGCGACATTCCCGGTGGCGAGTGAATAGGCATCGAGCAGCAGCAACAGAATCAGCAGCGCCGGAGCGCGAATCCGGCTCGCGAGCTCAATGCCGCGACCGAGGCCGCGCGCGGAGATGAAGGCGACGGCGCCGAGAAACAGCACCTGCCAGCCCATCAAAGTCCAGGGATCGGCCAAAAAGTGCTCCCATTCGGCGTGCAGCGCCGGTCGAGGGAGACCGGCGAGCGCGCCTCGGGCACATTTCCACGCGTAGGCGATGACCCAGCCGGCGACGATGCTGTAGTACGAGCAGATTAGAAAGGCAGCGCTGCTGCCGAATAGCCCAATGACATCCCAGCGTCGCGAGGCACCGAGATCGACCGCCATGGCCCCAGCGGCGACCGGTGGTGCGAGGTGAGAGTAGCGTCCGATCATGAATTCGGCGACCAGCAGGGGTGTTGCGATGAAAACGCACGCGATCACGAAGACGCCAATGAACAGACCGCCGCCGTACGTGCCTGCCAGATACGGAAAGCGCCAAATACTCCCTAGTCCAACTGCCGCGCCGATGGTGCCGAGATAGACCGCGAGTTGCGAGGACCAGCTTGGAGGGATGTTCAGCTTCGGCATTGGTGCAGCCCGTCAGTACGCCCGTGTCCGGCGCGGGCCAGACAATACGGGTTTCACCGGCGCTCAGGCAAATGCTCGGTCTGTTCCGGTCACATGGGCAATAAGCCATCAGGAGGCCGGCGCATTCACGCATGCGTTCAAGCGCTGGACCGGCAAGACTCCTCGGGAGGCGCGCTCGAAGGCTGAACCGGGACCCTGGTACCCGAAGGCCGCGGATTTCCTATTTCTGTCCGAGCGAGTAACTCATGGTGAAGCCGAAGGTCCGCGGTCTCGATACCAGAGCCTGGTAATACTTTCCCCACTGAATGGGATCCGTATAGGAGTTGACGCCGATCTGGTTGGTCAGATTGTCGACATACAGCGTCGTGGTCCAATGCGATATCAAATATGCGGCCCGGGCGCCGACGGTGGTGTAGCCGGGAACGATGGGTATAGTCGCGGAGAGCGCCGGCAATTGAGAACTCTGGTAATGGGCGTTCGCCGCCACTCGAAGCTCGCCGTCGCCCACCGGCACATGTCCATACTCGAGTGCGACCGAGGCGGAGTTCTTCGGTGTACCGGGGAGCGACGTGCCGGCCGGCGGCGGCGGCACGGTCAATGCCTCGGGCGTGAGCGCGAGCGCGGAGTAGGAGGTGAGCTTGGTCTCATCATAGGTGTAATTGACCTGCGCCGAGAGATGTTCGGTGAATCGCTCGAACAGTTCGGTTTCCACGCCGCGGCTGTAGGCATTGCCCGCGTTGATGGCTCCGGGTATGGCGAGGGGCGTCAGGAAGGCCGATTCCTGTACGTTGTGCCACTCGATGTCGTATATCGCCGCCGAGTAGCGAAAGCTGTTGCGGAGGGTGCCCTTGGCGCCGATCTCATAGTTATCCGCCGTGTCCGGATTGACCTTGTAAAGTCCGGGCGGCGTTACGTAGCCGGGCTGAGTCGGCGGCAGTCCGTTCACCGCGCCGCGCCGGAACCCTTGCGACCACGTGGCGTAGAGGAGGTTGCTGTCGTCGATTCGATACGCCAGGTTTGCCTTCCACAATGCCTTGCGCCAGGTATCGCTCTGAGCCTCGTTAGAGATGAAGGGAGGGCCGTCGAACAGCAGGCCCGTCTGCTGGTTCTGCGACACCGTTTGCTTGAACAGGCGCGCGCCGCCGGTTGCGCTCCACGATGAAGTGAAATGCCAGGTGAATTCGCCGAATCCCGCGAGATCCGTATACTTGGTCTGGAAGTTGCCGATGTAGGCCTGGTCCTTGATGATCGGTATTCCTTTGATGACGTTCGGCGGCTGGCCGGGCGTGTAGTCCGTCTCCCCGATTCCGCATTGCGAGGGCGTCGAGCCGTTCCCGGCGCCGTAAACCGGGACGCAGGCGTTGAAATAATCGAGATAACCGGGATAAAAGTCGTTTTCCGAAATGTCGGTTTGCTCGCTCTTGTAGAAGAGGCCGGCCACCCACTCGTAGGTCTGATTGTTCTTGGAGGCGAGCCGGATCTCCTGGGCCCAGGGTTTGTCGTCGAAACCCTGGTGGCCGACCACCAGCACGCGCGGATTCTCGCCGTACAGCGACGGATAGAACGGAAAATTGTCGTACAGCGAGGTCACATCGCCCACCGTCGTGTTCTTGTGATCCGCCCACGAGCTGTTCGTCGTCAAGGTGGCGAATCCAAGCTCGAATTCCAGCGTGAGTGCGGCGAGATCGACGGTGTCGTCGGTGGTGGCCGGTATGTAGTCCGACGAACTCAGCGCTTCCAGGCCAAAGATCGGCGCGGCGTAGGGGTAGCCATCCGCCGAGGACTGCTGGTGGTAGTAGGACAACTGGCCGTGAAAATCCTCGTTCGGCTTCCACAGCAGGGCGGCCCGCGCCGTGCGATACAAATTCGAATTAACGCCTTCCTGCGCCATGGTCTGCGGCGGGCTCAGAAGGTTGCCGGGTTGCACGGGAGCCGGTGCGCCGGCAGAGTTCAGGACGTACAGCTGCGGCTGATTGATGAACCCCGCCTCTTCGGTGTAGCCGGCATTCAATCGGAGCGCCAGGGATTCCGCGATCGGCAGATTCAGCATCCCGTTCACGTCATAATTCATCGTGTGCGTGTGTGCCGTATCGCCGGCACCCGCCTCGGCTCTGGCGTCGAATGCGTGCAGATCCGGCGCGTTCTGCACGTAGCGGATGGTGCCGCCCAGTGAGCCGGAGCCGTACAGCGTGCCCTGCGGGCCGCGCAGGATCTCGACATGGTCGAGGTCCTGCAGACGCAAGTTGAAAAAGAGCGGCGTATCGTCCACGTAGGTCGCGACCGGTTGCACGATGGGAGAGGATTGGATGAACTCCCCCGATGTTGAGTCGCTGTTCAATCCGCGGATGATCAACGAGGAACCATTGACGCCTCCGAAAGCCCCTTTGTCGGTCACGTTGATGCCGGCCAACGAATGCGCGAGATCGACCTTGTCGGATATTCCCGCCGCCTCGATGGCGGCGCCGGCGATGGCGGTGATGCTCTCCGGAATGTTCTGAGCCGATTCGGAACGGCGCGTGGCCGTGACGATGATTTCCTGCAAGGTATCGGTATCCGCCGGCGCAGGGGCGCCGTACAAGGCGGCGAGCACCCCGACCGCCACGGCCGTCATCCGGTAACCGGCATGGCGCGGAACGCTTGCCCGCCTTCGACGTGTCACAAGAGGGGTACCAGCCATTGTGCAATGCTCCCTTAGAAAGAGCCTGGGGCGAATCGCGACCCCGATGTCATCGAGCGGTTAACTGCATTAACCTGCGTCGGAATCTAGCAACGGCATTGAGCGATGTCAAACGGCTGCATTGCGCCGGTGATCGGCGCATGGCGCGGCCGCCGTGGCGTCCTCGCATCAGCGTTTTCGTGCCTTCGGGCGCGTTCGGGCGGGCGCGCGCGGCGACCTGCGTTTCTCTTCGATCACCGCGCCCCGCCGCGGAGCCAAATGCCGGGTCGCGATCTCCCAGGCCCACCGCTTCGTATCCCGGATCTCGCGGGAGGAGGGTCGCCGCAGGAGCAGCGTGTCGTCCGGGAAGACCAGCCGGATCAACAGTGCGGCCTTCAGCAGCCGATAGACATCGGTCGCGTCCGCCGCGCGAAACTCCGCGGAGCGAATACCCGCCTGCAGAAGCTGGCGAAGTCTCGCGTGCATGTCGGCGAGCGGCCCGCGAACCAAATTCTCCTTGAAGGAACCGCCGGCCGCGAGCTTGACGTAGTCCATGCCCCCGCCCGGCGTCGCAAAGTCGACCAGCGCCAGGCGCACGTACGCCGGGTGTCCCATTAAGAGCTCGACGAAGCCATCAAGGGCCACGTGAAAGGCCGCGACCGCTCCCAGCTCCGGCCGAAGTTCGAACTGGCCCGCGAGTAGCGCAATGAACCGTCGCGACACCTCGATGAGAACGCCGTCGCGATTGCGGTAGTGCTTGTAGATCGCCGGTACCTGCACGCCGAGCGGATCGGCGATGTCCTGAAGCGT
>Ga0181523_10005085_pt1 | contig 11032 bp, 12 predicted proteins | sample PEATcosm2014_Bin_43_FD_119752 | JGI IMG/M metagenome (GOLD analysis project Ga0181523, IMG submission 119752) | Peatland microbial communities from MTU Mesocosm Facility, Houghton, MI, USA - PEATcosm2014_Bin05_30_metaG | ecosystem: Environmental > Terrestrial > Soil > Wetlands > Peat | place... | reverse complement strand
TTACCATGCGCAAAGGCTCCTGGAGGTCGTGCGCGGCGAAATAGGCAAATTGTTTCAGCTCATCACTCGATCGTTTTAGTTCGACCGCCCTTACCGCGAGCGCCACACGTTTTATTTCGGCGGCCTCAGATTCAACGCGCTCAGTGATGTCGCGCGAAACTTTCGCAAATCCTCGGATGTCCCCAGACGCGTCTCGCAAGGCGGTAACTACGACATTGGCCCAAAACCGTGAGCCGTTCTTGCGCAATCGCCACCCTTCGTCTTCAAACCGACCGTTCTTGGCGGCACTCTCAAGCTCCCGTTCAGGTCTTTCGGACTCGATATCTTCATGCGAATAGAAGCACGAGAAGTGATGGCCGAGGATTTCGTCGGCGCGGTAGCCCTTGATCTTTTCCGCTCCGGTATTCCAGCTGACGACGTTGCCCGCTGGGTCCAACATGAAAATCGCATAATCCCTGACGCCATCGACCAAGAGCCGGAACTGCTCTTCGCTTTGACGTAGCTCTTCCAGCGCTTGCTGAATTGCGGTGTTCGATGGGTGGTGTAAATGGACGGCGTTCATCAAGTACTCCTCCCAGCAGACTGGGTGGAAAGCGCTTATTCTCCGACCGGGCTGATCAAGACTCTCAGATACGCCCTAACGGCTAGAGTCGCTCGGAAATCGCGCGTTATGGATTGGGGCGAGTTAAGATCCGCATGTCATTGTCTGATGCCGCCCGCCTAGGCTGTTGCCCAGCCTCACAAATAGCAAGCGGACTCGGTGCCGAGGGAACTCGCTTGCATTACGTCATCATGTCCTCGCCATCCCGCGGGGACTTCACTCACCGCATCTTCAACACGATGACGCGATCGCTGCTCGGGTCGGTGACAGGACGCAGCTTTTTGACCTGAGTCATAAGGAAACGTTGTACGCGCTCGTCTGGAAAAATGGACGGCCGGCAACCGAGGCGGCTTCCTCACCTCGGCTCGTCGCCCTTGGCATAAACCAACGCCCTATTGCGAGTGGTCCGGTGCGGGATTCTGGTTTGCTTTCTCGTCCTTGTTGGCTTCGTGATGGCCTATTGCACAACCGACCGCAGCCCCCGCGAGGCCATGATGCCCGGCGAGGTGTCCGGCAACGCCGCCCACTGCCGCGCCTTTGATGCAGCCCTTGGCGTCGGCCGAAAGAGTATTGAGCGACAAAGCCAAAGCAAGCGCGGTAACGCCGAGAATGTATTTCATCGCCATCTTCCTTTTTGCATCGCGGCAGCGATGCATTGGTGTTGCCGCCAAATACGACCCGGTCTATGGGCGCCGGGAAAAACTACCGCGCATGCCGCCCGCCAGAAGCGAAACAAGGAACAGGACGAGGGCAACGATAAAAACGATCTTCGCGATACCCACTGCGGCGCCAGCAATGCCGCCAAATCCAAGCACGCCGGCAATTAGGGCGATAATCAGCAGCGTCACGACCAGATTCAACATTTTACTTGCTCCCAGTAGTCAACCAATCAACTTCCGGCAACGCCGGTTGTTCCCGACTCGCACGCGCTGAAGGCTAAGCGCCGCGTCAAAACATGCTGGATGGGCCCGAACCTAACCTGCGCGTAGTCCCGAAGGCTGCATGGCCGGCGCCGTTGGCGGTTGAATACCGAATATCTCCGGGCCTCATGCCGCGGATTTGGGGCTGCCTCAACCACGCCGCGTTCTGGTGCTTGCCGTAGGCGCTACTCGGCACCTATCCTCACGGTCATGGCCATGCTTCGCATCTTGCTTGCGCTGGTGCTTGCGCTCGGTGTCGCCGCGCCGGCGCGCGCCCAATTCTGGGGCGCGCCGCTGACGCCGCCCCCGGCGGCGAAACCGGCTCCGGCGAGGCCTCCGGCATCGGCGGCGCCGCCGGTCGCGCCGTCCGGCCCGCCGCCGCCGCTGCTGCAGGACGAACCGGCGCCCTACGACCCCGACCTGGAGCGGCTGTCGGAAATCCTCGGCGCGCTGCATTTCCTGCGCGGCATTTGCAGTTCCACCGAAGGCCAGAAATGGCGCAATGAGGCGCAAGCGCTGATCGACGCCGAAGCACCGACCGGCAACCGCCACGACGAGATGATCGCGGGTTTCAACCGCGGCTATCGCGGCTTCCAGCAGAGTTACCGGACCTGCACGCCGGCGGCCGACGCGGTCATTCGCCGCTATCTTGAAGAAGGCGCCAAGATCGCCCGCGACATCACCGCCCGCTACGCGAATTAGCGCCGAAAAACCGCTGCCGCGGCCATTAACCCTGCCTCAAACTTCGCTCACATACGCCCGTCCAGGCCGTGCTAACCTGCGGTCTTGGGCAGGGACGCCGCGGACCGCGGCGATGACGTGACAGGATGAGAATAGCGACGCAAAATCTTGCGCCCCGTGAGGCTTTGGCCGAGCACGAGCAAAAGCGGTTGGCGCTCGCCTGTCTTCAAGGCGCCTGGACGGACGCGGCCCACGACGGCATCGACGGCGATTGCCTGGCGCAGACCGCTCTGTTTCTGGCGCTGGCCGAACTGAGCTCAACCTACGGCGAAGAAGCGACTGCCCGTTACGCCGAGAATCTCGGCACGCGCATCCGCAACGGCGAGTTTTCCGTCAAGCTGTCGCGCCAGTAAGCGCCGCCACCCCCGACCGTTCGAATCAGCATCGTTGCGAGGCGCTGCCCGCCTCAGCCCGTCCGGCCAGCTTCGGCGAGCATGAGTTAGCCTGTCGGCCAAATGCCGAGGCGGCGGCGATAAACCGATTCAAGCTCGATTGTTTCGCGTCGTACGCGATGACGCACCCTTGAGGGTCGGCGGCAGGTGCCTTAGGTTTCCAGCGATGCTTATGAATTTTTCGCCATGAGGGCCACCCTCCTTCCGGACCGCGGCGTCGTCAAAGTCTCCGGCGACGGCGCACGGAACTTTCTCCATGGGCTTGTCACCGCCGACACGCTTAAGCTTACCCCCGGCGCGGCGCGTTTTTGCGCGCTGTTGACGCCGCAGGGCAAGATCATCGCGGATTTCATCGTGGTCGAAGCGCCGGCGGCGGACGGCGGCGGCTTTTTCATCGATATACCGCGCGCGCTCGTCACCGCGTTTATCGCAAAGCTCAATCTCTACAAATTACGCGCCAAGGTGGCGATCGAGGATCTGTCCGAAGTGCTCGGCATCCTCGCCGCCTGGGACGGCGACGGCGCGACAAAATACGGCTTGTGCTATGCCGATCCCCGCCTGCCGGCGCTCGGGCTTCGCGTCATGGTGCCGCCGCATCTGGCCGCCGGCGCGGCGGCCGATCTCAGCGCCAAACTCGCGGCGGCGAGCGACTACGAAGCGCATCGCATCGCGCTCGGCGTGCCGCAGGGCGGCATCGATTTCAAATACGGCGACGCCTTCCCGCACGAGACCGATATGGACCAGCTCGGCGGCGTCGATTTCACCAAAGGCTGTTACGTCGGCCAAGAGGTGGTGTCGCGGATCGAGCATCGCGGCACCGCGCGCACGCGCGCGGTGCCGATCAGCTACGACGGCGCCGCACCGGAAGCCGGCGCCGCGATCATGGCCGGCGAGCGCCAGGTCGGCATCATGGGTTCGGCGATGGGCGGCCGCGGCTTGGCGCTGTTGCGCCTCGACCGCGTCGCCGATGCGATCTCGCTTGGCGAGCCGCTCAGCGGCGGCGGCGTGACGATCCGACTCGTCAAGCCGGATTGGGCGCACTTTTCCTTCCCCGGCGAAACCGCGGCCACAGCCGGCACGCCAAAGGCCGCCGGATGACCGATCTTGCTCATGCGGATGGGCTCAAGCGCTGCCCTTGGCCGAAAACGGACCCGCTCTACATCGCCTATCACGACGAGGAATGGGGCGTGCCGGAATACGACGATCGTGCACTCTACGAAAAGCTCGTGCTCGACGGTTTCCAGGCCGGCCTGTCCTGGATCACTATCCTGCGCAAGCGCGAAAATTTCCGCCGCGCATTCGAGGATTTTGCACCGGAGAAAATTGCGCGCTACCGGCCGAACAAGGTCAAACGCCTGATGGGTGACGCCGGCATCGTCCGCAATCGCGCCAAAATCGAAGGCGCGGTCCTCTCGGCGCGCGCCTGGCTCGACGTGATGGAAAAAGGGCCCGGCTTTTCCAAGCTGCTTTGGGATTTCGTCGACGGCAAACCGAAGATTAACCGCTATCGCACGAGCAGCCAGGTGCCCGCCGAAACCGCGATCTCGCGCGCGATGTCCAAAGAATTGGCGCAGCGCGGTTTCAAGTTTTGCGGTCCAACCATCGTCTACGCCTTCATGCAGGCCGTCGGCATGGTCAACGACCATCTCATTACTTGCTATCGCCATGAGGCCGTTCAAAAAAACGCCAAATAAGAAAGCGGCGACGCAGTCGCCCCGCGCCTGGCAGCGGATGCTGTCGGGCCGGCGGCTCGATTTGCTCGATCCCTCGCCGCTCGACATCGAGATGGAGGACATCGCGCACGGGCTGGCGCGCGTGGCGCGCTGGAACGGACAGACCGACGGCGCCCACATTTATTCCGTCGCGCAGCACTGTCTTCTGGTCGAGGCCCTGGCGCGGGCGCGCGTGCCGCGGCTCGATGGGAGCCGCCGGCTCGCGGTGCTGCTGCACGACGCGCCCGAATACGTGATCGGCGACATGATCTCGCCGTTCAAGGCGGTGATCGGCGACGCGTATAAGGCGGTCGAGCGCCGGCTTCTCACCGCGATCCATTTGCGCTTTGGACTGCCGGCGCAGTCGGCGCCCGAACTCGAGGGATTGATCAAGGCCGCGGACCGCCAAGCCGCCTATCTCGAGGCGACCCGGCTCGCCGGTTTCGAAGCCGCGGAGGCGCGCCGCTTCTTCGGCCGTCCGCCGGTGTTTTCCGCCACGCTGGAGCGCGATTACCTGAAACCCTGGCCGGCCGAGACGGCGCAGGCGCGCTATTACGAGCGGTTCAAAAAGCTTATCACCGAGTAAATAACGGCGTCACACTTGCGCCGCGCGCAAATTCTATTATCCGTCACCCTGAGGCGCGAGCGCAGCGAGCCTCGAAGGGCGACGGCCCGAGCGCTGAAGCAACATCCTTCGAGGCCCGCGCTTCGCGCGGGCACCTCGGGATGACAATACAAGAGATTCCATGATTCATGTTTGCTCGCTTTCGCGTCTGCAAGAAACCGTCGAGGACACCGGCGCGCGTCATGTCGTGTCGCTGCTCGGCGATGAGGCCCGCGTCGAGCGCCCAAGCTCCATTGCGCCGGAAAACCATCTCTGGCTGCGCCTGCATGACATCAGCGCGCCGCTTGACGGCTATGTCGTGCCCGGCGAGCAACACGTCGCTGAGCTCATCAGCTTCGTGCGCGGCTGGGACCGGCGCGCGCCGCTCGTGGTGCACTGCTTCGCCGGCATCAGCCGCTCGACGGCCAGCGCGTTCACGGCGGTCTGCGCGCTCAACCCGCAGCGCGGCGAAGACGGCATCGCGCAGGCGCTGCGGCGCGCCTCGCCGACCGCGACGCCGAATATCCGCATCGTTTCGCTGGCGGACCGGCTGCTTGGCCGCGACGGCCGCATGATCGCCGCGATCGAAACCATCGGCCGCGGCGTACTCGCCGCGGAGGCGACGCCGTTCCGGCTCGAGCTGGAGTGAAGAAGCCGGGAAGCGGGACTACTCGGACAGCGACGGCCGCAACACCGGGCGCGTATTCGCGATCGGCGTCGCCGACGGCCGCGGCTCGGTGCGCTTGGTCAGGAGTTCGGTGCGCGGGTTGCGCTCGGAGAAGTCGCAATAGGCGAAACCCAGTCCGGAGACCGAACCGCGGAAGCTGCGGTAATTAAGCTTCTGCACCCTAAAGCACGGCGTGATCGGCAAGCCGGATAGATGCGCACACATCGAGTCGCCTTCGACCTTTATCGTTCCGGCCGGCAAGGCCGCGAAGCGGGTCTGGCCCTGGCCGCGAAATCTGATCGTGCCGACGACGGAGCCGTCGGCAAAAATCCGCCCGCTGCCGGCGGTGCCCTCGAAGCAGGTGTAGGAGAACAGCTTGCCCACCACGAAGGCGCGGGCTTGTTCCGGTCCAAGGTCCTCGGCAAGCGCCAGACTTGTCCCGAGGATTCCGACCCCCAATACGCACGCACAGACGACAGCTACGCGCCGCAACATTGACGACTCCGGTCTCGACTTAAGCGGGATGTTAACAAGATTTCTTAACCGTCCCCTTACCATAGCATCCTCGCATGATGCCCGAAAATCAAAGCGAAATTCTGCGGCCTTTACCCGATTTTTACCACAATGCGGCCGCGCACCCGACCCCCGACGATGCGCTCGCCGGCGGCGATAACGTCGCCGAGCGCGATTTCGCTAGTCATCGCCGCGATCTTGGACCGGTCGAGATCGGTCGTGAGGCGGCGCCACGCCTCTTGCCGCATCGGCAGCGGGCACATGACGGAGTCGATGCCCAGAAGCGAGACGCCGCGTAGAATGAACGGAGCAACGAAAGTCGGCAAGTCCATTCCCCCGGCAAGTCCACAGGCCGCAACGGCGCCGCCGTAGCGTGTCATCGACAGCACATTGGCAAGCGTGGTCGAGCCCACCGCATCCACGCCGCCCGCCCAGCGCTCCTTGGCGAGCGGGCGCGCCGGCCCGGTCAATTCCTTGCGCTCGATCACCTCGGCGGCGCCGAGGCCCTTGAGATAGCCGGCCTCGTCCGGCCGGCCGGTTGAGGCAACGACGGCAAAGCCGAGCTTGGCGAGAAGCGCTACGGCAACCGAGCCTACGCCGCCGGCAGCGCCGGTCACGACGATCGAACCGCGCGCCGGATTAAGTCCGGCCCGCTCCAGCGCCATCACCGCGAGCATCGCGGTATAGCCGGCGGTGCCGATCGCCATTGCGTCGCGCGTTGTCATGCCCGGCGGCAGCCGCACCAGCCAATCGCCTTTGACCCGCGCCTTTTCCGCGTAGGCGCCGAGATGGGTCTCGCCCAAGCCCCAGCCGTTGAGGATGACCTTATCGCCCGGCTTCCAGCTTGGATGCGAGGAGGTCTCCACCGTGCCCGAGAAATCGACCCCGGCGATCATCGGGAAGCGGCGCACCACCGGCGCCTTGCCGGTGACCGCCAGTCCGTCTTTGTAATTCACCGTCGAATATTCGACGCGGACGGTGACGTCGCCGTCCATCAGATCCTTTTCGTCGAAATCGGTGAGCCGCACCGTCTGGCCGGCGTCCGCTTTGGCGATGACGATGGCCTTGAAGGCGCTCATTCCGGTTCTCCCCGCCCTAATCTGTCATGGCAAGGCATAGCCGTTCAAGGAACGGCACCGTTTCACTCGCTGGTGCCGGGAGCTATTCAGCAGGCACCATGGCCATACGCGGAACCGGCTTCTCCACGATCGGCATATTGATCAGGCCCGAAAGCACGCCGAACAGGATCGCCAGATACCATACCGCGTTGTAGGACCCGGTGCGGTCGAAGATGAGGCCGCCGAGCCAGACGCCGAGGAAGCCGCCGACCTGGTGGCTGAAAAACGCAAATCCCGCCAGCGTCGCCAGCCAGCGCGTGCCGAACATCAGCGCGATGATGCCGTTGGTGGGCGGCACGGTGGAAAGCCACATGAAGCCCATGACCGCGCCGAACGCGATGCAGGTGACCGGCGTGACCGGAAACGAAATGAAGGCAAAGATCGCGGCGGCGCGCGCGAAATAGATGATCGACAGCAAATAGCGCTTCGGCATGCGGTCGCCGAGCCAGCCGGCGAATACCGAGCCGAAAATATTGAACAGGCCGATCGTCGCGATGGTCCAGCCGCCGACTTCCGCGGACAACCCGCGATCGACCAGATACGACGGCATGTGCACGGTGATGAACTGCAGCTGAAAGCCGCAGGTGAAGAAACCGAGCACGAGCAGAATGTAGGAGGGGTGGGCGAAGGCCTCGGACAGCGCGTGCCGCAGCGATTGCGACGTGGTTTCCTTGTCCGCCGCCATCGGCGGTGTCGCCAAAGCAAACGACAGCGGCAGCACGGTGAGCAAGCTGACGGCGAAAATCAGCAGCGTCTGCTGCCAGCCGAATGCATCCATCAGCCCCACGGCAATTGGCGAATAGAGAAACTGCCCGAACGATCCCGCCGCCGTGCCGAAGCCGAAGGCGGTCGAGCGCCATTGCAGCGGCACGATTTTTCCGAACGCCGCGAGCACCACAGGAAACGAACAGCCGGCAAGGCCGAAGCCGACCAGGACGCCGGCCGACGTATCGAGCACCGGCGCGCTCGTGGCGTGGGACATGAGTGCGAGGCCCAGGCCGTAGAGCAGCGCGCCGACGCACAGCACCCGGACCGTGCCGAAGCGATCGGCAATGATGCCGCCGAGCGGCTGGCCGATGCCCCACAGCAAATTCTGCAAAGCGAGCGCGAAGCCAAAGACGTCGCGGCCCCAGTGATGCGCGGTCGACATCGGCGTGAGAAAAAATCCCAGCGTCGAGCGCGGCCCGAAGGCGACGATCGCGATCAGGCAGCCGGAACCGATGACGAGCGACGGCGAGCGCCAAGCGCCGACTTCCTTGGAATGGATTTTCATGTCGCCCCAGCCGTGCAGAGATTCGAGAAAGCCGTGCAGCATAGGGCCTCACGCCGGATCGCCCAAACGAATATCGTTGGCCTCCGATCGTCCGGCGCATGGCTGATCCGCCGAAAGTGGCATGGAATAAAGCCGCCGTTTGCCACCGCGCCTGGCAGCGCTTATGGATTTCCGGCTCAATTTTGCCGGTCCGTGATCCATGTCCTCTGCCAATGGTGCTATGTCGCTTTTTCGCGCCGACGCCTTTATCTCGCCGCTCGAGATCGAAGCGGCGGTGACGCGCGCGCTCGAGGAAGACCTCGGGCGGGCCGGCGATATCACGTCGACCGCGACGGTGCCGGAAGACGCGCCGGGCCGCGCCGACCTCAATGCGCGCCAATCAGGCGTGATCGCCGGCCTGCCGCTCGTTGCGGCAAGCTTCAAACGGTTATCACCCGACATCGCGATTGCGGCGCATGCGCGCGACGGCGCGGCGGTCAAGGCCGGCGCCAAGCTGATGACGATTTCCGGCAATGCCCGCGCCATCCTCGGCGCCGAGCGTGTCGCGCTCAACTTTCTCGGCCATCTCTCCGGCATCGCCACCGCTACCGCCGAGTTCGTGGCCCGCATCGCGCATACCAAGGCGCGCGTCATTTGCACGCGCAAGACCACGCCGGGATTGCGCGCGCTGGAAAAATACGCGGTGCGTTGCGGCGGCGGCTACAATCACCGTTTCGGCCTCGACGACGCAATGCTGATCAAGGACAACCACATCGCGGTGGCCGGCGGCATCGCCGCGGTGCTTACGCGCGCCAAACAAGCCGCTGGGCATCTCGTCAAGATCGAGATCGAGGTCGATTCGCTCGATCAGCTGCGCGAAGTGCTCGATGTTGGAGTGGCCGACGTGGTGTTGATCGACAATTTCGATCTGATATCGATGCGTGAGGCGGTAGCGTTAGTCGCCGGCCGCCTGGTCATCGAGGCCTCCGGCGGCATCACGCTCGACAGCGCGGCAGCCATCGCCGAAACCGGCGTCGACTATCTTTCGTCGGGTGCGCTCACGCATTCGGTGACGAATCTCGACGTCGGACTCGATATCGAGATGTAGCCGCCACGCGGCTAGAGCTTCGCCGTCTGCGTGCCTTTCACGTCCGCAGCCGCGGGCGATGCGGCGGCTTGGGGCCCCTTGGCCGCCGCCTCGGGAGCCGGCGCCGACGCGGCAGGAGCGTCGGCACTCGCTGCGGCGGCTTGCGGTTTATCGGCCGGCGTGTCGGCTTTGACCGCGGCCGGACTCCACGTCGGCTCATCGTCGCCCCAGGCACGCGGACGATAGAAGGTGTGGACCCCGAGTCGGTACAATCTCACCATTTCGTGCACCCAGCTCGGGTGCACCCAATAGGCATGGTAATGCGTGGCATGGCCGATATCGGCGAGCCAGATTTTGCCGTCGAGCATTTTCTTGGCGATTTCTTTCGCCTGCTGCCACATATCCGGCTCGTCGATCTGGCTCAGGTCCTTGCCTTCGCAGGCGAAGGTGAATTGGCAAGCCAGATGATGGTCCGCGTTCTGAAACACCACGCCGCAGACATCGTGCGGATAGTAGCCTGAGAACACGCGGTTCATCACGACTTGCGCCACCGCTTCCTGGCCGGTGAGCGGCTCGCCGCGCGCCTCGAAATAGATCGCCTCGGAGAGACATTTTTCCGCGTGAACGCGCGGCTCGCCGTCGAGGCCGAGGCGCTGCGCCGGGCTTTCCAGCCGGCTCGTGTCATCCTTGCCCGCCACCGTCTCGCCGCCCTCGTCGGTACCCTCGTCGGAGCCGTAATCGGCGCCTTCGAGCGCCGAAAGTTTTATGCCGGAATCGTCCGACGGCGGCACCAGAATCGGCGCCGCCCCGGGCGCCCAGCTTTGCAGGCCCTCGCGCGAGCCCATCGCGCCAGTTCCGAAATAGATCGCAGCGCTGTGATCGCCGGAATCCTCGTCGAGGAACGACATTTCATCGAGCGACGACAATGCTTCGTCGCCGTCACCGGGCGCCGCTAGATCGGGCGACCCGTCGGCCGAGACCAAATCGTCACTCCTCGTGACGGGAGCCGGCGCCATTGCCGTCGACACGTCGTGATGAACGTCGGTCTGGACGACGAGCGGCGCGGCGTCGGTTGCTTCCGCATGCTGATCGGATTTGAACGGTTGCGGCGCCACGGCCGGCTGCGCCGGCGGCGATGCAGATGGCGCCGGCAATGCAGCCGGCGCGCCGATCGGTTGCAGCTGCGGCAAGCTCGCCGGCGCGGTCGATGCCGGCGTCATGTCGCTTGCCGGCAGGCGGTCGCCCTTGTGCGCGCGATCGACCGTCGGATATTCGATCTGCCGCGCGTGCTGGACGGTCAACGGCTCGTCGACCTTCCACGCATAGGTGTCGAGCGTACGCGGGTCGTAGTTGACATCCTGAAAGCCGAGCGGTTCCGGCATGGCGGTGCCGATCGGGCGCGTATAGCTGAACGTCGCCGCCTGC
>Ga0181523_10005084_pt1 | contig 11032 bp, 9 predicted proteins | sample PEATcosm2014_Bin_43_FD_119752 | JGI IMG/M metagenome (GOLD analysis project Ga0181523, IMG submission 119752) | Peatland microbial communities from MTU Mesocosm Facility, Houghton, MI, USA - PEATcosm2014_Bin05_30_metaG | ecosystem: Environmental > Terrestrial > Soil > Wetlands > Peat | place... | reverse complement strand
GCCGGACGTCCTCATCGCGCAGCTCAAGACGGATGAGGCCATCGCCGAAGCAGACACGCTGCTCCTCACCGTTCCCAATCAACTCGGCGTCGACTACAACGCCCACGTCATCGAGGCGATCCTTAAGCACGTCGCGCCGGAGCTCGGCTGGCGGTGACGCGTCTGTTCTGGAGTCGCAGGTAAATTTCGTCGCCGGCGCTCGCGATATTCGGTGCGAAAGTTACGCGTCTCGCTGCCCCAGCTCTTGCGGGTCTCAATTGCTGCAAAAAATTCCATAATGGCCAATTATGCGCGTGGCCGTTCACCAACAAAAACTCGCTACCGCCCAGCGATTTCTGCGGTAAAAAAATGGTCAAGCGCGGGCCGACGATCACAAGGTCGGCTGGCATTACATCGCGCCGGGCAAGCCGGTGCAGAACGCTTTCGCCGAGTCCTTCATCGGCCGGCTGCGCGACGAGTTACTCAATGAGACCCTGTTCCGATCGCTCGCTGATACCCGCGATGTTCTGGAAGCTTGGCGTGCTGACTACAACAACACCAGGCCCCACTCGCGGCTCGGCTGGATGAGCCCAGCCATCTATGCCGCAGCACGGCGCTCCGCTGCGCTGCGCTCCACCGACGGCTCCGCTCCGCGGACCGCCGCCATCACCGCCCAACAGGGCATCGAAGACGGCCAGACTTCAATCGCTGCTGGATAAAAATTGGGGGCAACGTCATGGGTTGTTGGCTTGCCCCTTGAGTCAAACGTCAATGCTCGCGCTACTTGCGCTACGACGCGCACGAAGGCCCGGTCCGGCGCGCTGTTCACCAAATCACGACGAAACAGAACGAATTGAATCTGTCCGGCCGGCAAGTGGGTTCGGCTTGGGGCAGAAATTAATGATGATATTGCGACACGCTCATCAGGGACTCTGATCGGCAACACGTCGAGCTGGGTCAATTGTCCGTTGCTGATGGCTTCGACTGCTCCCGCGCGATTGGCAACGGCATGTTAAGTCGCAATGTTAAGATCGGGAGCGAGTGTTGTAAATGTACAACACCAGGTAGTTTTAATGCTGGCGGCCCATGGCCTATGGAGAATATTGTGGGGACGGGGAAATTGCGGATTCGACCTGAAGCTGAAAGTAGAGAGTCCCCAGATGGTTAAACGACCTTCCGCCCATGTTCGGCGCCCCGCACTCAAGCACGGCGCTTACTCTCAATCGATCCTTCTCCCCGGGGAAGACCGAGCTGCGTTTGAGCAATTGCATGCCGATCTGAACGTCGAGTTCACGCCCATCGGCCGTCTGGAGGAGGATATAGTGCTGACCATTGCGCAGCATGTTTGGCGCAAACAGAACCTCGCGACGTATCGCGTGGCGGAGCGGGCGAGGGACCGATGGCGCGCGCTCAAGCCCCCTGAATTAGTTCCGCAATACGCGTTGTCTGAAGGAGATTACGAAGGGCTCTGCGCCGAAGAGAACGACTTAAAAAGGGAACTTGGTGAGAGCTGGGGACTATTGGAAATGGGGCAAGTCAGCACGATCGATTACGCGTTAAAAGAAGCAACCATCATCGATCGATTAGATGCGATGATAGATCGATGCGTGAAACGATTGATTTTGGTAAGAGGCTTTAAATCGATTTCATCGTCGTCAGCCGAACCGGCTTCCTCAAGACTCGTCAAGGGAACCGCGGCTTAGATAAGCATAGTCTTTTATAGCAGTGACGAAGCCAGTTGGTGTCGAAGCGAAACCTTCTTCGCCGTCTACAGACCCCGCTCCAAGCTATCCAACAATGCCTTTATTCGACTCTTTGCGTCGGCCGTTGTCGATCGCGCACGTCGAGCTGGCATTTTTGCAAATCCATATGCCGCGCAAAACTCATGCACCGTCAGCGAATAACCGGCGTCCGCGAATATTTGCTCGATCTCGGCCACGTCCCCGCTCATCGCATTTCGACGCGTCGTCCGGGATATGTTGCGAAATCCCGCCGGATCTTCTCTGTCCATCGTCCTTAGGTAGCCGGCTACGCCTCCCTCGCCGGTCCACTTGCGGACAAAGTGCCGACCGTCCCACTCGTATGCGCATTCGCCGCTTTGCTCGGCGGCCCTGATTACGAGATCCCGCAGAGATTCCTCCGGTGCGCCGGACGCGATGTAACGCTGGTATCCTTCCTCCACCTTTTCTCTAAATTCCTTCGTCACACGAACACCGTTCGGCAAACAAAGTTCTTGATCTAACGATTTTCTTTTCGATGTTTTTTGGTCTCTTTCGTTTTTCGACCGCTGCGCGACATCTTTGATTCCTCGCGAGTTAAATACGTTCCCTTTTTATTAAGTGATGAACTCCGAAGTGAAAAGTCAATGTGTTACCTTTGTGAGGAACTCCGAAATAAAAAGTCAATCCTTTTTACTAGGTTGTTGGAACTCGGAAGTGAAAAGTCAATGTTTCTTTCTATTTAGGTGAATGGAGCTGGGAAGTGAAAAGTCAATGTTTTCCTTTTTATTAGGTGATGGAACTTGGAAGTGAATGACACGTATTATGGGTATCTATGATGTATTACGCGGGAAAAGAGTAGTTTTTCGAATTGGCTTGGCGCTCGGTTGAGGAAGGCTCGGGGGCGGTCCCAACCTGTGGGGATGGCTTATAATTAGGGTCGATTGCCCTCTTCCCGCGCCCTCGTTCTCCAAGGGTGCTACCTCTCAACTTTAGAAAGAGATTCTTGAGATATCTCAATTTGACGATTACCGGTCATGCCCGCGGGTCGTTTGCAGCAGCACAGGATTGGCAAATGCGATCGATCGTGATCGTCATTGCTTTGATTGCTGCGCTTGGGGCAGCTGCTGACTTTTATTGGTACGGCGGCTTATACACCCGCATGGTAATTCGTTCACTTGGTTGGGTTCTACTTTCTCGTCAATAACTGGTGGGAGTTCGCCAACTTGACCTTGTCAAGACGCAGTCTCTTTGATCTTAATCAAAGCGGGCTAGCTGAGTAACCAGGACACTTCAGAAGTCGGTTTCGTATTGGGTTTCGGTCCGCAGGATAGCGGCGCCCTTTTAGAATTCAGATTCAAAGGTGGTGCCGACGCATAGGGGGCAACCAATGAGCGCGCTGTTCGGGAATGGGAACGGCATTCAGACGAAACTGTTATGGGGCGCGATTGCGGCGCTAGGCGCAGTTTCACTCGGCATCGTGGCCCTGAGTCGCGGCGAGCCCGTTAATGCCGCCTGGCTCGTCATCGCGGCGGTGTGCGTCTATTTCGTCGCTTACCGCTATTACGGACTGTTCCTCGCCAGCAAAGTGCTTGGCGTCAATTCCGGGCGGCCGACGCCGGCCGTCCGTCACAACGACGGCCTCGATTACGTTCCAACCAACAAATACGTCCTCTATGGCCATCATTTCGCGGCCATCGCCGGGGCCGGCCCGCTGGTCGGTCCGGTGCTTGCGGCGCAAATGGGCTACCTGCCCGGCACGCTGTGGATTCTCGCCGGCGTGGTCTTCGCCGGCGCCGTGCAGGACATGACCGTCCTGTTCCTGTCCACCCGGCGCGATGGCCGCTCGCTCGGAGACATGGTGCGCTCGGAGATGGGACCGGTGGCCGGCACCATCACCGGCATCGGCATACTTCTGATCTGCATCATCGTTCTCGCGGTACTCGCTCTCGTCGTGGTCAAGGCTTTGGTCGGAAGCCCCTGGGGCACTTTCACCGTGTTTTGCACGATTCCGATCGCGATTTTCATGGGCATCTATAACCGCTTTATCCGGCCAGGCCGCATTGCGGAAATGTCCGTTATCGGTGCGGCGCTCCTGCTGCTGGCGCTCGTTTACGGTCGGACCGTGTCGGAAACCCCGGCACTCGCCCCGTATTTCAACCTGTCGGGAACGACACTGGCGCTGACCATCATCGGCTACGGCTTCGCCGCCTCGGTGCTGCCGGTGTGGCTGTTGCTGGCGCCGCGGGATTTTCTCTCGACCTTCCTCAAGGTCGGCACCATCTTGCTGCTGGCGATCGGCATTCTGATCGTCCGCCCCGATCTGCAAATGCCCGCCGTCACCAAGTTCGTTGACGGCACCGGGCCGGTCTGGGCTGGCGGATTGTTCCCCTTCCTGTTCATCACCATTGCCTGCGGCTCGGTGTCCGGATGGCACTCGCTGATCGCCTCCGGCACCACGCCGAAGATGATCGAGAACGAGAACCAGATCGCCTTTATCGGCTACGGCGGCATGCTGATGGAGTCGCTCGTCGCCATCATGTCGATGATCGGCGCTTCGGTGCTGCATCCCGGCATCTATTTCGCCATGAACAGCGCTGCGGGACTGATCGGAACCACTGCCGCCGAGGCCGCGCAGGCAGTTTCCAATATGGGCTTCGTGGTGACGCCCGACCAGCTGACGCAGGTCGCCCATGACGTCGGTGAACTGTCGATCCTGTCGCGCACCGGCGGCGCGCCTACGCTGGCGGTGGGCATGGCCAGCATCTTGTCCAGTTTCCTGGGCGGTCACGTGCTCATGGGCATCTGGTATCACTTCATCATCCTGTTCGAAGCCCTGTTCATCCTGACCACCGTGGATGCCGGCACCCGTGTGCTGCGCTTCATGATTCAGGATCTCGTCGGCAACGTCGTCCCGGCCTTCAAGGAAACCAAGTCGTGGACCAACAACATCATCGGCTCGGCGCTGGCCTGCTTATTGTGGGGCTATATCCTGTATGAAGGCGTGATCGATCCCTATGGCGGCATCTGGACGCTGTGGCCGCTGTTCGGCACCGCCAACCAGATGCTGGCCGCTATCGCCCTTACCTTCTGCACGGTCGTGCTTTTCAAGATGAAGCGCCAAGGCTATGCGTGGGTTACGATCGCCCCGGCGACGTGGCTCGTCGTCACCACCGTGACGGCGGGTGTGGAGAAGGTGTTCAGCACCAACCCGGCGGTCGGCTTTGTCAGCCACGCGTGGAATTTCTCGACCGCGCTCGCGGCCGGCAAGGTTTTGGCCCCGGCGCGCTCGCTCGAGACCATGCAGCGGGTGATCTTTAACGACTACCTGGACGCGACGCTGGCCGCGCTCTTCGTCTTGGTCGTGGTGGCGACCGTGGTGTACGGCGTGCTCAACATCCGCAAGGCCTTGGGCACTCCCAAGGCGACCGCCGTGGAAGTGGGGTTCGCCGGCGCCGCCGTAGGAGGACGCAATGCCTGATCTCCTGTCGCTCAAGTTCGCGGAATGGAAGGAACGCGGTCAAGCCGTGAGGACCTGGAGTGTGCGCGCAGCGCGGCTGATGGTCGGCATCCCCGACTATGACACCTACGTCCAGCACCGTCGCACCAACCATCCCGGACTGCCGATCATGAGCTACGAAGAATTCTTCGTAGAACGCCAGGAGGCTCGCTACGCGGTCGGCGAAGGCCGGTTCAAGGGTTGCTGCTGAGAGAAGCGGGGCACCTCTGTGCCCGGGCCGCATCGACGGTTCTCATCGGCGGCAGCGCCGATTTCGGAATCGAACTCAATGAGCAGGCGTTCGCACGGCTACGGGGACCCAAGGCGCTCGAGATTGTTCCGCGAGCAAGCCGTTTGTTCCCGAGCCGGGAGCGTTGGAGGCGGTAATCGACTTTGCCGCAAGCTGGTTTGAGCGCTATCTAGCACCGACTGCTCCGGAGCGGGCGCGCACGGCGAGGTGACGCTAGCGGGAGGCCGTTATGTCATTCAGGAATCGCACTGACGCCGGCCACCAGTTGGCTAAGGCGCTTGCCGGCTACAAGGATCAGCAGCCGGTGATACTCGCACTGCCGCGCGGGGGCGTGCCCGTAGCCGCCCAGGTTGCCGCCGCGCTCAATGCGCCGCTTGACCTGATCCTCGTGCGCAAGATCGGCGTACCTTTTCAACCCGAGTTGGCCATGGGCGCCGTCGTCGACGGCGGGGCGCCGATCGTCGTACGCAACGAGGATGTGATCAGGCTCGCCGGTATCGACGAATCGGAATTCCAGGCTGTCTGCGACGAGGAGCTTGCCGAGATCGAGCGGCGGCGGCAGCGCTATTTAGGCAACCGCAAACACGTGGATGTCAGCGGCCGCACAGCGATCGTCATCGATGATGGCATTGCCACCGGCGCGACGACCCGCGCGGCCTTGCGCGCCACCCGCATGCGCAAGCCAAAGAGACTTGTTCTCGCGGTGCCAGTTGCGTCGACCGAAAGTCTTTCCGCGCTGCATGGCGACGCAGATGACATCGTCTGTCTTGAAGACCACGAGCCCTTCGGCGCGATCGGCGTCTATTACACGGATTTTAGCCAGGTTCCGGACGAGGAAGTGATCGAGATTCTTAAGCGGTTTCCGGTGCAGAAGCTTGCAGGGGCAAAACAGCCCGCAGCGTAAATAAACGTTGGTTGTCCGATAGCCGCGCACCCCGACATCGGCGTTATGGGGAAAATGCTCCCATGTTGCGCGGCTCATGACTGACGGCACGGTCGCACCCGGTCACACCCTGAGCCCATGTTTCCCCAGAAGCTTGACGGTCGTTGCCTGCGCACCCTTTTCGCCGAGCTCCTCGGCAAAGGTCACGCGCGACCCCACGTGCAACCGGGAAAATCCCTCATCGAGAACGCTGTTGCGGTGGAAGTAGACTTCCTGGCCGTCACTGGTCTCGAGAAAGCCGAACTCACCGGAAGGATCAATCCGTACGACCGTTCCTATGGGTAAGCCGTCATGGTGTTTCACCTGGCCTTGCGCGCGGCGGACTTGATCCTGCAGCTGCCGGCGCGCGTGTTTGAAGGCATCGTCAAGTGCGAACGTGAGATCCGCATGCCGCTCATCCGCCGGCGGGGTCCTTTCCACATTCACCTCCCGGCCGTCCGGCAGCGCGAGACGAATGTGGACCTCGTGAAGCCCGCTGGTGCGGTGACGCTGGCCGGGGCCTTTCAGCACCACCCGGCACGCAGTTATGCGGCCCCAGCGCTGCTCGAGCTGCGCTACATGCTTCGCGATGGCATCTTCGATTTGTGGAGTTCCGGCCATGCCTTGAAATTCGATTTCAGGCGGCGTTTGCATGTCCTGCTCCTATTTGCCTAGCTAAGTCGCAATTGTTGATCCGCACGATGCGGGTGGCCGATCATTGTCAGGCCGCAGCCGTGAGGATCGCACGGCGGACGAGAGTCTCGTCTCGGCTTGGGCAAGAAGCGCCGATGTCGCATTGACCATTTTCGCTCCCGCTGTCGTCACAGCGGAGCCGCGAAGAAACGAGCGACGCGACAAGTCGCTGTGCATGCCAAACCTCCTACGGGGAATTGACATGTCGGGCACGTGCGAACGTCCCTGATTAGGCGCTCAACGGTCTCGGGGCGTTGATTTACATCAAGGCTCGATGTGAGGTATCGATGAAGCGACAACGCCTTGAGTCCATTGCCGCACTCGAAATTCTGACATGGATCAAAGAAGAGCATTGGCCGCAATGTCATGAACGACGCAAGTGACACTGGAGGCAAGGCGATGCATTCGCCGCTTGCGCGAACCAAGGTCGAGACCGGGGCCGCGGTGAAAATCGAAGCGGCTGCGCTGGGCCGCAGCCGACGCGCGCTCGTGATCGTCGCGCTCGTAATCGCGGCTGCGGCGATCGCCGCCTATATCGAACGGCGCCCGCTGCACGACTGGCTGTTCGGACCTTCCGTCGCTGCCACCATCCTGGTTTCCGGCAACATCGAGGCGCATCAAGCGGTGCTCGGTTTCAAGACCGTGCAGTCGACCATCGTCGAGCTGCCGTTCGACGAGGGGAAGTGGGTGGATGCCGGCACGCTGATCGCCCGGCTCGACGATTCCGATTACCGCCAGCAGGTCGCGGTCAATGCCGCGACGCTGGAAATGCAGAAGCGACAGCTCGCCGCCGCTGAGAAGAACCTCGTCGCGGCACAACGCACCGTCGAATTCGACGCCGCCGACCTCGAGTTCCGCGAGGCGGAATATAAGCGCGCCGATTTCCTGTTGCAGAAGGGCGCCGGCACCGTCGAGCAGCGCGACCAGACCTATGCGCTGTTGCGCCAGTCGCAGGCCGCGCATCAGCGTGATCAGGCGCTTGAGAACGCTTCCGAGCGTCAGGTCGAACTCGCCCAGGCCAATATTCACACTGCCGAGGAAACCCTGAAACTGTCGCAGATCGTGCTTGGCTACACCGTGTTGCGCGCGCCCTTCTCCGGCGTCATTCAGGTGCGGCAGGCCGAGCTCGGCGAAGTCATGGTTCCCGGTACGCCGGTGGCAACGCTCGCCGATCTCGATCACGTCTGGCTGCGCGCCTATATCAACGAGACAAATATCGGAAAAATCCGCTACGATCAGCCGGCGACGGTCACCACCGATACCTATCCGGGCAAGACCTACAAAGGCCGCGTCAGTTTCATCTCCTCCAACGCCGAATTCACGCCGAAGAGCGTGGAGACGCATGCGGAACGGGTGACGCTCGTCTATCGCATCCGCATCGATATCTACAATCCCACCCATGAGCTGGTGCCGGGTATGCCGGCGGACGCGACGCTGGAAGCGCTTCCCGCGGGCAAGCCATGAACTCCGCACGCGAAGCGGTTGTCGTTGCCGAGGGGTTGACCAAGCGGTTTGCCGAGCTTGCCGCCGTGGATGGCCTCAGTTTCACGGTCAATCGCGGAGAGATTTTCGGCTTGGTCGGTCCTGACGGCGCCGGCAAGACCACGACGATGCGCATGCTGGCGGGCGTGATGCAGCCGGACGGCGGCGGCATCGTCATCGATGGCGTCGACGTGGTCGCGGACCCCGAGGGCGGCAAGCAGCATTTGAGCTACATGCCGCAGCGGTTCGGGCTTTACGAGGAACTCACCGTCGACGAGAACATCCGCTTCTACGCCGATCTGTTCGAAGTGCCCGACGCGGTGCGCGAAGAACGCGCTAGCCGGCTTCTCGCCGCCTCGGGCATGAGCCAGTTCCGTGGCCGCCGTGCCGGCCAGCTCTCCGGCGGCATGAAGCAGAAGCTCGGGCTGACTTGTGCGCTGGTGCACACGCCGCAAATTTTATTGCTCGACGAGCCGACCACCGGCGTCGATCCGGTCTCGCGGCGCGACTTCTGGCGCATCCTCTACGGCTTGCGCGAGGAGGGCGTGACGATCCTCATCACCACCGCCTATCTCGACGAGGCGGAGCGCTGCAACCGTTTGGCGCTGCTGCATAACGGCCGCGTGCTTTATTGCGATACGCCGACCGCGCTCAAACAGCGCATGCCCGGGGCGGTCGTCGTCATCTCGTCCGCCTCCGGGCGGGACGTGCGCGCGGCCATCGCCGCGCTTGCCGGGGTGAGCAACGTTATCCTGGTGGGCAACGGCGTTCACGCCGTCGTCGACGATGCCGCGCTGCGCATCCCCGAGCTGCGCCATGCCTTGCAACGGGGCAATGTGCCTTTCGACGACATCGCCGTCGCCGATCCCAGCATCGAGGATGTGTTCGTGGCGCTGCTCGAAGACGAAGGGCGGCGGCCATGAGCGGCAGCGATACCGCCGATGCCCAAGTTGCCGCCGAAGATCTGGTCAAGCGGTTCGGCGATTTCGTCGCCGTCGATCACGTGAGCTTTCGCATCGGCCGCGGCGAGGTCATGGGATTTTTGGGTCCGAACGGCGCCGGCAAATCGACGATCATCCGTATTCTCTGCGGCTTGCTGCGGCCGAGCGCCGGTCGCGTGCTGGTCGCGGGCATCGATGTGGTGAAAGACCCGGAGCGGGTGCGCGAGCACATCGGCTACATGTCGCAGAAATTTTCCCTCTACCGCGACCTCACGGTGGAGGAAAACCTGCGCTTCTTCGGCGGCATTTACCGGGTTCCGCGCGTGGAACTGGTCGAGCGGATGCGGTTTGCGATCGACATGGCCGGGCTCGGCGGCCGCGAGAAGGCGTTGGTGGCGACACTCGCCGGCGGCTGGCAGCAACGCCTGGCGCTCGGTTGCGCGGTGCTGCACCGGCCGCCGATCCTGTTCCTCGACGAACCGACATCGGGCGTCGAGCCGACCTCGCGGCGGCGATTCTGGGAGCTCATCCACACCCTCGCCGCCGATGGTGTGGCGGTGCTGGTCTCGACCCATTACATGGACGAGGCCGAATACTGCCATCGCGCCGCACTGATTAACCAGGGGCGGATCATCGCCATCGGCAGCCCGGATGAGCTCAAGCGTACGGCGCTCGGCGGTGAGCTTCTCCTGCTCGAATGCGACGGGCTCGGACCGGTGTTGGCGGCGTTGCAGCAAGCGCCGGGCGTTGTCGATGCTTCCGTTTTCGGCAATGCCATCCATGTCCTGGTCCGCGACGCCGGGCGCAGCCTCGTCGAGTTGCCGGCCTATCTCGAACAGAAGTCGCTGCGGCCGAGCCGTCTCGAGCGCATCCATCCCTCCCTCGAAGACGTCTTCGTGCAACTCATCGCCGTCGATAGGGCCAAGCGGAGGCAGGCGGCATGAGGTTGCGCCGGCTCAAGGCCATTGCGGTGAAGGAAGTGCTGCAGATCTGGCGCGATCCGCGCAGCCTGATGATCGCGCTGTTGCTGCCGTTCACGCAGATGTTCATGTTCGGCTACGGGGTCAATCTCGATCTCAAGCACATTCCGATCTGCACCTTCGACCGCGAAGGCAGCCAATTCAGCCAGGATTTGCTGAAACATTTCCAGGCCTCGCTCTACTTCGCCATCGCCCACGACGTCACATCCTATCCGCAGCTGGCGGCGGCGATCGACCGCGGGGATTGCCGCGCCGGCATCGTCGTGCCGCCGGATTTCTCCGAGCGCTTGAACGATACTGGAACCGCTGCGGTGCAGGCGATCCTCGACGGCACCGACGACAACACGGCGAATATCGCCTGGGGCTATACCACGGCGGTGGTCTCCAGCTTCTCCAACGACGTTCAGGTCTCGCAGCTGGACCGGGCCGGCCGCACCCTGCAGCAAATCCAGCCGATGGCGGTGCAATCGCGAGTCTGGTTCAACGAAGACCTGGAAAGCCGCAACTTCATCATCCCCGGCCTCGTCGCCGTGATCATGGCGCTGGTCGGCGCCCAGCTCACCTCGCT
>Ga0181523_10005079_pt1 | contig 11039 bp, 11 predicted proteins | sample PEATcosm2014_Bin_43_FD_119752 | JGI IMG/M metagenome (GOLD analysis project Ga0181523, IMG submission 119752) | Peatland microbial communities from MTU Mesocosm Facility, Houghton, MI, USA - PEATcosm2014_Bin05_30_metaG | ecosystem: Environmental > Terrestrial > Soil > Wetlands > Peat | place... | reverse complement strand
TCAATTCTGGGTGCGCGCAGCGGTGTTGCAGTGCGCCACGCAGGGCTGCGCGAGCGGCCTGAGCGGTCAGCACGGCGCGGCGTGGCCGCTCCAACCCCTTATCCGTCCTCGGAAAAAGACCTCCGCATGCGGCCTTCCGCGGCCCGGCGGGGCTTCCAATGCCACCGCTGGCATATCGGTTGCATCGTAGAGAGCACAGGCGATTTCGTCTGCAAGTGCGGCCTTATAATTTAGGCCAACGGCAACGCTGCCGGCACTAGTGCTCACCTCACACCCCCCGCGGTGAGCGCCGAATGCCGGCAGCGTTTTTTTTCTCCAAATGCCCGTTCCGGACCCGATGCTAAAGTGGTCGTTTTGGACCGCCGAGGAAGCCGGAATTGCCTTTGCATGCGGAGCGCTCCAACGCACGCCTCAACAGTCGTTTCGTCGAGGTCGAACTGCGCCACGTGTGGCTCACGCTCGGTGGGCGCGCGGTCCTGCGCAATATTGACTGGCACATCCGGCCCGGGCAGCGCTGGGTTCTCGTGGGGCCGAATGGCGCCGGCAAGACGCAGCTGCTGAAATTGCTGGCGGGCGATGTGTGGCCGTCCCCCGCACACTCGGCCCTGCGTCGCTACCGCTGCGGTGGCGAGAGCTTCGAGGATCCCTACGGCATCAAGGAGCAGCTCGCCTATCTGGGTCCGGAGCGACAGGACCGCTACGAGCACTACGAGTGGAATCACCGCGTCGAGCGCATCGTCGCCACCGGATTGCAGCGCACCGACATCCTACTCTCGCCGCTCGGCGCCGAGGATCGCCGGCGCGTCGAGCGCCTGCTGTCTCGACTGCGCATCGAACAGCTCGCGCAGCGCAGATTTCTGACGCTGTCCTACGGTGAGCGTCGCATGGTACTGCTGGCGCGTGCGCTCGCCTGGCAACCGAAGTTGCTGCTGCTCGATGAGCCCTTCTCCGGGTTGGACGTGGACAACCGCGAGCGCTTCGCGCACGGTCTGGTCGCGCTCAGCCGCTCGGCGCTTCCCTGGGTGCTGTCCACGCACCGGCTCGAGGATGTGCCGCCGGTCGCCACGCACCTGTGCCGCATCGAGCGCGGCAGACTCACTTCCAAGCGCCGGCTCATGCCGCGCCGGGCTCGCCGTGCCCCGCGCGCGCCGCGCGGCACCGCGCCGGCGCCATCCCGAGCGTCGGTGGCCACGAGGACGAACGGGGCGGCACTGATATCCCTGCAGCATGCGAGTGCCTGGCGCTGCGGCGTGCGCGTGCTGCGCAATCTGACGTTCGATGTCCGGCCTGCCCAATGCTGGTTGGTTCACGGCGCGAACGGCAGCGGCAAATCGAGTCTGATCCAGGTGCTCTACGGCGGCCTGGGCGTGGCATGCGGCGGGCGTATTGCGCGCGCCGGCGTGCAGCCCGGTGTGGCGCTGCATGCCTTCCGGCGCCGCGTCGGCCTGGTTGCACCCGAGCTGCAGGCGATCTATCCACGCCAGCTCGCGGCCCTGGATCTGGTGGCCTCCGGCCTGCATGCGAGCGTCGGACTCAATGAGCCCCTGCGTGCAGCCGAGCGGCGCCAGGCGCGACGCGCATTGCGGCGTGTGGGCGCAGCGGGGCTGGCGACGCGCACCGTGCGTACACTCTCCTACGGGCAGATGCGCCGGGTGCTGTTCGCGCGCGCGCTGATCAACGAGCCTGATATTCTGCTGCTCGATGAGCCCTACGCCGGCCTTGATGCGCGCACGCGCGCGGCACTGCGCCTGCTCGTCGAGCGGGCGATAGCCCAGGGGACGACCACGATCATGACGACGCATCATCGCGATGAGTGGCCGGTGCATGCCACCCATGAGATCGAGCTCTCGCGCGGCAGCGCGCGCTATTGCGGTCCGCTGCGCAGGACGCGCACGCGTGCGCGGCGGAGGCAGGCTTGAGACGGCGCGGCTGGCTTGCGCTCGGCGCGGCACTGGGCGTGCTGTTGCTATGCGCCGCAGGCGCGCGGCTGCTGCTGCGGACACGTGCTGACACCGCACGCGTGACGGTGGCCGGCGGCGATGCCGGCGGCCTGCCGCGCGGGCAACCCGCCGATGAGCACTTCGACGCTGCGGCGTTGGAACGCGCACTGCAGGAGACGGCGGCGATGCCGCTCGCGGCACTCGTGATCATGCGCGACAATTATTTGGTGTTCGAGCGCTACGGTCGCGGCTACGGAGCTGACTCGATGCTCGATGGCGGTCATTTCGCCGATGCGCTGGTGGCGATGGCGGCCGGAGTGGCGGCGCAGCAGGGTGTGCTCGGTCAAGGGGTGCTGCACGGCTTCGATCCACAGGCATTGCGCTCCGCCATCGAATCCGGAACGCAGCAGCATTACGAGACTTATCTGTCGCGCAAGATCTGGGCTCCCATCAACGCGGCGCCGGCCTGGATCGAGCTGCCCGCGGGCAATACCGGTACGCCGGCCGACTGCTGCCTGCATGCGCGCGTGCTCGACTGGATGCGCATCGCCAGCCTGCTCGTTGACGATGGTCGCTTCGAAGGCAAGCAGATCCTGCCGCGCGGTTGGATACAGCGCATGGCACGGCCGCTGTCGCTCGACTCGGTGCACGGCTTCGGAATCGAGCTCGGTGCGGCCGCGCAAGGCGCCGAACCCTTCGCGGCCGCCGGCGTGCTCTTCCTGCGCGGCCCTGCGCGCTGGCGCATGTGGGTCGTGCCTTCGCTGAAGCTGGCGGTGCTGTTCGGCGCTGCCCCCTCGGGCAGTGCGCCCGGCGCCACTCCGGTCGCGGCCGCGGATGAAACGCGGCTGCCCAACCTTGTCATCCGTGCGCTCTCGGATCGTCCAGCGCAATCCGGTGACGTCACCGATCTGCAGCGACTGGTACCGGGCCATTGAGCGGACGCGGAGTCTGATCGCTTTGCGCGTCCTGTTTCTCGTCTGTGTCATCGATGTGCTCGGCTTCGGGATCCTGATTCCGCTGGTGCCGTACATGGCGACGCGCTTCGGCGCCGCGCCGGAGCTGATTACGGCCATCCTTGGCATTTATTCGCTGTGCCAACTGCTTGGGGCACCGATCTGGGGTGCGCTCAGCGATCGCTACGGGCGCCGCCCGATCCTGATCTCGAGCATGCTCGGCGCCAGCGCCTCCTACCTGCTGCTGGCCGGCGCCACTGGCGTGCCGACCCTGTTCCTGGCGCGTGCGCTGGCCGGATTCATGGCCGGCAACATTGCCACCGCGATGGCATACGCTTCCGACATTTCCACCAGTGCCGATCGCGCGCGCAGCCTCGGGCTGGTCGGCGCCGCGATCGGCACCGGCTTCATGCTGGGTCCGGCGATCGGCGGTGCGATCGCCGGCGAGTCTCTGCAGAGCGCGGATTTTCACCGACCCGCACTGCTGGCTGCTTCCTTGAGCCTGCTGGCAGCGCTGCTGGTCAGCACTCTGCTGCCCGAGAGCCGCAGCGCCGAACTGCGCGCCAATGCGCATGCGGCGCCGGCCTCACGCTTCGCATTGCTGCGCGCGCAGCCGACACTCCGCTGGCTGACGCTCGGCGCGTGGTGCGTGACGTTTTCACAATCGACTCTGGACTCGACGTTCGCCATCTGGGCGCTCGATCGCTATCGGGCCGGACCCCGCACGGTGGGCATCGCACTGCTGGCGCTGGCGATCGTTGTGATCGCCATGCAGACCCTCGGTGTACGGCGCCTCGTGCCGCGGCTCGGCGAATTCAGGCTGGCATGCATCGGCGTGGGTTGCTGGGTGTCCGGGATGCTGGCGGTCGCCGTCTCGAGCAGACTGGCGCTGGTGCTGCCCGGGCTCGTGCTGTGCGGTCTGGGCGCAGGCGCGTTTACGCCCAGCAATTCGGCGATGGCTTCGCACCAGGCGCGCTCGCGCAATCTCGGCGCGACCATGGGTACCTATCAGTTCGGCACATCGCTGGCGCGCGTTCTGGCGCCCTTCATCGCCGGCGTCATTTTCCAGCACTGGGGTCCGAGCGCGCCGTTCCTGATCGGTGCACTGGTGACGCTGCAGGCAAGCTGGTGCATGCTGGCGGCCAGAGGCGGCGTGCGCGCCGAGGCGCGGGCCCGTGAATCCGATGTTGAAAGGTGAGGCAATATGAAGGCGGGCCTGTACGCCATCGGCGAACGGCGGCCGCAGACGGCCGGCGAGGATTACTACGTGGCACCCGGCGCCCGATTGATCGGCTCGGTGATCCTGCATGCCGGTGCGAGCGTCTGGTTCAATTGTGTGCTGCGCGCAGACGATGAGCGGATCGAGGTCGGGGCTGGCAGCAACGTTCAGGACGGTAGCATCATCCATTGCGATCCGGGCGCGCCGACGCTCATCGGACGCGATGCCACGATCGGTCACATGACCATGATGCACAGCTGCGTGATCGGCGATGAGAGCCTGATCGGCAACGGCGCGATCGTGCTCGATCGTGCACGGATCGGCCGGCATTGCATCGTTGCGGCCGGCTCGCTGGTGCCGCCGGATCGGGAGATCCCCGACGGCTCGGTGGTCATGGGCGCGCCGGCCCGATTGGTGCGACACGTGACGGCAGCCGACCTGGCCATGATCGCGCAGGGGGCCTCGCATTATCAGTCGCGCATGCAGTCCTATCGCCGCGAGCTGCGTGCGCTGGCCGCCGCTGCGGACGGCCTCAATGTTTGAGCGGCTTCTTGAGGAAGTCCTCGCGGCTCGCCGATTGCACGTTCACGTGCAGTGACTCGCGGCCACGCGTCAGCGTGAGCGCCACCTCGGCCCCGGCCGCGCCGGCGCTCCATACGCCGCGCAGGAACTGTGGCAGCGAGGATACGCGCTGGCCGGCGACCTCGACGATGGTGTCGCCGAGGTGCAGACCCGCGCGATGCGCAGGGCCATCGCGCGTGAGCCCGGCGACGATCACATGATCGGCCTGTTCGGCCGTGTAGATGCCGAGCCAGGGCCGCGGCAGTCGGCGCGGGTGCCCGATCTCGACCATGTCTTCGAGCACCGGAGCGAGCAGATCCACCGGCACGAACATGTTGGCGTCGAACCGCTCCTGGGCCATCGATTCCTCGACGAACAGCGAGCCGATGCCGAGCAGCCGTCCATCCTCCCCCACGAGCGCAGTGCCGCCCCATTGCGGATGCGGCGGCGCCGTGAATAGCGCGTCCTCGAGCAGATATTCCCAATAGCCGGCGAATTCGCGGCGCGCAATCAGCCGCGCCTCGAGCGAATGGCGCGCACCGCCGTGACCGACGACGACCACGCGGTCCCCGACCGCGAGCGCCCCGGTCGAGCCGCGCTCCATGCTCGGTGCATCGAGCGTTCCGAGCGGCTGGACCAGCCCGAAGCCACTGACCGGATCGAAAGCCAGCGGATAAGCCTCGACCACCCGGCCCTCGTAGTCGGTCAGCCAGATCGATTCGGCCTCCGTGATCAGATAGCCGATCGTCAGCACCAGCTTGCGCTCGCGACTGCGGATCACCACGCCGTGGCCGATGCGATCGGTGCCGAGAATCGATGCCGTGTAGGCATCCTCGCTGATCTCGGTGTGCAGCAGGACCACGGAACGATAGACCGCCTGCAGATCGAACTGCAGGCTGTCCTGCCGCGGCCGCAGAGCCTCCGGCAGTTCCCATTCCTCGCTCGTGGCCATGCGCCAATGCTACGGGAAATCGAGCGGTTACGGGAAATCCACGGTCGTGGCGAAAACGATGACGGCCTCCCCGGCAATGCTCACGCTGCGCAGCGCGCCTCGATCCAGTTCGAGCTGCACATCCACGCGTCCCGGCCGTCCGAGGAAGCGTCCCTGCAGCCCGGCAAACTCGATGTAGTGGCCGTGCCTGGCCGCATCGAGCGTCGGCGGCGCAAACAATGCGTGCTGCAGCAGGTACGCCCCGAGCAGCGCGTGTGCGTTGCCGCTCACCGGGTCCTCATCGATGCCGAGAGCAGGACAGAACATCCGCGCTTCGGTGAGCGGCACCGCGGCGGCCCGGTTCAGCGCAAACAGAAAGTAGCCGGGGACCCCAAGCTCCGCCGACAGCACAATCAGGCGCGCCCGATCCGGCCGCGCGCGCGCCAGCACCGCCGCTGTACCGACTCCGAGCAGCACGCGCGAGCTGCTGTCGCCAGCGATGGTCGGTGGACAGCGCGGATCAAGATCCGTGTGCGCCAGCGACAGCGCCCCGAGCACCGCCTCGATCTCCCCCGGCTCGAGCGTCCGGCCCAAACGCGGGGCACTCTGGCGGATCGCGATGCGCGGCGGCGATGAGCTCAGCGTCTCGATCTGCACCAGGCCGGATTTCTGCTTCTGCCGCGGTCGTGGCGGCAATTGCAGGGCAGCCAGCACCGCATGCGCTGCGAGCGTCGCATGGCCGACGAAGGCCGCTTCGCTGCGCGGCGTGAAGAACCTCACGCGCACGTCATGATCGGGCGCATCGGGTTGCAACAGGAAGGCCGTGTCGCCGTTGTTGAGCTCGCGCGCCAGATCGCGCATGTCCGCCTCGGACAGCGCATCGGCATCGAGCACGACGCCGGCCGGGTTGCCGCAGAAACGCTGCGAGGTGAAGGCGTCGACCTGGAACACGCGCACGCGCTCGCCCATGGGATCTCCGCTACGGCCGCCCGTGTCCCAGATCGTAGCTTACAGTCACGCCGACCTGGCGCGGATCGCCCAGCTGCAAGAACGACTGGTTGGGATAATTGGGCGGGATCAGACCAAAATAGAAACCGTTCTGCGCATATTGAATGTCAAACAGATTGCGCACCCAGACGCTGGCGGTCCAGTTCTCATGGCGGTAGCCGAGCCGTAGATTCTCCAGGTGATAGGAGTGCGAGCTCTGCGCGTCGCTCGTGTAATAGTAGAAGCTGTCGATGGCGTGCGAATCCAGTCGCGCGAACCAGCCGTTGGAGGCGTGGTACTCGAGTGCCAGGGAGAACTCGTAATTCGGCGCGAACGGCTGCGCTCGTCCGTCGATGTCCAGGCTCGTAAAGACGCCGCTCACCCCCAGATAGCGCGTATGCAGCAGCGCGGCGCTGCCGGAGAGCTGCCAGTGCTCTCCGAGCCGGTAGCTGCCTTCGGATTCGAAGCCGTAGTTCTCGCCGTCGGCCGCGTTCTGCGAAAAGAACACGTAATCAAGCGGGTTGTTTTGCTGCAGCTGCTCGGACAGATAGACCTGCATGTGCTGGCGGCGCATGTAGAAGATATCCGACTGCAGCTCGAGTGGATCGTCGCCGCGGGCGTACTTGAAGCCGCTCTCGAGACTCCACAGGGTCTCGGGGGCGAAGCTGCGTTGCTCGGAGAGTATCTCCGAGCCGATGTTGAAGCCGCCGCCCTTGTAGCCGCGAGCCAGCGTCGTGTAGAGGTGCTGTCCATCGCCGGTATTCCACGTCCAGGAAAGATTACCGCCGAGCATATCGTTGATCTGCGCCGGAAACGGCGTGGCCGCATCGGCGCTGTCCTCGTAGTCCGCAGTACGGCGCTCGACGCGCAGTCCGGCCGAGAGCTTGGAGCGCGGTCCGAGATCGGCATCGAGCGAGCCGTAGAGCGCAACGTTGGTGGCGCCGTAGCGACTGACGAGCGCGCTGCTGCCGGCGCCGCTGTAGTAGGTATCCCAGGTGTAAACCAGATCGTCTGTCTCGGTCAGGCGCAACGCATAGACCCCCGCCAGCCAGCGCAGCACGCCGAACAGCGCACGCGAGTCATCGCCGGTCAGGCGCAGATCTTCGGCAAATGTGTGCCGGTAGCGATTATCGCTCTGGAAGTAGTCGTAGGGCGCGAAACCTGTGGTCGCGGCCCAGAACGCGTCGTTGCCCCAGTCGCCATCGAAGGAGTAGAGAATCGCCGAACCGGCGGTGCTGGTGACGCTACGCAGCTCGCCCACGCCATCGATCGTATCCACCAACCGCAGCGCCGCGCCATTGGAGCGCTGCTCGTCGCGCCCGGGCTGATTCGAATAGGTGGTGAAGGTGTTGTAGACCGACCAGGCGTCGTAGCCGTCGTTGATGTTCACGTGCATCAGGGTCAGGTCGGCCTGCAGGGCATCGCTGACCTGCCAGTGCAGCTTGCCGCGCAGCGTGCCCTCGTCGTAGCCGTTAGTGGTGTTCATGTCGTAGTCGGCATTGTGACGAAAGCCATCGCTCAAATACTGCTGCGCCACCAGACGCCATCCGGCCGCGCCGCCGGCCATGCCATCGCCGATGGCAATGCCCGCGGCGCGCGTATCGTAAGTGCCGCCGGTGGCCTCGGCGTGCAGCTCGAAGTCGGTCCCGGGATCGGCGGTGCGGATGCTGATCAGGCCGGCGAGTGCGTTGGCCCCGTAAGTGGTGCCTTGAGGTCCGCGCAGCACCTGGATCTGCTGCACATCGAACAGCGTTGCCGGCATGCCGACACCGGAGAAGTCGATGTCGTCGATCAGAAAGCCGACCGATGGGTTCGGCGCCCCCTGGTACTGCTCGACTTCGCCGATGCCGCGCAGCTGGAAGAAGCGCGGCAGGGAGGTGCCTGCGGCCCAGTTCAGGTTCGGGATCATGCCGAGCACGTCCTCGAAGTGCTGTACACCGGCTTCGCGCAGCGTGTCCTCGTCGAGCACGGTCACGCTCTGCGGCAGATCGGCGACGCTGGTGGGACGCAGGCTGGCCGTCACGACCACCTCATCGAGCGTGTCGATTTCGGCAAGCGCCCGCGCCGGCGCGAGGCACGCCAGCGCGGGCAGGGCGATGGCGCCCAGCGAGGCGCGCACCCGCCGCGCCCAGGGCGCCAATGATCGGCTCGAAGGTTTCATGCACCTGCTCCCTACGCCGGTACTAACCGGATCAGGTTCAACGGGTTCGCCGACTCGACGGCATCTCAGGTCCCAATGGACCACCCCAAGGTTTGCAAGATGAACTATCTGACAACCGCGGCCGCTTTGCAAGGCGCAGGGCCGCCGCGTTCGGCCTCGACTAGAATGCCGAGCATCGCCCGCAATGAAGCGCGAGGAACCAACGATGGACATCGGCGTCGAGATCAGCCTGTATCCGCTGCATCAGCAATACATTCCGCCAATCGAAGATTTCATTGCGCGGGTGAACACCGATGGCGCATTGCGGGTCGTCACCAACAGCATGAGCACACAGATCTTCGGCGACTACGATGTCGTCATGCGGCGATTGGTGCGTGAGCTGCGCACGAGCTTCGAGCACAACGACAAGGCGGTATTCGTCATGAAGGTCCTGGGTCCGCTGGCCACGTGATCGACCAGCTGCTGCGCGAGCTGTACGCCACCAGCGCCGCGGAGTACGTCGGGGTCGTGCTCGGCTTGCTCTACGTACTGCTGATCTACCGGCGTAACCGGCTCGGCTGGCTGGCCGGTGCGGCCAGCTCGATCGCCTACATCTACCTGGCGGCGCTCGCGCGGCTGCCGATGCAATCGGTGCTGCAGTTCTACTACGTGGTGATGAGCGTCTATGGCTGGCGCAACTGGACGCGTGCGAAAGATGAGCGCGCCGGGGGCATCGGGCGTTGGCCGCTGCGCAATCACGCAATCGCCGTGGCGGCGATCGTGCTGCTGAGCGCGCTCAGTGCGCAGTGGCTGCGGCGCGAGACTCACGCAGCGCTGCCCTATCTCGATTCGCTGACCACCTGGACCTGCCTGTTTGCAACCTGGCTGCTGGCGCAATTGAAAATCGAGAACTGGCTCTACTGGATCTGCGCCGATTCGGTGACCGCGTACATGTTCGCCTCGCAGGGCTATCCGTTCTCCGCGGGACTGTTCATCAGCTATCTTGTCATCGCGGTGTTCGGCTTTCGCGAATGGCTGCGCCAGTACCGCCTGCAGAGGCCTTGAGCGCGCCCCCGGCCTGGGCGCTTGCGCGCGTGCCCGGCCTCGGGGACGGTGAAGCGCCATCGATGCTGGCGCGACTGGTCGGCGGCAGCGTCAACGAGGTGTTTCGCGTCGACACGCAACTCGGCCGCTTCGTGCTGCGTCTGAACGGTCCGGCGTGGCGCCGGCCGGGCGTCGAGCGCGAGCGCGAGCTCGCCCTGCACCGCGCGGCTGCCGCGGGCGGTATCGCGCCCGCGGTCGTGCACGCCGATCCGGCGGCGCACGGTCTTCTGATCACGGAGTTTCAGGATGGGCGGCTCTGGCTGGAGCAGAACTACACGGATGCCGCGGCGCTGCGGCGGCTCGGCGAGCGCCTGTACGCGCTGCACGCGCTACCGGCACCGGAGGTCACGCGCTTTGACCCCTGGCGAGTGGCACAGGCTTATCTGGCCCAGGTTCGAGTCGCGCCGCCGGTCGAGCCCCTCGCCCGGCTCGAGCGCTGCTGCGAAGCGCTCGCCAGCGACCACTCCGCCGGCTGCATCGTCCACGGGGATCTGGCCCAGAACAATCTTCTGGAGGGCTCGCGGCTGTGGCTGCTCGACTGGGAGTATGCGCAGCTCAGCGACCCGCTCATGGACCTCGCCTGTGTATTGGCCTACTACCCCGCGGCAGAGCATCAGGGCGCCGAACTGGCCGCCGCAGCCGGCCTGGGCACGGCCTCAGGCGAGGCGCTGGCGCTGCGCGTGTACATCTATCGCGCCCTGAGCTGGCTCTGGGGCCTGGCACGCGGCGAACCGGCCGCTCCGCCCTGACGGGGAGCGCGGAGGGACTGGCATCCGGGCCATCCGGCCGGCAAACTAGCCGGCCCTTGAATTGCAGGAGTGATCATGCCGACGGTGCGAGTGATCGATCGCGATAACGTGGAGCGCACGCTGGAGGCGCCCAACGGCGCAACGCTGATGGAGCCCCTGCGCGACATGGACGATGGCGTTGCTGCGATCTGCGGCGGCATGTGCTCATGCGCGACCTGTCACGTCTACGTGGATCCCGAATGGCTGCCGAAGCTGCCGCCGCCGATGTCCGACGAGGGCGACATGCTCGGGGATCTGATCGCGCGCCAGCCCAATTCACGCCTCTCCTGCCAGATCGTGCTCAACGAGTCGCTCTCGGGCATCAGGGTCACGATTGCGCCCGAAGAATAGCCGCGCGTCTGCGCCGGCAGTGCAACGGGGATGCCCGCCATGAGCTGGTTGTATCTGATTCTGGT
>Ga0181523_10005077_pt1 | contig 11044 bp, 6 predicted proteins | sample PEATcosm2014_Bin_43_FD_119752 | JGI IMG/M metagenome (GOLD analysis project Ga0181523, IMG submission 119752) | Peatland microbial communities from MTU Mesocosm Facility, Houghton, MI, USA - PEATcosm2014_Bin05_30_metaG | ecosystem: Environmental > Terrestrial > Soil > Wetlands > Peat | place... | reverse complement strand
TGGCGAAGTTGAGCGGCAGATCGACCAGGACGCAAATCTCGAGCGTGACGACGCCGGCCAATAGCAGCGGCACCAGCGTCAACAGCACGTCGCCGAGGCGGCGCAGCGTAATCCAAAGCAAAATGCCGATGGATAAGAGCGCGCAAGCGCCCGCTTCGAGGAAGGCGCCGACAACCGCGCGCCGCGCCTCCAGGATGGAAATCGGTCCCTCGGTCGCGGTGGGCGCGACGGACTGCACCGCGCGCGCGAAATTCTGCTGAACCGTGTTGTTGTTCGAATCGCCGCTCGGCGCGACATCGACGCGTGCCTGTCCGTCAGGCGTCACCCATTGGTGCGACAGATAGGCCGGCAAATTGGCTCGCGTGACCGCCTGCGCCTTGAACAGGTTGCGCAAATCGTCGAGCGCGGTGCGCAACGGCTGCACGAACACCGTCTCGGCCCGCTGCCGTACCGGCGGATCGGCTTTGGCCAGCGCGCTCATCGCCGCGGTCAAGCGCCGCGCCGCAACCGCGCCGGTGCCGGTGCCGTTTCCGGCCAGCCGATTGAGCACGTCGATCGTGGAATTCATCATGCTGACATTCTGCGCGTCGGTCGGCGGCGGAGTGGCGGCGGTCGGATTGAGCACGGGAACCAAGGTCTTTGCCGCATCCTGGATCAGCGGCAATTTTTCCTGCTGGTTGTCCGGGATGAAGCTCGACAAGGTGACGACGCGCGCAACTTGCGGCAGAGCACGCAATTTTCCCGCCGCTTGATCCGCGGCCGTCAGCGACGGCTCCAGCACCTGGACGTCGTTGGCGCCGCTTTCGGGATCGTTCTTGAGCGCCAGATAAGTCGCGACCGCCTCGGTTTTCGGGCTGCGCAGATTGATCGGATTGAAATCGAACCGCAGCCAATGCAACAGCGGCAATCCCGCCGCCACGACGGCAAGCGTGACGATCAGGATCGGTACTCGGTGCTCGGCAAGGAAACTATCGACCGGCGCCAGCGCTTTGTAGCCGAGCGGGTACGGTTCGCGCGGCGGCTTGAGCAGGCTCATGAACGCCGGCAGCAATGTGATGCTGGTGGCGTAAGCGACCAGCATGCCGACGCCGGCGATGAGGCCCAGTTCGGAAACGCCTTTATAAACCGTCGGCAGGAACGAGAAGAAGCCGGCCGCCGTCGCCAACGCCGCGAGCGTCAACGGCGCGCCGGCGCGCCGGCCCGATTGCAAGAGCGCGCCGCGCAGATCGTCGGTTTCGTGCCGCTCCGCGCGATAGCGGACGCTGAACTGCAGTCCGAAGTCGACGCCGAGACCGACGAACAGCACCGCAAAATAAATCGATATCAGATTGAGCGTACCGACCATCAGCATGCCAAGCGCGGCCGTGATGGAAAGTCCGACGACAAGGCAGGCGAACACCGCGAAAATAATGCGCACCCAGCGCAGCGCCAGCCACAGAATGACGAGCACGACCACGATCGTCACGGTGGCGTTGAGTGCCGCATTCTCCTTGATCGTCGCGAATTCCTCGTCCGCCATCGGCACCGGGCCGGTCAGGCGCAGGTTTGCCTGATACTTGGATGCGAAATCGAGATCCTTCGCGGCCTGCCGGATGGCATCGGTTGCCCGTTGCCCGGGTTCGAGCTCGGAATAGTCGAGCGAAGCCCGGATTTGGAGGAAGCGAAGCAGCTCATCCGGCGTCGACGCGCGGCCTTCGACCAGTTCGTGCCAGGAAAAGCTCGCCGGTTGCCCGGCATTGACCTTTTCGATGGCGCTCGCGGCGAGGTTCATCGGCCACGTCATGTTGTCGAGCGTGATCTGGCCGCCCTGCACGCCGAGCAGGCCGAATTGGAAAGCCTGAATGACGCCGCGAAGCGAGGGATCGCCGGCCAGCACCTGCACCAGGCGCTGCGCCTGCGTCAGCATTTTCATCTGCGGCGCAAGGTCGGACGCCTTCTCGAACAAGAGGCCGTTCTGGGCAAAAAAGCTGCCGCCTTTCGGTTGTTCGATGGAGTGAAACAGATCCTTCTGCTGCGACAGCCGCTGCACCAGCGCGCCGGTCGCTTCGTCGGCCAATTCCGGCGTCGGCGCATCGACGACCGCGACGATCATCTCGTATTGCGGGAAGGCCTTTTCGAAAGCAGCCTCGCGCTGGCGCCACGGGATGTTCGGCGAAATGAGCTGATTGACGTCCGTCGTCATCGCAAAGTGCGTGGCGGCATACCAGGACGACGCCACCGTAAGCAGGATTGCCGCGGCAATCACCGGCCAAGCGTGTTGCGCGCAAAAATCGATTGCGCGGACAACGAGTGCGGTGATTGTCTTCATGGGAGCCGGTCAGCGTCCGAATGGGGATTGTCAACGGATTGGCGGATCAACGAGGGGGTTTGAGGCGTCAAGACAAAGGCGAAATGGTGGCGGATGAATCGGGCCCGGGGCTCTAAATGCCCTGAATGGCCGCAAAAGTGAAATCCTGGATATTTTCCTATCCTCGTCCCCCCGTTCTGCGGGCGTGCCGGCCGGACCTGCCGGAATCCGGCGTTACAGCCGGCACGCCCGCCAATGCGGGGCACCCCGAACCGGTTGCACCCGAACGCGTTATCTTTGGACGGCGGCGGGAGAGCTTCGGTTCAAGGCGGCACGGAACGGGCATTCCGGGACAACCCGGCCCGCTGGACAAGGGGCGGCATTTCCGCTCAATGGGGCGGATTGAGGGGTCATTGGCTGCCGGCGCGGCGAGCAAGACGTTAACGAACAGGTCCGGGCTTGATTGATACGTCTTCGCAGCCAACTAAGTGAGACGAGATAACTGGGATATAAGGGGCGGCAGCCGCATTGTTGCGGCGCATGGCCGCAGAGCGAAATAAACCGCCATTCAACCGAAACTGTCATTCAACCGGCCGATGGACCGGGAGGTCTTGATGAAGGTCATACTCGCTCAGCCCCGCGGTTTCTGCGCCGGCGTCGTACGCGCCATCGAGATCGTCGAGCGGGCGCTGCAGAAATTCGGCCCGCCGGTCTACGTGCGTCACGAAATCGTGCACAACAAGCATGTGGTGGAGAGCCTGAAAGCCAAAGGCGCGCGCTTCGTCGAGGACCTGTCCGAGGTCCCGGCCAATGCGGTTACCATCTTCAGCGCGCACGGCGTCGCCAAGAGCGTCGAGGAGGAAGCGGCATCGCGCAACTTGCCGGTGCTGAACGCGACCTGCCCGCTCGTCACCAAAGTCCACAACCAAGGCAAGCGCTATGTCGGCCAGGGCCGCCGCCTCATTCTGATCGGTCATGCCGGCCATCCCGAGGTCGAGGGCACGATGGGCCAGATCGCCGAGCCGGTGACGCTGGTGCAAACCGAGAGCGACGTCGCCAAGCTCGACATTCCGGCGGACACCCCGGTCGCCTATGTCACGCAGACCACGCTTTCCGTCGACGACACGCGCGGCATCATCGCCGCGCTGCATAACCGCTTCACCGACATCGTCGGGCCGGAGACGCGCGACATCTGTTACGCGACGCAGAACCGGCAAACCGCGGTGCGTGAACTGAGCGGGCTGGTCGACGTTATCCTGGTGGTCGGCGCCAAGAACAGCTCCAATTCCAACCGGCTGCGCGAAATCGGCGAAGAGGCCGGCACGCCGAGCTACCTGATCGCCGACGGCAGCGAGCTCGATCCGGATTGGTTCCGCAATGCGAAGACCGTCGGCATCACCGCCGGCGCATCGGCGCCGGAAGTGCTGGTGGAGGATGTCATCAGCGTATTGCGGCGGCTGGGTCCGGTCGATGTCAGCCAGCTGCACGGCCGTCACGAAACCATAGAGTTCCGCTTGCCGCCGGAGTTGACGGACGGCGCGACCGCCGGCCGCGCGACCGCGAAAGTCTAAACGGCGCAGATCGAACGGGTCGTTGCGGCGGCCACGCCAACTAAAAGAGGATCAGAGCTTTGGGTGTATCTCTACGACAGAAGGCGAAAGTCGGCGCCTATGTGCTGCGGCAGCGCTTGGCGGGACGCAAGCGCTATCCGCTCGTGCTCATGCTGGAGCCGCTGTTCCGCTGCAATCTCGCCTGCGTCGGCTGCGGCAAGATCGACTATCCGGACGCGATCCTCAACAAGCGCCTCTCGGTGCAGGAATGCCTCGACGCGGTCGATGAGTGCGGCGCGCCGATGGTCGCGATTCCCGGCGGCGAGCCGCTGATCCACAAGGAGATCGGCGAGATCGTCAAAGGCATCGTCGCGCGCAAGAAATTCGTCTCGTTGTGCACCAACGCGCTGCTTCTGGAAAAGAAGCTGCATCTGTTCGAGCCGTCGCCCTATCTGTTCTTCTCGGTGCATCTCGACGGCATCAAAGAGCATCACGATAAATCGGTTTGCATGGACGGCGGCTTCGACAAAGCCGTGTCCGCGATCAAAGCCGCCAAAGCCAAGGGCTTTACCGTCAACGTCAATTGCACGGTTTTCGACGGCCATCCGGCGGAAGACATCGCCAAATTCCTCGACCTCACCAATGAGCTCGGCGTCGGCGTCTCGATCTCGCCCGGCTATGCCTATGAGCGGGCGCCGGATCAGGAACACTTCCTCAACCGGCGCAAGACCAAGGAGCTGTTCCGCAAGGTCTTTGCGCTCGGTAAGGGCAAAGACTGGAACCTGACGCATTCCAGCATGTTCCTCGATTTCCTCGCCGGCAACCAGGAATTCCATTGCACGCCGTGGGGCATGCCGACCCGCAACATCTTCGGCTGGCAGAAGCCGTGCTACCTGCTCGGCGAAGGCTACGCCAAGACGTTCGATGAGCTGATGGACTCGACGGACTGGGACGCTTACGGCACCGGCCACTACGAGAAGTGCGCGAACTGCATGGCGCATTGCGGCTACGAACCGACCGCCGCCGAAGCCATGATGGCGCATCCGCTGCAGGCGGCGATGATCGCCTGGCGCGGCGTCAAGACCGAAGGGCCGATGGCGCCGGAAATCTCGCTCGAAGATCAGCGGCCGGCGCAGTATTTGTTCGACGGCCAAGTGCAGCAGACGCTGACGGATATGCGCGCCAACGAGGCGCGCGAGAAGGCCGCCAAAGCGGCCCAGACTTCGGCCAGCGCGGCGTAAGCTATCCGTCACCCTGAGGTGCGCGCCAAAAGCGCGCCTCGAAGTGCGACGGCCTGGGCGCCGCGGCCGATATCCTTCGAGGGCCGCTACGCGGCCGCCTCAGGTTGACGTCTGACTTTCACATCCCCCACGCCACCCTTCGCGCGTTGCCGCTTTTGAGATTGCGGTAGCGCGCCAGCGCCCACAGCGGGAAGAATTTCGCATAGCCGTGGTAGCGCAGATAGAACACGCGGGGGAAACCCGTCGCGGTGTAGCGCTCTTCGTTCCAGAAGCCGTCGGCGCCTTGGGTCTGGCTGAGATAATTGATGCCGCGCGCCACCGCTGGATGATCGACCTCGCCCGCCGCCATCAAACCAAGCAGCGCCCACGCGGTTTGCGAGGCGGTCGACGGCGCCTTTTCGTAGCCGCGATAATCGAGCCTATAGCTTGAGCCGTCTTCGCCCCAGCCGCCGTCGTCGTTCTGGATCGCGGCGAGCCAGTCCGCCGCCTTGCGCAGCTCCGGCGCGTCGCGATGAAAGCCCGCGGCATTGAGCGCGCAAAGCACCGACCATGTGCCGTAGATGTAATTCATGCCCCAGCGGCCGTACCACGAGCCGTCGGCGAGTTGGGTGCGGCGCAGATAGTCGATCGAGCGTTTGACGGCGGGGCTCTCGGTGTCGCCGAGCTGCGTCAGCATCGATAGGCAGCGCGCGCTGACGTCCTCGGTCGGCGGGTCGAGCAGCGCGCCGTGATCAGCGAACGGAATATTGTTGAGATAATAAAATTCGTTGTCGGTATCGAAGGCGCCCCAGCCGCCGTTGCCGCTTTGCATGCCGACGATCCATTCGCGCGCGCGATCGATCGCGGCCCGATAGTCCGCCTTGCCGAGCCCTTGTTGCGCAATGCCCTGCATACGATCCATCGCCATCGCCACGACGGCGGTATCGTCGACGTCGGGATAATGCGGGTTGGCGTATTGGAAGGCCCAGCCGCCGGGCCGCAGATCGGGCCGCCGCGCGATCCAGTCGCCGCGCAGGTCGAGCACTTGCATCGGCACGAGCCAGTCGAGCCCGCGCCTGACCTCGGCCACCGCGCGCGCGCCGCCGGCTTCCAACAGCGCGTGACAGGCGAGCGCGGTGTCCCAGATCGGCGAGACGCAGGGCTGGCAATAGGCCTCGCCGCCATGCACGACCAGAAGCTTCTCGATCGATTTGCGGGCGATGGCGCGCTGCGGATGCTCCTGCGGATAACCGAGCGCTGAGTACATCATCACGCTGTTGGCCATCGCCGGAAAAATCGCGCCGAGACCGTCTTCGCCGTTTAATCGCTCGCTGACCCAGGCCACGGCGCGATCGACGGCGCGTTGGCGGGTCGCTTTGGGAAAATACGGCTCCGCCGCGCGCAGCACGTTGTCGACCGCGCGGAAGAACCAGAACCACGACGCCTTCTGCTGCGGCGCTTTCGGCGTCGGCCCGAGGGTTTGTGGCGGTTCGAGAAACAGCTCGTCGATCGTGACGCCCTTGGCGTTGCGCGCGCACGGCTTCTTCGCCATCAGCACCAGAAGCGGCACGATCACCGTGCGGCTCCAGTACGAAATTTTGTCGAGATGGAACGGAAACCATTTCGGCAGCAGCATGATCTCGACCGGCATCGCCGGCACCGCACGCCAGGGCACGAAGCCGTAAAGCGCGAGGAGGCAGCGCGTGAACACGTTCGCCCGCTCGGCGCCGCCGCGCAAATGGATCGCCTCGCGGGCGCGGCGCATATGCGCCGCTTGCGGCTCGTCGCCGATCATCTTCAGCGCGAAATAGGCTTTTACCGTCGCGCTCATGTCGAAATCGCCGTCGCGGAACAGCGGCCAGCCGGCGTGGCTGCCCTGGATGCGGCGCAAATAGGCGGCGATCTTGGTTTCGAGCGCGGCATCGACCGGTTCGCCGAGATAGTGGCGCAGCAGCACGTATTCGGCCGGGATGGTGGCGTCCGCTTCCAGTTCGAACAGGAAATGGCCGTCGGCGCGCTGACAGGCGAGCAGCGCCTGCGCCGCATTGTCGATATGCCGATCGAGATCGATTTCGCTCATGACGGTTTCGCTTTGCGATCCGCGAAGAGCGCAGCGGCGCGGTTGCCGGAGCGGATCGCGCCTTCGATGGTGGCGGGCAAGCCGGTGTCCGTCCAATCGCCGGCAAGCAGAAGATTGCGCCACGCGGTTTGCGCGCCGGGCCGCTTGGCATCTTGCGCCGGCGTGGCGGCAAAAGTGGCGCGGCGCTCGCGCACGATTTGCCATGCCGGCAATTCCGCCGCCAACCCGGTCACGCTCGCCACCTCGGCCCAGATCGTTTTTGCCAGCTCCTCCCGCGGCGTATCGATCAAGCGATCGCCGGCGCTGATCGTAACCGACAGCCGGCCGGGAAAGGCGAAGATCCATTCGACCGTGCCGTTGATCACGCCGAGGATCGGCGGCTGATCCGCCGGCGGTTCGATGCGAAAATGCGCATTGACGATGGCGCGAAACTCGGTCGGCACGTTAAGACCGCGGATGAGCGACGCCGCGGCATAGGGCGGCACCGCGAGGATCACGGCGTCTTCCTCCGCAAGCGCGATCGTCTCGCCGCCGAAGTCGAGCGCGTCGACGCGTCTGGTGCCGAAGCGGATGGCGCGAAGCTGGTGTTCGAGGCGCACCTCGGCGCCGCGCTGCTGCAGCGTGGAAAGCGCGGGCTCGATCAGCGTCGCGCTTAAGCCGTCGCGCGCGATCAGCGGCCGGCAGGCGCGGCCGCCGGCCGCGAGCGTCTCGCGGATTACCGCGGCGGCGAGTTTTGCCGAGCCGCGCGGCGGATCGATATTCAGCGCGGCGAGCAATAGCGGCTCGACCAGCCGCCAATACAGCGTCCCTTTGCAGGCGATGATGTCGCCGACCGTCTTCTCCGCCGGCGGCCACAGCAATCGTGCCAGCGCCGCATAATCGAACGCGCGCGTGCCCTGCACCCGGCGGGCGGGATCGAAAATCCACCACGGTATGCGGCCGTCGTTAAAGCGAAGCGTCCAGCGTTCCCGGCTCGCCAGGTCGATGAATTGAAATTCGGCCGCCGCCGGCCCGATCAGGCGCTGCTCGGCGCCGACCTCACGCAGATAATCGAGCGCGGCGCGATTGCCGGACAGCAAGAGATGATTGCCGTTGTCGATGGTCATGCCGATGGAAGCGTCGTGATAGGAACGGCACCGGCCGCCGGCAAACGCGGTCGCCTCGTGCACGATCACGTGCTCGCCGCGCGCGGTGAGCTTCAGCGCGGCAGACAAGCCGGCAAGGCCGGCGCCGATAATATGGATGGTTGCCGTCATCGCGAAAATGGCATCAGAACAGATTGCGCAACACAACGAGAAGAATTCTTGCGCGCGGCAAATGCACCGCCGGGCGCGGCGGCGTAAAGCCACGCGCGATCAATTGGTCGAGAATGAGGCGATAGGCCTCGCCCATGATCCGCGGCGCCCGCACCGCGCGCCGCGGGCATTGCGCCATGATCGCACGCGCGTTTTGAAACTCGGCCGTAGCCAGCGCCGCGATGGCGGCGCAGGGCTTTGCGATCGCCGGATGCGCAAGCACCTCGCGCGGATCGGTCGCCGCGATCCCCGCGGCCTGCAATTCCTCGCGCGGCAGATAAAGCCGGCCGATGGCCGCGTCCTCGTCGAGGTCGCGCAGAATATTGGTGAGCTGCAGCGCACGGCCGAGATGGTGGGCAAGCTCAAGGCCCAGGTCGCGCTCGATGCCGAACACGCGCACCGAAAGCCGCCCGACCGCGCAGGCCACCCGGTCGCAGTAAAGATCGAGCGTCGCCCTGTCGGGCGCGCGGATATCGTCGGCGACGTCCATCTCCATGCCGGCGATGACGGCCAGAAAATCGCCGTGGGCGAGATCGAATGTGCGCACCGCTTGCGCCAAGCCCAACAGATGCGGCTCGACCGAGCCGGCATAAAGCGCCGCGATATCGGCGCGCCAGCGCTCGAGCGCGGCGCTGCGTTCCTGGCGCGGACCCGGATCGTCGGCGATATCGTCGACGGCGCGGCAGAAGGCGTAAATTTCGAACATCGCCTCGCGCTGGGCGCGCGGCAGGATGCGCATGCCGGTATAGAACGAGCTCCGCGAGGCGCGTTCCGCCGCGTGGGTGGGCTTGTTCACTCACGCACCCCGCGGCTTGTGCGACGCGGCGGAGAAGCGCCGGCCGAGGCGGCGCGAAGCGCCGCGCAAAACACCGAGCATCGTGAAGCCGGCGACGGCGGGCAGCGCAAGATGCACGCGCTCGCTCATCGGGTCGTGCCGTTCGAGCAGGCGCGTCAGGCGGTGCGCCAGCGTGTTGATGACGGAAACTTCGAGGCCGAGCCGCGCGTCGCTCAGCGCCGCGGCGAAGCCGTCGCTCTCGCTCAACAGCCGTTCGGTGCGCGCGGCGAGCTTGTGCAGGCAGTCGAGCAAGGCCGGCGACGCGCGTTCGCCGCCAAGCGCTTCCACCGTGGCGCCGCTCGCACCGAGCGCGTCTTGCGGAACATAGACCCGGTCGAGACTGCGATAGTCGTCCTTGCAGTCCTGTAGATGATTGATGATTTGCAATGCGGCGCACAGCGCGTCGTTCAACGGCCAGACGCTGCAGCTCTCGCCATGGACGTCGCAGACGAAACGGCCGACCGGCATCGCGGAGAGTGAACAATAGGAAATGAGATCGTCCCAGTCGCGATAGCGCAGCTTGGTGACGTCGAGCTTGAACGCGGCGATGAGATCCAGCGCATGCTTCGGCGTAAGACCGCGCTCGGCGAGCGCCGCGCGCAACCGCACCGCAACCGCGTCCTCGGCGTCCGCGCCGTTAAGTCCCGCCTCGAGGCGATCGAGCAGGCGAAGTTTCTCGGGCGGCGGCAGCGTCACATGGTCGGCGATGTCGTCGGCGGTGCGCACGAAATTGTAGAACGCCAGGATCGGCGCGCGATAGCGCGGGTGAATGAGGAACGAGGCTACCGGGAAATTCTCATCCCGATGGCCTTTGCCCGACCGTAATGCGCTCGCGTCGTTCATCGCAATTCCGAGACGTTGGGCTTGTTCGAAAGATCGGCTTGCGCGCGGCCTTTCCACATACCGCCGCGCCCGCGGGCATGCTGATAGGCGGAATCGATCGTGAAGGCCATATACATTGCCGCAATCGCCGGCAGGGCCGGCGCCCACGCGATCGACAAGCGATAGAAGCGCAGCGTTCGCCGGAACGCGAAGGCCATCAACAGCCAGACGAAGATGCCGATGAATTGCGGCCAGCCGCCGGCGAAAATCGCGAGCCCGACCGGCGCGAGATAAGTCAGCGTCAGGCCGATAACGGTTCCGAGGAGCAAGAGCGGCGAATAGCGAAGCTGCGCATAGGCGGTGCGCGACACCATGCGGCGGATGTCGCCGATCGCGGGATAGGCGCGGACGCTCACCACGCGTTCGGTCAAGGCAATCGAGATCGGGCCGTGACGTTTAAGCGCTTTGGCGAGCGCGCAGTCGTCGATCAAGGCGTCGCGGATCGCGGCCATGCCGCCGGCCCGTTGCAGCGCGTCGCGGCGCACCAACATGCAGCCGCCGGCCGCGGCGGCGGTCGCGCGGCGCGGATCGTTCGCCCAGGCGAAAGGATAGAGCATCTGAAAGAAGAAGATGAAGGCCGGCACGAACATGCGCTCGGCAAAACTCTTGCAGCGCAGCTTCGCCATCAGCGAGGTCAGCACGAAGCCGCCCTGTTCGGCCCGCGCCACCAGATTCGCGACCGCGTCCTCGGCATAGACGATGTCGGCGTCGGTCAGCAGCAGATAAGCCGGCGGCGCCGCGACATTGACGGCAAATTCGACGCCCTGCTGCTGCGCCCAGAGCTTGCCGGTCCAGCTGGAAGGCAGCGGCCCGCCGGACAATATGGTCAGCCTTTCTCCCGCACCGATCAGAACCGCGGCGCCGCGCGCGATGTCCGCGGTGCCGTCGCGGCTCT
>Ga0181523_10005075_pt1 | contig 11047 bp, 8 predicted proteins | sample PEATcosm2014_Bin_43_FD_119752 | JGI IMG/M metagenome (GOLD analysis project Ga0181523, IMG submission 119752) | Peatland microbial communities from MTU Mesocosm Facility, Houghton, MI, USA - PEATcosm2014_Bin05_30_metaG | ecosystem: Environmental > Terrestrial > Soil > Wetlands > Peat | place... | reverse complement strand
GTTCCCCGGTACGATCACTGGTTGCTCCACGAGGCCGACATCGCCCCCGCGTACCGATGGCATCGCATCTACCTGCAACATCTTCAATCCGGACACCATGCTGATCGCTGGTTGCTCAAGTCGCCGGCCCACCTCTGGCATCTTGGTGCCCTGATGGGCGAGTACCCGGATGCGGTCGTGATCCAGACACACCGGGACCCCCTCAAGGTCATCGCCTCGCTGAGCGCCCTCGTGGCCCACCTTCGACGGATGGCAAGCGACGAGAGTTCTGTGGCCACCTCAGCCACGGAGTACTGCGAGGACATCTTCCTTGGACTCGACCGGTCGCTCATTGCCCGGCAGGACGGGACCTTGCAAGCGGACAACGTGATCGATGTGCAGTTCGCCGACTTCATGTCGGACCCGTTCGCATCCATCGGGGCCATTTACGATCGAATGGGAGTTCCATTCACTGCCGACGTCGAGCAGAGGATGCGGGACTTCCTGGCAGCCCATCCGGGTGATGGAGATGGCTCAGGCACTCGCTACAGGTTCGCTGATACAGGACTCGACGAGCGCGACCTGCGCTCGAGGGCGTCCGGATACCAGGACTATTTCGGGGTCCCCTCTGAGGAAGTCGTCTGACCCTGGTCAGCCTTGCTGCCAGCTGTCGAGTCTCGGCTCGACCCACCGACTTCCGCTGTCGAAGTTGGACACCGCATCGTTCTCAGCTTGTGAAGCTGAGGACGAATTCGAACGGCCAGTCGTCTCAGCCTGAGCAGCTGAGGACGGCCCAATGACATCACTCCCCGAGGTTGTGGCGCAGAGCGCTCAGTGAAGCGCTGAGTTCGACGACCTGGTCCCGGAGCGCCTCCACCTCGGATGCGAGCACCTCGACACGATTCTCGAGATCAGCGCGGCTGTCTTCGGTTCCGGTTGGCTCAGTCGGCACGTCGTGCCCAGTGCCGTCCACCAGGAGAGAGCGCTGCGGTGCGTCTTTCGATTCCGCCACGTCCATCGACTCCGATCCACCGCCCACACTCGCCCCGCTCGACTCCGTCGCCAACAACTGCTGCCAGCGGTCTTCCTTCTGGCCCGGCCGTCGGGGCTGCAGGCGCACCAGAGGTTCGGGTCGGTCGGCCAGGCCCTCGAGCTCCCCCTGGACCGCACCCACCGAGGTGAACTCCGCCATACGCCCAGTGCGCGCCCGAAGCTCCCCTGGAGTCTGCGGCCCCCGCAGCAACAGCACCGCCAACAGTGCGACCTGGGAGGCGTCCAGGCCATACGCCTCGTCGAGCACGTGCCGGTACCGCGTCACCGACTTCCCGTGGGACGGCAGCACGAACCGCACCAAGTGGAGCTCCTTGAGTTCCGCAAGCCCTCGCTGCACCGCCTCGTCGTCCAAGGTCATCACCGGCTCGCGGTTGGTGGCCTGGCTGCATGCCAGCGACAGAGCGTTCCCAGTGAGCGGGTACTGCTGGGGCGTGGTGAGCTGCTTCTCCACCAGGCACCCGAGCACCCGGCCGCCTTCGGGCGTGATGGTCACGGGCTGAGACTAATCCGCCCACGTCACCGCCATCAGCCTCCGTGGCCGAGGGCATCAATCGGGGGTCGGTTGGGTGCCGGAGCACCATGATCTCGATGTCCCTGTCCGACCCGGACCGACGGCACGACGAGACCGATCATGCGATACAAGCCGACGTAGAGTACGGAGAGGGCCACGGCGGATGATGGCCGAGCGTCGATGCGAAGTGCCAGTCCAGGCGCCCGATCGGGTTCTTGGGTGCCCTACGGCTCAGTGAAGCCGTTGATCACTAGAACGAACATCGTCCTCACCGCCCACTTGGTCAACTGGCGCCGCTTGTGGCGGGAAAGATGCCACTCCGGTTAGCAATCCAGATCCAGCCCAATTACGACGGAGCGACAATCTCGGAGGGTCTCGTTCACGAGTATCGACTCGTGGCACGACCTGGTCGGATGCGATTGTCAGCACCCACACGACTGACGAGGTTCAGACGGTCGCCTCGTGATCGATCAGAGAACTTTATCCACAGGTCTTGACTGTTTCTCGTCGGAGAACCCGGCGATCACGTTGCATTGAGCAGCCGGTAGGCCAGTTCACCGCCGTGGCGAAGAACGGACGACCCGCTCGACGGCTGCTGAGACTGCCGTGACGACACTCGGATTGAACACCGTTGGAACGATGTAGACCGGCGAAAGCTCTGTGGCCATGACAACGTGAGCGATCGCTTTGCCGGCGGCGATCTCGATCTCTTCGGTGATCTGCTTTGCACCAACATCGAGGAGGCCTCGGAAGATACCGGGGAAGACGAGCACATTGTTGATCTGGTTCGGCTCATCACTCCTACCTGTTGCCACTATCGCGGCGTAGCGTCGAGCCAGCACTGGGTCAACTTCGGGATCAGGGTTCGCGAGAGCAAACACGATGGAATTCGGAGCGAGGGCTCTTAGGTGCTCCTCGGTTACAAGGTTCGGTCCAGAGACCCCGATGAGGACGTCCGCACCAGCGACGGCGTCAACGAGACTGCCCGTCCTCTTCTCCACGTTGGTGTGCGCGGCAAGCCAACGCCGAGCATCGTCGAGGCGGGGATCATCTTCGGACAAGATCCCATTTCGGTTGATCCCAATGACGTCTCCGACACCTTCGGCAAGGAGCAATTTGGTGATTGCGGCGCCGGCGGCACCGACTCCGAGCACGACGACGCGGATGTCTTTCATCTCCTTGCCGACCACGCGGAGCGCGTTCAATAGGGCCGCAAAGACGACTATCGCTGTTCCGTGTTGATCGTCATGGAAGACGGGGATGTCGAGCGTTTCGCGCAGCCGTGACTCGATTTCGAAGCAACGCGGTGCCGAGATATCCTCGAGGTTGATCCCTCCGTAAACCGGAGCGATGCACTCGACGATCCGTACGATCTCATCGACATCTTGTGTCGCGAGGCAGACTGGCCACGCGTCGATGCCCCCGAATCGTTTGAATAGAAGTGCCTTCCCTTCCATTACCGGGAGTGCAGCCGCTGGGCCAATGTTGCCGAGGCCTAGGACGGCAGACCCGTCGGTCACGACAGCCACTGTGTTGCGCTTTATCGTGAGGTTCCTGGCGACTGCCGGGTCTTTGGCAATTGCCATCGAGATGCGCGCGACGCCGGGCGTGTATGCCATCGAGAGGTCATCGCGGGTCTTCAGCGAAACCTTTGGCTCGACCGAGATCGTTCCGCCCAAGTGGAGTAGGAACGTCCGGTCGCTCATTGCTAGGACGTGCGCCCCGTCAACAGCATCAACTGCGGCCCGGAGCAGTCCAGAGTGTCCGTCATCAATGGCGTTGCATGTCAAATCAACGGTCATCCGGCTTTCGTTTGGCTCAACGACATCGAGAGCCGTTACGGCACCACCAGCATCGCTAACGGCGGTGGTGACTGCGCCGATACCCGATGCATCATCGAGTTCGACGCGCATGGTCACCGAGTATGAGGCACTGGGAACGCTCACAGCAGCAGTTGGGACGTCACGTCGCGCCCACGACTGAAGATCCTGTTCACCACCGTCGGTCGTGTGGACTCAGCGCCGGTAATCAACATGGCTGCGAGCGTATCGCCCGACCCTCCGAAGGTCCAGCGGGGCCGTCAGGTCGAATTCCGGGCCGGCGGCCAACGCCCGTCGGGTGCAGCGAAGATCAGTCGCACCGGATGGGCCTCATAAGCGTGCCTGGCGATCTCATTCCACGACGGCCACCGACAGGGCCTCGATCTCGATGAGCGTCTCGCAGAGCACCCGGGCGCTGTCGAACCAGCCCCGGTAGCGAGCCTGTGGGTGCCGAGAATCTCATCCAAGCTCTCAGCCTGGACGTTCGCCGATCCTGAGCTGGGGGAGAGGATGGGCCGTGGCACTATCCTTCCTCTGCCTGGACTTCGTACGGACGCTCCAACTGTTCCAGCAGCGTCGGAGCGAACGAGATGAACTGGCGGCCGAGGTCGTCATGCTCCGTCATGAAGTGGCGGTCCTGCGCCGTCAAGTGGCGCGTCCGCACCGGGCGGTAGCCTCTGGGAACGTCCCCGCCGGCACGATCGCCGGCATCCATCCGGAGCTGGCCCGGGAACAGAATCGGCGTGGGCTCACCCCACCATCGACAAGGAGCAGATCGACATGACCCTCTTCCAACGGGCCCACGACATAGTGCAGGCCAAGGCCAACAAAGCGCTCGACGCCGCCGAGAAGCCCGACGAGATGCTCGATCTCTCCTACCAGCAGATGCTCGAGCAGATCACCCAGGTCCGCCGGGCGCTGGTGGACATCGCAGCGTCGCGCAAGCAAATCGAACTGCAGGAGCAGCAGCTCCAGCAGTCGGTGGACCACCTCCAGGACCAGGCCAAGGCTGCGCTCTCCCAGGGCAAGGAGGACCTGGCGAGAGAGGCTCTCTCGCGCAAGGCCGCGGCCCAGGCCCAGATCGACGCCATGGAGCCCCAGCACCAGCAGCTCACCGAGCAGGAGGAGAAGCTCGAGCACACCCTCGACGCCCTGCAGAAGAGGGTCAACGACTTTCGGACGCAGAAAGAAGTATTGAAGGCGCAGTACACCGCGGCGAAGGCCGTGAGCTCCGTGGACGAGAGCGTCGCGGGGATCTCCAAGACCTTCGGCGACTCGGGAGCGACGCTCCAGCGGGCCCAGGACAAGATCGCCACGATGCAGGCACACGCCGGCGCCGTGGACGAGCTGCTCCAGTCCGGAGTGCTCGAAGACGTCGGAGGCGGCACCGACGACATCCAGAAGGAGCTCGACGAAGCCGGTTCGGCCGCCGAGGTGGACAAGGAGCTCGCTGCGCTCAAGGCCGAGGTTGGCCCGGGCGGCTCGGGATCATCGGCACCGCCGGAGCTGACCGGGAGCTGACCGATCGCAGGTAAGCCGGACCATTTTGCGGCGTTGCTAGGATCGGCGGTCCTGCGCCGTCACGGCATGCCGCCACCCAGACCTCGGCCCCGATAGAGCGCCATCTGTCGGCCGGGATCGGTTGCTACGGTGACCGAAAGTGGCTGACAGACACACCTCGAGGACAGGTCCGGGCCCCGCGCATCGCCGCCGCCGGCGTTCTTCGGCGAGCGAAGAGCGACTACGCGCACTGGGTGAGCGCATCCCGATGAGCGTCGATGAACTCAGACACATCGAGCATAAGAAGGTCGCGCGCGTCAGGCGATACATCGTCGTTTTGGTCGTGGTGGTGCTGGTGGTCTTGGCGGGTGTTCGGTGGATTGGCCCGGTCCCCTCTCCGGTGTTCCGCTCAGCCGTGTCGACGTCGGTGCGTCTTCCCGGAGCGCTGCCGCCGCTACCTTGGCCGACCACGGGTGCAGCGGCACTCTCGGTGGAGGGAGCCGGGAGTCTCGGGAGTATGGGGAGCACCCGGCCGGCCCCTATCGCCGGTCTCGCCAAGGTCATGACGGCCTATATCGTCCTCGAGGACCATCCGCTGGCCACCGGTGCCCTCGGGCCAGCCATCCCGGTGACGGCGACGACGATCGCCGCCGCCCAGGCGGAATCAGCCACCCAGCAGTCGGTTGTTCCCGTAGCTACCGGTGAGACCCTGACCGAGCTCCAGGCCCTCGAAGGACTGCTCGTCGCGCAGGGTAATGACATGGCCACCCTGCTCACCGGCTGGGACGCCGGAAGCACAGCCGCATTCGTGGCCAAGATGAACACTTCCGCGCACACCCTCGGCCTCGACTCCACCAAGTTCACCGATCCCAGCGGGTTGGACCCGGGGTCGGTGAGCACGCCAGCCGACATGATCCGGCTGGGTGAGGCGGCCATGTCCATCCCCGCCTTCGCCCAAGTCGTGGCCATGCCCCAAGCCACCCTTCCTCTGGCCGGGCTCGTCTACAACTTCGACTACGACCTAGGCCATGATGGGATCGTCGGCATCAAAACCGGGTCCGATTCGACGGCCGGTGGGTGCTTTCTCTTCGAGTCCCAAGAGACCGTGGGCGGGAAGGACGTGACCCTCGTCGGAGCGGTGTTCGGTCAGGAGGGGGCGAGTCCGGTCACCACGGCCCTGGACGATGCCGATGCCCTCGTGCATGCGGCCTTCGCCACCGTTGGCACGTTCCCGGCCCTTCTAGCACCGGGGCATCCGGTGGGGCGGATCGTGGCCCCATGGGCCCCGTCGGTCCCGGTGACGGCGGAATCATCCAGCATCGTCGGCTGGCCCGGGCTGACCGTGCCTTTCCATGTCCACGTAGGGGCGTTGCCGTCGGCCATCCCCGCCGGTGCCCAGATCGGCGTGCTCAGAGCCGACCTGGGCGGCCGGCACACCGATCTGGCCCTGCGGACATCGCAACCGCTTCACGGCCCCTCGGCGTTCTGGCGGATCACACGCTGGTAGCTGTCGTCTGTCGGAACGCCGGGAACCTGTGGGTGCCGATCTTGCTCAGGTGAAGGGCACCAAAATATTGATCGGGCCTCTCGATTCGGTAGTGGGTCAGTTTGAAAAGTTGGACCTGTAATCCCCTGATCGGAACCCGTACGCTGGGGGCATGCCCAACCGGTCAGGTAAGCCCAAGCGTGTGGGGTGCACAAGCTCGATTTGGGCGCGCGTCGCGCCGATGTCGGTGCATCGGATGCTGGGCACGGAGCGATCCCGAGCTGGAGATGGCCACTGGGACGAGGATCCCGACGGGATCTGACATGCTCCAGTGACTGTGGCCGGCGTGCTTGGGCCCGAAGCGGAGATCAGATCTCCGAGGATCGAGGTCATGAGGGAGCGAGGGACCCGAATGATTCAACCAGCATGGCGGTACTCGTGGATGAGGCCGCCGAGGACGTCATATCGTTCAAGGTTGTCGAGCGGATCGCCCGGCACCGTGGGCCGTGGCGTCTCGAGCCCTATGCCCCGATGGGGCCGAGCCGCGTTGTAGTGGTTCACGTAGGTGCTAAGCACTTGCTCCAACTGGCAATGGGAGAAGATCAGCAGGTGAACGAGTTGCTCGGCTCGCACGGTCTCGACCCAGCGTCCGGCAGAAGCGTTGGCTCGCGGTGCTCGCACCGGGGTGTGAACAGTCTCGATGCCTTCGGACCGGAGGACTGAGTCCAAGGCAGCAGCGAACTTGGTGTCACGGTCCCTGATCAAGAAGCGCATCGTGTGTCGCGCTTCTTGGAGATCCAAGACGAGGTTTCGGGGCATCTGGGACACCCACGCACCGTTCGGGTTCGTTGTGACACCGAGGAGATGCGCTACCCGGCGCTCGATCTCGATGGCGAACAGGGCGTAGTAGCGCTGGCCAGTCACGGAGTCGACGTGGAAGAAGGCGGTGGCCAAGATGCTCTGAGCCTGGGCTCGGAGGAACTCCGACCAGGCCAGTACCTGTCTGCGGGGAGCGGGAGGAAGCCCATGCAGGCGCAGCACGTTCCGAAGGCACGTGGCAGAGACCGTGACGCCAAGCATGTGCAGTTCGCCCACGATGCGCAGGTAGCCCCACCGGGGGTTCTCCCGTGCCAGTCGACAGATCAGCTCAACCTCCTTTTCAGGCAGCGCCGGACGCCCTGGTCCTCTGTGGGGATGGGCCCAACGCCTCCGGACGACGCTGCGCTGCGAGGCCAGTACTGTCTGTCGCCGGCGTCACCAGCAGCGACGACCACCGGCGACGAGGAAGGATCACTGCGGCAAAGGCCACGATCGCCCGGTCGGACCAGGTGAACCTGGGGCGTGGGGTGTGCCCGTGAACGACCTCGAGCTGGTGGCGGAGCACGATGATCTCAATGTCCTTCTCGAGCCCGGTGAGACGATGAGCACCAAGAAGCTCGATGGTGCGACGGACCAGACGGTGGAGGAAAGAAAGGGCCACGGCCCGAAAGGTTCGCCGAGGTATCAGGGTTGGTCAAGCCGGCAGCGTTCGGGGTTTGTGCACCCCACAAGCACAGGGCAAGACGAAAAGCCCAGCTCAGGAGCACTGAGGTTCACTGGCAAGACTGTCCGGTCGGCTCAGATCGCCCTCAGCGTGCGGTTCCTCAGTCGCCGCCCTCATACTTGAACGACACCTTGACCTTGGCCCGGTACGCCAGCACCTGCCCGTTCTCGATCTGGAGGTCGAGTTCTGCCACTTCGGCGATGCGGACGTCACGCAGCGAATGGGCCGCTCGTGCCACGGCCGCGCTGGCCGCTTTCTCCCAAGACTCCTCGCTCGTACCGATGAGTTCGATCACCTTGTACACGCTCTCGGCCATGTTCGGCTCCCTCCTGCTGACGGTACCCAAACACTACTCACTCGGAGCAACACGTTCATGAGTGGCCAGCCCGGTGGGTGCCGGGAACCTCAACCGTGGGCTCAAGCAGCCAGTCTGTAGAGGCGAATAGGATCGCCGAGCCTGTCCGATCTTCGCAGTTGCGATGTATGGGGATACCAGCTCGGCGGCGGAGCCTGGGACTGAGGACATGCACCAGTGCTCATTCTGAAGCTCTATCAACTGAGGCCATCCTTGAGTGGGCCGTTTCCAAAACGCTGTGCCAGTGGGATAAGCGAGATAGGCCCGCAAGTGGTGGTTGTGACTGTCTGAGCCGGCTCCGGCCCGCCGACAACACCAACTTCCCCACCACGGAGTTCAAGCTCCAACCCCAATGGGGTGACCCGATCACGACGTGACTGGCTCGAGTATGCCGACTCAGGGCCGGCCCACGTTGGCGCCCGGGAGCAACTGCTCGTACTCACCGGATCACCGCGATCAACACCAGGATGCGTAGATCGTCAGTCGCCTAGCATGAGCGGCAATAGCCAGTAATTGCAATGGTATATCGCCGTGGGACCTTCTCCCCTTGTCCAACGGGCCATCCGGCCGGATCATGGGAATGGCGAGTGAGTTCGAAGCGGGAGTGCTGACCAGGGCTTGGAGGAGGCGGCATGCCTGAACAAGACCGCACATCGGGTGCGGACGGCGAACATGGGACGATCCTGGTGGGGGTCGATGGCTCTGAGTATTCCCGTCTGGCGGTCAAGTGGGCTGCCGATGATGCGGCGGCCAAAGGAGCGACCGTTTGGGTGATCTACGCAGGTCCAGGAGCACCAAAGCATCTGCCGGGATGGTACGAAGAAGGCCCGTATGAGGAGTCCGCCGCACAGGCGGTGATCGACGACGCTCTCGGCTTGGTCGTCACTCGCCAACCCTCGCTTACGATTCGGGGTGAGCGCTACATCGACATTCCAGCTGTGGCGCTGCCTGGTGCCAGCGCTCAGGCGGATCTCCTCGTCGTCGGGGCCCGAGGGGTCGGTGGGTTCAAGCGCCTTCTTGTTGGCTCGGTCAGCGAACAGTGCATCCGCCATGCACTTTGTCCTGTCGTCATCGTTCGTCCCGGGTTCGACGAGGAATCGGCGTCCGGGGGCATTCGGCGGGTGGTCGTGGGTATCGACGGTTCTCGTGGGTCCGAGCAAGCATTGCGTTGGGCCCTTCGCGAGGCCCGGCTCCGCGGCGCGTCTGTCGAAGGTGTTTTCTCGTGGCAGTATCCGCCCGCCCACGCCGTCGGCGCCAAGTCTTGGGCCGGGCTGGAGGCGGCAGCGCGCGAGATCTCCGGGGGCGCATTCTCGGTAGCGGAGCGGTGCGAGCCGACCGTCCCCTTCACGGCGTCGACTCGTTTCGAGGCCACGGTCCTTGGATTGCTTGATGCCTCGGAAGGCGCAGATCTCCTGGTCGTGGGCGCTCGTGGTCATGGGGGCTACTGGGACCCCTTGCTGGGTTCTATCGCCCACCAGTGCACCCTCTACGCGACGTGCCCCGTCGTCATAATGCGGCCAGCCGCGAGAGGACGTGCCTGAGCGCCTGCGTCCCACTTGCCTGATGCTCACATGTTCCCCAACGTGGGAGGTCGTATTGGACCGACTCATCACGGGACAGCGATTGGCGTCGGCCCTCTTCAGCGCGCACGTCAGCGACTGGTCCTGTCCGAGGATCGCAGCTTTGCACGCAGAGGACGTTTCCGGTTCCTGGTAGCCCTTCCCGATGAGTATCTGCCTGAACTTAGCGTGGGGACCCCGATTGATGAGCTACCTGGCTTGCTTCACCTGGGCCCGGTCAGCCGGACCGTAGGCTGGCTATCCGTCCCACCGCAGGCGACCACTTCTTCGAAGCCCGCTCGGATGCACTCAACCATTGCATCGCAGTCGGCGACCGCAACGGTGTCGAGGTTGATCCCGATGCACTCGTGGCCGGCCGAGGTGACCAGTGCCACGTTGACCGCAGCCCCCGACGGCGGCGCAAACGCGTAGAGCCCGATCACGCGGGCCCCGGCCAGGTAGGTGTCGAACGGTGCCCCCGGGACATCGGTAGCCACGAAGTCACCACCTTTGAGCATCGACCCGAAAGCCAATGTGGTCAATGCGGGCGGCAGCCGACTGAGCAGGCTAGTCACCGCGTCGGTCAACTCCAGGGCTGGATTGTGCTTCCACTCGTTCATCACTCCCTGGACATGGTGGATGCGCTTCTGCGGGTCGCTTATGTCGGCATCCAGGACGAAGCGAACCGGCACGAACCGGTTACCTCCCTTGGCATCCGTAGCCGAGCGAATACTGATCGGTACGAGCGCTCGAAGGTGCTCGACCTTCGAGCCGTGAAGGAGATGGTACCGACGAAGCCCGCTGAGGACACCGGCCACGAAGACGTCGTTCATGGTGCAGCCAAGGGAGTGTGCCACGTCGTGGATGGCCCCGACGGGCAGGTCAATGGTGTCGAAGTGGCGCCCGACCCCGCGTCCCCGGAGTATCGGGGACAGGGGAGTCGTAGCGGGTGCGAGGAGGCGCCCGAGGGAAAGAGTATCCGTCTCGAGAGTGCCCAACGAGGTGACGGGGTGGAGGGCGGAATGGACGGCGGTCTCGAAGAGGTGCGCCACGGTACCGGCCCGTCCGATCGCCGACCGGGTCAGCGATGGGAGGCGGCCCGGCAGCCCTCTTCGATGCCTCTCGCCCGCGACCGGCACAGGCGCTGGCTCGGTGTCGCCCAATTCGGTTTCGGTGGGTCCGTGTGGCGCTCGGTGTTCGGGCTTGGCTGGGTGGCGTTCGAGGTCGAGCATATGGAGGAG
>Ga0181523_10005073_pt1 | contig 11048 bp, 8 predicted proteins | sample PEATcosm2014_Bin_43_FD_119752 | JGI IMG/M metagenome (GOLD analysis project Ga0181523, IMG submission 119752) | Peatland microbial communities from MTU Mesocosm Facility, Houghton, MI, USA - PEATcosm2014_Bin05_30_metaG | ecosystem: Environmental > Terrestrial > Soil > Wetlands > Peat | place... | reverse complement strand
GCGCTGCTCGGCCCGGTCATCACCATCGCGCTGTCGGCGCCGCTCGGGCGGGTCAATCTCCTGATTGCCGCGGCGGTGCTCCTCGAGCTGGCGGTGTTCTGCGTCTACCGGCTCGAGCGCGCGGCCGCGGCGCAGGCCGGGCCGCGTGCCGAGCCGGGTCGTGTCGGCGGCAACGCCTTCGCGGCGCTCACGGAACTGATCCGCTCGCCCTATCTCCTCGGCATCGGCGCGTGGGTGAGCCTCCTCTCGTTCTGCGCGACCATCGTTTATCTGGAGCAGGCCAACATCGTCTCGGCCGCGGTGCACGACCGCGACACGCAGACCCGCCTCTTCGCTGGCATCGATCTCGCGGTGAACCTGCTCAGCCTGGCGACGCAAGTGTTCGCCACCGGCCAGGTGCTCAGGCGCCTCGGCACCGGGATCGCCGCCGGCGCGCTGCCGGCGGTCTATGTCGCCGGTTTCGCCGCGCTGGCGCTGACGCCGACGCTCGCCGCGGTGCTGACGCTGCAGGTGGCGCAGCGCTGGATGAATTTCGCCATCGCCAATCCGGCGCGCCAGGTGTTCTTCACCGTGCTCGGGCGCGAGGAGAAGTACAAGGCCAAGAATCTGATCGACGTGGTGGTCTATCGCGGCTCCGATGCCTTGTACGGCTGGGTGTTCGACAGCCTGCAGGGCCTGGGGCTGAAGCTCGGCGGGATCGCGCTTGTGGCCGTGCCGGTCGCGGCAGGCTGGCTCGTGCTGTCGACGGTGCTGGGCCGCGCCCAGGAACGCCGCGCGAAGCTGCCGGCCGCCGCCGCGGCGGCCGTGGCCGCGGGAGGTTGAGATGAGCGCACGCATGACCCGACGCGAATTCGCCATCCTCGCCGGCGCGACGGCGCTGGCGCCGCCGGCTTTCGCCCAGACCGGCGCGTTGCTCACGCGCGCGATCCCGAAGAGCGGCGAGCAGATACCGGCCGTCGGCCTCGGCACCGCACAAGTGTTCGACACTGCCGACGCGGCGACCCGGCAGAAGGCCGCCGCGGTGCTCGCCGCGCTCGTCGGCCATGGCGGACGGCTCATCGACACGGCCTCGGTCTATGGCGATTCCGAGATCGTGCTCGGCGACGCGATCGCCGACGGGCGCCTGCGCGACAAGGTGTTCGTCGCCACCAAGCTCGAATCGCCCAATGGCGACGAGCTCAAGCGTTCGCTGGCACGGCTCAAGACCGAAAAGCTCGATCTCCTGCAGTTCCACAACATCCACGACCCGCGGGAATCGCTGGCGCAGTTCAAGGAGTGGAAAGCCCAGGGCATATGCCGCTATGTCGGCATCACCTCGACCAGCCACTTTCAGTTCGCCGCGATCGAAGCCGTGCTTTCCCGCGAGCAGCCGGACTTCGTGCAGATCGATTATTCACTCGACGACCGCGAAGCCGAGCAGCGCATCCTGCCGCTCGCCGCCGAGGTCAAGGCCGGCGTGCTTACCGCGCTGCCGTTCGGCCGCGCCCGGCTCTTTCGCGCCGTGCGCGGCAAGGAGTTGCCCGACTGGGCCCGCGGCTTCGCCGAGAGCTGGGCGCAGTTTTTTCTCAAATATCTCCTCGGCGATCCGCGGGTGACCGCCGTCATCCCCGGCACCGCCGATGCCGCGCATATGACCGACAATGCCGGCGCCATGCGCGGGCCGCTCCCCGACCCCGACCAGCGCCGGCAAATGGTGAAGTTCATCGAGTCGCTTTAGGCGCTCGCGACATTCTGGCGGTCAAGAGCCGCGGGCCGAACCGATCTTGCGCTCGTTCCGGTCGCGGATTGCGGCGATCAACTGGAGCGTGTCGAAGTAAACCTCATTCCGATAGATCAGCTCGCCGGCCATCTGCACGGTACATACTCCGCGGCAGGTGATGATCTTATCGCCTACCGGGGCATCCAGCCGCCATTTGTTGAGAAATCCATTCTCCAGCGGGATCGCCGATTCATGCGTCCACACCCAGTCGGGATTGTTGGCGAGGAGCTTGGACAGGTAACGGATGAACGCCTCCTTTCCACTCAGGCCGTCGGGAACCGTCGGATCCGAGTAGAAGAGGTCGTCTGTGTAAAACGAAGCCAGTTTCCGTGGGTCGTTTCCGATCCACGCCGGCAGCCAGCTCGCGGTAAACAGGCGAGCTTGATCTGGCGCCATCGATCGCATCGGCGTTCTCCGCGCGGCGGAACCTGACCGCTCCGGCCGATGCTATCACAATCTAGTTCACATGTGAACCATATCGCGAACCAGTTCAAGCATTTCCGGTGTGCGCCGTGCCACCTACTTCACTTTCATCGCGTTCGTTGCTTCCCAGTCCGCTCCCGGCGGCGACTTGAGAAATCCGCTGCACCGTTCGAGCATGATCCGCGCCGGTTGATCCGACGCCCGCACGTCCAAAAGCTGACGAAAGAAAGTCGTGGCGCCGGCGAAGTCGCGCGCTCGATAGGCGGCAAGGCCGGACTCGTAGAGCGCAACCCAGCTCGGCGGCTTGGCTTCGTGTTCGGGAACGTCGATCAGTTCGTAGATCGCCAGTCCGCCTTCGCGTCCATAGACCATCAGCCGGTCGAGTTCGCGCACGTGGACGCGGTCGCCGGCAAGGCGGCGCGTTTCTTCTCCGATGATGATGTCCGTGCCGTATTCCTTGTTGACGCCTTCCAGCCGGCTGGCGACGTTCACGGCATCGCCGATGACAGTGTAGTTGAGCCGAAACTCCGATCCGATATTGCCGACCAGCATGTCGCCGGAGTTGATGCCGATCCGCATTTTGAGCGGCCGGCCCTGGTCGTCGGCTAGTCCCGACGCCGCCAGCGCGCGCTGGCAGGCGAGCGCCGCCCGGCAGGCATCGACGGCGTGATTGGCGTTGGCCGCCGGCGCTCCCCAGAACGCCATCACCGCGTCGCCGATAAATTTGTCGATAGTGCCGCCATGTGCGCTGACCTCGCGCGACATGGTGTCGAGATAGCTCGAGAGCAGGGGGATGATCCGGTCGCCGAGCCGTTCGGACAGTCCGGTGAAGCCGGCGATATCCGCGAACAAGACCGTCAAGCTGCGGATCGAGCCGCCGGGGTGCGGTTCGATACCTTCGCTCACCAGCATTTTCACCAGGTCCGCGGGGATGTATTTGCGAAAGGCGGCAAGCCCGGCGGCCATGTCGGCGATGGCGTTCGACAGATTTTCAAGTTCGGCGAGGCGCGAGGGGTGCCGGCGCACTTGATCGAGCTCAAAACGCTCGACATGCCGCAGCTCATCGACGACGGTAATCAGCGGCTGGGCTATGACCCGTCGCGCCAGCCAGGCTGAAAGGACGCCGGCGGCAAGAATGAGAACGGCCAGGCCGATGAGCAAACGCTGTATCGTCGTTTCAATCGGGCCGAGAAACTCCGCTTCCGGAATGACGGTGGCGAGCGTCCAGCCGGGAAAGGTGAGCGGCGTCAACGAAACCGCATAGGCATTTCCGCCGGCCAGGAACCTGACGCGGCGGGCCGTTTTCTCGTCGCCGCCGGACCAGCCGCCGGCTTGTTTGAGCGCGCCTTGGGCGACCGGCAGCAGCGGCTGATCCGATCGTTGCATGTTGACTTCATCGGCATCCGGATCGGGCGCGGCGATGGTCGTCCCGTCGCGACCGAGGATGAACGCCGCGCCGGTCTTGCCGACGGAGAGCTGGGACAGAAATTGCGCCAGCCGCGTGTTCTCGATGATGACCGCGAGCACGCCTTGGCGTTTCTGGTACACGTCGACCGGGCCGGCATAAGCAATTGACGGACGCAACCCCACCGGATGGGCGGTCATTTCGAACCAGCCCGGTTCATCGTTCTTTATCCCTTCCCGGTACCATTCCTGGTCGGTGACGACATAGTCGGTGTTTTCGAAGCGGCGCTTCTCGAATTGGATGTCGCCGACGACCACCTGGTACTGGTCGACCCGCCGCTTGACGACGCCATCGACCGGCGCGATTTCCATCATTTCCAGGCCGAGATCGCCGAGCTTATGCGCAGCAAAGAAATCGCCGTTCGGCCAGCCGAACGCCACCCAGGATATGCTCTGCTGCGACTGCAACTGCGAAAGAAAGACGAACCCGCGTTTGTACGCTTCGCGAGTCTCGAGGACATTCTGAAGAAACAACGTGCGGATGGCAGTGTGCGCGGCGCGCGCTTCCGTGGTGATGGCGGTGAGTTCCTTTTGCACCGCCGAAACGATCTGCGCGTTGATCGTCGCAGCGAGCGTGTGGCTGTTCGCCTCCGCTGTCCGCCACCACAGCACGTGGACGCCGATCGCACTGACGATGATCGAGGCGAGGACAAGGCCGGAAATCGCGAGGCGAATGCCGATTCGCATCATCATCCAAACATTACACGGCGGCGCCGAAAACCTAAACCCGCGCCGATCGGCAAAGCATTGAAGTTCATCGAGCCGCTCATGTGCTCGCAGATTCCGGCTATTGGAACGCCTGGCTGGAATCGAGCGTAAAAAGCTCCTGCGGCAGGCTGACGCCGCGCAGCGCATAGCGCCCAACCGACACCAGGCGGCTTTTTGCGTTCCCCGCCGCCGCCGCGAAGGTGGCGGAAAACAGGACCGGCTGCTCGATCGAGCGGCAGAGCGTCGCGATGCGGCTCACCTCGTTGACCGCCGGGCCGACGACGGTGAAATCAAGGCGGTCTTTGCTCCCGACATTGCCGAAAAATACCTCACCGAAATGCAGGGCGAGATACATGTCGGTGGCCGGCAAGTTTTCCGCGCTCCGCCGCTGGTTGAGCTCGCGCACCCGTCGATGGGCGGCGGTGGCCGCAGCGAGCGCGGCGCGGCAAGCCGTTTCGCGATCCGCGGCCGTGAAAATGGCGAGCGTGCCGTCGCCGATCAGTTTCAACACATCGCCGCCTTTGGCGTGAATGGCGGAGATGATCGCATCGGCATAATCATTGAGCAGCGGAATGATCTGTTCCGGGGCCGACGTATCGGTGATCCGCGTGTAACCGCGAAGGTCGCTGAACCAAAGCACGGCCTCGATCCGGTCGGCGATCCCGCGCACGATGCCGCCGGCAAGCACCCGCCGACCGGCGTCTCGTCCCAGATAGGTCTCGACCAAAGTCCGGGCGATGCGCGTGAGCGAGACGGACTTCACCGCGAGCGCAAGCAGCGGCATGAGCCTTTTCAGATCATCGATATCCGCATCGCGAAAGCCGTCGGCGACGTTCGTCGCCCACGAGGAGTAGACGCAATCCATGTCGCCGATGATGCCTTCGGCGGTGAAGCGGTGGATCATCGCCACGAAGTCGGTCATGCTGGCCGCGAGTTCGGTGAGAATGGGAAATTCGGCTTCGCTCGCCGGACCGATGCGTCTGCGCAGCAGCGGCTCACCGGACTGCAGCAGGCGGTAGAACGGGCTACGCACCCAGCGCTCCAATCCTTCTCCCTCGCGCGAGGAGCCATATTCGCGTAGCGTCGTTTCGCCATCGGAGGCTTGCCAGCTGAACAGACGCCCTTCGTAAATCGGATGCAGCGTGTCGATGAAGACGGCGGCGCGCGCCAGCGGCAAGCCCGACGCGATAGCCCGCGCGCAAAATCCGCTCACCATCGCGGTTTCGCTCGCGCCGGCCAATCCGGTTTCGGCGATCCATGCAGCGAGCTTCGCGAATTGGGCGTCGTCCATATCCGATGGCTATCGCGGGAATTCCCGCCACACAAGCGGGCTTGCCTGCGGCGATGGCCGGCGCGAGGCCGGCGCGCCTCTTCGCAACTGAATTGCGCGCGCCGACGCGTTGTGATTCAATCGGGAAACCAGCGAAATCCGCAACCGGGGAGGCAACGACGATGGCCGCAACCGTGTATCCGGTCACGCCGAGCTTTGCCGCCGAGATCGGCGACGTCGACCTGTCGGCGCCGATCGAACCGTCCGACCTCGCGGCGGTCAAGGAGGCGTTTGCGACCTACGCGGTGTTGGTCTTCCCCGACCAGCACCTCTCGCAGGACCAGCATCTCGACTTCGCCCGGCACTTCGGGCCGCTCGAGACCACGATCGGCGTCTATCGCAAGGATGCGCCGCTGCGGGTACGCCAGGAGTTCGCCGACGTTTCCAACCTCAATCACAACAATGAGATGTGGGGCAAGGACAGCAGGGTGCGCCTTTTCCAGCTGGCCAACCGGCTCTGGCACACCGACAGCTCGTTCAAGCGGCTGCCGGCGCGGGCGTCGCTCCTCTACGCGCGTTCGATTCCGCCGGTCGGCGGGCATACGGAATTTGCCGACGAGCGCGCCGCCTATGACGCGCTGCCCGAGGAGATGAAGCGCCGCCTCCATACGCTCGTGGCCGAGCACTCGATCTTCAATTCGCGGGCGCGGCTCGGCTTCACCAATTTCACCGACGAGGAGCGCCGGGAAATGCCGCCGGTCCCGCAGGTGGTCGTGCGCACCATTCCCGAATCCGGCCGCAAATCGCTTTACCTCGCGTCGCATGCGGGCAGGATCTTCGGCGTGCCCGAGCCCGAGGGCCGCCTGCTGATCGACGAGCTGGTCGCCCACGCCACGCAGCGGCAATTCGTCTACACGCATCGCTGGCGGCTCAACGATCTGGTCATCTGGGACAATCGCTGCACCATGCACCGGGGAATGGAGTTCGACGATTTGCGCTGGAAGCGCGACATGCAGCGCGCCACGGTCAGCGACGTAGCCAATTCCTGCGAACAGGAAGGCGTCGCCGTCGCGGCGGCGTAGCTTTTGCGAAACCCGTCTGGCGTCCGCCGCTTACGTTGCAGACATACGGCGAGAGCTGGACGTCACGCCCCCGGCACTGATCCGGGCGGCAGGAAATCGACCTCGCAGACCTTCGAGCGACGCACGACCTCTTCCGGGTCGCCAAGATTGTGCAACTGATCGAACAGCTCGCGCAGGCGTCGTGCCGGGCTGACCGAGAACAATGCGCGCGCCGGCTTGTCCTGCTTGTTGTAGTAGGCGTGCGGCAGGCCCCTTGGCATGCGCACCAGGTCGCCGGGCTTGGCCTGCGTCCACGATCCGTCGAGGTAGAGGTCGAACGTGCCCTCCAGCATGTAGATGAACTCGTCCTGGGTCGGATGGATGTGCGGCGGCACGAACGTGCCCGGCGGGTCGAGCGTCTCGAAAATGAAGCAGCCTTCGCTCTCCGCCTTGAGCCAATAGGTATGACCGAGAATGCTCCAGACGACTTCTTTAGGCTGGCCGGCCTTGCCGGAGCCTGCCGGTGTGATCCCCTTTGCAAGGGCCATTCCCGTACTGCCAACGCGTTCACTCATGACCGTTCCTCCCTGGATCGAGCGATCCTCTCCGCCGTCAAAACGCGCCGGCCTTCGCGGCGCGCCTGTCGTCTCAACCTGCCGCCACCGCCGGCGCGTGCTTGGGGTACAGTTCCGGCCGGAATTTCGGCTGGCACCGCATCATCTTGGGCGCGTAGGGCGTCTCGGCCCCGAGCTCCTCGGCCGCATGCCAGGCCCAGCGTGGATCCCACATGGCGCCGCGCGCGATGCAGATGAAGTCGCTCTTGCCCGCGGCGAGGATGTCCTCGGCCTGGCGGTAGCCGGCGATCAAGCCGACGGTCATCGTGGGAATGCCGGTCTCGCGTTTGACCTTGTCGGCGAACGGCACCTGAAAGCCGGGGGCGAGCGGAATCTTCTGCCGCGGATCGAGCCCGCCGGTCGAGACGTCGATATAGTCGCAGCCGAGCTTTTTCAGCTCCCTCGCCAGCACCAGGGTCTCGTCGAGCGTCCAGCCGCCGTCGACCCAATCGGTCGCCGATACGCGGATGCCGAGCGGTTTCTGCTGCGGCCACGCCGCGCGCACCGCACGGAACACCTCGAGCGGGAAACGGATCCGGTTCTCGAGCGAGCCGCCATATTCGTCGGTGCGCCGGTTCGAGAGTGGCGACATGAACTGGTGGAGCAGATAACCGTGCGCGCCGTGCAGCTCGATCAAATCGAAGCCGATGCGCTCGACCCGTTTGGTCGAGGCGACGAACTCGCCGATGCAACGCTTGATGTCGTCCGTGGTCATGGCGTGCGGCACCGGCCAGCCGGTGTCGAAAGGAAGGGCCGAGGGCGCCTCCGGCGTCCAGCCGCCTTCCTCCTTGCTCAGGATCGGCTTGCCGCCCGCCGCCGGCGTCGCGGTCGGCCCCTTGCGTCCGGCGTGCGCGAGCTGCACGCCGAGCTTCGCCACGCCATAGGTGCGGCAGAAATCGTGCACGCGCTTGAGCGCCGCTTCGTTCTCGTCCGACCACATGCCCGCGCATTTTGGCGTAATCCGCCCGATCGGCGCGACGTCGGTCATCTCGCAGATCACCAGCCCGGCGCAACCGAGCGAGAAGCCGCCGAGATGCATCAGATGCCAGTCGTTCGCCGAGCCGTTGTCCGAGTTGTACTGGCACATCGGCGAAACGACGACCCGGTTGGGCAGGGTAAGCCCGCGCAGCGTGATCGGGGAAAACAGGACGCTAGCCATTTGTTGAGATCCTTCAGCTTGTTCAAACGGAATAACCCGGCGGCGGGACGAAGCCGCCGAACTCGCGTTCCATCAGTTCGGCAAACATCAGCGGGGTGCGGTCCTCGAGATAAGGGCCGACGATCTGGACACCGAGCGGAAGTCCGGTTTCCGAAAGACCGATCGGCGCCGCGGTTGAGGGCAGGCCGGGCGCCGTTGCCACGCCCGGCCAGACCATCTGATCGAAATAGGAATAGTTCTTCCCATCGATGTCGATATAGCGGCCGGAGATCGGCGTCGTCTGGTCGTTGGGGAAGGCGGGCGTCGGCATCGCCGGGCAAATCGCCAGGTCCCATTCGCGGAAGAACGCGCTCCATTGCTTCTGCAGCCTGACCCGTGCCGCGTCGTCGTCGGCCCACTCGCGATAGCTCGACACCGCGCCGCGGGCGCGCTCGGCGGTAAGGCTCCTCTCGTCCGGTTTGAGCGTCTTGGCGGTAGCCAGCGCCTCATCGTAGAGGTCGACCGGCCAGCGCACGGAGAGCGCCGTCATCAGGAGGCGCATGTAAAGCCGCCCGGATTCCGCGAGATCGGGGAACAACGGACTCGTGCGCGCGACCTTCACTCCGGCCTTGGCCAGTTGTTGCGCCAGGCGCTCGATGGCGGTGCGCATCGTCTTTGCCGTCGGCAGCAGCGGATGATCGTCGATGATGAGGACGCGGAAAGCCTTGAGTTCGCGGTGGCGCGGCGCCGGCAAGGCAAGGCGATAGCCGATCCCCTCGCGCGTCTCCTCGGGACCGGCGGTGACGTCGAGCGTCAGGGAGAGATCGGCGGTGCTGCGCGCCATCGGCCCGACCACGGACAAGCCGTTCTCGCGCAAAACGGTGCCGGGAACGATGTGTCCGCCCATCGGCACCAGACCGAGCGTCGGCTTGTGCGCGTAGATGCCGCAATAGAGCGCCGGCGTGCGCAACGAGCCGCCGATATCCGAGCCGAGCGAGAGCGGCCCGAAGCCGGCGGCCAGCGCGGCGGACGATCCGCCCGAAGAGCCGCCGGGCGTGCGGGCGAGATCCCAGGGATTTTTGGTCGCGCCGTAGATCTCGTTGTGGCTCTGCCAGTCGCCCAAAAGGAACGGCACGTTGGTCTTGCCGAGGATGAGCGCGCCTGCCGCCTTGACGCGGGCGACCATGGTTGCGTCCTCCGGCGCGATCCAGTCCTTGAACTCCGGCACGCCCCAGGTCGTCGGCAGGCCGGCGACGTTGAAGGATTCCTTGACCACCATCGGGATGCCGAGCAGCGGTTTGCGCTCGCCCCGCGCCAGCGCGGTGTCGGCGGCCTTGGCCGCCGCGCGGCCGCGCTCGAAGTCGCGTACCACCACCGCGTTGAGCTTGCCGTCGAGCTTTTCGATGCGCGCAATGACGTGGTCGGTGAGCTCGAGCGCGGAAAGCTTCCGCGCCTGGAGCTCCTGGACGAGTTCAGTGGCGGTGCCATAGCTCAACAAAGCGTCGCGACCTTCAATCTGCATCACTTCCGCTCCTTCGGCGCTCCTCGGGCCGATATTTACATATCCTGGAATGGCGAGCTACTTCCCGCTAGGCTTCGTGCAGCGCGAATGCATCATCGCCTCGCGCGGGTTTAGGAGAGGACCATGGCTCAACCGGCGGTCAGACAAATCGTGCTTGCGTCCCGGCCGAAAGGGCCGCCGACGGCGGAGAATTTCCGCCTGGAGGAAGTGCCGATGCCGACGCTGCCGCGCGGCGGTCTGCTCTTGCGGGTGCTTTATCTCTCGCTCGATCCCTACATGCGCGGCCGCATGGACGACGCCAAATCCTACGCCAAGCCGGTTGGCATCGGTGACGTGATGGAGGGGGAGAGCGTTTGCGAGGTGATCGCGTCCGATCGCGAGGGTTATGCTGCCGGCGATATCGTGCTGGCGCGCACCGGCTGGCGTACGCACGCGGCATGGGACGGTGTTCCCGTGCGCAAGCTCGATCCGAAGCAGGCGCCGATCACCACCGGACTGGGTGTCCTCGGCATGCCGGGCTTCACCGCCTATGGCGGCCTTTACGTCATCGGCAAACCGAAGCCGGGCGAGACCGTCGTCGTCGCCGCGGCGAGCGGCCCGGTCGGCTCGCTGGTCGGCCAGCTCGCCAAGATGGCCGGCGCGCGGGCGGTCGGCATCGCCGGCGGTCCGGAAAAGTGCCGCTACGTCGTCGACGAATTGCGCTTCGATGCCGCCATCGATCACCGCGCGCCCGATTTTGCCGACAAGCTTGCCGCAGCCTGCCCCAAGGGCATCGATGTCTATTTCGAGAACGTCGCCGGGGCCGTGTGGCAGGCGGTGCTGCCCTTGCTCAATACCTACGCGCGGGTGCCGGTTTGCGGGCTGATCGCGCAATACAGCGCCACCGGCGCGGCGGCCGGGCCGAACCTTCTTCCCGCGACCATGCGCGCGGTCCTGACCAAAAGCCTGACGCTGCGCGGCTTCATCAATGTCGAGTTCGCCGCCGAGCACTATCCTGCTTTCCTGAAGACGGTGTCGGCCGGCATCGCCGACGGGCGCATCCGTTATCGCGAGGACCTCACCGACGGGCTCGAGAACGCGCCGGCCGCG
>Ga0181523_10005071_pt1 | contig 11052 bp, 8 predicted proteins | sample PEATcosm2014_Bin_43_FD_119752 | JGI IMG/M metagenome (GOLD analysis project Ga0181523, IMG submission 119752) | Peatland microbial communities from MTU Mesocosm Facility, Houghton, MI, USA - PEATcosm2014_Bin05_30_metaG | ecosystem: Environmental > Terrestrial > Soil > Wetlands > Peat | place... | reverse complement strand
GACTCCAGGGAGAAGTTTGTGAAAGATTTCGTGGCGGCGTGGACCAAGGTGATGGACCACGATCGCTTCGACATCGCCTGACTTCCGCTGGCGTATGGCCGCGGGCATCGCCAAAGGACTCGGCATGAACGTCGAGCATAAAGTGCCGCAACAACCCGTGCTGGTTGGCCAGTAAAATCAGCTGGACGGACCACACCTGCCAGCCCTTGAGGCATCTCCGGGGCTGGCTTTGTTTTGCGGGCGCCGCAACTCGCGATCCATCGCGGGCCGACTTCACATCGACATCCATCCCTGCTCGAGTGCACAATGGCTGGCGGCAATTGTGTGCGAATCTCGATAAACTGAATTCAGGGAAAGCGAATGAACGACAAGAATCAAGATCGTGCACGGGGCATGGCGCGCGAGATTACCCGTCGCGATTTCCTGAATGGAGTCAGCATCGCCGTCGGCGGATCCCTGGTGGCAAATTCCACCTGGCTGCAAGCCTTCGGCCTGCCACAATCCCCGTTCGCTCCGGAGCAAGATCCCAGCTATTACCCGCCCGCCATGACCGGTATGCGCGGCAGCCACGATGGTTCCTGGGAAGTGGCGCATGATCTGCGCGACGGCAAGCAGTGGCCCGAACCCGTCGCCGACGATGAATCATACGATCTGATCATCGTCGGTGGAGGCATCAGCGGCCTGGCGGCGGCCTATTTCTATCGCAAGTTTGCCGGACAGCGATCCAAAATTCTCATCCTCGACAACCACGATGATTTCGGCGGCCACGCCAAGCGCAACGAATTCCAGACAGGGAAACGATTGCTGCTCGGATACGGTGGCACCCAGTCCATCGAAGCTCCCGGCAACTACAGCAAGGTGTCGATCGGGCTTCTGAAGGAACTGGGAATCGATGTGCACCGCTTCTTCAAGTACTACGACCAAAAATTGTTTGATTCGATGCGTCTGCAGGAAGCCGTCTTCTTCGACAAGGAATCATTTGGCGCCGACCGGCTGGTGCCCCAGAAAGGCCTGCACTATTTCGGCCTCAACTTCACCATGGAAAATGTTTCGCAGATTCCGATCGCGGAAGCGGCCCGCAAGGATCTCCTCCGCCTGCAGCACGCCAGCGTCGATTACATGCCCGGCCTTACTCCCGTGCAGAAAAGCATCAAGCTGGCCAAGACCAGCTATAAGGATTTCCTGCTGCAATACGTCAAGGTCCACCCCGACGTCGTGAAAGTGTTTCAAACCTCCACCCACGACATATATTGTGTTGGAGTTGATGCGGTTTCGGCGCGTGATTGCGCCCGGAATGGGTTCCCGGGCTTCAAGGGAATGCATCTTCCCAAGGATCATGAAGAGAATCCCGAACTGGACGAGCCTTACATCTTTCATTTTCCCGACGGCAACGCCTCCATCGCCCGAATGCTGGTGCGATCGCTGGTGCCAGGCAGTCTTCCCGGTCACACCATGGAAGACATCGTCACGGCCCGCGCGAATTACGCTCGTCTGGACGACGCATCGTCCCCGATTCGCATCCGCCTGAACAGCACCGCGGTGAAAGTGAAAAACATCGGAGATCCAGCAAGTGCAAAAGAAGTCGAGGTCACCTACGTACGTGATGGACAGCCTCGCCGCGTGCGTGGCGCCAACTGCATACTAGCCTGCTACAACATGGTCATTCCCTATTTGTGTCCGGACTTGCCGGATAAACAAAAAGAAGCTCTCGCGTACGGTGTGAAGCTCCCTCTGGTCTACACCAACGTGCAGATCAGCAACTGGAAAGCATTTCAGAAACTCGGTATTAGCGCGATCTACGCTCCGGGAGCGTACTTCACCAACATCACCTTGGATTTTCCCGTCTCCATGGGCGACTACCACTTCCCCAGTTCGCCGGACGAATCCTGTCTGCTTCATCTTCTGCGCACACCGTGCGAGCCTGGCCTCGCCTGCAAAGACCAGTACCGCGCCGGACGGTACGAACTCGTGAGCACGAAATTCGAAACCTTCGAGCGCAACGTGCGGGATCAACTAGGCCGCATGCTCTCCGCCGGCGGCTTCGATCCGGCGAGCGACATTCAAGCAATTACCGTCAACCGCTGGCCCCACGGATATGCATACGAGTACAACGAATTGTTCGAACCTCTCGACCGGCCCGCGTCTGTACGTCCGTGTGTGATCGGCCGGCAGCCCTTTGGGAGGATCAAGATCGCGAACTCCGATGCGGGCGGCCACGCCTACACCAACACCGCCATCGATCAGGGCCACCGCGCGGTGCAAGAGATCGTAGGGATGAAGGTCACATGAGCTGTGGGCTGAGCGTGACGCAAATGCGATTTGTATCAGGGCGTGCCTTCAGGCATGCCGTAAGAGCCGCGCTCTGGGAGCGCCTTTAGGCGCTGTGGCGCTTCACCCGCGCTGGCCAGTCCCTAGTCGAACTCCTTGCGCGGAGGCCTCTGATCCGCACCAACACGTCCCACCTCGATTTCGGCCACGAAATAATTTTCACCCTTGATCGCGACGCCCGCCATCCGCCGCAGCATGGCGATCTGGCCCACATGCGTAAGCGCGTCGGCGATCGGCCCCTGAAACAATTTTTCCATGGGCACTTGCAGCGGCTTATCCGACGCCAAATAGTCGTCGAACTTTTTCAAGGCGGCGAAGAAGCGCTCGCATTCTTTTTCCCACGGCAGGGGCAAGGAATCCTTCCACTCGCGCCGGCCGTCGGCCATGGCAAGCCCCCAGTCCATGAGGTCGCCAATGTGCGCCAGAATCTTCGCCGGCGTGCGCGAAGTTTCGGCCAATCCATAGTCGGCAAAGTTCGGACCAGCGTTGCGGATCGCTTTCGCTCCGCGATAGGCAAGGGTGGCGAGGGTATGACGCAGGAATGTACGTGAGTCGCTCATGATTGCTCCACTTTCTTGTTGACTTACAACTTTTGTCATCCTGAGCGGAGCGAAGGACCTGCTTTCTTGTCAGCGGAAGAGATAACAGGTCCCTCGCTGCGCTCTGGATGACAACCATTCAGAGTTTTTTCCGCCACAGCGCTCCGGCCGCGCCAACAGCAGCCTTCAGCTTCTCTCGCAGCGGGCGCGCGTACAACAGATCCAGAAAGCTTTCCATCTCGCCTGCAAGCCCATCACCGTAGCCGAACCACCAGATCTTCTTTTTGCGTGGAACGATGTCGCTGTCGAGATACTTCTCGCGCACCATTTCTTCCAAGCCCCAACGCCCATGCGTGCGCCCAATGCCACTCGCCTTCATGCCGCCGTGCGGAGCTTCGCTGATACTGAAGCATGACACCGCGTCATTCATCATCACCGTACCCACATCGATCTGACGCGCCAGGCGCTCGCCGCGGGCACGATCCCGAGTCCAAACGCTGGCGGCCAATCCATATTCGGAATCGTTGGCCAGACGCACCGCCTCGGCATCGTCGCGGAACGGCGCAATCGGCAAGACCGGACCGAAAGTTTCTTCCTGCATCACGCGCATGTCGTGATCCACATCGCCCAACACCGTGGGCGCAAAAAAAGTTGGGCCGAGCTCACGCAGCCGCGTGCCTCCGGCCAGCACGCGGGCGCCGCGCTCCTTCGCATCCTCCACCTGCGACTCCACCACGCGTACTTGTCGCTCGTGAATCATGGGGCCGACTTCCACGTCAGGATCCATGCCATTGCCGACGCGCAGCTTGCGCGTCTTCTCGCTGCACGCGTCCAGGAAGGCCGGATACAAACTCTGATGCACGTAGCAACGTTCAACCGACAGGCAGGTCTGGCCCGCGTTCACGAACGCTCCCCAAACAGCGCCGCTCGATGCCACGTCAACGTCGGCATCTTCGAGCACCAGCATGGGATCCTTGCCGCCCAGCTCCAGCACCACGGGAAGCAGGCGTTCGGCCGCAATCTGGGCAATTCGACGGCCCGTGCCGACACTTCCAGTGAAAACCAGCTTGTCGATTTCGCTTCCCACCAGCGCCGCTCCCGTCGCGCCTTCGCCCGGGAGCACCTGGAAAATGTCGTCGGGAACTCCTGCCTCGCGCAGCAGCGCCATCAGTTCTAACGCAATCAGCGGCGTCAACTCAGAGGGCTTGAGCACCACAGCATTTCCCGCGACCAGTGCCGCCAGCGTCTCCGTCGCCGGAATCGAGAAAGGATAATTCCAGGGCGAGATGATTCCGATGACGCCGTAGGGCTGGTGCAGAATGCGCCCCGTCTTGGTTTTCATCACCGGATTTCCGTGCGGCAGTTTTTCTTCACGCAGGATCGCGAATGCGTTGTCGATCAGAAATCGCGCCGCGTCGAGCACCACCAGAACTTCGGTAAGCAGCGCCTCCACTGCGGGCTTCCCCGCTTCCAGCGTGATGCGCCGCGCAACCTCGGTCTTGCGCGCGAGTAGAATCTGCTGGAAGTGGCGCAACACCCGGACGCGATTACGGATGCCCCAGGCACTCCAGTCCGGTTGTGCGGCACGCGCGCGGGCCACCGCAGCGCGCACCTCGGTCGGGCCGGCGCTGTCCAGTTCACCTAGAACTTCGCCCGTCGCCGGGTTCACGGAGGCGATGCGCGAGACGGCGAATTCGACGTCGGTGGCCATCTGCGAAGAAGTGTACGCGGGACGGAACGGCTGCGCCAGAGCCATAATCGTTCGCAAATCGCCCGTGTGGCGCGGGCGCCCCCGCCCGCGTGCTCGCAGCTATTCCGCTATGTCGCGGACAAGAGTGCCCGCCCTACACTAGTATTCCACCCCAACCAAATACAGCCCGCAGGCAGGCGCGGTCGGCCCAGCCGCAGTACGCTCCCGCGCTTCGAGAACGCGTCGAAAATCTTTCAGACTCACCGTACCCTTCCCCATCAACAGGAAGGTGCCGACCAGGTTCCGTACCATGTGATGAAGAAATCCGCCGCCGCGAACCGTATAGATCAGTTCTTCGCCTTCGCGCGTCCAGTTGGAGGAGAAAATTGTCCGAACATTCGTCGTCTGAATACTGCTCACCGGAATAACGTCGGTCTGATTACTGCCCGCCTGAACATTTTCCTCGGCCGCCATCCGTTCCACCCGCTCCGGATCCACCGCCGCAAACGACGTGAAATCGTGCTCGCCCACAACCACGCCAGCCGCTGCAATCATTGCCGATTCCTTCAGCGGATACGGATAATGCCATACATAGCGCGCCAGAAACGGCGGACAGACTGCCCCGCGGTAAATACGGTAGCGATAAGTTTTGGCACGAGCCGACTTGCGCGCATGGAACTCGGGCGCAGCCTCCGTCACCTCCAGCACGCGGATCGAAGCCGGCAGAATATCGTTCAGCGCCCGCAGCCAGTTTTGGGTCGGAATCGCAGACGCAGTCGCAAAACTCGCCACCTGAGCCAGCGCGTGCACGCCCGCGTCGGTACGTCCCGAGCCCTGGGGCAGTACATTTTCCCCACTCAACCGTCCAATGGCTGAGGCCAGCGCGCCTTGCACCGTTGCCCGGCCGGGCTGCACCTGCCAGCCGGCGAAATCGGAGCCGTCATAAGAAAGGATCACTCTGAGATTACGCACGTTCTTTTACAGTCCCTAAGCGCCCGAGCATCACGTTACCGTTTGCAGCCGCCGGGAGTGAGGCGGCCCGTCAGCTATACTATTTCACTTGCGATCAATTTATTCACGATTAGCGGAACTGGAAATGGAAAGACCTTTTTGCCGTGCATTGTAAGGAGAGGACCGCCTGGATAAAGATTACTAGGAACTCTTGCCGGTCGTTCTACGTATTAGCAGAGTGTCGGCAAAACTGCGGACTACTGCGTCCGCTCCCCTGGAGTCTAACCGCTTGAGTGTGATCACTTCAGTGTCACCGCTTCAGTACGACCAATGGAGATGATGCAAATGCAACGTTTTACAGTGTTGACTGCGTTTCAGCGGACCGCCACCGCCCTTTCCCTTGCCGCCGTCGTCTTTGCCATCATCATGGTAACTGCCGCATGGGCGCAGGATGCCCCGCCCGCGCCCAGCGCGCCCTCGGCGCAGCTGCCGGCGCAGAGGGCAGTGTCGTCATCATCGTCAACGCAGCCTTTTGACGTGCAGCAGTACTCGAAACCAAAGTCGCACTTTCCCAACCCACTTGGTCCTTACACTGCGCGTCACGTAGCGGCGCCCAACCTGGCCAATACGCCCCGCATCGACGAGCTTTTGCACGACGGCAAACTTTATATCTCGATGAACGATGCGGTCGCGCTGGCGCTCGAAAACAATCTGGATATCGCCATAGCGCGCTACAACCTGAACATAGCCGATACCGACGTCTGGCGCGCCAAAGCGGGCTCCGCCATCTTGGGTGTTAACAGCGGTGTAGTGCAGAACACGCCCGGCGGCGGCGTCGGTGGGCTCGGCACCCAAGTGGGGTCAGGCCAAGGCGGAACTTCGGTAGGAGCGGGTGGCGCGGGCGTCGGCGCAGGCGGTCTAGTCGTGTCGACTCTGGGCAGCGGGCCCTTCCTCACCAGTTTCGACCCCATTATCACCGGCACGTTGCAAAACGATCACCTCGTCATTATCTGCACTAGCCCCTTTTGCGGCCCCCACCAGAATACAGGTACTGGTAATTTCGCCTACAACCAGGGATTCCAGTGGGGCACAAATATGTCGGTCGGCTTCAACAATACCCGGATCACTTCCGACAACCCTTACAATGCCTTTACTCCGGTACTTAGTTCCGGTTTCCAGTTCAAGTTGACCCAGCACCTGTTGCAGGGCTTCGGATTCGCTCCCAATACGCGCTACATTCAAATCGCCAAGAATAACCGCGAAATTTCAGATGTCGCTTTCCGCTTGCAAATCACCACGACCGTCGACCAGATCGAGAATATGTACTGGGACCTGGTGTATGCCTACGAGAACGTGAGGGTCCAGCGGGAACAGTTGGCCTTCGCGGAAAGGACCCTCTCTGACAATAAGAAACAAGTGGAAATCGGGACCCTAGCTCCCATCGAAGTGGTCCGCGCGCAGAGCACCGTCGCTTCCGATCAGCAAACTCTGACTGTAGCGCTGACCAACCTCCAGTTGCAGCAGCTACTGATGAAGAATGCGCTAAGCCGCACGCTCGTCGATCCGGTGCTGGCCGATGCTGAAGTGATTCCTACATCGACAATGGAGTTGCCGGCGCAGGAGCCAGTTATCCCGACGCAGGATTTGGTAAACGACGCGCTCAGTCATCGTCCCGAACTCGCGGAACAGCGCATCAATCTTACCAACACCGACATCAGCAATAAGGCGATCCGCAGTGCTTTGCTACCCACGGTCGACCTGTTCGCTTACTACGGCGGCGCCGGTCAGGGCGGAAATTCTAATCCTGACTATGTATGCTCCGGTAAAGCGTTCGCAGCCTGCGGTCTCACCAGTCCCGCTCCTGTCCTTCCTCCCATCTCTTACAACGCGACGTTGAACCAACTGATCAATTCCACCGCATCTGACAAAGGGGCGGGCATTAGCGTCAACATCCCACTGCGCAACCGTGCCGCCCAGGCAACGCAGGTGCGCTCGGAGTTCGAATACCGGCAAGCGCAGCTGCGCACCCAACAGATTGAGAACCAGATTCGCATCGAGGTGCGCAACGCGCAGTTTGGCGTGCAGCAGAATCGCGCTAGCGTCGATTCTGCCCAAGCCGCTGTGAATTTGGCGCGCCAGTCGCTCGACGCCGAACAAAAGAAGTACGCGCTAGGCGCATCCACCTCAACCCTCGTGCTGCAAAACCAGGCGGCCATGACGCAGGCTGAAGTCACGCTCGTCTCCGCCAAGGCACTCTACGAAAAGTCAGAAGTCGAACTGGACCGGTCCATCGGTCTTCTGCTCGATCATGCCGGTATCTTAATCGGCGACGCTGAGCGCGGCCAGGTCACGCACACGCCCAATATTCCGCACGTGGCGGCACGACCGCTCGAGCAGCCCACGCCGGCGAATCCTCCGGCCCAGCCGCAACAGTAGCGAGGATCAAGGAGGGACGCGTATCCTCTCCCAGTGAGGATCTCGGCCATAGGCAAAGGTAGTGTGGGAACGGGCGCCCTCGCCCGTCCAAGCCGAGCGCAACTCGGCAGGCCCTTTGTCGGCGGCAGGAGCCCCGCGTGACCCTCTCCGTCGTCATCATCACCCACAACGAAGAGACCAACATAGGGCGCACGCTGGCCAGCGTGCAGTCGCTCGTGGCCGACGGCAAGGGCGAGATCATCGTCGTCGACTCCGGCTCAACCGACCGCACCGTCGAAATCGCAAAGTCCTTCGGCGCAAAAGTCTTCGTCGAAGAATGGAAGGGCTACGCCGCACAGAAGAACTCGGCGATCGAGAAAGCCACGGGCGACTGGATCCTGAGTTTGGATGCGGATGAGAAAGTCGGTCCCGGGGCAGTTGCGGTCATCGAGCGAATTCTCGGTCCGGATTCCGATGTATATGAAAGCTGTTCCGGCATCTGGTTCAGAAGAAAGAACTATTTCCTCGGCCGCTGGATCAAGTACGGAGGCTTTTTCCCTGACAAAAAACTGCGCTTATTTCGCAGGGGCAAGGGACACTTTGAAGACCGACCGGTCCACGAAACGGTTGTGGTTGATGGCCGAACAGAGCGTTCACCGGAAATGGACTTTAGAGTGGGAGAAATCGCTCTTGAGCACCACTCCTACCCCACGCTCGCCGACTACATCAACCACATGAACCGCTACTCCTCCCTCGGCGCGGAGATGGCAGTCGCCCAAGGCTCACACACCTTCAGCCTCCTCAACATCGTCGTGCGCCCGTGGGCAACTTTCATCTACAACTATTTCTTCCGCCTCGGCTTTCTCGACGGCCGCGAAGGCCTGCTTCTGCACCTCTATCACGCCGTCTACGTGTCATGGAAATACGCGAAGGCGTGGGAACTCGCGCGCAAAGAACAGTCCAAGTAGAGTCACATCAACCTCAGGAATCTGCACTCCCGACACTTGTCAACGATTCTTTATTTTCTGAAGTGAACAACTTCCATTTGCGATCGGGGTTTAACTCAAACGAAGCTAGACAGCTTTCGGGCTTGGGATCGCAGCAGTGAATCGTGAACCGCTCTAGCGCCACTTCCTCAGCGTGCTGGGCAGTTCACTCGCCAAAATCAACGCCGAACCTTCGCACAATCAAGGAGAAACTTATGAAACATCGCACCCGTGTCGTTTCGCAACTCGCAGCTTTGTTGCTTGTTCTGGGAGCCTTCAGCTTCGCCAGCAACGATGCTTACCTTTACATCGTGCATGGCATTCCAGGCCGCGACATCGCCGACAATCTCAACCCCGGTTTTCCCATCGACATTCTGGTTAATGGCAAGTCCTGCCTCGTCCGCGGGCTGACCTTCGGCAACAGCAGCGGTCCATTCACTCTCGCCGCCGCCACGTATGACGTGCAGATCAGCATGGCCAATACGCTCTCGCCGTGCACCAATGCCGTGCTCATCGACTCGCAAGTGACTCTGACCCCCGGGGAGAGTCTATCTGCGGTCGCGACGATCAATAGCACCCAGCCCGTCCTGTTGCAGCTCACCGACAGTCTGGGGCCGGTATCGCCTGGAAATGGACGCTTTGTATTGATCGATTCCGCCGACGCTCCCGCCTTGCAGGCCAACCTGACGCAAGTGGGCATTAAGAATCCGCAAACCTTCACGATTTCGGCAAATCCCGGCGCGCAAACGGCGATGGGCGTGCCGGCTGGCGAATACCTGGTGCAGATCACGGCCGTCGGCAGCACCACCATACTGACGTCGCAACAGATCGATCTGGCCGACCAGTCTGTGACCCTTTCCTATGCGACCGGTGAGGAACTCAACAACACTGTCGAATTGGTCAATCGGGTAATCCGCGACGTCTTCTAGCCTGATTCGCCCTCAACCGGGCCGTCTTCTGGCGGCCCGGTCTTTATGTGACCGCCCCGTGGCGCGCCCGCTACTCCCTCAGCGTAATACGCATAATGTCAAACTCCACTATCACCGCCCGCTGCGGAAACTTCGCCTCCACATAAGCCTTTACATCGCCGACCGAAGGAATCCCATCCCGTCCCGTGAGTCCCCGAGCGTCATCGAGCAGGATCACGTGCCGATAAGGATGGCTCAAAATCATCTCCAGTTCCGCCGATAGCCGCTGTTGATCGCCCTGCTTGCCCACCCAGCCGTAGTAACCTGCGTCCAGCCAGAACAGTGCCGGGCCGGTCAGCAGTGCGAGTATCTCGGGCATCGCCACCCGGCTGTCTCCGCAGAAAATTCGTATGTGCTCGTCGTGCGCGAACTTGCGAACCGCCCGCTCCGCCAGCGCCGGGACAAATTCAATGGAATAGATCCGGTCGAAGCGGCGTTTCATCGCCGCGACCATCTCGCCGTAGTAAGTTCCAGTCTCGACCAGGGTCCTCAACCCGAATTTCTCGCCGTATTCCCGCACAACTTTCTGTTTCAACAAGTGCGGAGATCGCGACGGCCGCCCGCGGAGGATCCAATACCAGTAGTCGGGATAATGACCAAGCGCCTTGAACGCGCCGTACACCGGAGTGCGCTGCAACAACCGCCGAAAAGCCTTCAGATTCCCTCCGCCCAATGACGACCAAGCATAGGGGGCTATGAAAAGCGACGTCAAGCATAAGGCGGTTCTCCTCGTGCGCCCCTGTGCTCCCTGTGGTTAAGCCTTTGGCTTTGACTTCGACCTTGACTTTGACTTTGACCTTCCCCAACCGCTCGGTCGGTCGAGCCGTTTTGCAGCACGGTAATCCCTCCTCTATCATCAAAGTCATAAGTAGGAACCGAGGTGGGAACCGAATGCCAGACAATAAACCGAAAGACGATCGGCGCAAAACCGTAGCGGAAAGCCCGATTGCCGATGTCTTCGAGGGCCGCCATCCCTCTGACTCGGAGAAAGACTGGGCCGAGAAAACCTTGGCGCTCACGCTCGACAAGTCCCCCGAGAGACCGATTGGCGCCGCCACCGGCACCAATCTCGACGAGCATGGCCACGCTCGTTTCAGCACGATTTCGAACGTCCCGGTTGGCCGCCTCTACACCCAAGCCGATCTCCCCGCCGACTGGAACTACGATCAGTACCT
>Ga0181523_10005070_pt1 | contig 11052 bp, 10 predicted proteins | sample PEATcosm2014_Bin_43_FD_119752 | JGI IMG/M metagenome (GOLD analysis project Ga0181523, IMG submission 119752) | Peatland microbial communities from MTU Mesocosm Facility, Houghton, MI, USA - PEATcosm2014_Bin05_30_metaG | ecosystem: Environmental > Terrestrial > Soil > Wetlands > Peat | place... | reverse complement strand
CCACAGATCATCCGCATCAAGAAATGCTATCAGTTCACCGGAGGCATTCATGATTCCATTGTTTGTGGCAATGGCCTGGCCGGTGTTGGCCTGTTTAAAGTACCTGATTTTCTCATCACCTAGGAATCTCGCAACAACCTCGTCCGTGTTGTCGGTGGACCCATCGTTGACAATCAATAGCTCAAAGTCCTGGTATGTCTGGTTTAGGATAGACATCAAACAGCCTTCCAAGTATTTGGCCCAGTTATAACAGGTTACTATGACGCTCACTTTTGGTTTTTTCATTATGTCACCATTATTTTAATAATATTTCTAATCTACTTTAATCTTGCTATTAACCTGTTCCCAAAGGACAGCAGCATTTCATATTTGCCAGTACCCTTTATTAAATCTGGCTTTACCAATAATATCACTAAGAAATACAGAGAGCATAAGAAGGAATTTACAATCAAAATAGACACATCCATCGAATGATGATGAATCACGTTGAATAATTTTCCATAGGCAGGGCCTTCTGATGATGATATGTATTGAACTGTATAAGATATAAGTCTATTTATATTCCCTGCAAAACTAATCGGTACGATAGATGTAAATTCGATAACATAGACAAATAATAGAGCCGAAACACCAATAAATACTATTTTTAGATATTCAAGAGGTAGCGTATATGCTCGTTGAGATAATTTAAAACTCCATATCAAAAATACAGTCTCCATAAATAATGCAGAATAAACTGCCCCCGTAAGTCCAAAAAAGGTTATAAAAGCAAAACTAAATATAACCCTACCAATTGCCATCACCGCCCGGATAGAAGAGATGACTTTAGTTTGTTTTGTATACAATAGCCCGAAGAGTAAATAAGTACTTGCAGAAAAGATGATAGTTGTTGCTATGTCGACTTGTGCAATTCGTGCTGCTGGCCAAAATTCTGGTGGCGTCATTAATTTTAGCACTGTTGAAATATTGGCGGCTAAGAAAACAGCACCCCAACATATAAGAAATATATAGTAAGTAAACATTGTTGCTATTTCTCGAGGCCCATCGGGATGCTCACCTATTTCCATACATTTGGTTTGCCAAGCTCTCAAAAATGGGAAGGTTACTAATATATTAAGTAGTGGGGGAAATTTATATGCCATTTCCAAGATACCGACTCCGTTTAAGCCAACTACAAATTTAACTATATATCGCTCAGCCTGACGCCCCACATATGCTGAAAGTTCTCCCGGTATCAGAGGAAACCAAAATCTTGTTATTTTTTTCCTTATTGCCACATCGTAATGCAATCCATAACTTTGAATAGCCTTAACATGAAATATGATCGCCCCTATCGAGACTGTGATTAATGAACTAATAAAGATTCCTATTATGCCAACACGCAAATAGATTACTAAATATATGTTGAGGGTTATACCTATTACCAATTGAATCAAATTCACTAAGGAATACAAAACGGATTGTTGACGAATTATTAAAAAAGCGCTTGCACTTCTCCCCCCCATATCAATTACAAATGTAAGCAAGCCCATAACGATAAGAGGCCAAAGCCGCGCATCATCTAATACAAGAGCACCAATCCATGGACTCGCCAATGCGGGCAATGGAATACACATTAAGCTTAGCCCCCATATGGTGCAAATTGCTGTTCCAACTACTAAATATTTTCTATCTTCGGGTTCTTCGTGATATGTCTTAAGTAATGCCTGATGCACACCAGTAGAAAAGGCTATGGAAAGCAGCCCAATTGAAGAATCAACAAGCGCAATAATTCCATACCCCTGAGTTTCAAATATTCGCGCATAAAAAGGAAGCATGATAAATCCAACCAGTCTACCCAGTAGATTTGACACGCTATAAATAGCGGAATGACGGATTGCTTGTCGCTTAAGACTCATTCATCCTCATAACTAATATCTTCAGCCTATGATTAAGCTTAAAATTACACTTCTATTACTTGGAAAAAAGCACTTTGACGTTTTCTAAAATAACTATAAACACCCTCAACAGATTCCTTACCGCATAACAAAGTTTCAGGAGGCAAATAAAATGCCGCTGTCTTAAAGGTATCTCCGAAGATCATCGCGCAGCTTTCTAATGCAGAGCAGTGAAATGAAGCAAGAATACTGGGGAGCGCATTCCCAATCGCAATTTCAATTGGCTCATTAAATCGCTTGATTGGCAATTTAAGCTTACTTTCAACCATAGACACAGTACGCGCAGATTCGCGTTTATGAGGCAGATAAAACATATTTTCTCTGCCAAGATATGAGGTAATCTTTTCCAAATAATAAAAATACGTCTCTTCAGTAAGATAGCCATCCTCAATGAGTGGTTGTCCCAAGAAATAAATTTGACCATTTGTATTAGTTCTGGTTATGTGCGCTCTTAGCCAATCATATTTATTTGTAACAACATAGTCATCTGGTCCGAACAATACGTCGTAAGCTGTGAAGAATCGTACTGATCTGGGTTGCTGAGTATACCATTCTACATATCGCTCACGAAACACTTTTTTAACAGATTTAATGAATCCCAACCTTGGCACTTGATTTATATTTCTAGCCTTTTCTCTACGCAAAGCTGCTACGTCTAAGGTAAAAGTACCATCATCAACAGCAATAATTTCAGAGCAAGAGACGTAATTCACCACGTGACACATGTACCCTAAATTGATAAGACTGCCAGCTATCAGTCTTTTAACAGGACCAAATCGGCTCAGAGTTTTCTCTAAATTGCGACGTCGGAGGTACTGGCGCAACGTCCACACATATTCATTTATCCCATCCTGTGTATTGGAATCTAACACCGAATGACTAAATGCGGGCCTAATTATATCCATCTCAAGCCAGATAATCTCTTTCCATTCGATCTCTTTCAACAGTCTTTCGAAGGCGATTTTTGGCCAAAAATTCCATTTCAATATCAGTAAAGGACTAGGCCCTATATCGAAATAATGGCGCACTTCAATTGCATTAAGCAGTTGGAGAGGCGTATCTATAACAAATAAGTCCATTTAAATACTCCAAATCTCAATATTTTCTCACTTGCATAATCCACTGTGTTAAAACCATGGATCAAATCTCCGTTGCCGCCAACGTTTAAGGGTATATGACTGATCATGAAAAGTCGGTCACTTTATCTCTAACAGATCTTTTTTAGCCCATCGGTTCAGGTATTCTCTGGCGGTAACCTCGGATATGCCAACCCTCTCAGCCAGACTCATAATGCTCGTCGGCCTTCTTAGTGTTGGTATAAGGTCCATGAGCAATCTCAGTTTTTTTCTCTCTTCGCTCGGGTGATCTCCGAATGCTACTTGACCAGGGTCTATGTAGAGGTCGTAGCGGGGATTAGACAGGCAGATATTACCCTCGAATTTCTTATAGACAAGTGAGGTTGACTCAAGGAGTTCTAATGCTCCCTCGAGCACTCCCACCGCTTCCTCTAAGCACTCATCACTTATGATCGTGATGTTGTCCCGTGAAGAGTGATACTCCGGGTAAGGCACGCGCGACAATGAGCAGGTTGGGATTCCGTATGCCTCCCAGATGTACTCATCGTTGATGATGATACTCTCGAACTCGCCGTGACGGCATGATATACCCCGATCTTCGATGGTCCGAGCCATTGCATGCTCAATGTTGGAACACGCCCCGCGCGACTCCTGCAGGGCGAGACCCGTGTGCGAGCCAAGCATCCAGAGGCAAACACATTCGAGGATCTTGATCCGTTCCTCAATATTTCCTTTGCCGAGATAGTACTCCGAGCCAATGATTCCTTGGGCGAGTACAAGCCTGTATGTAAACTTGGTTTTTCTTACAGCCATCCGTCGAAACAGCTCGATACCAACAGCTACTCCAGCCAGACCGTCGTTAACGACGCCCGGGTGATCAAGGTTGGCATAGATAGCAATGCTTTCATCAAGTTCTCCCTGGTGGGTGTATTCGACTATCTTCAAGATACCTTCACCCTCCTCCGTTTCGATGATGACTTCGTATTCGCCATCCGTTATCGAGTCATAGAAGGTCTTCGGTACGCAAAAACCCCAGTCGCGATCCCAACTTCTGAACTGCTGCCGGAAATGGAATGTTAGTGAGTCATCATAGCGATGGTCATAGTAGAGGTGCCGTTTCAGTTCAGCGTGGCTGACCGTACCCTTAAAACTCGCTGATAGGGCAATTACGGCAAGCGGGTGCCATTGCCCGTCATAGATGACCTTGCCATCTTTGATTATTATCGCCTGCTTCACATCCCACTTTGGAGGGATCACCCAGCCATTGTATTCATCATGAGATGAGTGTTCAATGACTTTGAAGGGGAGCAGATCCTGCAGATATTCTATAGTTCTATCATAATCACTAGAGCAAATGACCCTGTTGAGAGGGGCCAGATCCTCCAATATCTTCAACATCCGGTTCATTGCATCAGTTCCTACCAAGGGATTTTTTCGCAATGGCGGATATTACCGCCTTCTGTTTCTCAATCACTCGAATCGTCCATTCGTTAGGTTCGGCTTTGCTTCGTTTTGGCAGGTCATTGGTATCAAGACGCGATAGGATCAAAGGTCTTTCGACTTCCAAATCCGCGATCCCGACATTTACTGATAAACCGATCTTGCATCCCTTCATTTCCAGAAGTGAGAGAAGAGAATCATTGTATCCACCATACGGGTAACACATTACCCAGTTTTTACGGTCACATCCGATTCTGTCCAGAAATTCCAACGAAAGATCGATCTCTCTCTCCTGTTCATCATTTGACAGCGAGTCCAGCCAGTAATGGTCATAGCCGTGGCTTCCGATGAACATACCGTTTCTCCGCATGAACTCTAGCTGTTCCACGTTCATGTATAATTCCCTGGCGAATGCTGCCTCGTCACTGGTAACGAACTCCCTGAACAGCTTGTCAACCATCTTTGACCTGAGCTCTTCGGGTAGGCCTCTCTGCAGAATTCTCTTGATGAAGACGACTTCCGCCGTATCGTAACGGCCTGCAACAGCCATTTTCTTATGAAGGAGTTCAGGCGACTCGAGGGCATACTCGGATTGGTTTTCTCTGATATCGGTAAATATTGTTCGGATGATTTTTGACTTGTCCTCTACCGATGCAAGAATGAAATGGATCTTGTTTACGTCAAGGACCCGATGCTCCGTAATTGCCCTTACCGGAGGGAAGAACGAACCCTGTATCCGGTATTTGTCGAGCACAGGTAATACATTGGTAAAATGGTCGATATAGCCATCATCGAATGTCAACAACAACGCATTAGGGGGTAATATCTGCCCACCCGGCGATGCCGCAGCAATAAGATTTTCCATAGATATCACAGTATAATATCTGCGAATATACTCTATCTGTTCGGTGAAATCACTACTCGTCAGCGCCTTGATCTCCGGATATCGAGAGTGCTTAAGATCTCGCACAAAGTGATACATGATAATTGTTACTGCATTGGGCATTTGTCTTGACATTCTTTCCCTCGGGGTACACTGCGGCAAATGACAGATATAATTTTGAAGCGTTTCATTGCATAATCACTACAATTATTATGCAAATAGCTTTTTCACTTATAGGTCCATTACCCTTTTTATCTATCCTCACTAACTATAATTAGCCATCAATAGTTGTGCTATCGGCGGGTAAAAATATCACACAATCTGCACCACCGATTTGCCTTATGTGGATTTGTTTAAATCCTGTTTTACTTTTTATAATTTCTAATAAATCATTGAATGTAATAGATCTATCTGATCGCATAACTTTCACAATTCTCTCCAGCTCGCCTTTCTGTATTATAATTGCTGATACTTTAATATGTTCTGCCTCGCCAACTATTTGTTGATTGGGTCGGATGAATTGTTCTGGTCCATTGATGATTTTCCATATAGCATCACCAATAACACCATATTTACTATTGCTATTGCTATTGCTATTGTTTATGTTACCTTCAGGTTGCACAACAAACATGGTATAAAATCGTGTGTAGGCAGGAAACTTCATTAAAAGGTCATCATCAAAATAATCATAAGCATAACGGTGATTCCCAAAAAAATGAAAATCTGCTTCACCTCCAACTATATCATTTGACGGGCCGTTATCAACTGCTATTCTTGTATTAGGAGCAATCATTGGTGAGATATATCTCTCTGCTGATGCAATAGCTCGTGTTTGACCTTCAATAAATGTACTGCGACGCGACAGATGATAGCTCAAGCCACTAACAATCATTAGAGTGGCCAACAGGAATAAAACCCACTGAACCGATTTCTGCGATCTATTTTCGCCCTGCAAGTTTCGGCCTAAAGTCCTCCAAGTATAAACGATAATAAAAGGCACAAACAAAGCAGTTGGTGAGGCATTACGCAGACCGATCCCGGCTTCGTACCCCATAACTACACTATACGATGTCGCAAGACAATAACAGAAGGCAAATGCCATAAGAGCAAGAAAAAAACCACCTGTCACACAATCAAATTTGTCTTCATTCGCCTTTACATTAAATACTGTCCGTTTTCTATTACCCACAATGGGACTAAATTCCTTTATAAAAGCCATACAGAATAAGGCAAGAGCAATAACAACAATAATTGCATACGTTGCATTAGCATCGAATAGATAATGGTATACGCTAAGAAAGCTTGTCACAAAACTAGACGATAGGCGCGCTTCAGGGCGAGAGAGTGTTTGATAGATAACATGCGGGATTCTAGAGAAAATAGGTTCTGTGAAAACAAGGAATGATGCAATAGTCCCTAGCATCAGTCGAACTAATCGTCCCACAGCTTCCGATATTGCCAATATGTAAAGCGGTTTCCCTGGTGATAGCGATTCCTCCCTCTCTCCCCAAAAGGCACCCAAGAATGAGGAAACACCAAAAGCAACAGCTAATGGCAAAAAAGTCATCTTTGTTGCTAGACAAAGACCGGTCCCTATGCCGCAAATAAAAAGTAACCATTTTCGTGTTCTACCGCTTGAAGATAAACTCATCCAAAAAATTGTAATGGTGAGGAGACCAAATGCAAGAATGAATGATTCCGAACCAAAATGATTAGAGAATGTAAGAAACGGAGGCCAAACCATAAGGGAAATGAGGCTCAGTGCAGACACTCCAATGGGAGTATCCTTTAAAACGATTCGCACGAAAAATATTAATGAAGCTACTGTTACTAGCGCAATTACCATGTATGACAGATTGAAAAACTGTTGAGCGTCATTAATCGGGTCGCCGATTATCCGCATGAGAAGTGCACCAAGATAATATATTGGAGTGCCAGGGTGATGAATTCCAGGTAACGGATTTCCTTTAAAAAGCATTAAACTGTTGTAGAAATAATCGGGCTCAAGATCCATCTCTCGAATATAATAAGGACGCGGCACAATAAAAGCTGTATAGATGAAGAAGATAATTGGACCCAAAATTGCAGTAAATAATAAAAAGCGTTTATTCCATCTAATACTCATGTTAGTACCTCTTGCCCGCCCTCGTAACAAATTAATGTTTCATATGATGGATGAGTCCGCGTATTTTTAGATCCAACATTCCTCACAGTCTATCTAACAAAGATCTTCATTACCGAATAATGGGCAATATAATTGATTATTTTGAAACTACTATCTTCTAAAATGAGATTTTAAGTAGTTAGTTCGATCATCATGGACGCCGATTAAGCGCAAGGCCATCTTGTTACTCAAGTCTTTTTATTATTCAATTGCAGAGCAAACATACCCTTTATCGTTATCACGCTCATCATTTCATAGTAGATCACTTTTTTATGAGACTATTGAACAATGTCTTGCTTCATACTGAATAAAACGGTTTGCTTAAAAGACCTGGCCGCAGCCTTAAGAAGTTTCCACTTCTTGATCGATACTTCACCTGTCTTGCGGTCGCCGTGAGTTACGGGATATTCGAAGTACTTCAAAGCAGCCTTGCCGATAAAGCCCGAAATGATGACATTGGGAGCAAAGGTGTCCATGGGGATTTTATAGTACAGTTCTTTAAATTTATCCGTTCGCATTAAACGATAAGGACTGTTTACGTCCCAAACACTCTTCCCATAAAATACTCGTACGCATAACCTCGAAACTAAACTGATAATTTTACGAGGCATTGGCTGTTCACGACAATCCCGCAGACCAATTAAGAAATCATACTTGTCCCGCTGTTCCCACAGGTAATGAAAACCTTCCGGCCCCATTTCGTCGTCTGAATCAATCTGAAATATCCATTCGCAATTGTTTGCATTATCGCGGTAACCTTGAAGTATAGTTGGTCCATGTCCACTATTGGGTTTATCATGAACGACTAATCTACCCTCTGATTGCGCAGCAAACTCATTAAGAATTTTCAGAGTATTGTCCTTTGATCCATCATTATAGGCATGGATGTGAAAATCGATGTTCAGTCCTTCCAACGTTTTATTCCACTTGGATAAGACATTGCCGATGGCACCTTCTTCGTTGTATACCGGCATGACGACAGCGAGAGAATCTTTTTTCATCTGAGGATCCTTTCAGTTATTGAAATGTTTTTCGAAACACAAAAGGGCATTTTCAATTGCCTTGTCCATATCCCAGTATTTGTATGCGCCTAAACGTCCACCCAGAATAAGATTTGGATGCTTTGCGGCTTCGACAGCGTAGAGATCATATTTCTGTTGATTTTCGGAATTATTTACTGGATAATAAGCTTCTTCGCCTTGTTGATATGTTTTAGGATATTCGCGACAAATTACTGACTGAAGCGAAGAAAAGGCTTCGATCCGTTCTGGGTGATAATGTTTGAATTCATGGATTCTAGTAAATGGAATTTCAGGATCTGCATAATTCATTACCGCCGTTCCTTGGTAATCAGAGACTTGCACTGTCTCCCACTCGAAATGTAATCCTCTCCAATCTAGCTTGCCATATTGGTAGTCAAAGAGTTGATCAACCATTCCGGTGAAGACAACGATGCAATCTGCAGGAATTTGATCCCTGATTAAGAAATAATCAGTGTTCAACTGAACTTCAATGTTAGAATGGCTCAACATACGCTCGAATAGCTTGTGATAGCCTCCCAACGGTATCCCTTGCCAGGGATCGTTGAAGTAATTGATATTGTAACTGCTCCTAACCGGTAAACGCGTTATAATGTCAGGTGGTAATTCACGCGGCTCCCGTCCCCATTGTTTTTGCGTGTAGCCTTTGATGAAGGCATTATAGAGTCTTTCCCCTATCAGTGAAATTGCCTTTTCCTCAAGATTAATTGGATTAGTTATACCAGCCTGGGCTATTTCGCTGTGGAAAAACTCATCTGCTTCAAATGGCTTTAAGCACAGTCCAAAAAATGAATTTATAGTCATCAACCCTATTGGCATTGGATAGACATGTCCATTGTGCTCAGTTAACACTTTATGCTGGTATGGATTGAACTCGGTGAAGCGGTTAATATAATTCCAAACCTTCAGATTGTTTGTATGGAAGATATGGGAGCCATATTTATGACATTCAATGCCGGTAGCAGAATCTATCTCTGAAAAGGAATTACCACCGATATGGCTGCGTTTCTCTATTACTACGACCCTTTCGTTGCAAACGCTGGCGATGCGCTCGGCCATCACTGTGCCAAAGAAACCACTACCGACTACCAAATACTTTAGCCCTTCATAATGCTTCATATTGTTTGCTCCTGAATGTTATCAGTCTATTCAAACTAAACTGAACAGCCGTGACGACAAAGATAATTATTAATTTGGAAAAAACTATACTAAACCTCAATCGTTCTATCAAAAGGTAGAGCAAAAGGCTGCTGATGAGCCAACCGACCATCCCAACCATATAAAAACTAACCATTCTCAGGAATAAATGATTTGTTTTTTTAAAATTCAGGAAAGCATTGAGAAAGAAATTGTTGATTATCCCGCATGAAACACTAATGAAATTAGCATACTGATAAAATAAACCGATTTTTTGCGTCAGCACAATAAATATTACAAAATCTAGTCCGACTCCACAGAATCCGATCAGGCAATAATTAACTAAAACTGAGTATTTGTTGTAGATATTGGATAGATGGAAGCTATTTCTCATTTGTCTTTGACGCCTTAGAGGTCACTAGCAGGGGACTGAGTTACTTTATAAGTCTCTGAAGTAGCCGATTGAATGTTTATAGCGCCCATTATTGAATTTAGTTCCTCAGACAAAAAATTGTTCACATTGACGTCTCGGCGTATGGTCACCATACGCTCAGTCCCCCGTCAACAATTATATTCTGTCCTGTCACGTAAGTGGATGCGTCTGATGCCAAGTAAATCAACGCGCCAACCATCTCCTCTCCCTGCGCCATTCGGCCGAGAGGGACACGCGCTGAATAACGTTCTTTGAAGGTGTCATTTTGTCCGCTCTCGACACCACCTGGGGTAAGCGTATTGACCCTTATCCCCTTGTCGGCCCAATGTGCTGCCAGATAGCGGGTAAGACCGACCACGCCAGCTTTGGAAGCTGAATAGACGGCGGGGTTGCCGATCTGTCTTCCGAGGTAGAAAGAACCCTCATAAATCCTCTTGTCCGAGGCGAGAATACCGTAGATGGATGATGTCTGGATGATACTTCCTCCTGTTCCCTGCCCGATCATTTGTTTACCTACTGCCTGTGCCACCAGAAACATGCCGTCCATGTTGACCGACATGATCCTGCGCCACTCTTCCAAGGAGTACTCCTCGAACGGTGCGAAGAAGGCATCAAGATCTTTTGACTTAGAAGCGGCGTTGTTATGAAGTATATGCACCTGGCCCAATTTATCTACCACATTATCAACCATGGCCCGAACCGAGTGTGGGTTGGAAACATCACAGGCAAATCCGGCCGCGCCGATGCCGAATTCTTCTTCTAATTTGAGAGCATACTCCGAGGCCTTGCCACCGTCCAGGTCAACTACCGCAACATTAGCGCCAAATTCGGCCAGTCCGCGACAGAAATGGCCGCCGAGAATTCCAAGCCCCCCGGTTACGATGGCGGTTTTACCACCCAGATTGAACATATTTTTATATTCGTATTTCATCTAGCGAAACT
>Ga0181523_10005069_pt1 | contig 11053 bp, 11 predicted proteins | sample PEATcosm2014_Bin_43_FD_119752 | JGI IMG/M metagenome (GOLD analysis project Ga0181523, IMG submission 119752) | Peatland microbial communities from MTU Mesocosm Facility, Houghton, MI, USA - PEATcosm2014_Bin05_30_metaG | ecosystem: Environmental > Terrestrial > Soil > Wetlands > Peat | place... | reverse complement strand
GCATTATAGGGCACCATTATGGCAAAGTCTTCGGGAATTATTTCAACGGGTGAGAACCAAGGTACATGTACCAATGGGGGACCACATGGGCACCCGGAGATCGCCACCTTTTGGCGCGCCGATTATCCAGCCGGAGCCCAACTTCGTGTATTCTGCAGGCGTTACGAGAGTCCGCGACCAAGCAGTCATGAACGACATTCCATCCCCGAATTCCAGGGTCGAAAAAGACGAAGAACGGATTTCTAAAGCTGGGCGAAAGCAGGAGATATTCAGCATGCAGATCTGTCCCAACTGCTCCGAACAACTCCAGGAGAATCACTGCAAGCTTTCGTGTCCCCACTGCGGGTACTTTCTGAGTTGCTCCGACTTCTACTAGGTATCGTGCACCGACCGGCACGGAGGGAATTTTCCGGCTCCCGGATTCTTACCTCCTGCCCACGATTTGCCGCGTTCGTGTAACGTATTCTGGGAATGAAATTCATTCCCAGGAGGGCAACATGCAACGAACAGCCAGTGCTCACTGGTCTGGTGGTTTGAAAGATGGTAAGGGAACCGTGTCCACGCAGAGCGGGGTCCTGAGCCAAACGCAATATTCCTTCAGTACGCGTTTCGAAAATGGCGTTGGAACTAATCCGGAGGAGCTGATCGCCGCCGCCCACGCAGGGTGCTTCACGATGGCGCTGTCGGCGCAGTTGGGAAACGCCGGCATGACCGCCGAAAGCATCGACACGAGTGCGAAGTTGACTATGGACAAGACCGATGCGGGTTTCAGCATCACCGCAATTCATCTTGATGTGAAAGCAAAAATTCCCGGTGCGGACAAAGCAAAATTCGACGAAGCCGCCCAGAATGCCGAGAAGGGGTGTCCGGTTTCCCGAGTGCTTAACGCAAAGATCACCATGGAAGCTCAACTCGTCTCGTAAGTGTCCCGGAATGGCTGCTCCATCGTTGGTGGGGCAGCTAATCCGAGGTTGAGGCCCGGGTTGATTCCTGGCGGTTAACGGCCCGGCTCCGTCTGAGAGCGCAGGATCTCGCGGATCTCGCGGTTGACGCGGGCTGCGTCCTGCGAAGCCTTGTCAACCAGGTCCAGCCATTTCTTGTTGTTGTCGTCGAGCTTGGCCTGAGCCAATAGATACGACGCCTGCATGATGGTTTCAATGTAATTGCTGAGATCATGGGACAAGGTACGCAACTTGGCAACGGTCTCACTCTGCAAGTTCTTGCCCTCTTCTGCTGTGGTATGGCCCACGTTTTCTTCTCCTGCCACTACGCTCCGCGCTAACCGGACAATGACTGGAGGTTAGACGCCGATTTCACTTTCGACGTTGTATCCAGAGGTGAAATGCCGTCGAAGACCTTACCACATCCGAAGCCATGGAAGCATCCCACCTGCGGCGGACAGACCCGATGCCCCATTTCCGAGCACTGCGGGCGGCTGATATGATACCCGCAACAGCCCGCGCCACCGAATCTTCTTTCTAGTGGATCCTATGCGTCTTAAGACAAAACTGGTGCTTGCCATCAGTGGCATGGTGGTTGCGCTGGTCGCTATATTTTCCTACTTCTACGTCTCCCGTTTGGTGCGGCAGCGCATCTACGAGGCCTACGACAGCGCCGATTTCGTCGCTAAAGAGATCCGCGAGAGCGCTCGTGCAGCCAGCCTGGCGAAGGTGGGCAGCACATTTGCCCAGGAGAACGATCCACAGCAAGTGGAGGCCGTGCTGGAGCAGGAGCTCAAGCTCAATAAAGGCTTGAACACCTTGTTGCAGTCCGTGGTTGGTTATTCCCCCACGGTTTCCGATGCCGCAATTGCGGACGTCAGCGGCCGCGCCATCGTGCATACCGATCCCAACGCCATTGGCACCAACCTCAATCTGGAAGAGCGAAAAGATTTTCAGGAGGTTCGCAATGGCAGCTTTCTACAGCAGCTGAAAGTGGTTTTTGGCGCGCCGCGCGTGTACGACATTCATCTTCCTATTCAACGTGAGGGCCAGCCATTCGGAGACATTCGGGTCGGCATTTCCACGGTTTTCCTGGAGAGCGAAGTGCAGCCCGAGTTGCGCCGCGCTCTCTTCTTTTCTATTTTCGCAATCCTGGTGTCGATGGCACTGGCGGCGAGCCTGTCGAACATTGCGCTGCGTCCTCTGGAGGCGATTGGACGGCGGCTCGACCAAATGACCGCGGGAGTTCCCGACAGCGCGCCCGACCCCGACCCGCGCAAGACGGACGAGTATGGCTTGGTGAACACGAAAATCGACCGCCTGGGACGTCAGATCCGCGACGTAAAAGAAGTGTTCAGCGCCCTGAAGGAAAACCTCGACCAGATCATGGGTACGCTGCAGGACGGTCTGGTGCTGTTCACACGCGACACCCGGGTGGTGCTGGTGAGCGCCTCGGCCGAACGTTTCATTGGCCGTCCGCGGGGAGAGATCCTGGGCAATGCGGTTGAGGGCGTCTTTACCGATGCCAACAAACTGGGCCGTATCGTGCTGGACGCGTTTGCCCTGCACCAGCCGATACCGCAACGCGAAATCGAATTGGAAAACGGGCGTCGTATCCAGATCGCGCTCGATTTCATTGCCGAGCGGGGCGAGCGCATTGGTGCGCTGCTCACCATGCGCGATACCGAGTCGGTCCACCGTATCGAAAACGAGATCGAGCTGTCACGCCGCCTGGCGGCCATTGGCAGGCTCAGCTCCGGCGTGGCCCACGAGGTCAAGAACCCGATCAACGCCATCGTGTTGCACCTGGAATTATTGCGCGAGAAAATGCGCGAGATCGATCCTGACACGCGGCGCCACCTGGACATCATCGGCAACGAGATTCATCGCCTCGACCGGGTGGTGCAGATGCTGGTGGACTTCAATCGCCCGGTAGAATTGCGGCTCGTCGACTTCGACCTGCGACGAGCGATCGAAGACGTGGCTTTGCTGGCATCTCCGGAAGCCGCCCAGCAAGGTGTGAAGGTCGAGACCCAACTGAGCAGGGAGCCGCTGCTGGTGCGGGCAGACGCCGATTTGATCAAGCAGGCTTTGTTGAATGTGGTCCTTAACGGAGTGCAGGCCATGAGCGGCGGTGGGATACTCAGTATTACCTCGAGCCAGCTTGATTCGGCGGCAACCATCGAGGTGCGTGACCAGGGCGGCGGAATACCGGAGGAGGTGCGTGACAAGGTTTTCAACTTGTATTTCACCACCAAGAAAGCCGGCAGCGGCATTGGCCTGGCTATGAGTTACCGGGTTCTGCAGCTCCATAACGGGGCGCTTGATTTTGTTACCGAAATGGGACTCGGTACGACATTTCGCTTGATACTGCCTCTGGCCGCAGCGCAGCAGCACGAGGGCGCGGAGGCGATTACTCGTATGTGAGACTTACGTATGCCGCCCGGCGCCCAAGAGTGGTGACTGCGGTTTTCGCCGAGTGTGTTTATCATAGAAGTAATGTCCGAGCTGGCTTGCTCCGCCACTTGAGTTCGCGGATGAAGCGCCACGCAGCCCGGCACATGTACACATGACGCTTAGCCGCCAACTCGTCGCCCTCACGGTGTTAACGCTGCTTTTCGCAGTAGGCTGCCAGAAAAAATCGCCGCAGCTTCCAACGCAGGCGAAAGCTCCGGCCGAAGTTGTTCCTTCGACCTTGCCGGTTGAAATTTCAGAAGAGACTCCTCCTCCACCACCGCCGGAAGAACCGAAGCCGCAAGCACCGCCTCCGGAAGAACCGAAGCCGAAGAGCTCCGCGCATCACAAGCGTAAGCCGACGCAGCCCACAGTTCCGGCGCAGAGCGCTGCGACTAATCCGCCCGCATCTGCCGGCACAGGAACTACGACCATTGCCGCGGCCCATCCTCCAGCGAATCCGGCGGCGGCACCGCCCGACACGGCAATTGCGGCCGATGTGAGCAGCGCGCAGTTGTCGCAGCAAAAGCAGACAACCGCGCAATTGCTGGACGAAACGGAGAAGACCGTAGGCGGATTGAATCGCACGCTATCGAAGGACGACGAGGAGATTGTTGTCCAAATCCGGTCGTATGTAGCGCAGTCGCGCAGTGCGACGAAAGATGGCGATTTCGAACGTGCCTATAATCTCGCAAACAAAGCCCACCTGTTATCCGCCGCGCTTATCAAGAAATAGATCTGAAACAGGCTGCGGAAAAAGTTGGAAAAGCAGATCCATCGCGGGCTAAAGCCCGCTCGTGATGACAAAAATAAACAGCTTATCGGCACGACTGAAGTCGTGCCCTGATACAAAGCATTCCAAAGGCGACTTTTTCCGCAGCCTGTGAAGCCGTGTCCTGAGACAAAGCGATTTATGAGACACCGCTTCGTTACCAGAACCTGAACTTAGTGTCGTGCCGGTATCCCTTCCAAGTTCATCCCGCAGCCACTGGTTTACGATGGAAACAGTATGCGTGAGATGTGGCAGCACCGCGGGATGAGGCTGATTTTCATTGCCAATCTCATATCCATGATCGGCAGCGGCATGAACTCCGCCGCTGTCATCTGGTACATCCTGCAGGCCACTCATTCCGAAGTCTCGCTGGCGATGCTGATCGCTTTGCAGACGCTGCCGTCGATGCTGCTGCTGCCGTTCACGGGTGTGCTGATTGACCGCGAAGACCGGCGCCAACTGATGATGTGGCTGGACGCGCACGCGCCGGGATCATTCTCCTGGTGGCAATGCTGGTGTTTACCCATCACGTGCGGCTCTGGAATGTCTACTTGATGAGCGTCCTGGTTGCAGTGGGCTTCTGGATGTTCTTTCCCACGGTGAACGCGCTCATCCAGGAGCTGACGCCGGGCGAGAAGATGCTCGATTCGAACTCGCTGCTGCTGGCGGCCCTGCAGGGCGGCTGGCTGATGGCGGGCGCCATTGTCGGCTTCGTCTACAACCACATCGGGTTAGGCGGCGTGTTGCTCATCGACGGTGCCAGCTATTTCGTATCGCTGGCGTGCGTTTCCCAGATACGTAAAGGCCGCGTCACGGTCTTGCCGCCGCAGCCGGAGATTGCTGGCGAGGCACTTGCTTCCAGCGCTGTTGGCCGATACATTCACGAACTTGGCGAAGGATACCGTTACGTGCATCGGAACCGGCGCGTACTGCTGATTGGACTGGCATGGGCCTTGTTTGTCGCCGCCATGATGACGCAAGCCGTGCTCTCGGCCCCGCTGAGCGAGCGCATCCTGCACGGCGGCGCTGTGGGCTACGGCTGGCTGAATGCTGGTTGGGCGGTCGGCGCCTTCGTCAGCGTGTTTTATGCTTCGGGCTTCATCCGTCGCCATGGCGCTAACCGTGCGGTGATGCTGACCATGGGAATCATTGCAGCATCGCTGTTTGTGCTGCCAATCTCACACTGGCTGGCATTGGCGGTGACCATGTACTTTGTGATGGGCTCGTGCCGAGGCACGGGAGGAATTGCGCTATCCAGCGAGATGATGCAACTGGTGCCACGGCACTTCATGGGACGAGTGCAGAATGCGTTCTCCTTCGTGGCCAGCGGTCTGCAGATCTGTACCGCCCTGCTGGTGGGCGAAGCTGCACATCGCGACGGCCTCATCTACGGATTCTGGATGGTGGGAGCCATGTATCTTGGCTCTGGACTGGCGGCGTGGCTGCCGGTGCGCCATCCGGCGGCAGAGGCATATGAGCCGAACGACACCGCGGCGGATTGAAAGAAGCAACTAGCACTAGCAATTAGCAACTAGCCAAACCTTAACCGTGGCTGAGACAGTGCTGCATCCCTACAAACCAGAGTGATTCGAGACCAGAATGCCCCTGCGGGTTGCGTGGTTCCATTTCCAACTGCCAAGTGCCAACGGCTGGTTGCTAGTTGCTATCTTCCGCAATCTCGAATGGAGTACGGGGCGCGTCCTGCAGCAGGAAGTCGCACACCACGCGGTTGAACTCATCGGGAACCTCCTCATACGGCATGTGACCGGCTCCCTGAAACATCACCAACGCACTATTTTTCAGCTGCCGTTGCATCTGATGAATGGACGAGGGATAAACGACGCGATCGCGCGAGCCCCAAAGGAGCAGGGTGGGGAAGCCCCTGATTTCCTTAATTGCCTGCCCGATGGCTTCAAGGTCGTCAATCCAGGAGCGCAGGATACGCACCAGGTGTTCGAAGCTCCCCGGCGGGTTCAGTCCGGCCCGGTAGCCTTCGAAGGTGCCGGGAGAAATTCGCAGCGGATCGCCATAAAGAGCTTTGATGTAACGCCTGGCAATAACGTGCAGCCGTGGCTGCACGTGGACAATATAGAGACCGCCCAGCGTGGTAGCGAACAAGCGAGCGAGAACTTTTCCTTGACTCGACCAGGGATTGATCGGCGAGACCAGCACCAGTCGCCGCACGCGATGCAACCGATTCGTGCGGGCTGCGATGGCCGCCAGGACGATGCTCAGTCCGCCGCCCCGAGAGGATCCCACGATGTCAGCGTTTTCGATGCCGAGCTTCTCCATAAAGCGCAGAACACCTTCAGCATCGCCAGCGAGCGAGCAGCCGTTGCCAGACGGGCGCTGCGAAAAACCGCTACCCGGTAGGTCCACGGCATACACGGAAAAGTACCGCGACAGCGGCTCCATGTTGAATCGCCAGGAGAAGGAGTAACCCATGAAGCCGTGAATCAGCAGCAGCGGGGGCCCGGAACCGGCGAACAAATACCGCCACGTCACCCCATCAAGGGTCACGCTGCGCTCTTCCGCACCGGCTATCTGCGCAATTTGCGGAACACTGCCGAGTCGCTCCGCCTGCAAGGTCTTCGTCATGGCAACCAAATGATCCAAGTTCGAATCTATTCCAGCGATATCGCCTCTGTCGCTTAGGGGGAGCCGAGGCTCCCCCGTTTTTCTTGCCCACCAATCAGGTTATCACCGCCATAACAGCTTGATGTCGCAGCAATCCATTTTCAGCCGACAGCTCGGCGCTGAATTGCTAATCAGCTTTCGTCCCCATTTCGAAATTCCGAATCAGACGGCGGTAGAGGATTTTACTCTGGCCCCGCTTTAAGATTTTCATACAACCGGCGACGTATAATCAAAGTCCGATTAGGAGTACCCAAAAGATTATGAGTGGAAGCAATGGCAGCAACGGCACGACCACGCTGAAACCACGCGCCGAGTGGATCGTCAAGCGGCGAGAAGAAGCAGTGCGCACGGGCGACACCAACATGTCGCAAATGCACTTCGCCCGCAAGGGCCTGCTGACGGAAGAGATGCTCTTCATCGCCGAGCGCGAGAAGTTGGCGCCCCAGCTAGTCCGCGACGAAGTTGCAGCTGGCCGCATGATCATTCCCGCCAACGTCAATCATCCTGAGCTGGAACCTATGTGCATTGGCGTCGCGTCGGCGTGCAAAATCAACTCCAACATCGGCAACTCGTCAGTCACCAGCAATGTCGATGAGGAGCTGAAGAAGCTGCACACCTCGGTCCACTACGGCGCCGACACGGTGATGGACCTCTCGACTGGCGGCGGCATTCACGAAATCCGCGAAGCCATCTTGCGCCATTCGCCGGTGCCGATCGGCACGGTGCCGATCTACGAGGCAGTCTCGCGCGTGAAGCGCATCGAAGACCTCAACGCCGATATCATGCTCGAGGTCATTGAGGAGCAGGCCGAGCAGGGCGTCGACTACATGACCATCCATGCCGGCGTGCTCATCGAGTATCTGCCGCTGATCACCAAACGCATCACCGGCATCGTCAGCCGCGGCGGCGCGATCCTGGCGCAGTGGATGGCGCACCATCACAAACAGAATTTCCTCTACGAGCGCTTCGACGACATCACCAAGATTCTCGCCAAGCACGACGTGAGCTATTCGCTTGGCGACGGCTTGCGGCCGGGCTGCATTGCCGACGCCAGCGACGAGGCGCAGTTTGCCGAGCTAAAAACATTGGGCGAGCTGACGAAGAAAGCCTGGGAGCGCGATGTTCAGGTGATGATCGAAGGCCCCGGCCACGTGCCGCTCGACAAAATCAAAGAGCAGGTGGAGAAGGAAGTCGAGCTGTGCTACGGAGCGCCGTTCTATACCCTGGGACCGCTGGTCATCGACATCGCGCCCGGCTATGACCACATCACCTCGGCGATTGGCGCGGCCATGATCGGCTGGTATGGTGCGGCGATGCTCTGCTACGTCACGCCCAAGGAGCATCTCGGACTGCCGAATGATAAGGATGTGAAGGACGGCATTATCGCCTACAAGATCGCGGCACACGCCGCCGACGTGGCGCGGCATCGTCCCGGAGCGCAGGACCGCGACGACGCGATCAGCTACGCACGCTACACCTTCGATTGGGACAAGCAGTTCGCGCTTTCGCTCGATCCTGAGACGGCGAAGGCGATGCATGACGAGACGCTGCCCGACGCGTATTACAAAGAGGCAGCGTTCTGCTCGATGTGCGGCCCGAAATTCTGCTCCATGAACTACTCGGCGAAAGTGGACGAGTACAATAAGCAGGTGCATGGAGTAGAGAAGAAGGATTATTCGGAGCTGATGAACAAGCTGGTGGCGATCAAGTAAGGCAGCAGTGATGAGTACTACATTTGGCAGCTTCGAGGAGTTCTGGGCAGCGTCGAGGCCATTCTTCGAGCGAATTAAGAACAACGAAGGACTCCAACGCAACGCTCAGGTCGCTGCGAATGACCAGCAGATCGCTGCGAACGCCGCACAGATCGCGCAAGTCGGAGAGCAGATGCGAGCCACCGACGCGCGCCTCGACCGCCTCGCCTCTATGGTCGCGACGTTGGCAGGAACCGTGGCCAAGCAAGCCGAAGAAATCGAATCGCATGAGCGCCGACTGGGGCGCCTGGAAGGTCATGCGGATTAGCTGGGAGTGTCGCCGGCTGAAGCCGGCTCAGAATAAAGCAGGGCACTCGTCGGCACGGCTGAAGCCGTGCCCTGATACGAACCTCAAGTACCCAAGCTTGTAACCAACTCGTAATCTTCCGCTGCTTTACCGCTTCTTTCTCTTTGCTACACTCGCTTAGTGAGAAGAATCCGTCCGAATGCCTGGATCTTCGCCTGCCTCTCAGGCGTGCTTCAGGTGCTGATCTTCCCCAACTTTTCTATTTATCTGCTCGGCTGGATCGCGCTTGCGCCACTGATCTACGCCATCCTCAAATGCCGCGAGCAGGATGTGATGATGGTGCTCGCCGACGGCGGACAGTTCCTGGCGCCGGCGACGCCTTGGCAGGGATTTCTGCTGGGTTACGCGTGCGGCGTCATCTGGTATCTGGGAAGCTGTTCCTGGATTTTTCACGTTATGCACGTGTACGGCGGGATCGGCACAGCGATGTCGATTCTGTTGCTGGTGATGTTTGCGCTGTACCTCGCGCTGTATCACGGCCTGTTCGGATTGCTGCTCGCCCTCATAGCCGCGCGGCGCAACGGTTTCAGCCTGCGTGCGCTGGTGTTTACGCCGTTTTTATGGGTGGCCGTCGAGCTGGCGCGCACTTACATCACCGGATTTCCCTGGGACCTGCTGGGCACCACGCAGATCGACAACATTCCGCTCTCCCGCATTGCCACGGTCACCGGCGTATACGGAATGTCGTTTGAGATCGCGTTGGTGAACACGGTAGTGGCGGCAGCCTTTTTGGTGCCGTATGCGCGCCGCAAGTTTTTGTTGACGGCTGCTCTGGTTGCGGCCCTGGTGCTTCATGCCGGCAAGCTGGAGAAGCCTGGCGCGCTGCCGACTGAGCACGCCGCTACCCTGGTCCAGGCGAACATTCCTATTCTCGAGTCCGATTGGACGCTCGATTACCTGGAGCAGACGCTCAGCTCGCTGCGGGAAATCAGCGTGCGGCCGCTGAATGAAAAGCCCGACACGCGCGGGCTGATCGTCTGGCCGGAATCGCCGGCACCGTTCTGGACGACCGACCTGCACTTGCGAAGCACGCTGGCCAACGTGGCTCGCGAGACCGATTCGTACATCATCGCGGGAGCGATTGGGATTGAGCATACGGGCGATCCGAACCGGCGTCCCGACGTCTACAACTCGGCTGCGGTGATTACGCCGACCGGCGCATGGACTGAGCGCTATGACAAGATTCACCTGGTGCCGTTTGGCGAGTACGTACCCTTCGAAAAGGCGTTCAGCTTCGCCAGCGGGCTGACGCGGCAGATCGGAACCTTCGTTCGCGGTCGTTCGCGGTCGCCCCTGGCGGTAGGCAACATGAGGACCGGAGTATTTATTTGCTACGAGTCGATTTTCCCCAACGAAGTGCGGCAGTTTGCCAGGAACGGTGCTGAAGTGTTTGTGAACATCTCCAACGACGGCTGGTATGGCGAAGGCGGCGCGCCGCGGCAGCACCTGAACATGGCCCGTATGCGCGCGGTGGAAAATAATCGCTGGCTGCTGCGCGATACGAATACCGGTATCACGGCGGTCATCGACCCGTACGGCCGCGTGGTGGCCGAGGCGCCGCGCAAGCAGCGGGTAGCGCTGCAAGCCAATTTTGCGCTGGAGGAGTCCACGACTTTCTACACGCGGCACGGCGATTGGTTCCCGTTTCTGTGTGCGATAATCACGTTGGCGGGGTTGCTGCTGCACTACATTGATCCGACAGGCGTGCAGGAGCAGGAGCAATTAGCAGTTGGCATTTAGCAGTTAGCACTTAGCACAATCTCAAGAACTGCGGCTGCATACTAAGTGCTAAATGCTAAGTGCCCGCCGCATCGAACGAGAAGGACGATTCAATCCACATGGTCGAAGAACTAGAACAGGAATACGCCGCGCTACGCGACAAGGTTCGCGATCTACAGGAGTATCTTTGACGCGCCCACGCTGCGCGAAAAGCTGAGCGAGATCGAGAAGCAGACCGCCGATCCCACGCTCTGGTCGAATCCTGAAAAATCTCAACATGTGATGCGCGAGAAGAAGCGGCTGGAGAGCGCGCTGGCTACGCATGATGAACTGGTGCGCCGCTCCGGTGATATCGGTGCCTATTTCGATTTGGCGCATGAAGGAGAGGATGTTTCAGCGGAGCTGCGCCGCGAGGTGGACGACCTGCGCGCGTTGGTGGAGAAGCTGGAGACGGCAACGCTGCTCTCCGGCG
>Ga0181523_10005067_pt1 | contig 11056 bp, 6 predicted proteins | sample PEATcosm2014_Bin_43_FD_119752 | JGI IMG/M metagenome (GOLD analysis project Ga0181523, IMG submission 119752) | Peatland microbial communities from MTU Mesocosm Facility, Houghton, MI, USA - PEATcosm2014_Bin05_30_metaG | ecosystem: Environmental > Terrestrial > Soil > Wetlands > Peat | place... | reverse complement strand
TCGCGCACGAGCGCGTCAGCGAATGGGTCGCTTCCTGGGAGACCCGCAAAGAGCGTCCCGCGCCCAAGAGGGTATGACGCTCCTATGGTCCCCGGAATCCCTTCACGATCTTCTCGCCCTGCGCGCGCACATCGCCAAACATGACCCGGCCGCCGCAAAGCACGTCGCCCTGCACATCCTCTACTGCGTCGAGTACCTGCTGCTGGAAAATCCGAAACTCGGCGCACCCGGCCGCGTCCCCGGCACGCGCGAGTTGGTGATACCCAAAACGCCCGACATCGTCCCTTACCGCGTGCGCGGGACAAAAATCGAAATCGCGCGCGTCTAGCACACCTCGCGCCGCTGGCCCGACCGCCTTTAGCTCCCCGCGCTGCTAGCCGTATCGCGAGCACCGTTGGCGGGAGAGGGACAACCAATCCCCTTTTTGGCTCAACCAAGCCCCGGGGTAGGGTCAAACCCTCCAAAATCCATGACGTGTCCGCGCCTGTCGTTAAATTATTGTCCAAGTCAGGAGAAGGTATATGGCGCTGCAAGCTTGTGCGGAGCAGTACAATTGGCCATTCTGCGCTGACAGGCGAGCTCCGAAGGCGTGTGAAACTCGCTACGGAAGGAACACGTCAATGGCAGCCGACAAAAAGGACTATCAATCTGTTTTGGGCGCTCTTGTAGATTACGGGACTTTGGCAAGCATCATCAACAAGCTCAACAGAGTGCTCATTGCAACCGAAGACACTGATCTTAAGAAATTAATTGAGCCTGTGGTCGCCCGCGTCGACAAAGTGTTGCGAGACCTACCTAATAGCACAAAATCCGTGAAAGCTTCTCTTCGCCAGCAGCTCAAAGTGGAGCCGTTCAAGTCGGTCGTTGAATATTGCCAGAAATGCATCGACTCAACGAAACCGCAATGGCAAATCGTCGCCGAGCACCACGGTTGGGGTCCCAAGATTCAGTGATGCATTGACGCCGTACGTGCAAAATTCTTACAGACCGAGTGCAAAGTTTGGATGAGCGGATTCCGTTATCGTGGCTGGCGCGAATAGTTCTGCTGCATTAGAGTGCAATCGTGCGGCGATAGTGCTGCGGGAAGCGAGCCAACCAATCCCCTCCCGCCGCTCAACCAAGCCCCAACACCCCATCAAACCCTCCAAAATCCGTGACGTGGATTTTGAACGCGCGCCGGCAACGCAACCCTGCTGGACTCACCGCCACCCGCACGAGGACCGTCCTCATCGAGCCGGCCGCCGCGCCTTCCGCGGCTTCCGCGGCTACGACAACACAAGCGACCTCTACCGCTCAGTAAATGCACAGCTGGACTCTGCGGCACGTGCCGGATAAGAGTCTGCCAACATGAAAGGAACCCGATGTCTTTTAAGTTTTTTGTTGGGCAAGCAGTCGAGTACACGCCCATCGGCGCGAAAACAGCCGGCCTTTATACGATTACGAGGCAGATGCCTAAGGAAGAGCGGGCGTTCGACTTAAAATATCGCATCAAGAGCGAGGCCGAGGCCTACGAACGCAATGTGCTCGAATGCCAGCTGAGTTCTAATGTTCGTCGTGAAAGCGAATATGCCACGACAAAACCTCGTGTATCCCAGGGCTCGCACCGCTAGACATTAAAAACGCCCGTCCCCCGAGGCGACCGTTGCGCTGATTGCCTCAAGCTCCGCCTCTTCCCCGCCTGATGCAGCCCCCCAGCAAGAACAAAATCGGTCTCCCTCGATCTTGGGGAGCAAGAAGAAAATCGGAGGGGGGACTGCCCGGTCTGGCAGCGAGCGCAGCGATGAAATAAGCGATCCTACTGCTGGCGCTAACTGCACATAACCCGGAATTATTGTCGGGCCGATCGCGCGTCCCGATGTCTGGATTGCCGAAAAAAGGTTCATCTTTCGACGCCCGGAAGGAGCCGGTCGACAACCGCGCGCCGCGCCTTAACCGACAAACACGGCGCAGCCCCGGAACCGCATCTACGGACATTTACGTATTCACCGGAAGGAATAATTTCGGCGGTCCGGGGCCGCAGCAACTGACTTCGATTACACTTTTTAATAGCAAAGTCTTTAGGCACAACGGGTAGATTGATCTCGCGAAGGATGAGATCGATGGCCAGCCTTTCAGCACCTTCGGGCGCCTATCCCATTCCCTTGAACGAAGAAGAGCGCCTTTAGGAAATTCTCGGCTACGATTGTCCGGACGGGCCCGCTGAAGCGAGTCTCAACCAGATATGCCTGCTGGCGCAGAGCCTGTTCAAGGTCCCGATCGCGCTGGTCACGCTGGTGGGACGGGACAAACAAAAATTCCTGGCCAAATGCGGCGTCAATGCGGGCGGCACCTCGCGCAAAGACGCGTTCTGCACATATGCGATCCTGGACGACGAGGTGTTGATCGTCGGCAACGCCACGCAGGATGTCCGATTCCTACAAAATCCGCTGGTTACCGGAGAAATGCATATCCGCTTCTACGCCGGCGCACCTTTGATTGTTCGGCCCGGCATCCGCCTCGGCACCCTCTGCATTATCGACACGGAACCGCGCGAGTTTTCCAAGGAGGAGGCCTCGCGCCTGCAGATGCCGCCGTACGGAATGATAGGGGGGGATGACTCCCTAAGCCGTAACGGCCATTTTTTGAGTGGATGTGCAGCTTGTGCAAAGGCCCGTTGATCGTCATAACCGAACGGGGTGCGTAATCACGCCAGGATATTGCTCACGAGCGTCCTTCCAGGTTGGAGCTTCATGTTATTGCAGGATCGCTTCCTCTGATGTCCCAAATGCCGGTAGCCGTCCACACCTCGCGCCTGTCTTCCAGGGAAGCGCGAAAATCGCTTCACGCAAGGTCGGGAGTCATTTGGGGAATTCCGCTAAGAACCACGATGGTGTCCCAACAATCCGGTATTCGCCCGCGAGCTATGGATTTTTATAAGGCACTTGGCGTTTTGTTCGCAGGTGCATCGGTTTCGGTCGCATCGGTCTTCATGCGGGGCAACGCATCTTGAACATTGGCTTCCGCGCCTTCTGGCCCGCCGGTTCTCGTGCGCCCGAGGTACCCATCCGGGCCGAGCTCTTCAGCATAGAGCGCCTCGAGCAGCACGCCGAAAGTCTAGCTGTGGCGCAGCGTATTGCGCCCACACTGCGGGGTCGGCCGCTCGTCCAACGACTGCACGACAACAGTAGAGTCCTGACCGAGGCATATCGTGCGATCGTCAAGGCAACATACGCGCTCCAATCGATTACGCCGGGAGCGGAATGGTTGCTTGACAACTTTCATGTGGTGGATGAACAGGTCCGCGAGATCAGAGAAAATCTCCCGCCGGGCTTTTATCGGAAACTTCCAAAGCTAGCCGATGGACCGTTGCAGGGATATCCACGCGTTTTCGGCATCGCGTGGGCGCTTGTCGCGCATACCGACAGCGCGTTCGACATTGAAAAGTTGACCCGTTTTTTGGAAGCCTATCAGCGCGTTCAGCCGTTGACCATCGGCGAGTTGTGGGCGCTTGCAATCACCTTGCGTATCACGCTGGTTGAAAATCTGCGTCGTCTGGCAGAAGCAATCGCGGCGCGGCTATCGACGAGCCAACTGGCGGATAAACTCGCCAACCGGATATTGGGCACGGACGATCACGGGCCTGAGCCGGCATCCGTGGTCCTGAAAAGCCTCGATCAGGTGCCATGGTCGACAGCGTTTGCCGTTCAACTCGCGCAACGCCTGCGTGACCACGATCCCAACGCTACGCCGGCGCTGCGTTGGCTGAACGAGCGGTTGGAAACGGAAGGAACAACCATCGATCAGATCGTCCGCGCAGAAGTACAGCAACAGAGCGCGGTGAACGTGACCGTTCGCAACGTGATCACGAGCATGCGCTTGGTATCGATGATCAATTGGGCGGAATTTTTTGAAAGCGTCAGTCCCGTCGACGCCATCATGCGCGCCGGAAGCGACTTTGCAGCGATGGATTTCCCAACACGTGATCTCTACCGGCGCGCGATCGAAGAAATTGCGCGTGGATTGGGTCACGATGAGGTGACGGTCGCTGAGCGCGCAATAGAAGTTGCAAGGCGCGCGGGTGACGTGGTCACCGACCATGCCACCGACACTGGGCGCGAAAGCGACCCGGGATATTATCTCATCTCGAATGGCCGGCGGGCGTTTGAAAGAGAGTACCGATGTCGCGTTCCGCTCAAGACATGGCTTTTTCGTCTCAGCTCAAATCTGGGCGTGATGAGCTACGTGGCCATGATCGGAGCCGTCACCGCCCTCATTCTCGCTTTCGCGCTGCTATGCGTTGGGTTTGCCGGAGTGGGCGGCTGGTCGATCTTCCTGCTGGCCATCGTTGGTTTCGTTCCGGCGTCAGACGTCGCGGTAGCGGTGGTGAACCGCGCGATTACTGCACAGATCGGTGCGTCTACACTGCCCGGCCTTGAGCTCCGCATTGGAGTTCCGCCCGATTTGGCGACCGTCGTGGTTGTGCCCGTGCTTCTGACGACACCATCGGCAATTGAGGAGCAGATCGAAAAGCTCGAGGTTCATCACCTATCGAACCCCGACCCTAATCTCCGCTTTGCGCTACTCTCCGATTGGAAGGACTCCGATGCAGAGCATTCTATAGACGACGACAAGCTTCTCGACGTTGCTGTGGCCGGGATTGCACGCTTGAATGATCGCTACGGGCCTACTCTCGAGAGCCCGTTTTTTCTCCTCCTTCATCGTCGACGCATATGGAACGACGGCGAAGGAAAGTGGATGGGCTGGGAGCGCAAGCGCGGCAAGCTACATGAATTCAATCGATTGCTTCGCGGAGACACCGACACGACGTTTATCGCGCTCGATGGTCGTGCGCCTAGGCTTCCCGCCGGCATCCGCTATGTCATAACGTTGGATGCCGATACGCGCCTGCCGATTGGGACCGCTAGGCGCCTTGTGGGAAAGATCGCGCACCCGCTCAACCGCCCCCGCTTCGACCCTCATCGCGGTCTTGTTGTGCAGGGCCATGCCATTCTTCAACCACGGGTGACCCCGTCGCTGCCCATTGGCCGAGATGGATCGCTATTCCAGCGCGCGTTTTCTGGACCAAACGGCCTCGATCCGTACGCGCTTGCAGTCTCGGACGTGTACCAAGATCTCTTCGGAGAGGGCTCCTATAGCGGCAAGGGAATCTATGAAGTTGATATCTTGGAATCCGCCCTTAAAGGGCAGATTCCCGACAGTTCCATCCTCAGTCACGACCTTCTGGAAGGTATCTTTGCGCGCGCAGGACTCGCGTCGGATATCGAGGTCGTTGAGGAATTTCCGTCGCGCTACGACGTGGCCGCTGCGCGCCAGCATCGCTGGGTGCGCGGCGACTGGCAGCTGCTACCCTGGATCTTCGGGGTTGGCCGCAGAGCGCGCGATGGCGTCAGGAACACCCCGATCCCGTTGATGGGACGGTGGAAGCTACTCGACAATTTGCGCCGCTCATTGTCAGCACCCGCCGCTTTACTGGCCATGCTGATCGCTTGGTTGCAGCCGATAACCGTGGCGGAGATTTGGACTGTATACATTCTTTTGACTATTGCGGTGCCACCGTTGCTTCCAGCGATCGTCCACATCGTGCCGCGCCGAATTGGCGTTCCGCTGCGCGGTCATTTGCTGGCGCTACGCAGAGACTTCGCGCTGGGCCTCTTGCAGAGCGCCTTTCTGGTTACGTTTCTCGCCCATCAGGCATGGATGATGACCGACGCGGTGGGACGCACGCTGTTCCGCCTGTTCATAAGCCGGCACCAGCTGCTCGAATGGGTCACCGCGGCACAGGAGAACAATGACCGTCAATTCGATCGGCGTAAGCTCTCTACGCAAATCGCTGCAAGCGCCGCCTTCGCGGGATGTGTGGCAGTTCTAATTTATTACGTCGGCAATCGAACCTTGGTCATCGCGGCGCCGTTCGCGGTTCTATGGGTGTTGTCGCCCCTCGTTGCGCGATGGGCGAGTTTACCGTCGCCGGAGGCCGGACATTTGTCGGTCACGCAAGCCGACGAGCGTGAGTTGCGGCTCGTAGGACGGCGCACCTGGCGGTTTTTCGAAAAATTCGTCACAGCGAACAACAATATGCTTCCGCCCGATAACTTTCAGGAAGATCCGAAACCTGTTGTCGCCCAACGCACTTCGCCGACCAATCTCGGCTTGTACCTTCTGTCGGTCGTGGCTGCGCACGACTTTGGCTGGCTAGGAATTCTGGACGCAATAGAGCGCCTTGAAGCGACATTTTCTACTATGAACCGCATGGAACGATTCCGGGGTCACTTCTTCAACTGGTACGACACTGCCGACCTTCGCGGGCTGGAGCCGAAATACGTCTCGTCGGTGGATAGCGGTAATCTTGCCGGTCATCTAATCGCACTTGGCAACGCGTGCTTAGAAATGGCGGTCGGCGCCCTTGCCAATCCCCGCTGGCTATCGGGGCTTGAAGACACGTTAGGACTGATCCGAGAATCCTTGCGCTCGCACGCCGCGGATCGACGGGGGCAAAATTCGGAAAGCACAAAGTTAAACGTCGCGATTGACGCGTTCGCTGCCTCGATTCGGAACCCACCATCGACCCCTGCGGGCATCGTCCTTCTTCTGGCGGATCTCGCCCAGAAGGCGGAAGTGGCCGCCGAGCTCGCGCGTGAACACTCCGAGCATGGCATCAACGCTGAGACGGAAATCGTCATCTGGACCGAGGCCTTGCGTGCGTCGATCCTCGCGCACCAACGCGACATCGATTTTCTGATGCCCTGGGCAAGGTACATTGCCGAAGGCGTCCCCGGCTGCGAGGAGCTCATTACGCTCTTGGAAACAATGCCGACTCTAAGCGATCTGCCGGATCATTGCGAGGTAGCACTTCGACTCTTAATGCAGGGCAGGGGAAAAAGCGGGGCGCACGACGATTTTGATGCGCTGGCGAATGCGCTTGAAAAGTCGGTTAGCGCGGTTCAACTGGTGAACCATCGTCTTGTCACGCTGGCCGATCACGCCAATGCGATGTTCAGGTCCATGGAGTTCGGCTTTCTATTCGACAATGACCGCCAGCTCCTTTCAATCGGCTATCGCTGTGCTGACGGTAGCCTCGATCCAAACTTCTACGACTTGCTGGCGTCAGAGGCGCGGCTTGCAAGCTTCGTCGCAATTGCCAAGGGCGATTTGCCGGCCAAGCACTGGTTCAGGCTCGGGCGAATTTTGACGCCGATCGACGGTGGGTCGGGGTTGATTTCATGGTCCGGATCGATGTTCGAATATCTGATGCCGTCGCTGGTGATGCGCGCACCCTCTGGCAGCCTGCTGGAACAGACCAATCGGCTCGTTGTTCGCCGGCAGGAAGAGTATGGCGACCAGCTCGGGGTCCCGTGGGGCATGTCCGAGTCCGAATATAACGCGCGGGATATCGAGCAATCCTATCAATACTCAAGCTTCGGCGTTCCCGATCTTGGGTACAAGCGCGGGCTCAGTGATAACGTTGTCATCGCGCCTTATGCGAGCGGGCTTGCTTCCATGATCGATCCCGCTTCCGCTGTGCGCAACTTCAGGAAACTTGCCGACATCGGCGCGCGAGGTACCTATGGCTGGTATGAGGCGCTCGACTACACGCGCACGCGCCTGCCAGAAGGTACAAAAGTAGCGATCATTCGCGCCTACATGGCGCACCACCAGGCGATGACAGTCGTCGCCATTGGAAATGCCCTCCAGAACGGCCGGATGCGCGTGCGCTTTCACGCTGAGCCGATCATTCAGGCTGCGGAGCTTCTGCTGCAGGAGCGCATGCCGCGCGACGCTGCTGTGGCGCGGCCGCCGCCCGAGCAGGCTAAGGCAGCGAAGGTTGCAAACCTCGTTCCCCAAATTCAACGTCGCTACACGTCGGCACACTCTCGCGCGCCCCGGACCCATCTTATGTCTAACGGGCACTATTCGACCATGGTGACGGCTGCCGGATCGGGCTACAGCCGCTGGCATGATGTTGCAATCACGCGCTGGCGTGAGGACGTCACCTGCGACTGTTGGGGAACTTATATCTTTGTCCGCGATGTCCACAACGGTGCGGTTTGGTCGCCTGGCTACCAGCCGAGCGTGATCGAACCGGACGTCTATGACGTTTCATTCGACGAAGATCACGCCGAAATCATCCGCCGCGATGGCTCCCTTACAACAACGTTGGATGTGGCCGTTTCTCCGGAGGACGACGCTGAGGTTCGCCGTGTCTCGGTCACCAACCATGGAAACCGAACGCGGGAAATCGAGCTCACGTCCTATGCCGAAATCGCGTTGGCGCGGCAGCTCGATGACGTTGCGCACCCGGCCTTTGCAAAACTGTTCGTGCAAACGGAATTCGTGCCGAAGCTCGGTGCAATTCTGGCAACGCGACGGCGGCGCTCGTCGGGCGATCCGCTGGTATGGGCGGCACATTTGGCTGTGGTCGAAGGCGAAGCGTCCGGCGACATTCAATTCGAGACCGATCGGGCCCGCTTTCTGGGGCGCGGACAAACAATTCGATTGCCTGCCGCCATCGCCGAAGGTTGGCCCCTTTCTAACACGGTCGGTGCTGTGCTTGACCCGATTTTCAGCCTGCGCCGCCGCCTGCGAATCCCGCGCGGCGCAACAGCCCGCATCGCATTCTGGACATTGGCGGCCTCGTCGCGCGACGAAGTCCTCGACCTAGCCGATAAACATCATGACGCAATGGCATACGATCGGGCGACCGCGCTCGCCTGGACGCAGGCGCAGATGCAGCTTTACCATCTCGGCATCACCGCCGACGAGGCGCACCTCTTCCAGCGTCTTGCCAATCATGTGCTTTATTCTGACCCGACACTGCGCCCGACGGCCGACATCATCACGCGCGGCCTCCGTAAAGCCTCGACGCTGTGGGTACAAGGAATCTCGGGGGATTTACCCATTGTTCTCGTCCGGGTCGAAGAGCACGACGATCTGGAACTCGTCCACCAGCTTTTGCGCGCCCGAGAATATTGGCGATTGAAGCAGCTTGCCGTCGACCTCGTTATCCTCAACGAGCACTCGCCTTCCTATGTTCAGGATCTGCAGACTGAACTCGACGCCTTGGTCCGGATGAATCAGTCGATACCGAAAATCGCGACCGCCGATGCTCGTGGTTCGGTATTCGTGCTGCGCGCAGATCTGGTGTCATCGGATGTTCGCGGCCTGCTTCACGCGGCTGCCCGCGCGGTGCTCCACGGCAGCCGTGGGACCCTTGCCGAACAGATCAATCATGCACGCGAACGCATGCCAGCAAACCCGCCGCCGCCAAGACGTGTGCCGCCACCCCTGCCGCCCGAAGCGCCAGTGCCGCGACCGGAGATGGAATTCTTCAACGGCCTTGGCGGATTCACATCCGCCGGCCGTGAATATCTGACCATCCTCAATGGCAACGAGCACACTCCGGCCCCGTGGATCAATGTCATCTCCAACTCGTCCTTCGGCTTTCAGGTGTCAACGGAAGGTAGTGGCTTCACCTGGTCGTTGAACAGCCAGCAAAATCGGCTCACGCCATGGTCGAACGATCCCGTTAGTGATGCGCCTGGCGAGGCGATCTATGTGCGCGACGACGAGACCGGCGAGGTATGGGGGCCAACGGCATTTCCGATCCGTGACAAGACCGCGTCCTACTCGGTGCGTCACGGGCAGGGTTACAGTCGGTTTGAGCATGCCTCACACGGGATTGTGCTTGAACTTCTTCAATACGTGCCCATCGACGACCCGATAAAAATCTCGCGGCTGAAGATAACGAATCAGTCGGGGCGCGAGCGGCGCCTTTCGATCACGGCCTATGTGGAGTGGGTCCTCGGCGGCTCTCGAACCTCGACCGCGCCCTTTATCGTGACCGAGATTGATCCGGAAACAGGTGCAATCTTAGCACGGAATCCGTGGAACGATCAGTTCTTTGACCGTGTGGCGTTTGCGGACCTGAATGGTAGGCAGACGGCCTGGACGGGCGATCGGACGGAATTTATCGGCCGCGACAGCGCGCTCGACCAGCCCCTGGGTCTGACTCTTGGAGCAGCCCTTTCCAATCGCGTCGGCGCGGGGTTCGATCCGTGCGGTGTCCTTCAAACACAGGTCACGTTGGATGCAGCCGGCACGACGGAGATTGTCTTCTTGCTCGGAGAAGCGGCAAGGCCGGACGCGCGAACGTTGATCGCGAAATATCGTAAGGCCGATCTCGATGCGGTATTCAACGAAGTGGGCCAGCAATGGGACGAGATTCTGGGGGCTGTGCAGATCAAGACGCCTGAGCGGTCATTGGATATTCTTCTGAACCGCTGGCTTCCCTATCAGACTCTTGCGTGCCGGGTATGGGCACGCGCCGGCTTCTATCAGGCGAGCGGAGCCTACGGTTTTCGCGATCAGCTACAGGACGTCATGGCGTTGTGCCTGTCTCGGCCCGACGTCGCCCCTGCGCATCTTCTCAGAGCGGCTGCCCGGCAATTCCTTGAGGGTGACGTTCAACATTGGTGGCTACCGGAATCGGAGCGCGGTATCCGAACCCGAGTCTCCGATGACAGGGGCTGGCTCGCCTACGCTGTCGCGCACTATGTTCAGGTAACCGCCGATGCCGCGGTCCTCGACGAGATGGTTGCGTTCCTTGAAGGCCCAGTCCTGCGGGACGGCGAGCGCGACGCATTCTTTGACGCATCGGTTTCTGGCAAGCAGGCGAGCCTGTTCGACCATTGCGCACTCGCGCTCGACAAGAGTCTTGCAACAGGCGAACACGGCCTGCCGCTAATGGGCACCGGCGACTGGAACGACGGCATGGACCGGGTCGGCGAAGGCGGAAAAGGCGAGAGCGTCTGGCTCGGCTGGTTCCTGTTCTCGAGCCTGAACGCGTTCGCCAATCTGGCGGAGCAGTACGGCCGCCGGGAGTACGCGGCGCGCTGGCGCAAACATGCGGCACACTTGAAGGAATCCCTTGAGCAGAATTGATCCACCCCCTTTGAAGTGGTCCGACTTGAAGTATGTCTTTTGGCATCAAGGAGGACTGCTATGCGGAAGAAACGGTACACGCCTGAAGAGATTGTCTCGAAGTTGCGGCAGGTCGATG
>Ga0181523_10005063_pt1 | contig 11064 bp, 9 predicted proteins | sample PEATcosm2014_Bin_43_FD_119752 | JGI IMG/M metagenome (GOLD analysis project Ga0181523, IMG submission 119752) | Peatland microbial communities from MTU Mesocosm Facility, Houghton, MI, USA - PEATcosm2014_Bin05_30_metaG | ecosystem: Environmental > Terrestrial > Soil > Wetlands > Peat | place... | reverse complement strand
CTGATATGGTCATCGACAGGGCGAAGAGACTTGTTGAGGAAAAAAGAGATGTCGTTATCCTTCTCGATAGCATTACAAGGCTTGCAAGGGCATATAATGCTATAAACCCCGCCAGCGGAAAGGTCCTTTCCGGCGGTCTCGACGCAAACGCCCTGCAGAGACCGAAAAGATTCTTTGGTACGGCAAGGAATATAGAGGAAGGCGGCAGTCTTACGATCATGGCCACATCTCTCGTAGATACGGGCAGCAGGATGGATGACGTCATCTTCGAAGAGTTCAAGGGAACAGGCAATATGGAGCTGCATCTCGACCGCAAGCTCGTAGACAAGAGGATATTCCCGAGCATCGATATCAATGCTTCCGGTACGCGCAAGGAAGAACTGCTGGTGGACGCCGATCAGCTGAACAAGATGTGGATACTCCGAAAGGTGCTGAACCCGCTGAGCACTGTCGAGAGCATGGAGTTCCTGCTGAGCAAGCTCAGGGGAACGAAGAGCAACAAAGACTTCCTCGATATGATGAACAAATAGCGGGCTTTTGGATCCACTCAACCTCTAAATCCTTATCTATGAATACTATCGACGACGGTCTCTGCTTCGTCTGCGGCAAAGATAACAGTATCGGGCTGAGACTGTTGTTCAGAACCGAAAACGGAAAAAGCGTCTCGGAATTCCTCCTTCAGAAACATTTCCAGGGTTACAAAAACATCATCCACGGTGGCATCGTGACAGCTATTCTGGACGAAGCCATGATTCACGCGGCAATGGCAGAAGGCTTGAATCCGGTTACCGCAGAGATAACGGTGCGCTTCAAACAGCCACTGTACGCAAATCGGGATTCCGTAGTAGAGGCCGAACTTACAAGGAATGAACCGAGGATTGTCGAGGCGCACTCACGAATAGTCGAGAAGATATCAGGGGTTCTCATCGCCGAAGCAACAGCAAAGATGATACCTCTGAAAAAATATCCCTAACTCAACCACACTCTCCACCAACCACCCCAAGCACCTCCTTAACCAAGCCAGAAATAGGTGCATTAAGAACAGGGGAGCCTGTAAGGCATAACCTATTTACTTTTTATTTAGCTCCCCTCCTAGATTAGAAGGAGAGCTAAATGGTGGTCAATGCCCTGCAAGAGAGAGACGAGGAAGTGGTAATTCCTTTCTATCTGACGCGAAATGAAGTCTCCCAGAAAACGCTCGAATTACAGACAAAAAATAGTCGTTCTTACGGTATATGTACCCGGCCTGGCGTCAGGGGACAGATACATCTCAACAGCGCCGGATAAGACTCCGCGGACCGCATATATTGCCCTCAAGTCGACCTTGTCCTCGACATTTGCGCTGGAAGGATAGACGGAAGCATCCTCCATCCTTACTGAAACATTCTACGACTGGGTAGTTGTACTAGCCTGCTTGTCTCCTGGGCCGTCCTCTTCTGATCCACCGCATAGTGTCCTCTGGCGCCGCCGAGAACAGCCGACCTGGCATGACCGCCCAGCAGTCCCCCGGCGATGGCGCCTGTAGCGTCACCGATGCCTGGGCCTGTGACTGCGCCCGACAAACAGACCGATAACGAATAGCACGATAATTCTCGATCTCATGCTGACCTGCTTTATCAAGGATATGCCCTGAACAAGGGGGGTTCGATGCCCGCACCTGCTAAAATCATTGTACTGACGAACAGATCATCCGCGAGTCATTGACCGCGCGGGCCGCTTAAACTGTATTCACACCTGCATCGGGATAATCACCCGGATCGTAGTCCCTATCTTTTCCTCGCCCCGGACCTCGACCTCGCCGCCCCATACGATGACCTTTTCCCTTATGCTTATTAGGCCGAAAGACCCTGAATCGTAAATGCACTCTTTGGGTATTCCGACACCATTATCTTTTACTTCCAAGATTATTCTGTCTCTCTTTCGGAAAAATCCGACTGAAACCTTTGTGGCCCTGGCATGGTGTTCGATGTTCCGCAGCAATTCCTGGTATATCCTGAATATCGTAGTAGACAGGTCCCGGCCAAGCGAGAACTCCGGAGGATCGATGAAAACTTCGCAACTGACAGCTGTGCGTTTTCCAAACTCGGCCGTCTGCCATTTAATAGCTTCGGTAATGCCGATATCATCAAGTATCCAAGGCCGCAATTCAAAGCAAATACCTTTGACCGCCTGGATTCCCCTGTCTATGATTCCGCCCATTATGTCAGTCCGTTCGATCAGGGGTCTCTGACCATCCGCAAGTTTCCTGGCCAGAGATACAAGTTCAAGTTTTAGCGCAGCTAAGGGCTGCCCTATTTCGTCGTGAACGCGGCGGGCCATATCGGCTTTTTCCGACTCCCTGACCGTTTCCAGGTGGGATGAGAGGCTCCTCAACTGCTCACGGGAATTGCTGAGTTGTTCCTCTTTGTGTTTATACTCCGTTATGTCTGAAATGGAGCTCACCCATCCCTTCAGCTTGCCGTATTCATCATGGACCGGCGCTGTTAGAATAAGAGCATAAAAGCGTTCACCGTTGCGTCGGCAATAGGACAATTCCACCGTACCAGTCTCTTCTTTTCCTTTGAGGATGGCTTTTAAAGCCACTGTGTTATCGTCTATAGCCTCCGTCGGCCAATAAGCAAAGGGCGGCTTCATTCCTATCAATTCCTTTTCGCTCCATCCCACTATCTTGCAGAAGCCCCGGCTGATATAAATATGCTTTCCCTCTGTGTCGTAAACAACTATTCCGGGCAGGACAGCCTCTTCCATCGCCCTGCGGACACTTAGCTGTGTTTTGAAAGCACCTTCTGCCTTCTTGAGTTCGCTGATATCAGACGATACAGAGATAAGACCGGCGGTAGTACCGTCCTCACCCCTTATAACTGAATTGGTCAGGTATGCAGCAAACTGCGTTCCGTCCTTTTTTTGCGCGCTTATCTCGCCCGCCCAGTACCCTTCAAAAAATGTTGCAGACAGCAATTCCTCGGCGTCGGCCTTTCTGTTTTCCGGGAGCATGATGGAGAAGATATGTTTCCCAACGGCATCGTGGGTCTTCCATTGATACAGTTTCTCGGCATATGGGTTCATGTAGAACACCTCTCCATTGATGCCGGCCACGATGACTGCATTGCTCACCTGCTCAAGGATGGATGTCTGCAAACGGACCCTTTGACGGGATCTGTCGGCTTCTTCTATGAGATCGCAAAGCAACTCTGTGCCGCCGCGGCCGATGATCTCGGCATCAGACCCGCCCATCATGGACACACTATCTCCAATCTCTTTTGATCCTGTCGAATTGATAATAAGGTCGATCTTCATGGAAAGAAATTCGCGCACATCACTGCCAATCGGAATATTGAGTTGTTTTGCGCGGACAATTCCCGGTGCGTCTTTGTCCTTATCGACAATTCCCTTGACAGAAATATTACTCTTGCTTGTTAGATGTTCCATAAGGGGTATCACGCCCCTGCCGGCCCCAATAAAGACAATACTTTTCATGTCTTCCCTGGACCTCCCTGAATATTTCTCGAAGGCCCCCATCGACCTCTTTTGCTCGATAAGCATTTTAGCTTTGCGCTGAAACCCATCATTTAAAGTATAGGCATGATATGACGCCCCCACAATAAAGGGGCGATATTGCCTGTTTTGACCGACAATACTATCTTCACAATCTTGACACCAGACCTCCTTATAAATTAATGTTAGTAAGCACTTACAAACGCTATTGTGGCGTTGTGGCATGGAGGTCAAAGATGTCTGACGGTCAACTGCCGACGCGGGAGAGGATACTCGAAACGTCCTTGCGTTTATTTTCCGAGAAGGGCTATCTGGGCGCGACAACAAAGGAAATATCTGCTGAGTCGGGCGTCGCAGAGGTGACCCTTTTCAGGCATTTTCCATCCAAGGCATCTCTCTTCCAAGAGGTGCTGTCAACCTATACATTTCTGCCAACCCTGAAGGGAATAATGCCGGCTGTTGAAGTCATGCCATACGAAAAAGCCCTTGCCGAGATTGCGCGTCGTTTCATCGAAACCCTCAGACTTAGGAGAGATTTGATCAAGATCATGCATTCCGAGTGCCATTTATATCCAGAGAAAATAAAAAGCATTCAGCATTCCTTTCTCGCTGAGATGCTGTCCATTCTTGCAGATTTTTTTGCATCTCGGCGCAAGAAAGGCAACCTTAAAACTTTTGATGAGTTCCTGGCTGCCCGCCTCTTCCTGGGCATGTTCTACCAGTATTTTATTACGAGCGAGGTACTCGGGCTCACGATTCTAGCCAATTATGATGACGCTTCAGTCATCGAAGGTTATGTCAATATCTTTTCTCGGGGAACCCGGAAATGACTTTAATGATGAATAAGTTTATTTCATTAATTATCTTTGCCGCTTTACTCCTGCCCATCGCCGCCGCCGCGCAGGAGCCTGTGAAAACCGCCGGACCGATAAGCACCGGTGATGTGCTGACACTCAATAGATGCGTCGATATCGCACTGCAACATCAACCTGCCGTTACCGCTGCACAGTACAATATAAAGGCAAGTGAGAGCAGAGTCGGCGAGGCACAGTCGGCATATTATCCGCAGATCAGCGCCCAGGGAGAATACAACAGGATCAAGGCTCTTCCTTCCAGCACATCATCCCTCTCGTCTAATGTAGTTTCTGCCGGGGTGGGGACCGGCAGCGTTGGCAGCAACCAATCTTTTGATCAGTATACGGCAAGTGCCGTGCTGTCACAGACAATCTTTGACTTCGGTAAAACACCGACGCAGGTGGGCATCCAGAAACTGAACCTGGATGCGTCCCGGTCGGATTTCGACACAACACGTGCGCAGACTATTCTTTCGGTCAAGCAGGCTTTTTACGGCATCCTTCAGGCCCGGAGAAATTTCGATGTGGCCAAAGAGACAGTTGCCCAGTTCACCCAGCACCTCGATCAGGCAAAAGGTTTCTATGAAGTCGGCACCCATCCGAAATTCGATGTTACTAAAGCGGAAGTGGACCTCAGCAATGCAAAGCTCACTCTCATAACGGCCGCCAACGCGCTCCGGATCGCGCGGGTGACTCTGAACAACACAATGGGAATGCCCGATGCGCCCGAATATGCGGTGGAGGATTCCCTTGCTTATATGAAAAAGGAGATCACCATGGCTCAGGCAATCGAATCCGCACTGAAAAGCAGGCCTGAAATCCAGGCGACGGATCTCAGAGTAAAGGCTTCGGATGAATCGATCAAACTTGCCAGGACGGGCTACTTCCCGGTAATAACCGCCAATGCCGCCTACAATCGAGAATCAGGGGACACATCCTTCCGGGAAGAGGGATGGAACGCCGGAGTTGTCATCACGGTCCCAATCTTCAGCGGGTTCCTTACACATCACCAGATCCAGGAATCGATTGCTATAGCCAATGCAGCAAGAGCCAACTTTGCTGTGCTAACGCAGAACGTAACCCTCGAGGTGCAGCAGGCCTTCCTCAATCTCCGCGCCGCCGAAGAGCGGATCCCGACAGCCGAACTTGGGTCGCAACAGGCAGCCGAGAATCTCGAGATCGCCAACGGCCGGTATGCCGCGGGAGTGGGCAACCCCGTAGAGGTGACTGATGCCGAGGTGGCTAATACAAATGCCAAGACAGCATATATTCAAGCACTTTATGATTACAATGTAGCCCTTGCGAATCTCGATAAAGCGATGGGGATGCGATAGTGATCTTGCTCAGGTCAAAACAGCACCTATTTTTACTATCAGCCCTGCTCGCAGTTTTCGTCATTTTTCCCGTTTCCGGGCGCGCCCAGGAATCCGCTCTCGACAAGCCTGAGCCGCTATCTCTTGCCGGCGGTCTCAGGATCGCTACAGATGGAAACAGGGTCATCAAGATTGCGCTCTTTAACCGAGACCTGGCATCACAGGATATCTCCATCGCACGCTCGCGCTTTTTCCCGGTTGCTAACGCTTCAGCTAATTACACTATGCTTGCCTATCAGCCGGGGGCAATATTCGGTCCGCTCAGTGTTCCGACTGCCGATAGAGACTACCCTTCGTATACAGTGGCTGTCCACCAGACCCTGTTCGACTTCTGGGCAAGGGAGTCCGTTTATAGCGCATCAAAAGAATCCCTGGAGCTGACGAATGCAGACATTGCAAGGACGAAGAACCTTGTCGCCCTCGATTACATAAATGCCTACTTCAATCTCCTCGAAGCCGGAAGAATGATAGAGGTTGGGGAGCACGAAGTCGAGGCACTGCAATCACACCAGCAGACGGCAAAGGACCTTTACGATGCAGGGGTGATTACAAAAAACGATCTCCTTCAGGCCGAGGTGAGACTATCAGATGCGCAGCAGAGACTTCTGACCCTCAAGAATCAGCGGATCTTCAGCTCTTCGAGGATCAATAATATCCTTGCCAGGCCGCTCACTCTCGTAGTGGTTCCGGTCGAGGTTACGGAAGAACTCCCGCCCATGCCTGTCCTCGAAAAGTTATGGGAAAGCGCTATGCAACAGAGACCCGAAATCAGAATCGTCGATCATCAGCTGAAGATCAACGAGCTTCAGGAGACAGCCAAGCGTTCCGAATTCCTGCCGGCTTTTTTTGCCGAAGGCGACTATAACTATACCAAAAATCAATTCCAGCTGCACGAAGACAACTGGTCGCTCGTCTTCGGTCTTACAATCAACCTGTTCAACGGAGGTGCCACAAGGGCCGAGGTATCGAAGATCAGGCAGAGATCAGGACAGCTGCACGAAGAAAGAAACAAGCTCCTGGACGACATACAGCTCGAAGTGCAACGCTACTACCTCGATGAAAGAAATGCTCGCGACAATGTGACTACGACAGAGGAAGCTATCCGGCAGGCTGAGGAGAACCTTCGCATCAACAAAGTTCGCTACGAAGAGGGAGTGGGCACCGCCACTGACGTGCTCGACGCCATCGCGCTTCTCACTCTGGCTGAGAAAAATTATTACAAGGCATTATACGACATGAGACGCGCGCACGCAGGCCTGATCTACTCCACCGGAGCAGACCTGACGCTTGCATATAAATAACCTTCGCTTTTTTACGGAGTAATAATGGAAGAGGAAAAAAAAGAAAACGGCAATAACGGCAAGAAGAAAAAAATCATCGCTGCGTTCGTCATACTCCTAATCGCCGGCATTATCACCCTGTTTTTTTATCTCGACTACAAGGCAACACACATAACTACCGACGACGCCTTCGTCGACGGGAGAATCTATGCCGTTGCGCCCAAGATTCCTGGGACAGTCAAAGCAGTGCATGTCGAAGACAATCAGATGGTCAAGAAAGGTGACATGCTGGTCGAGATTGCACCTGAGGATTACGATGCCAGACTGAATGAGGCAATGTCTTCAGTAAACGCGGAGAAATCCAAATTTGCCGAATACCAGGCTAAAGTCAAGACCGCCAGGGCCCAGTTGGAGTTACAAGAAGCAAACATGCGGCAGGCAGAGATCGATATCCGGCGCGCAGAGTTGCTGTATGGAAAGGGTGCAATATCGAAAGAACGTTACGAAAAAACTAAAACAGGTTATGACGTAACCCTGGCTGAAGTAAAGGCTTCGCGGGAACAGATGCGCCAGACCGAATCATCGGTGGCTTCCCAGGCATCATCTGTCACCGCCAAAGAGGCGAGGCTGAAGACCGAACAATTGAATGTCGGCTATACGATGATCTATGCCCCTGCCGACGGACGCATCACGAAAAAAAATGTCGAAAGGGGCAACCAAGTCCAGCCCGGTCAGCCGCTTATGGCTGTGGTTACCCTTGATGATGTCTGGGTAGTCGCTAATTATAAAGAAACTCAGATCGATAAAATCCGCTCCGGCCAGAAGGTAGAAATCAAGGTCGACACCTATTCAGGAGAGACGTTTAAGGGCAAGGTCGACAGCATAATGGCAGGCACCGGCTCGGCTTTTTCGCTTTTTCCACCCGAGAATGCCACTGGTAACTATGTCAAAGTTGTTCAGAGGGTCCCGGTCAAGATCGTCCTCGACAGGAAAGATCTGGCAGGCATTCTCCGGGTGGGCATGTCGGTGGTACCGACCGTTCTCGTCGACAAATGAACAAATGGAGTAAATGGATTATCGCACTGACGGTCATGCTGCCCACGCTGATTGAGATCGTGGACACGTCGGTCGTCAATGTATCGCTCGACCATATCCGCGGCAGCCTCTCGGCCGGCATCGACGAATCGACCTGGACGGTAACTTCCTATCTCGTCTCGAACGCAATAATAATACCTATGACGGGATGGCTAAGCAGACTATTCGGCAGGAAGAACTATCTCATATTCTCAATCGTGCTCTTTACTATCAGCTCTTTGTTGTGTGGTTCTGCCTGGAGCCTCAAGAGCCTCATTGTCTTCAGAATTCTCCAAGGCATCGGGGGCGGAGCGCTCCAACCTATTTCTCAATCGATACTGCTTGAGACATTCCCTCCTCGGCAGCACGGCATCGCTATGGCAGTCTTCGGCGTCGGAATTATGTTCGGCCCCATCATCGGCCCGCTCCTGGGCGGATGGATAACCGACAACTGGTCGTGGCACTGGATCTTTTATATCAACATACCGATAGGCATTATATCGATTTTCATGACAACGATCTTCATCACCGATCCTCCATACATGCAGAGACAAAAAATGAAGATAGACTACTGGGGACTAGTCCTGCTCGCTACCGGGCTAGGCTGCCTTCAGATAGTGCTTGATAAGGGTCAACAGGACAACTGGTTCGATTCGAGTTTCATTCTCGCGCTCAGCATCATATCGGCCGTCTCTCTTATCTCATTCCTGCTCGTCGAGCGTTTCTTTGCTGAACATCCTATCGTGGATCTGAAGACATTCAGGAACATCTCCTTTAGCACTGGCAGTACTGTGATGTTCATCGGATTCTTCAACCTGTTTGCGAGCATCGTCCTATTGCCGATTTATCTCCAGACACTTATGGGATATACATCATACCTTGCAGGGTTCGTACTGGGACCGGGCGGCATCGCGACGCTGATATCGCTGCCCATTGCGGGCAGGCTAGTAACTAAGGTCAATCCCAAGGGGCTCCTTGCCTTCGGCATAGTAGTAAATGCATACGCAACATATCTCATGTCGAATTTCACCCTCAGCGCCGATTTCGCCACTGTTATCTGGCCCAGGGTCGTCCTGGGCATCGGAATGGGTTTCTTCTTTATCCCGCTTACTACACTAACCATGTCGGGGATCAAGAAAGAGGACATGGCCAATGCATCAGGCATTTACAACCTGCTGAGAAATCTCGGCGGAAGTTTCGGAGTTGCCTTTGTAACTACTATTCTTGCTCGCAGGGCCCAATATCACCAGTCTCAATTGATAGACAACCTGACGCCATACGATACCGCGTACCGGATCGCCGTAAACCAAGGCACGCAGGCGCTGCAACTGAGAGGGTTAGAAAGCTCACAAGCACAGCAGGGAAGCCTCGCGACCATTTATAACGAGTTGCTCAGACAGTCATCGATGCTTTCCTTTAACGACGCCTTCCATCTCGTCTGCGTAATCATGATCTGCGTTCTTCCGCTCGTCTTATTGATGAGGGCAGGAAAGGTGTCCGTCGCACCGGAAATACACTGAGAAATATTGCCCATATGGTATAATTCGAGATGGTAGAAAACTTGGATTTTAAAGGCCTCCCGCCCATGGCGGCAAACAAGATACGTCCCTTTTTTGAAGAGGTCATGCAGTGCTGTCCTGAAAAGGTGCATTCCGTCTACGTGACCGGCAGTGCGGTCACTCCCGATTTCAGGGAGAGTACGTCCGATGTCAACTCACTGATAGTGCTTAACGACCTCCACTTTGAATTTTTCAAGTTTCTCGCCCCCTTGGGCAAGAAGTTCAAGTCGCAACGCATCGCTGCCCCCCTTGTCATGACGCCGTCATATATTCGGGACTCACTGGATGTATTCCCCATCGAATTCCTAGAACTCCGCCTGATCCACAAAACTGCATTGGGACCCGATATCGTGCAAGACCTTGAGATAGACCCCGTTCTATTAAGGCTTCAGTGCGAGCGCGAAATAAAGACCAGAATCATCGGGTTGTGGAACGGCTATATCTCATCGACGGGTGAAACAGATATGATCGCCCACCTTCTGTATCGATCTATTAAAGGCTGCATGCCCTTATTCCGCTCCATAGTCTTCTTATTGGGCAAACAGCCGCCGATCAAGAAAATGGATGTCATCGACGCGATCAATGAGAATACCGGCATAGACAAAGATGTCCTCATCAAAGCCCTTCTGCTTAAAGAAAGCCCGATTAAGAACAGGGAGGAACTCCTGTCGCTCTTCGAGCGTTATTACGGTAACCTAGAAACCGTTGCCGGGATCGTCAATGCACTTCAGAAGTAGAACAAGACCAATAGCCCGTTTACTCAAGCACAGCGCCCTCGTTCTTGTACTGGGCTGCTTGCTTTTTTACTCAGGTCCTTCTCACGCCGTTACACCGGAACCGCCAACTTCTCCAGGAAATTATGTCGTCGATCTGGCGGGAATCGTGGATGGCGGCGTACAGACCCAGCTGAATGCGTATTTAAAAGAACTCGAACAGAAGACCACTGTTCAGATGGTCGTTCTTACGATAAAGAGTCTCGATGGAGATAGCATCGATGATTTTTCGCTTAGGATGGCGCACGACAAATGGAAACTAGGACAGAAGGGGAAGGACAACGGTCTTCTTCTCACTGTAGCTGTAGATGACCATAAATACCGTGTCGAAGTCGGCTACGGACTGGAAGGGACATTGCCCGACAGCATGGTGGGAACCATCGGAAGACAGTATCTTGTGCCTTACTTCAAGAAGGGTGACTACAGTGCAGGTATTTTCAATGCATCGCTCGAAATCATCAAGACCATTGCAGCCGCACAGGGAGTTGAGATCACCGGAATGCCCAAGACGCCTGGCATAAAGTCCAAGAGAAAAAGCGGCTTCGGCCTGAGCGATTTGATATGGTTCGGCATACTTCTCGTATTCATCATTCCTTTCCTGCTGTTCCGAAGCAGGTCTGGAGGCTACTGGGGTGGCGGCGGCGGTTTTGGCGGCG
>Ga0181523_10005062_pt1 | contig 11064 bp, 15 predicted proteins | sample PEATcosm2014_Bin_43_FD_119752 | JGI IMG/M metagenome (GOLD analysis project Ga0181523, IMG submission 119752) | Peatland microbial communities from MTU Mesocosm Facility, Houghton, MI, USA - PEATcosm2014_Bin05_30_metaG | ecosystem: Environmental > Terrestrial > Soil > Wetlands > Peat | place... | reverse complement strand
GAAACTGCAACTGGAGCACAAACTTTCTCACGGCCTGTCGTTTCAAGCGGGTTACACGTGGGCGAAAAATATCAGCGACGCGCAAGGCAGCGACGCCCCTACAACCTTCGCAGGCGAAGAACCTTACGCGGTCGAGATTGCCAATCGCTTTGACCTTCGGCAAGATCGCGGCAACGTCGTGGGAACGCCACGCCAGCGACTGCTGGTGACCGGTATTTACCAGCTGCCCTTTAAGACCCCACGGTCGGGCTTTCTAAAAGCTGTCGCGGAAGGATGGAACCTAAGCACGATCACAACGATCCAGACCGGACAGTGGCTCACTCCGACGATCAGCCCGATCTACGATCAGTCGAACACGGATATGATCGTTCGATCGGGTGGAGGGGCCGTTGCCCGTCCAGATTGCGTCGGAAATCCGATCCCTGCCAACCAGACGCCCAACGATTTCTTTAATATCAATGCCTTCGCCCCAACGCCTGTCGGTGCCGGCCGGTTCGGCAATTGCGGTCTGGGAATCCTGCCGGGTCCGGGGATGATTGATGTGGATGCGGGCTTGGCCAAGCACTTCCAGATCACGGAGCGGCTTGGTTTGCGCTTTGAAGCTTCGTTTACCAACGTGCTGAATCACACGAATTACGCGCCGCCGGCGACAAACGTAAGTAACCCGAGCACTTTTGGGGTCCTGGAATCTGCACTGCCACAAGGCTCCGGCGGGAATCGAACGGGACAACTCGCGCTGCGCCTCGACTTCTAACTTCTATCAACGGCAAGAACGGGATCGCCATGGCAATTTGTGGCGATCCCGAATCAACGAAGGAAGGCGGGCGCATTACGCGCAACCCAAGTCGCATAGGGCGTGGCTGCACGGCCCGTGATGCGCTCAACGTTATCAGTCACACGAGCCGTCACGCCGACTTCATCGCGCACCAAAGCCTGACCGTCGAGTTTGCGGGAAACCAGAGCGCGCGCGGCTACGGCTGCAATGTCTCGTTCGTCGATGGGCGCTTGCTGTGCTTCCGGGAAGGGAATGCGGACGACGCCCTCAGCCACAATCGATTGACGCCAGAATCGCAGCGCGTTGGTTGCAAAAGCGCAGGCAGCGCCCCACTTACGCGGCTGACGCGCGAACGTCGCGCGAAAATCCTCTCTTTTGACATGGGGCTCTCACTCGCGATATGCGTTTGGCTTTTTCGATTCAAACGATCTTTCTTCTTTGTTGAACCCCTCTTGCGCTGAGAGAGAATTTTGCGGCTCACCCGTCACTTATCCAAGGCGGGAACGCATGAGGCAAAGCCGCTCGTACGGTTCTGTGCGGAGGACGATCAGCGGGGGTCGTCCCTACCGCGGCCCTCAGGCGTTCGGCACCGTGGCCGCAGACTTGGCCGGTTCGATTCGAACCGCTGAAGCGCCGCAGACTTCGCCTGCCCAGCCACAGGCTCTGCACCTAACTTCGAGTATCCGTGCCTTGACTTCCTCGTCAGATAGAACGAGGTCGGATAACACGTTAGCAAAGGCTTCGTGTCTGCCGCAGTTCAGACAACGAAACGTTAGAATGTGTCCGCGAGTGATCTTGCTCATTCAGCGCGCCTAACTGGGCTAGTCTATGGTTTACTAGCCGACTCCACTTCTCAGGCCAATCGAGATAGCAGCGAATTTCCGTTTGAATCTCCCACATCGCAACCAACGCGTTTGAAATGTTCTTCGGTTTGACTGCCTCAGCCGGAAGCCTCCTCGATATTTCGAACACGAAGTGTGTTACTGGCCACTTCGAGCACGCCGATCACGCGCACGTGCTTACCTTCATACCGTTTAGCCCTTTCTTGATCATCCAGCAGATACGGGCCCCTCGGAGACTCAGCGTCGAGCACATACTTGCCGTTATGACTGACGATTTTCCCCGTGTAAAATCTCAGATCCTCATCATCCTTCCCTTGCGAAAGAGTTTGGATCTGCGGCATTTGAGGCCGATCCGGTTGAGTTCGCGGAAGTTGCGCAAGTACCACGCCTGCCATGACGAGGTCCGCGCCGAGAATCACCAGGGTAAGTCTCGCAGGACGTCTTCGAATCACGAGTCACCTCGACAGTTGAAAGTGACTGGACGTAAGGAATGACGCAATCGATGAGCCAACACGAATGGTCTGCAAACGACACGCATAGTGAGACTTAGAAAAACGTGCAAAACATTCCGAGCAGTTATTTCACGCAGAAGCCCATTTTCTTCTGGTCATGGTACTCAACGGGTGGCGCGGCGGCATGAGGCAAGCTGTGCTGTGACTTAAATGGAGAGCAGTCGAAGTACACTCATTTTGATAACTCGCGTGATGCGCTAAAGTGAGTCGCGTGTGAGACAGGGATAGCCTTCTGAACTAACTCCCTCTTAGACTTTCCCAAATGAGGTTAAATTTCGTCTTCCTCGCACGCGGGAACTTGAAGTTTTTGCGCGAGCTAGTACTGTGTCGCCTTGCCCGAGCGTTCGCTACAGACCCCTCGCTATTTCTTGAGACCAAACGCCTTAGCGAGAGAACGGGCAAGGAGCAGTGGGTTTGGAGGATATCTTGCGCGAGCATTCAACGGTAATTGGCAGCAAGGCGGGCCAGATGCCATGAGCAAAATATTGGTAATCGATGACAGTTCAAATGAACGCAACGGTCTGTGCCGTCTGCTAGAAAGGGCAGGATATGACGTGCGTTCAGCCGCAGACGGAGTAGAAGCACTGGATAAGATTCGAAACGATAAATTCGACTTGCTATTAGTTGATATCTGGATGCCGCGGATGAATGGACTCGAACTGTTGGCGCTTCTTCCCGAAGAGTCGCGGCCGAAAGCGCTGGTGATGACCGCAGATGAATCGCCGGAGATTCTCCTGCAATCTCTCCGCGACAAAGCATATCTGTTCATCAGCAAGCCTTTTAACCCCGAGGATTTGAAAGAGTTGATTAAGGACACACTCCAATCGCCCCCTGGCCCGGACCCGATCGATGTGGTGTCGGCGGAGCCCAACTGGGTAGAGCTGCGGTTCCCGTGCGAGATGCAAATAGCCGGGCGGATTGAGAACTTTGTAGATCAATTGAATAAAAAGCTGCCACCAAAAGTGAGGCAATCGGTAAGAATGGCGGTGCACGAGTTATTGATGAACGCCATTGAATGGGGCGGACAACTAAATCCGGAGTCTCGGGCACAGATTGATTATTTGCGTACCCGTAGATTTGTGATGTGCCGCATCGCGGATCCAGGAAAAGGATTTGATCCCGCCGGAGCAGAGTACGCGGCTGTCACGTCCCACCCGGACGGTCCGATAGAGCATGGCGACGTTCGCAAGAAAAGAGGTCTGCGCGCGGGAGGTTTCGGAATTCGACTCGTCAAGTCGTTAGTGGATGAATTGGTTTACAACGAAGCGCACAACGAGGTTGCGATCGTCAAGTACCTGACTTGACCGGCCTGGCGAACTAAGCATGAGCACGCACAATTGCACAGACAGGGTTGCGGACGGAAGGGAGTGGGTGCACGTGCCAACGAAGAACGAGTATTCCGTTTTGCCGGAAACCGATTTGTTGAGGCAATCTGCTTGGAAGCCTTTCGGCCACTCGTGGTCACACGATATTCATCAGTTAGCGATTCCTATGGAATTTTGACGAAGGGCACACACTCGCTTAAGATAAACCTGAGAAAAAGTATCTAGTCATTCGAAAAAAAAGAAAAACCGCCGCCTGATTCTCATGCGCAAGTGGATTATTGCCAGCATAGTCGCATCCCTGCTGATACTCATCGCGCTCTTCGCGCTCCGACCGACCATTAAGACGTTGGTTCGGAAATGGACTCTGAGCAGCTTGCAGGCCCATTTTGCCAGCAATGTCGAATTCTCAGATTTCGAAGTGACTTTGTTTCCCCGCGTTCACGTGACAATTACCGGACTCCTACTGCGTTACAAAGGCCGGACCGACATTCCGCCGCTGATGCAAGTCGCCATGATTTCGATGTATGCGAAGCTACCGAGCTTGTTGAGGAGCAGACCGCATATTTCGTTTTTGCAGCTGTATGGGCTGCAGATCGATATGCCGCCCCACGCGCCGGGGTCACCGCCGTTGATTCAAAAAACCGACCAGGATCTCGCGAAGAAGTATCCGGTATTCATTGAGGAGGTCCACGCAGACGATGCGATCGTCGTGGTGCTGCGGGCCCAGCCAGAAAAGCCTCCGCGCGAATTTCCGATTCATCACCTGGAGCTCCGCGACGTGAGCTTCGATCGCCCCAGTAAATTCCACGCGACGCTAACGAACGCAGTGCCGAAAGGGGAGATTGATGCAACAGGCGAATTTGGCCCGTGGCTGCCGGAAGTACCGAGCGAGACGCTGACCAACGCGCACTACACATTCGAAAATGCTGACCTCGGGACTTTGAAGGGGCTCAGAGGGACGCTCTCGTCGAAAGGGCAATTCTCGGGCCCGCTCGATTATTTGACGGTACAGGGAGAGACAGACACACCCGACTTCGGACTTCGCACGATGGGCCATCCGGTGGCGTTGCACACGGATTTTTCCGCCCTCGTCGATGGCACGGACGGCGACGTCATCTTGCAGAAAGTGACAGCGAAATTCCTACACACCGTACTTGTGGTCAGCGGTGAGATCGTTGATGTTAGCAAGGAGATAAAAGGCCGTACCATCCGTTTGAATGCGGTCTCAGATGACGGCCGGATCGAAAATCTGCTCCGTTTGGCCGTTAATTCAGATGAGCCGGTGATGACCGGCTCTGCGAGACTGAAGGCAAAGATCAATATTCCGGAAGGGGATGCGGACCTGCTCGAGCGCCTGAAGATAAATGGACAATTCGGAGTGGGCAATGCACAGTTCACCAGTCCTTCTGTTCAGGGGAAGATCGACACTCTCAGCCGGAAAGGCCAGGGGCAACCGAAGGACAGGGATATCAGTGATGTGGTCTCCGAGCTGGAGGGCACTTTCCAGGTCAGCGACGGTGTGGTGACATTTTCTGACCTGAGCTTCGCCGTTGCAGGCGCGTCGCTGAAGCTGCACGGGACATACAGTCTCGACAGCACCGAGTTGGATTTCCACGGAAAGCTAATGCTGCAGGCGAAGCTCTCGCAAACGACGACGGGCGCAAAATCGTTTTTCCTGAAGGTATTGGATCCGTTTTTCGCGGGAAAGAATGGTGGAACTGAGCTTCCGATCGAGATTACCGGAACGAAGGATCATGCAAAGTTCGGGCGGGAGGGGAGTCGGGATCGCAATAAAAGCAACTTGGCACAACCGAAAAAAAGCGGATAGCTCTTCGCACGCTATATAGCCCGACGGCTTGCAGCGGCATCTAGCCAGCCACTTGTTACCCCCTTGGTCTTGGATGTTGAGCGAGCTCGCTATTCTCGGGACAAATGCGGACCAAAGGATCCAAGGTTGCGTTACTCACGCTCGCCGGCAAAGCATCCACTCGTCGGCAGATGCCTCGTCCGGTGTGCACTCAACGGGTGATCACTTCGGGGGTCTAGCCGCACTCTGGTGCGAAGCGGGCGGTTGCTGCTTTTGCTGCAACTGCTGCGTCTGCTGGGCGTGTTTTTGTTGTAATTGCTGCGTTTGTTGCTGGTGCCGCTGCTCCGTTTGCTGTGTTTTCGCTTCATTAGCCTTCTGTTTTGCCAGTTGCTGATGTTCCTGGTCCTGCTTCTGCTGGAGTTTCTGTCGTTCTTGTTGCTGCTTTGCCTGCAGCTTTTCCTGTTGCTGCTGGTATTTCTGATCCTGCTTTGCGTTTCCTGTGTTTGGAGAAGCAGGACGTTCCATGGGCGGCAGATCGTTGGGATGGACTGCTGGTTTAGGAGCGGTGTACTCTGTCCGCGCCGCCGCATTATAAGGCGCTCCCGTCTCCCTGGTCCGAACGCCGCCGCTCTCCTTAAACGCTCCCGGTTTAGGAGTGGCAGCGACTGGCGGCGCGCCATGGTTCACCGAAGCCCGTTGCTGTTGGTCAGAGCGGGCAGCCTGCTCATGTTCAGTTTGGGCGGCCACAGGTGTGATATGCCTCTGATGCGCAGCAGCCTCTTCTTGAGGTGTCGGACGCGCGTTGATGCGCAGTCACGTCATTGCCGTAGAGCTTTCTATTCCCTTCCAGATCCGGCCGGAGCGTAGAGCCTTCGAGGGAGATACCCGCGAAAACACCTCTTGCGCGGGAGTAGCTCAAAATCTCCGCGCGCACGTACGCGTCCGTATCGGCTGAAGCCGAACGTCCCTTCGGCCCAGCAGCAGCGGATACGTCCGCCCCAAGGTTCAGCTTGGAATGCATCAGGCTACTCGCGGCACGATCGTTCATGAGGAGAAAAACGAAATCGGTGGCTTCTCCACCGATCTGTAAACCGACGCTGCCACCTTCAAGTGCATACATCGCAGGCGCGCCCCATGGACCTGTGAAGTCTTTGCCGGTGCGGCAGACCATCGTGCCGCGACCGTAACTGCCGCCAACCACAAACGCGGCCTTCAGCACTGAAGGCATTACGACTACGCAACGGGCTTTGTCGAGCAGGTCTTGTGGGATGTCGTCAGCAACATGGAGGATCTCCTGCATTACTTTTCCTGCATTCTGAAGACGATCCTGCTCGGCTTTCGCTTCGCTTGGATTTTTTGCAGACAAGAATGGTCCCAAAGCAAACAGTCCCGCCACTAAAACGATCAAGCGCTTTGTGTAACTCATTCGCAACCCATCCTTAAACGCGTATGGTGTTTCCCGGTGCAAGCTTGTTTTCTGATCAGGCCGGCAGATCCCTTGGAGTTCTTGGTCCCACTGTTTGAAAGGCAACTTTAGTTCCAGACAGGAATAGAAATTATTAGCGGGCTGAAAATTCAATGACATACCACGCGAGGAGGGCATTTCTCTCAAGAGTTGCTTTTCACGTGACAAGGGGGAAGCTGGTAAATTTTTCCTGGTTTAGCGGAAAGATGAATCAATAATTTATGTACCGGTACGGCTTTTGGCGCAGTCATCTTCTTTCTAAAATGAAAAAAAGCCCCAACTTACGTCGGCTGGCAGAATGCGTGCTCTGTTCGTGTGATGTTGTAAGTCAGGTGCAGCCCACACCTAGCAGGAGAAATTTCGGATGACACGGGAACTAAAGATACGTCACTTCGATTCTGTTTGCTGTCGCACTGTTCTCGCCCGTGGTGCTGGGCGGCTGTGCAGCACGCGCTTCCTATCGCGTATACGACCCGTACTACGAAGACTACCATGTGTGGAATCGCAATGAAGTAGCTTACTACCAACGTTGGGAGGTCGAAAGCCACCGCGACCACAAAGAGTTTGCGAAGCGAGACTCTGGGGAGCAGAAGGAGTACTTGACCTGGCGGCACAATCAACACTGACGAAAAGCACTAGGAGCCGCGCCACCAGTAATCTTGGTCGATCAGAATTCGCCAGAGGAACTCTTCGAGAATTGGCCGCCGCGAGCGGTGCCACATCGGACCTAGATACGCAGGTCGGCACCCCGTATTTTATTTTATAGGCACAGTCAGGGGGCGCTATGAATAATCTGACGAAGCTAGCCGAGGTACTTCGAGACATCGCCGAGGAACGCGACATGCGTGAAATTGAACTAGCTCTCGACCTGTGTACCGGATTTGGACACCGAATGGGCACCCAGCGCGAAGAGGCAGCGGAATATGCAGAAGCCTGGGCACAATGGATTGTGGCGAGATATTTCAGTCTTCCAAACTAAAGGCCAGCATCTTTTCAAGAACGCCACGCTCTTTCCAGCCCAAGGGACTTGTCCGTCTGAGAAAACACAAGAGAGACCACTCGTCCAAACTCGTCTTCGTGGCAAAATTCTTCTCGCCGACAAGGCGCCTGAGCCAGAAAGTACCTCAAGCTGTAGTGTTTTCAGCTGGTCTGGCAATTGCACCAGTCTGCTTTGTGTGCCCTCGGGCCAATGGGCTGAAAATTCAATCGCACCGAACAATCGTGAAAGGCAACAAGCAACGAGATTTGAAACGAGAGGTGTGTAGAAAGTGCAAAGCGGAAAGGGGAATCCATCCCTTTCTGCGTACTGGCACCGATGCTCAGCAAAGCTGCTTAGAGTCTTAGAATCCCCAAAACTCGCGGCTTACCTGTGTGGCGAGCAAAATGCACGAGCGTCCATGAAGGGAGAAGCCCATGAGCAAGCAACTCTCCGTCGAAACGATAGTCTGCAGTGAATATCAAAGATTACTCGAAGAAGCTCAGAGCGCCTTGGAAGTCTGGAACGAGCATCGAGGGGAGATTTGTCGTTCTCTAGTGGTCGGAAAGGAAGCAGGCGACGAACTCCTTCGATTGCAAGCGAAGTTCGCTCGAGCTTACACAGTATTGCGGAACCACGCGCACGGCTGCCTCAGATGTCAGTTGGTCTCAAGAATTGCGGGATGTGGTTCTGAAAATAATTCTGACACTGTTGGAAGGGACCTTTACTCGTGATGGACCAACATTGAGGCCGGTAAGGGAAGGCCCGAATATTGGGGGGATACTTTTCCGCAGGAGGAGAATTTCATGAACAAGACGGGACGCACGACACTTGCTTTTCTCGCAGGCCTTGGGATCGGAGCCGGGCTCGCCGCTCTATTCTCGTCTCGGTCGGGTGAGGAGACACGAGGATGGATTGCCGATACTGCGAAGCGGAAATTCAAGCTGCTGCGCCGAAGAGGGCGCCTCTCGATCAGGCAGCTCGAAGACGCGGTAGCTAAAGGAGAAGAGAAGGTCACAGGGGTTCTGCGGGGTGGCAGAGAGGTACTTGAATCGATGGCCGCCAAGCTGGATTAGTGAAGGCGTGGTACGCAAAAATCTCTCCGGCCTCGGAAGTTTCTTGAGAATCAACCCTTAATTGCCTTCAGCGTCTATCACTTTCCCAACCCGATTTGCTTCTGATCAACGGCACTCCGCCAGGGATTCGACTGTTAAATATGACTCTCATGACAAGAAGAACATCTATATTCATGCGCGGTCGTCTCTTCTCTTTCTTACTTGTTCTCCTTCAGGAATCCCTTGAGTCCGGTCGAGGCCCGCTACGTAGACTCGGGGTGCGCTTGCCGCGGCCGGTCGGAGATAGTAGGTCGCTGCTTTGATGGGAATCAGACGATGACTCTTCGAGAACTCGACATTCACGAGTGGAGATTTGCCGTCGCCGGCATTGATGGGTGGGATGAGAGTGAAACGGGCCACAGCCGATTTTTCTCAGCAAGACTGAGAGGTTCATTTTTGAATGCAAGAGGAAAATCAAAAATGTGGCAATAGTGAGGGTTTTTCGGGGTTAAGTTCTTTGCTTTCTTCATTGGTGGAGCCGATGGGATTCGAACCCACGACCTCCTCGATGCCATCGAGGCGCGCTCCCAACTGCGCCACGGCCCCACCGCACAGCAAAAGCTAGTCTACCACATTCGTGCTTTTTCGCCTTCCTGCGCCGCTCTCGCATCGATCCGCCATTCTTCTATCCTCTCGGGTTCCTTCCTGCAATTCTCCGGGGCTGTATTTCACTTGGCGGCCAAAATTTACGTGACAGTCCCATTACAACCATGTGAACCCTGGACTCCTTCTTCCACACCCCCAGCCTGGTCTCTTTCGAGACCTGCGCGCCTGCTCATTTGTAACTTATTGAAAACACAACAGTAATCTATATTTGCTCTGGTGACCACCGTCACCACCTTTTTCCTCATCCCTCTGCTATCTTCCCGGTGGACAACTTCCCTTGCCATTCGGTATTCTCCAGCTTCCACGGCCAAGCTAAGCCTGTCTAAGGAGTAGTCTTCATGTCCTCCGAATTGTCGTCGCAACATTTCCGTGGCGTATTATGCCGTCATTGCGGAAAGCCTGTGCGCATCCCGAACATTGTTTTGCGCAAGGACAGCGAGAATCACGGTCATCACGATGGGGATGACACGCAGTTCCACCTCATCTCCCGCGTTTTCGTTCTTCGTTGCCGTTCTTGCGAGAGGGAATCGATCTACGCTATCGACCAAATTGTCGATTGTACGTTCGCGCAGGCTCCAACGCGCGAATCCGCGGCCAGAGCGGCTGTCTAGCACTCTTCTTACGCATTCAACGAATCAAGTTCCCGCATTGGCCCAGGTAAAAATGGGCCCAGGTTCTCGAGTATTTTCTACCTTGGAGTTCGTAGCTGCCGGCCTCCAGGCCGGTCCCGAGAGGAACCAAGGTGCTTCACCGCTTCCCAAAAAGTCCTACAGCACCATCAACGGACTTCGCACCACTTGCACCGAACATGTCGCGTGCAATGCCACCGTTTCCGACACGCTTCCGAGGATCAGCCTGTCGAACCCTCTCCGCCCGTGCGACCCCACCACAATCAGATCGGTGTTCCATAATGCGGCGGCAGCCAAAATGGAGTGGGCCGGCGTGTCGCCTGGTTCCGTTACTTCACGGCTCACCTTTAGCCCAGCCTTCGTCAGCAATTCTGCGCCTTTTTCTGCCGACTCGGTTGCATGATTCAGGCTGCTCTTTGCCAGTTCTGCCACTTGCTCCGGCGCGTAGTACGGATATTCCCCCACCAGCACTGGGTACTCCGGGGTGGAGATTACTTTGAATTCGCTGCCGTTCGGCCACGGCCTTTCTCCAACGCGCCGCAAAGCCTGTTCCGCATGTTCGGAGCCGTCCGTCGGGATCAGCACATGCATTCCCCCGCCTGCCGCGCGCTCTTTCTCTGGGACGCTTCGGACGATCTCCACAGAACATTCTGCATGCCGCAGCACCGCCTGTGCCGTGCTTCCCAGCAGCAATCGCCCAACCGCGCCGCGTCCGTGCGATCCCATCAAAATCAGCTCGGCATTCCATTCATGCGCCGCACGTGGCAATGCGTGCCGCGGGTTATCCAGAATGACGTTTGGACTTACTTTCCATCCCGCAGCCACCAGCGGTTTTGCTTGTTCCTCCAAAGCTCTGTGCGTCGTCTGCCTTGCTTCCTCGAGCAACAGAGGCGCTTTGGGAAAAAAGAAGGGATCAATAACGGTTACGATCGCAAATTCCGACCCAACTGGCCACGGCCGACGTGCTGCTTCTTGAATCACCGCGTCGGACGAACTTGACCCATCTAAACCG
>Ga0181523_10005055_pt1 | contig 11079 bp, 10 predicted proteins | sample PEATcosm2014_Bin_43_FD_119752 | JGI IMG/M metagenome (GOLD analysis project Ga0181523, IMG submission 119752) | Peatland microbial communities from MTU Mesocosm Facility, Houghton, MI, USA - PEATcosm2014_Bin05_30_metaG | ecosystem: Environmental > Terrestrial > Soil > Wetlands > Peat | place... | reverse complement strand
CGTCACCAAGGGGCTTCGTTTGGCCGTCCGCAGCGGACGCCGCAGGGCCGGAGGGGGTGCCTTCGTTCATTGGAGTTGACCTTCCTCCGTACTAGCCGGTTAGGAAATGTGCGCAACAATCCGGACGTTACCGGCCAAAGGCCGGCCGGGCGTGCAATTGAAGTGACTCCACTTCATATTCCACACCATCCCAAGAGTCCGCAAATTTACACTCCAGCTACCTGGGGGCAAGTCACATTATTTATCGAACCTCAATCAGCTGTTGGATTGGCAGCTTGCTCGAATCGATGGAGGCTTGGCTAAACAAATAGGAGAGTAGGGTAAACTCCGTTTGGTTCGCCATAGACGGAATTATGTCGGATTTGAGGTCATCCTTGTCGAAATCACCAACAACATAGTCTGCCGTCTTTCCGAAAAGAGGATGAGATAAACCCGGGAGGTGGTAGGTGGGCTTGTATCCTGAGAGTCTAAGGGTAGCCCTGGCCCTAAACTGCTCTACTACCTTCGCGCCATCATTTAGGGCCAACTCAACAAGAGCTCCGTGAGTGGGATCAGGGGAAATGCTTACATCGAGGCAATAATTAGGAGGTAGTATATCGTCTGGAATGTTGCTAGGGAGCTCTTTTTTCACACCTTCAGCCGAACCCTTCTCAATGATCTTGGTTAATGTCACGTGCAAGAAGGGAGGTTCCTCTACCGTGGGGAAGCGGAGCCTGGCATTATAGTGGTATTTGATTTCGGCGGGTGATTTCTCTGGTATCTGGATATTGTCAAAGATTTTGGTAAATTCGCCGATGCACTGGTCCTCTTTCGCGACGAAATACAGTAGGGTGTCAAAGCTGCGTAGAGACAGTTCTATGTGTTCGCCTCGCTGTTGTATCCAATGAAGCAACGGCTGCTCCTTGAGGGCATCGGAGTTGGGCAACGACAACACGGATGTATTGTCAGGCGCGGGAGGGTTCTTATAAGCCTTGTACGCATGATCCGCCGGCCGGACGGAATCCTCCACCGTATAATTGTTCGCGTCATTCTGAGCTGCTATCACGTCGGCAAGCTTGATGTCGTGAAGTGTAATGGCTTTGGCTTCGGCCGCGCCTTCCGCTTTCTTTTGGGCTTTTTTCTCGAGGTCGCTTGGAAATGGCGAGGGAATCAGATGTTTTTGCTGCGCCTTGAGAATTTCATAGGTCATCGCGAGAAAGAGCGCGTAGGTGGGGTGTTTTGGGTTGTTATACAGCACAATAGGTAGCGATTCTTTCTCTGTGACTGTGCATCTGTATCGGTTAAGATTCATTTTCTGGGTTGCGCCGGCTATGCTGAGCTGTTGCGTGGTGGCTCCGGAATAGATCGCAAAATGATGTGGGTCGTCTGAGGTCTCTTTGTCGGGACCATTTGAGACTTCATCCCATGTTTTCCCGGAATCAGAGCTGACTTCCCATTGATAGGTTACGGATTGAAGGTTTGTCGTGGCGGTGAATTCAGCGCTACCGCCAAGCGGGCAGTTAGCGTCACTAGGTTCTTCGGTGAATGAAATTGGTGGAGGTGTGTCCGGATCAGTGATCGTGATGTTCAGGGTGTTGATAATAGCGTTGGAGTTACCGACTGCGACAGTCCAGCTGCCCGCTTCCGTTGGCGTGCCGCTAATAATGCCGCTAGTGTTGTCCAGATTCAGCCCCGACGGAATGCCTGTGGCGTAGTAGCCTGGACTCAGATGCTCCCAGTGAGGGATCGGGTATTGGAAGCTAATGTTTGTGGTTCCGTAAATGGTTGTGATTGGAGATGAGGTCGCTGGCTTGGTTGGTGCAGGCGTGGCCGCAGAAATGGCGGGCTCGGCTGTGATTTTGTAGATGGAATCGATTCTGACTGTTCCAGTCCCCGCAGCAGTTGGTGTTCCGCTGATTTCGCCTGTGGTCGCGTCGAGAACAAGCCCAGCTGGAAGAGCTGCGGCGGTGTAGCTCGGGGGGTTGCCAACGGGGGGCTTAGGGATGTAGATGAAGCTAACACCCACGGTGCCCGATGTCTTATCAGTGCAGACGGATGCGGGCGTGGCCGCCGCAGGCGCAATTACGATATTGGTAACGGTCCCAATCGTGACATTCCAAGTGCCCTTCGCCTTTGGCTTGCCTCTAACAACGCCACTCGAAGTGTCCAAATCTAACCCCGGCGGGAGGCCCGTAGCGAAGTAACCCGTCGTCGGATTGTTTGTGCGAGGGATGGTATATTCGAAATCGGCGCCGGTGGTCCCCGATATAGTGGCGATTGGAGACGAGGCCGCGCCGTTCGTAGGCGCAGGCGCGATCGTTGACCCCTTATCCGTGATTGTTATGGTCAGGATGGAGCTGATTTTGACGGTTCCAGTACCCGTTTCCGTTGGCGTTCCGCTGACCCTGCCAGTGGCTGCGTCGAATTCGAGTCCGAGGGGGAGCCCAGTGGCAGAATAGCTCGGAGTATTGCCAACGGGACAGGGGGGACTTGGGATGTAGGTAAAACTAGCACCCACAGTGCCAGACGTCCTGTGCGTGTTGCCAGGCGCCAATACGGCCGGTGCGGGTGCAATGGTGATTTTGAAAAGTGCGCCGGTCTTAACAATCCAGGAGCCCGAAATAGTTAAAGCCCCGCTGATTTTGCCAGTGGCCGGGTCGAGCACGAGTCCTGGCGGGAGCCCCGTGGCGGTGTAGGTGATTATAGGATCGTCCGAAATAAGTGGCCTTGGAATCTGATAGGCGCCATTCCAGGAACCGCCATTAACTGAAGGTATAAACAATACTGCTTGGTTGGAATTCTTGCTTCGAAGATCAGGAGGTGTTATTTTCATTGAATCTACCACGGTCCTGATGGCGCCGTCCGGGGTCCAAGTGGAAAATATCAGCGAGAAAACGTTCTTGGGCACAGGGGTAAACAGCACCTTCGTGATGGCGTCTCCGGCCAAGGGCGTAAAACTGAAAGTGGGCGCCTCCGAATAATTGAAACCGAAGCTAGGGGCCAAAGACCAACTCGAGTTTGCCACTGTAGCGGCAGCCATGCTGGGAACCGACTCCGTCGCCCCGCCATAGCTATGAGTGTAGGTACTCCCAGCGCCCGGTAAGCTTCCGCTGTATGCGTATGTGTATACAGCGCTGAAGGCGCCGAGTTGAATATAGGTCGCCGGTTCATCATTCGCCAAGCGCGCGATGTTGAGCAACATTTGTCGGTTGGCAATCGCTGCAAATTGGTTTGCATATTGGTCATTGACTCTGTCAAACGTGGGGGTCTTGCAGCCCGGAATTAGCAGAGGTGCTGAGAGTATAATCCCACGGTAGATCATGGTGCGGTTGAAGTGGAACATCGGCGGATTGGGCTTATTCTGGTAGTATGAAATGCGCGGCGAAACCTACCTTGGTGCAAGATATTGACGTCGCTCAAAGCGGAAAATAACGCGTTTTCGCGTAGGCATCCTTCTGCTGAACCTCAGCTATGGGTTTCGGGTAAGAGCGACACGCCATATTTAGTGAAGCAGGACGAGCTTACATCGATCGGCATTTGCGAACGACGGCCAAGTTCAGTGTCGATCAGGTGACAGATAGTTCTGATTATATCCGTTGGCTTTTTGATCTTACGACTCTCTCAAAGGCCTAGTGGTCGATGGCGATTGCAGGTAATCCCGCGGTTCGCATCAGATGACAATATTGCATGCTGGATCGCATAGGTTCGGCGTTTCGAAAGGCACGTTCTAAATCAGATAGGGGCGCCGACTCCAATGGGTCCAATGAGATTTTCGTGTGAATTGCGATGCTATCGCTCTTGGGACTCATCCGCTCGGTCTCGCGATTCCAACACGATACCTCACTTTACCGCGCGTACGGAGAGTTAAGACTGGCTACCCCGCCTCGTCTGTGATGATAATATCATTCGTGAAGAGCAGACGGTCCAGCCGCACCACTTCCAGGAATTCGAATCGCGAATTGATAGCGTATCAAATTAGCCGAAAAGAAACAGCACCATTGGTACCCGCACCATGCCGGCGAAAATGGATGGATGATGTGGCGGTCAATTTTTCATATCGGTGTCTACCTTTAACGATGGCGAACCAGTACGGTTGGGAGATTCTCTCAACACGTCGCGTTCGAGCGACCTGGAATGGCCGTTCCTGTCCGGAGGGCATACGGGTCAAGACCTTGTGCGGAGGCGGCGGAATCCATTGCCTTTCTCATTTCGGCGCGGGTGTATTGACCTTCACCCTTCCATTCGTGTTCAGGACGCCCCCTGGCTGGAACCTGATGGTTCGTGGACCCGCAAACAGCCCAAAGGACGGATTGATAGCCCTGGACGGCATCGTCGAGACGGATTGGGCGCACGCAACGTTCACGATGAACTGGCGATTCACGCGAGCCTGCACCGTTGAATTCGCCGTCGGGGAACCTATTTGCCAGTTATTCCCGATTGAACGCGACACAATCGGCACTTTTAAGCCTCAAGTTCGCATGCTAAGATCGAATCGAAAATTGCACAGGAGATACCTCGCATGGGCGGCTAGTCGAAAAGAGTTCATTCGGCGTCTCAAGAAAAACGACAGGGACGCAGTGAAGCAGGGTTGGCAGAAGCACTACATGAGAGCTGCAATTGAAAAGAAACCGTCTGTGCAGCCACTATGAATCTGGGGCAGGGAGACGGCGAAAGAATAAATACAATCATCGAGGCTGCCTGGTAGCACTCATGTCCTTCAATTCGCAAGTTATGCGCACCTACAAACATATCAACTATTCTTGGACCTCTTCGCGTTTTAGATCGAGGCGCTATCTTTTTGTCAAAGGCTTCCTTCCGCAACCCATCATCGAATACCTTAAGACCTACTACGCAATTCTTTTGGCCAACCACCGATTCCACAAGGATAGGCTGTGCCCAAGGTCGTTGGCGCTTGGCGGAGATGCCGCGTTCGATGCCATCCTCGAGTGGATTAGGCCGGAGGTAGCCCGCCTCGTCGGATTCGACCTGACACCGACTTATTCCTACACCCGGCGATACGCGAAAGGAGCGTTCTTGAAACGGCACTTGGACCGCGCCGCGTGCGAGGTCTCTGTTACGATATCAATTGCAATTCCGGAAGGTTCCGGACCCTCTGTAATTCACCTAAAGGCTCCTAAACTCAAGAAATCCAAGGTCGAGATGTTAGAGGGAGACGGGTGTGTTTATGCAGGAACCGAGGTCGAGCACTGGAGGGAGCCTTTTCTCACCGAAGGTTATACCCAACTTTTTTTGCACTATATCGCCACCCACGGGCCATACTATCCGATGCATGCGTTCGATGGACGGCCCTGCCTGGGCGCGGGATAATGGTGATACGCAAATCGGGGTGGGTGTTCAAAGAGAGTCGGCGGCTGGGGCCGCCGCGTCAGGCCGCAAGACGCGGAGGATGACGTGCGCGTGAAGCAAGGCAATCTCCCGCTCATTGTTGATGGGAGCCCACTCCTCGACCAAGAGCGCTCCGCCAGCGCCATTCCAGCATTGGCAGGCTGCGGTCCGACTCGCCGGCGATTGGGCGACACAACGCATAATCTGTCTAGCTCGTCCCACGCAGCGGGACTCTCGGATATATTACACGGGTTGGCCGGCCGGGTGACCGTCGGGCGATCCATGGTGACTGCTCCCCATGGATGGTGTCTCCCGGGCTCTTCTATTGCCTACCGGCACCGCCGGCGGCAGAACCAGCATCCACCCAGCCAGGCCTATTTCGTGCTTTTCTAGATGGGAGGAACGTTAGGTGGAATGTGGGCAGCCCCCATGGGAGTTTTTCTCGGCCTGGGTTTGCCCTTCTTCGGCCTCTTCCCAATGGCTGTTTTCTTGGCGGCCTTGTGCTGGTTCGAGCTTTTAGAAAGGGGAGGAACATTAGGTGGAACGTGGGCAGGCCCCACGGGAGTTTTTCTCGGCCTGGTTTTGCCCTTCTTCGACCTCTTCCCAACGGCTGTTTTCTTGGCAGTCATGCGCTGGTCTCCTTATTTTGGTTGTGGCTCAGGATTCCTGGCGGCGGCGGGTCTGCCCTGGTCAGGCCAGGGGTCGGGCGGGACGTAGCCAAAGGAATTGAGCTTGTCAATCGTCGCGCGCGCCTCATCGGAACGGCCCAACCACGCCGCCGCGCGCGCGGCGGGATCTAAGAGCCGCCAATCGCGGCTGTTGCGTATCCAAGGAGCCAGCAAATTATCTGCGCGCGTCCAGTAGCTACGGGCGTTGCTGGCATCGCCGGATCTGGCGGCAATCTCTCCGGAAACGATGTAGACCTTGGCGCACTCACCAACCTCGTAATTGATGGCACCGTCTGCGCCGGCAAGCCTTTCAACGATTCCGACCGCATGAGCCGCTGAACCCGCCGCGTCTGTCCTCCCGGCGACGAATTGGAGCCGGGCCTTGAACCTCCAAGCCGCAAGCAGCTCTATGGCAAGGTCGCGACTCGTGGGCTCACTAGCAGAAAGGGCTTCAAGCTGGGGCAGGGCTTCATCCACGATGCGATTGGCGCCGATAACGTCGCCCCGCTGGTTTGCAAGAGCCGCCTCCCTCAGGCGGCCCATCAGAGAAACGCTCTTCCAGTCGACGTTTGCTGGATCGTGGGCCACAAGTGCGTCAAGCAGTTTCTGTGCCTGCCCGAGCAGCTCGTTGGCGGTCGCGTATTGCCCGGTGATAATGTCGAGGGTCACCTCAAACAATAGGGCGTTCGCTTGCTGAAGCCGCACGTCCACCCTCTTTGGATCGGTTTGGGCAATGTATTCCAGCTGAGTTGCCTGAATTGAGTACTGTTTCAGCGCCTCGGCGAATTCGCCCTCTTGCTCGGCAATAGTTCCAAGACGTGAGTGGGTGTCCGCTTCCCTATAGCGCAGGTCGAGGTTTCCGGGATCGGAGGCAATCATCTTTTCCGTGGTTGCCAGCTCCGCAAGGAAACTGGACCGGGCCGCAGCCAATTCACCGCGCCCTTCGCCCAGGACCGCGAGGTCGTGCAGTCCGTCGGCGAGTTCGAGCTGCCAATCCGACCGCGAGGCATCCAACGCCACGAGTGCCGCGCACGTGTCGCGGTAGCGGGCAAACCACTCGCCGGCTGCAGCGTATTCCGCGCGGTACCAGTGAACGATGCCGACCTCGTCCTCGTCCCGGCCGCGCTCAAGGAGCATGTCACCATTCTTCGGGTTGCGCGCGGCCAGATCGGCCGCGCGGCCGTAAGCCTCTGAAAATGCCGCTGCGGCATCGGCATAGCGAGCCTGCGACATCCGCACTCCGCCAACGAGCCTCAGGGCCTTCGCTCGGGACAGCTGGTTGGCGTCGCTAAGGTCGCCCGGGCTTAAGGAAGCAAAATACGCCTTCGCCTTGTCGGCGACGGCCTCGAGCACGTCGAGCCTGCCAAGCTTGTCAAGCTGTGTGTAAAGGTCGCCGAGCATGAACGTTAGCAAATCCTCCGCCCTGTGTCGCTCCAGTGCCGCAGTTCGCTCGGCACGCATTGCCCGCACCGCCTCCCACGTGCTCGCGACAATGCCCAGGACCAACACGGTCGCGATTGTGCCGACGGCAAGGAAGGCCCATTTGTTCCGGCGGATGAGCTTCTGGAGGACGTAGGCCTTGCTCGGCGGCCGAGCCGCAACCGGCTCGTTTTCAAGATGCCGGAGAATATCACGGGCCAGGCCGTTCGCGGTCTCGTAGCGGCGCGTGCGGTCCTTTTCAAGACAGCGCATTACAATCCAATCAAGGTCGCCGTGCAGCAGTAGTGAAAGCTTGGTCGCCTCGGTGCTCCGCTGCTGCGCCACCGAAATGCGCGCCTCCCTGGTCAGCGTGGTCAGTAGATGCGAAGGCCGCGGCGGATCGACCTCGCGGATCGTGCGCCGCATCGCTTCGAGGCCGGACTTGACCAGTTCCCCGGCATCAAACGGAGGCCGGCCCGCGAGCAACTCGTAGAGCAGTACGCCCAGGCTGTAGATATCGCTGCGCGTGTCGACGTCGAGCCCGCTCATCTCCATCTGCTCCGGACTCGTGTAGGCCGGCGTGCCAATGAAGGCGTGGAACTGTGTGAAGAGCGTCTTCTCCGTCAGTTGCGACATTGTCGCCTTCGCGATTCCGAAGTCGATAACCTTGGGCACCGGCACGCCGTCGTGCAGGGTGACAAGGATGTTCGACGGCTTTAAATCGCGGTGGATTACGCCCTTCTGATGCGCGTGCTGCACCGCCTGGCAAACTGTCATGAACAGCCGCAGGCGCGCCCCGACTGACAGTCGGTTCTCGTCGCAATAACGCGTGATAACCACACCGCGCACGAGTTCCATCACGAAGAATGGCCGGCCCGTATCCGTCGCACCGGCGTCAAACACGCGCGCGATGTTGGGATGATCCATCATCGCCAGCGCCTGCCGCTCTGCCTCGAAGCGCGCGATCACTTCCTTTGTATCCATGCCCGCCTTGATGATCTTCAACGCCACCCGCCGCCTGATCGGTCCCTCCTGTTCCGCCATCCAGACCACGCCGAATCCGCCCCGGCCAATTTCCTGGAGCAGCCTGTAGGGCCCGATCCGCGTTCCGGCGGCCTCACTCGGCGCGGCTTCCAGCGCCAAATTAAGGGCCTGTACCAAAGAATCAGGCGAAGGGCGCCCGCCGGATGGCGGCTGTTGGGAATCCGTTGCAGCAGCGAGTGCGGCCATGATTTCCGGCAGCCGGTCGTGCAGGGCCGAATCCTCGACGCACGCTCTCTCTAGTGCGGACATCCGCTCTGCTGGCGGAAGGGCGAGCAGCCGAGCGATCAACAATTCGTCGGAGCCGGGGGGAGTCACGAGTTGTGCTGTCTGGGCTGTGCTAGTGGAAGGGGTGCGGGGCAACAAGAGTCAATTGGCACAACGGCGCAGGGAGCCGCGGCCCCTTGGCTATGGCTCCCTGCAGTGGGAACACCAGCTTCCGGCAGTCGCGTGCCGCGCGATGGCCGGCCGGCCGGCCTCCTATCTGCTGGCGATGTTCTTCGCCGGCGAACCGAGCTTCAGGTTCGTGGCAATTGCAGCGATGGCGGGCCTGTTCACAAGCTGCAGGTCGACCACCTTGTCGTCGGCGAATGTGATGACCAGGGTTTCGCACCCCTGATCATTGACCAGGTCCAGATTCGCCTGGTAGCCAGAGACCACCCAGACGTTGGGCGCCAACTCTTCATGAGACTTGTACCTCAAGGCCCAGGAGACATCGCCCCGGTACATGCCGCGTACGATCTTCACGTCGCCGTTTGATGTGACGGTGACGGTGTTCACGGAGTAGGCGATCGGGGTTTCGTTCTTGGACGAGGCATATGACGGACTTGACGTGGAGACGCTGAGGACAGCGGCGAGGATGAGTGCGGAGGCAGTGGGCGTATTCATTTTGATGGGAGTTGAGTCTTGCTGTTTGAACGGCCCCGGTCGTCCGCCCCGCCCCGTTGCTTGCGGAGCCTGGCTGGAACCGATGCCGTTACCGCTTACTACCGTTTCCCTGGGGCGATATCACAGGCTGGCCGCGATTTGTCCCCAGGCCCTGCATTGCCGGGCGGAAAAAACGCTGCTGTAGACGGCCCGCGCTCGCGCCGTCCAATCCCGATCCGCCAGGCAAAGGCGTCTCAGGGGTCGTGTGCTCGCCTCCGACGCCGCCGAGCGCCGGGCGCGGGCGATGGCAGGCTTGCCCGCCTGCGGAACGAAAAACTACCCCGCAGACGCGGCGGCGCCTGACGCAGCGATCAGATGACGGAGCTCGGCGTCCACTTCGGCCTCATCCGGCACCGTTTGAGCTACTTCGTCCCGCAGTCGCTCGCCCAGCCGCCGGCGCAGGCGCTGCAACGCGACAGTAAAGGCGTGCGCGTTCATGCCGAGGCGCTCGGCCGGCAAGGTATGCGATTCCGGGCTGGCGTTGCCAAACAGGTATGGTCGGAGCGCTGCGAATAGCGCGCCCCGGTCGGTTTTCTCATAATCGATGTGGAGCGCGTCGATAGCACGGCCGATCATTTCCAGCGCGTAATTGCGGTCGAACGCCTGCTCGGGGGTCAGACCGGGGTCCGCCGGTCCGTGGGCAAAGCGTTTCTCAGCCGTGTCGAATTCGAGCGGGAGCAAGGCCAGGCCGCCGCCGCGCTTGGCCGCCTGCCCGCGCTGCCATTCTTTGTTCAGGAAGTTGCGCATCGAGGTCAGCAGAAACGTGCGGAACCGCCCGCGTTGCGGACTGGCACGCGCCACCCCGTCGGAAGCGAGCATCCGGGCGAGAAACTCCTGCGTGCAATCCTCGGCCTCGTGGTGCGTCTTCCCCTGCCTGCGGACAAATGTGTAAAGCGGGTACCAATACTGGCGGCAAAGGGACTCCAGGGCGGAGCGCGCCTGGGACTCCGAGCCCTTGCCGGCGTTCAGCACCATCGACCATTGCGTCGACGGAAACGCGCCGCGCGGGGGTGGCGGCGGGAACGTGCCGGATGATGGGTCCGAAGACATGGTTTCAGCCTGCGACAGGGTAGGTTAAATCGAAAGGGGACTCGATACACAATCCTGTTTGCTTATCTGGGCCCTCCCGGCGCCGATCTGGGGAAGAGTCAATCAATCCGGCGATGCAAAGAGCCACAGCCTTGCGACTGTGGCTCCCTGTATCGGAGTGGTTGGTGTCGTTCAAATACGAGGCGATCAAGGTTGATGCGATGACCACCCAGCCGACTTGCTACTTGCTTGCGATATTCCTCGCTGACGAACCGAGCCGCAGGTTTGCGGCGATTTCGTCGGCGGCAAGCCTGTTCACGAGCTGCAGGTCGACCACCTTGTCGTTTGCGAATGTTACGATCAGGGTTCGGCATCCTTGATCGTTGACCTTGTCAACATTCGCAACGTATCCGGTGAAGACCCAGACGTCGTGCGACAGCTCGTCGTGCGACTTGTACTTCATCGCAAACGACACATCGCCCCGGTCCATGCCGCGGGTGACTTTGATGTCGCCGTTGGATGTTGAGGTGACGGTGTTCACAGAGTAGGCGATCGGGGTGTCATCCTTTGACGCGGCGAACATTGGAACAGAAGCGGACGCGACGAGCGCGGCTGCGACGATGAGTACGGAGACATTACGGGTATTCATTTTGGGTTGTGTTGAGTTTTT
>Ga0181523_10005052_pt1 | contig 11085 bp, 7 predicted proteins | sample PEATcosm2014_Bin_43_FD_119752 | JGI IMG/M metagenome (GOLD analysis project Ga0181523, IMG submission 119752) | Peatland microbial communities from MTU Mesocosm Facility, Houghton, MI, USA - PEATcosm2014_Bin05_30_metaG | ecosystem: Environmental > Terrestrial > Soil > Wetlands > Peat | place... | reverse complement strand
CCGAGTGACTTGGATCCTTGCCCACCTTCCCGGTTGAAAAGGGACCATCGTCCCTAACCCCCGGATCCTGAAACGGGTCACAATCGAGACCATGGCCCGCACGGTGCCTCCCTTGCACGGGGCCGCGGTCTGGAATTGAGGCAGTCACAATGAGCCCCGCACCCGAAGACGCCGAGGAGGAGGAAGACAACGCCAGTCCCCGACTAGCCCTCCTCCTGGCAGCGGCCATGTTCGTCCTGGTCGTCGACACCTCGTTGATGAATGTGTCGATTTCGGCGGTCATCAAGGATCTGCACACGACGGCGAGCGGTGTCCAGTCGGCGATTGCTCTTGAGGCGCTTGTCTCTGCCGCCTTCATCTTGATCAACTCCAAAATGGGTGACCTGATGGGCCGCAAGCGCGCCTATGTGATTGGCCTCCTCGCCTATGCCGTCGGCGCCCTGGCCATGACCCTGGCGCAGAGCCTGACCGCCATCATCATCTTCTGGGCGATCATCGGCGGCCTTGGCGCATCCCTGCTGTTGCCGGCGATGCAGTCCCTCATCCACGGCAACTTCACGGGTGCCGCCCAGAAAAAGGCGTACGCGCTCGTGGGTGCATCTGCTGCCATCGCGGCAGCCGTCGGACCACTCCTCGGCGGCTTCCTCACTACCTACCTATCGTGGCGTGTCGGCTTCGGACTCGAGGTGGTCGTCATCCTTCTGGTGCTGTCGCAGATCCGCCTCGTGAAGGACGTTCCCTACACCGGGCCTCGCCAGGTCGACGTCGTGGGCGCACTTCTTTCGGTGGTGGGCATGGGCGGCGTCGTCCTCGGCATCCTCGTCTGGCAAGAAGGTGGCCAGTACGTCGGCCTTCTCATGGGTGTCGGCGCCGTCGCCCTGGCTGCGCTCGCCTTCTGGCTGTTCCGACGCAAGCGCCGCGGCAAGCCCACGCTGCTGGATCCCGACCTCTTCAAGCATTTGAATTTTCGAATCGGTGTCTCCCAGCAGATGCTCCAGCAGATCACCCTGGGCGGCGCCATGATCGCCCTGCCGCTCTTCTTGCAGATGACGCTCGAGTACAACGCCATGGAGGCTGGTCTCACGCTTGCTCCGCTCTCGCTGTCCATGTTCGGCATGGCCATGCTTGCCGGACGCAAGGCTGGCAATCGGCGACCGGCCAACATCGTGCTGGCGGGTTTTGCCCTGAGCACCCTCGGCATGGCCGCCATCATCCCCCTCGTGCCGCGGGTGCACTCGGGGTGGTATCTGGTGATCCCCCTCGTGATCACGGGTTCGGGTCTGGGCCTGCTCGTCTCCCAACTCAACAACTTCACCTTGGCGCCCATCTCCGAGGAACGCGTCAGCGAGGCTGCAGGTGTGAACTCGGCCGCTGGATCCTTCGGGCTGTCCTTCGGACTCGCCATGGCAGGCGGCATCATGTTGTGGGCCCTGGCGTTGAGCTTTGGTCATTTGACCGCGACCAGCACCGTGATCCCCCCGGCCCAACAGACACAGATCTCCGCCGAGCTCGAGCACGATGCCGAGGTCATGAGCAATACGCAGCTGCAGCAGCAGATCGCCGACCAGCCCCCTGCCGTTCAGGCGGAGATCCTCGCGATCAACACCCACGCTCGGAACCGCTCTCTCCAGGTGGCGCTCCTCGTTCCCGCCATCGCCTCCCTCCTCGGTCTGGGCAACTCGTTCCGCATGCGTCGCCTCCCCGACATCACTCCGTCAGCAGACATCGAAGGCGCCGGCCTGGGGTAAGGCAGCATCCACACTGTGGCTGTCTTCGTGGAGTGGCCCGGGCCAACGGGGTGGGCAGGCGGGGAGAGAACTCCACGCGTTGGTTCGACAGCTCAAAGTGACAGCAAATCGAAGCAGCCCCTGAACTCGGCTCTCGGCTCTCGGCGGCCGTCCGGTGACCGCGCGCTTTGCGCCTCGAATCGGCACGAATCTCTGATGGTTTGCCAGCCTTGGTTGGTTGGCTGGCGATCGCGAGTCCGAACGAATCGGCAGCCGACAGGAGAGATGCATGGTTGACGGTTCCTCGAGAATTGGAGGGCGTGACCCTTGTTGGTGAGCCTTGCAATCAGCTCGGAGCAGTGGCGACCATGCCTTCAGCGCCGACACCGAAAGTGGTGCTCTGTGCGGCCGACCACGTGGCGCCGTTCGCCTCGTGGATTCGCACCGTCGCCGTCGCACCTACGTGCATCGGGTCCGAGAGCTCGACCACGCTGTAGGCATTTGCTGCCCGGCGGGTCCTCGAGCTGATGGCCGTCCCGGCAACCACCGAGAGTGCAGTATGTGCACCGCGATCGCCGAGGGTGACGATGTCAACCGATGCACGGTGAGTGTGGCCGGAGAGCAGGACAGTCACTCGCGCCTGATCGCATGCCTCGACGAGGCGCCGTCGACCGAGGAGCGCTGAGAGGTTCTCTGGGAGGACGGGGTGGTGAGTCACGAGGACTCGCCACGCTCCGCTCGGAGAGCTGCCGAGGGTATTTCGCACCAGATCAGCCTGCCGCTCAGAGACATGTCCGGCCTTCCAGCGCCATGACGGCATCGAGTCGAGTCCCACGACGACCAATCCCGTCAGGTCCATGACTGGGTTCAGGGCCGAGGTGACGAGCTTCTCGTACCGGCCGGTCGGAGAGACGAGCCGCCGAGGTAGGTCGAAGAGCGGTACGTCGTGGTTGCCGATGACGGTGAGAACCGGTTTGGGGAGCCTATCGAGAAACGCCCGTGCCTCAGTGAACTGGTGTTGGCGGGCTCGCTGAGTCAGGTCACCCGATACGACGACCAGGTCCGGGCGACGATCCCAGATGTCGGACAGGAGCGGCTCCACGAGCTCATCGAGTTGGGCACCGAAATGGAGGTCCGACAAGTGGACGATGACCGACACGGATCCGCGGTGATGCTCAGACCTTCTCGGCCATCGGGTCCACGCCGCGGGCCAGCGAAATCAGATCGGCGCCAGAGACATCTCTTGCTCGACGACGCTCCGCCGCGGTCAGGTTTCTGCTTGGGACGAGCAGGCGTAGGCCCCGAGGATGAATCACGAACGTGAGGGGGGTCTCGAGCTCGAGCGCCTCACCGTCGATGCCTGCGAAGGCCTTCCCGGATCGCGACCGGACTTCGAACCGCTCCGTCGTGAACTCGTGCCAGTGCCGGCTGCGGCGACGCTGACCGAGGGCGGAGAGGGTGACGACTTGGGCGGCCTCACTCCCGGTTGCCGCGGTGATGGCGACGACGCCGAGTCTCCCCATATCGAGGCGTCGGCGTTGGGACGCGTCCAGAGTGGCCCCGAGGACGTAGGGGTTGTTCGATACCTGGATCAGGAACGCACCCTCCACTTCGCTGCCGTCGGGCTGAGTGAATTGGAGGTCGAAAGGTGCTTGTGCTCGCCCCAGCATCTCGGGGAGGAGAGCTTTGGTGGTCTCGGACTTCGCGTCGCGATAGCCCGGCTGTTGCACGATCGTGGCATAGATCCCCAGCGAGACGTTGTTGACGAACAGTCGATCTCCGACCGTCGCATAGTCGATACGGCGCTCGATGCCATCCCGGAAGGCGTCCAGGCACTTTCGTGGATCCTCCCGATCGATCCCGAGATCGAGGGCGAAGTGGTTGCGCGTGCCGGCGGAGACACAGACGAACGGGAGGTCGTGCTCGATGGCGATGGACGCCACCAATGCCTGCGATCCGTCGCCGCCCGCCATGGCGAGGCAGTCAGCCCCACGGGCGACGGCATCGCGAGCCAACTGCTCGAGGTCGAGACCGTGATCGAGCATGACGACCTCGACCCCGAGGCCTTGGGCCAGCTCCACGAGCCCGAACCTCTCCACCTTCCCGCCCCCCGACCAGGGATTGCAGATGAGGACGGGGCGCTGCGGTCGCGCGACGGTCAGGGGTCGTCGAGCGTCTCGTTCGTGAAGGTCGCGGGCGATCGCCGCTCGACCAAAGCCGACCGCACCCACGGTGAGGACTGCCACGATGACAAGAGCCAGCACTGGGCGGTCTCCGTGAGGCTCGGCCCTGATCACTGCGACGACGATCAGAACCCCGCCAACGATTCCGCCCGCCATTCCAAAGGCCTTACGAGGCGCTCGCTCGGTGATGACCCACCAGGCTCCGCTGACCATGAGGGACACGCCGACCAGCCCGACTACCAAGAATCCGAGGTTCCGGACCGAGAAGATCACGACTGCCACGGCGAGCAGTACTGCACACCCCAGCGATACCAGCGCAAAGGATCGCTCACGCCAACTGACCGCGTGGGCACCCTTGTTCACGCTCTTAGCCAAGACAATAACTTATCCGCGCAAAGGCCCATGGTTCCAACGCTCCGCGAGGTGGTCGGCGACGAGGCGCTCTGCCGTAGCGTCAGCCGGACGCCTCGCCGGCGACCACCGAAGGTTCCCACGACAAGAGCCGTGGTCACTCGAGCCGGAACCTCAGAACGTGTCCGGGATCAGCCGGTATTGATACCGGGGCTCCTGGTAGTCGCCCGCTTCTTGGCGAGGGGGAAGCACGACTCGCTTGCGCTTCGGCGACTCGTACGGGATCTGGCTCAACAGATGGCTGATGATGTTGAGCCGTCCGCGCCTCTTGTCGTTGGTATGGGCGACGTACCACGGTGCCCACGCGGTGTCAGTCGCGGCGAACATGGCATCTCTGGCCCTTGAGTAGTCGTACCAGCGGCTGTAGGACTTCAAATCCATGTCCGAGAGTTTCCAGGTCTTCCGTGGGTCGTGCATGCGGCTCTCGAGTCGCCGGGTCTGCTCGTCGGCACTGACTTCGAGCCAGTACTTGAACATCAGGATCCCCGAATCGCCCATGGCCCTCTCGACCTCCGGCAAGAGCTCGAGGAACCGTCCGGTCTCCTCCGGTGTGCAGAAGCCCATGACCGGCTCGACGCCGGCCCGGTTGTACCAACTTCTATCGAAGATCACCACCTCGCCAGCCGCAGGGAAGTGCTGTATGTAGCGCTGGATGTACATCTGGGACTTCTCGCGATCGGTTGGGGCGGGCAGTGCCACGACCCGGAAGACACGTGGGCTGACCCGTTCGGTGATCCGCTTGATCGTGCCACCCTTCCCGGCAGTGTCGCGGCCCTCGAAGACGATGCAGATCTTGGCTCCCGTTGCCTTAACCCATTCCTGGAGCGAAACCAGCTCGCCGTGCAGGAGTCTCATCTCGGCCTCGTACTCCTTGCGCTTCATCTTGGGCGGCTGGTCATCGGCAGCCTCCCGTGACCAGGTGGCCTGAGACGCTGGTAGTGCGACCTTTTGGTGTTTGTGCTTTTTGTGCTCCTTCGTGGGCATTGCCATTACCTCCGATGGGTCTGGGTGGGATCAACGTCGTCAGGCGGTCGAATGGGCAGTCCCGGTCACCCCACCCACTATCGGCACGGACACTGGCGTGGTCTTGATCCGTCGGCGTGCAATCCACTTGCCGACCTCCCACAAGACGAGCAGCGTGACGGCGGCGAGCAGTGCAGTGCCCCATTGACGCGGGCTGAGCTGAGTCGTGCCAAGGAGCCGCTGCATGAAGTCCGCTTGGGTGACCAGGAAGGCCCCTGCCACCTCGAGCAGAGCGATCCGGTTCATTCTCGAGCTGTTGAAGGTGTCGCCGGTGAAAATGCTCTCCGTCTCGCTGCGGGCCTCGAACGCGGCGACGATCAGCATCAACGAGAAGGCGACCAGTCCGATGGATCGCCCGGTTGCCAGGCTGTTGTAATGGTTGGTCCCGAACGCGATCATGCCCAGGTTGGCGACGGCGACGAAGAGGCCGACGAGCCCGCTCGTGATCATCACAGGGGTCGTAAGAATCGACTCCCCGCGTGGCCGAGGCAGTCGATCCATGAGGCCGGGGGTTTCCATGTCGAAGCCCAGCGCGACGCCGAACGGAGCGTTGACCGCGAAGTTGATCCAGAGGATCTGCGCAGGAGTGAAGGGTTGTCCGGCGGCGAGGTCGAACAGGCTGGCACCGAGGAAGGTGAGGACGAACGCGACGAGCTCGAGCAGGACGAAGCGGATGTACTTGTTTAGATTGTCGAAGAGCTTGCGGCCCTGTTCGACGGCGAAGACGATCGTGGCGAAGTTGTCGTCGGAGAGGATCATCCGCCCGGCGTTCTTCGCCACCTCGGTCCCGCTCCCCATGGCGACACCGATGTCGGCTGCTTTGATGGCGGGAGCGTCGTTCACACCGTCGCCCGTCATGGCCACGACATGGCCCTTCTTCTTGAGCGTCTCCGCCAGGAGCACCTTGTGTTCGGGGGCGACTCGACCGACGACGCCGATGTGGTCGATCCGCTCGAGACGCTCCTGCTCGGACAGGGCAGCGAAGTCGGCTCCGAGGATCGCCTCGCCCGGTATGTCGAGTTGTTTCGCGATCGCGGCGCCGGTGATCACGTCATCGCCGGTCACCATCCGTACTTCGATGTGTGCCGCCTGGGCCTGGGCGACCGCGGCCTTCGACTCCTCGCGAGGCGGGTCGACCATCCCGACCAGACTGGTCATCTCCAAGTCCGCCACCATGGCGAGGAGATCGCCGTTCGGGTCGAAGCTGGCTGCGTCGAGGTCACGGTAGGCGCCCGCCATGACGCGAAGGCCCGTCTCCCCCATGCGCCGCGCGTGCGTCTCAGCACCTTGGCGGAGCGTGTCGTCCCAGGCCACGCTCGCGCCATTGGCCAAGGCGGTGGCGGCGAGGGCCATCACGGCCGGCGCTGCGCCTTTGACGAAGCACCGCACGACCTCGTTACCGGACGCGTCCTTGGCCTGGTTGAAGGTGGCCATCAGCTTGTAGGTCGGGTCGAACGGTAGGGTCGCGACGCGGGGCAGCTGCTCACGGGTGGACTCGATGGACACACCCGCCTTGTGGGCCAGGACGAGCAGGGCACCCTCCGTTGGATCGCCGACGACCTTGCCATCGACGAGCGTGGTGTCACTGGCGATCACGTAAGGGAGAATGGCCGACTCGATGCCGTCGGACTTGCCGGCAGGGTGGGTGACCTTGCCCTCCAGGCTGTAGCCACTCCCGGTGATCTCGTAGCGGTCGGTCGGATCCACGACCTCGACCGCCGTCATCTGGTTCATGGTCAGCGTCCCGGTCTTGTCCGAGTTGATGGCCGACGTGAAGCCGAGTGTCTCGACCGAGGGCAGGTCCTTGACGATCGCCTTCTCCTTGGCCAGCTCGACGCTGCCCAGCGAGAGCACGACCTGAACGACCATGGGCAGAGCGAGCGGGATCGCCGCGATGGCCAGCGCGATGGCTGTGTCGAAGAGCATGGTCCACGACTGGCCACGGCTGAGCCCCAACGCGAACATCACGATCATCGTGAGCCCGGCCGCGGCCACGATCCATAGGGTGAGTGTGTTCATCTGCTTCGTGAGCGGAGTCTCCTCATTGGCCGTTGCCGACAGCATGTGCGCGATCTTGCCCACCTCGGTGCCGCTTCCCGTGCCGGTGACGATCATCACGCCGCTGCCGTGGGTGACCGGGGTATGCATGAAAGCCATGTTTGACTGCTCGCCCGGTCCGACCTCCCCGCCTGTCAACGTGGCCGCGTCCTTCGCCGCCGGCACGCTTTCCCCCGTGAGGGCCGATTCGTCGATCTGCAACGAGCTGGACGACATGATCCGCCCGTCGGCCGGGACCTCGTCACCGGCCGCGATCAGCACGACGTCGCCAACCACGAGTTCCTCGGCTCCGATCTCGGATTCTGCGCCGTCACGACGTACACGTGCGGTCGCCTTCATCATCGACTGCAGGGCATTCATGGCGCTTTCCGCCTTGCCCGCCTGGCGCAGCCCGACGACGGCGTTGAATAGAGAGATGACGATCAGCACGACGGCCGTGGTCCACTCCTTGATCAATAGCGACACGATCGCCGCGCCGACCAGGATGATCTGCATGTAGCTGGTGAATTCGCCGAGGAAGCGGCGAATCGCTGACGGAGGCTGTTCGACCGGGAGTGTGTTCGCACCGTTTCGCCGCAGTCGGCTCGCGGCCTCCTCGCCCGAAAGGCCGTCTTCGACGACCACGCCGAGTTTGGAGACGACCTGTGCTTGGTCCAAGGCGTACCAGCGCTCGGCAGCAGGGGATGGCACCTCAACAGCCTCCTTGGCAGTTGCCACTTACCGCTCCCTTCGCTGGCCCGCCAGCACCTTCACGTGGTTCGTGTTCGTTCCTCTGACCGAAAACCTGACCGCTCAGCCACATACGCGATCCGTCCCAAGGCCATGTGTCCATGAGAAGTTGGGGCCGGAAGGAGCGACAGGGTCCAAAGTCCCTCCGTTGCGAGTTTGCATTCACTTCCGTCTCACGAGGTGCCGGTCGGCTCTAGCTTCTCTCGATCTCCATATGGTGAAGGCTACAGATCGGACCCAGAGGGCGCTCCAGAGCCAGGTCCTCAAAGAATGATCTCGTTGTATTGGTCTTGGCATCGGCAACCGACGGAGCTCGAGGGACGTGGTTGAGGTGGTCGCCCTCGTCCTCGGCAACTGCCATACGAAGGCGTGACCCGACATCGGCCCTCTCGACCAGACACCGATCGAGCTACCATCCTTCCCACATCAGGCTGCATGAGTGAGCGTCAGCAGATTGAACCGGCCTGGGTTTGACGGAGACTGGGTGGTTTGGTTCTCTCATGCCGGCGTCGGGCTGAGACTTGTGACGGTACTCGGCTTCGAACTCGGCCGGCGTCATGTCGTCGAGCTCGGAGTGGAGGTGCCGCTCGGCGTCCCTTCGGGGAAGCGCTTACCCTACGCCTTACGCTGTGCTCACCTGCCAGTTAACGTTGCCTGGCCATGGGGAACGATTCGCCTCCGGGGGGACCACCGGTGACGTCCGTCGCCGAAGCCATCAGTCGGATGCAGCACATCCAGGCGTCTCTGCCGGCGGGGGACGGCATCGCCTGCTTCAACCGCATGTACTTAGAAGTCACCCAGCAGGTCGAAGACAGGATCTCACAGGGGTTTTTCGCGGATCCTGCGTTCATGAGCTCCTTCGATACCTCCTTCGCCAACATCTATTTCGCGGCCGTCGACATGCTGGCCAATGAACCGACCGATGTTCCCGCCGCCTGGCAGCCCTTGTTCGACGCACGCTCCAAGGCCGACATCTATCCGATCCAGTTCGCGTTGGCCGGCATGAACGCACACATCAACCACGACCTCCCTATCGCCCTCGTCGACACGTGCACCACAATGGACACCGCTCCCGACGATGGGACCCATCACGCCGACTACCAGAAGGTCGACGTGCTGCTCGACGCCGCGGAGCAGTCGGTCCGCCAATCCTTTGAGTCGAGCGTGGTCCTCGATGTCGATCGCCACGCACAATCCGTGCTCGACCTGATCGGGAATTGGAGCATCAATTCCGCGCGAGACGTCGCTTGGGACACCGCGCTGGCACTGTGGCAATGCCGGAATGTGACGGCCGTCGAGGACCTCCTCATGAATTCCGTTGCCCGTACCGTAGCGATGGCGAGCCGCTGTCTATTGACCTCCGGTGAGGCGGAGGGTGGACGGGTCCAGTCGCCTGGGACTCGGTTGTTCTCGCTCTTCGGTTTCGAGCTCCGCTGGCGTTGGTGAGCTTGGCAGCCGGTTGATCGTTCGCGCCCTCTGAGTACTCAAGGAGCTGGTCAGCGCGAGGGCAGTGTGCCAGGGTCTGACCGGTGACCGAGAAATTCCTCTCCTGATTCTCGACCGAGGCGTCTTCGGGACCAGAGCGTCCCGCGGGAGGCATAGGCCGAGCCAGCGTTGTGTCACCGCACGCAGAACCCGGCGTCGACCGGCAGTGCGACACCCGTGATCCACTTCGCCTGATCCGAGACGAGGAACGCCACCGCATCGGAGATGTCCTCGGGTTCGAGGATGTCGATCGGCATGGCGTTCTGCATCGCCGAGATGGAATTGTCGCCGCCCTCGGCGGCCTGCAACGCCAGCGTCATCATTGCTTCGTTCATCGTCATGCCGGACTTGACGCCCGTCGGGTGCACGCTGTTGACGCGGATCGACTCGGGGGCGAGGGTCACCGCCAGCTGCTTCATCAGGCCGACCAGCCCCGTCTTGGCGGCCGTGTAGGCCACCTGTCCGATGCCGGACCCCGGACTCGCCCGCAGCCCGGCGGTGGAACTGGTGATGACGATTGACCCGCCCCGGCCGCCGGCCCGCAACGTCGGAAGCGCCACCGAGACGGTGTTCCATGCCCCGGTCAGGTTGGTGTTGATGATGTCGCTCCACACGGCGGCGGGTTCCCCACCGTCGCCGAGCCGGACTATTCCGGCATTGGCCAAGACGATGTCGACCCGCCCGAGCGAGGCCATGCCCTCGTCGAAGGCATTCTGGAGCCCCGACAGGTCCCGTACGTCGGCCTGCAGCGCCACGACCTTGCGGCCCTCCGCCTCGACGAGCCGCGCCGTCTCGTCGAGATCCGTCCGCGTCGCGTTGGGGTAGTCGATCGACGGGGTATCCGCGCAGATGTCAACACCCAGGATGTCGGCACCCTGGCGGGCCAGCCGGACGGCGTGCGCCCGCCCCTGCCCGCGTGCCGCTCCGGTGATGAATGCGACCTTGCCCTCGAGTCCAGGCATCTTGCTCACTTCTCCTTCGCTGATTGACGAATCGAACTGGTCCAACCGACGACTACGCGATGCCGACGGACTTGACCCGGAGGAACTCCTCGACCCCGAGCCTGCCGCCCTCCTTGCCCATGCCGGAGATGCCGATGCCACCGAAGGGACGCTGCACCCGGAGGTTGGCGGCACCGTTGATGAGCACCTCCCCGGTGACGAGCTCCTCGGCCACGCGCAGGGCGCGGGACAGGCTTTGGGTCTGGATGTAGCCCGACAACCCGTAGCGTGTGTTGTTGGCGATGCGGACGGCGTCCTCGTCGCTGTCGAACGGAGTGATGGCGAGCACGGGCCCGAAGACCTCGTTCTGGGCCAGCTCCGAGTCGGGGTCGACGTCGGCGAAGACGGTCGGCTCAATGAAGTAGCCCCCAGAGAGGTCGCCGCCGATCCGGGATCCCCCGGTGACCAGACGGGCCCCGCCGACCTTGGCCCGTTCAATCATGCCGAGAATTCGTTCGAGTGCTGCTT
>Ga0181523_10005049_pt1 | contig 11090 bp, 8 predicted proteins | sample PEATcosm2014_Bin_43_FD_119752 | JGI IMG/M metagenome (GOLD analysis project Ga0181523, IMG submission 119752) | Peatland microbial communities from MTU Mesocosm Facility, Houghton, MI, USA - PEATcosm2014_Bin05_30_metaG | ecosystem: Environmental > Terrestrial > Soil > Wetlands > Peat | place... | reverse complement strand
GGCGCCTGGTTGAGCACCTTGCCGTAGAGAGAATTCGCGGTGACATCGAAGGAATCGCTGGGCGAGAAGCGGACTTCGATCGTGCCGCTGTAATTCTTCAGGATGTAAATTCCGCGGCGAATGAAATTTCCGTCGAACAGGATATTGCCCGAAGAAGTTTGCACGCGGACGCTGTCCATCGCGGGCTGAATCAATTGGAAATTGCCGCTAATGGAGGTGGCATCGAGCGAGCCCGCGCAACGCGTGCAGACGAGAGAGCCGTCAATGCTCTTGATGACGACGTAGCCTTCGACGTCGGAGAGCTGAAGATTGGCGCCCACGGTATCAAACGTCATGTTGCCGTGCACACTGTCCACCGTGACGTCGCCCGAATCGGTGCGAACCTGAAGCTCGCTCTCTTCCGGCACGGAAACGACGTAATCGGCTTTCAGTTCGTCGGCGGACGGATTGTCGCCGGTCACTTGCGTTTCCACTTCGATGCGATCGCCGGCCTGTTCGGCGGCGATTTGAAGTTTATCGCTGGCGAACTCCGTCGTGATCATGACCTCGGGTTTATTCCAGGCCTTGACCTGGATATTGCCGCTCGGATTACGAACGGTGATCACGGGTTTGTTGGTGATCGGAAACTGCTTTTCAAAATGATGCGCTTGCGCAGGGGCCCCCAGGAAGAGAAAAGCTCCCAGCGTGGCAACCGATACTCCGGTAATGCGAGAAAGTACGTTCATGACGCTCACCGCCCCCCTAGAGTGCCCCGGTCCATCGCGACGGCCAGAAGCTGAGCTTTCTGCTGATACGCATCATTGAGAGATTCGCGGGCCAAATCGTTTTCAGGTTGTTCGCGGACACTTTTTTCACACATCGAAATTGCATTGTCAACCACAGTCAGATCGCGTTTGAAGACGGCCTGCACATTGGGATCGAGCTGCTGCAAGGACTCAATGCTCGTCTCCGAAGCGTTCAGCGAAGCTTCTTGTATGCTTTCTTCAGGCTGCATCGGCTGAATCGCCGGCTGTTCTGTGGCCGTAAAGTTAGAGACATTGCTCCGGCTTCGCAGGCCTGCCCATCCGGCGGCCAAGAGAAGAATTCCAAGAAGCGATCCCGCAAACGCAGGGCGCTGAAAAAGACTCCATACGGTGGTGCGCCGAGGCGCTTGCTCGAATTGCGGCCCGCGAATCAGACCCTCTGCCTCGAGTTGCAGAAGGACTCGAGCCCAAACGCGCGCGGGCGGTTCTTCTTCGGCGGGGAGTTCGAGAGCGCCCAGACGGATGGCTTCCAAGTCAGCGGCGAGGGCGCGGCACTCCGCGCAACCTTCGAGATGCTGGCTCACGGCCGGGGGCATCGCGCCGTCCGGTTCGTGCAAGAGAATATTTTCCAGTTCGTGGCACTGCATGGTCGTTGTCCTTCTAGTTCAAATTCTAAATTCACCCGGCGCGGCAGCCGCCGGCAATTTTTCAATCCGTGCCCGCGGTTTCACCCTTCGCAGCCTGCCGCTGCTGGCGCGCTTCGTCGCGCAGCGTTTCCTGGAGCAATTCGCGCAGGCGCATGCGAGCCTTATGCAATTGCGATTTCGAGTTGCCGATCGAGCAGGTCATGATCTGAGCGATCTCGTTGTGCTCGTATCCTTGAATATCGTGCAGCACGAACACCGACTTATACCCGGGCGGCAACTGTTCGATCGCGCGCTGTAAGTTCACCCGGTCCACCGAACCCGTCAACAGAAGGTCTGGTCCGCCGATGTCTTTCTTCGGACCGCTGGCTTCATCGTCCGGCTCAATCTGTTCATCCAGCGACGTTTCGGGCAGAGTTTTTTTGCGCAGTTTCATCAGCACGACGTTGACCGACAAGCGGTGCAACCAGGTGCTGAATGCCGACTCGCCGCGAAACGTTCCGATCTTCCGGAACAATTGCAGGAACGCTTCCTGAGCAAGATCCTCGGCTTCGGCTGTGTTCCCTACCATGCGCAAGCACAACGCGTAAACCCGGCGACTATGTAATTGATAGATGCGCTCAAACGCCACAGGGTCGCCCGATTGGGCCAGCCGTATGGCATCCGACTCCGACAACTCGCCGGTTTCATTTCGCCTCGTGCGGGACACTCTAACGTCAGGACGCTACCCTTATTTTGGGATGCGTCCCTCGCTCCTTGAGTTGTACTTTCCTTATGTCTGGGTGCAGGGTAGGCACGTCCCCGGCACCCCTGCGCCTCTGCGCGGCAGGACGGAACTCGGAACCTGCCTGCCAGCCCGCCTATTGTCTTCGGAAAACAGATGGGCGTCTAGCGGCGTTGCGTCTTGCAGTGTGGCATGGGCCTTGAAAGGGATGCCGATCGCCGAGAGCGTAGACATTCGCGCAATCAATAATTTGGAGAGCGTTTAGCAGCGAAGCGCCGAGAGGGAAGGCATCCTCTTTAAGAGCTTCTCTCGGAACAGCGACAGTTCCTTCCCCGGCAGGGCGCAGAAGAAGGATTTCAGGACGACCACGGTCTCCTGCATACAGGTATTCAGGTCGTAGTCCAAAACCTCCAGCAAGCGGCAGGAGTCTTCGAGCGCTCTCTCATCGCTGCCGGCAAGCTCTCCGACCAGTTGGCAAGACTGCCGCCGAACTTCGGTAAGTGCGTCGCCGAGGGCCGAAAGCTTGTGGAAAAACCGCGAGCGAGCCTTGAAAAGATTTCTGCCCAGCAAATTGTCCAGGCGCGCGACCTGCTGGACCGTAGCACCCCGAAAATTGGAGGGGTCCAGGGGATGAACATTGGGCAGGGTGCCGAAGTGGCGGCCGTGCTCCTCCATGGCCTGGAGCGCGCCCTGCAGGCTCTGGGCCAGGCGATCAAACATCTGTGCAAAGGTGAGGGCGCATTGGCGCGCGGTCTCGTAACGCTTTTCCGCGCACAACACGAATGCTTGATTCAGAGTGACGCTCTGGATGAGGTAGGAATCCTCGAGACCTCCGAGCGCCGCACCATACAGGCGGCCTGGCTCACTGGGAAGATTCGCGAGCCAATCCTCACTCACTGTACGCGTTCGGCTGTACCGCCAGCCTTGCCCCGTATCGCCCACGCGTCCACCTCCGAGGCGGGGTATGATAGCACATCGTGAAGCGGCAAGGGCGGGGTTGCACGCAGGAAAACCGGTAGCTATACTCCCGCACGAATCCCGGGGAAAGGACCGCGTCTTTGCCCTTCGAGCCACTCGACCAGTACCTGCAGCGTCAGAAAAAGCTTGCCGAAATTCAGGCCCTTGGTTTTGAGCCCTATCCGCACCGGTTTGACCCGACCGCCACGATAGCCGAAATCGTGGCGCGATACGGCGGCCACAGCGCCGAGGAGCTCGAAACGCGGAAGCCCGAGGTTCGCGTGGCGGGGCGAATCATGACCCTGCGGCTGATGGGTAAGGCGGGTTTTGCGCATATCGCGGGCGCGGGCGGGCGGATGCAGGTATACGTAAAACTGGACGTGGTTGGTCCGCTGGCGTTCCAGTTATTTCAACTCCTGGACTTGGGCGATTCGATCGGCGTCTCAGGGCGCCTCTTTCGGACAAAGACGGGGGAGCTAACCGTCTGGGTGGAAAAATTGGAGCTGCTGGCCAAAGCGCTGCTGCCGTTGCCGGACAAGTGGCACGGCTTGGCGGACGTCGAGTTGCGCTATCGCCAGCGATACCTCGATTTAATCGTGAACGAAGAAGCGCGGAATGTGTTTCTGCGGCGCGTGGAAATCGTCAGGGAATTACGAAGTTTCTTCGACGCGAGGGGCTATATCGAAGTGGAAACGCCGATGATGCAGCCTATCGCGGGCGGCGCGACGGCGCGCCCGTTCGTCACGCACCACAACACGCTCGACCTGGATCTGTATCTGCGCATTGCGCCGGAGTTGTACTTGAAACGGTTGATCGTCGGCGGACTCGACCGCGTCTACGAGATCAATCGCAATTTTCGCAATGAGGGGATCTCGACGCAGCACAATCCAGAATTCACGATGCTCGAGTTTTACCAGGCCTATAGCGACTATCGCGACCTCATGGCGCTGACCGAAGAGTTGCTCGCGGCGCTGGCCCGCAAGCTCTACGGCGGCACGGTGATCCGCTACGGCGAGCACGAGATTGACTTGGGCCGCTGGCAGCGGCTGACGATGCGCGAAGCCATCGTGAAATCTTGGCCGACGGATGCGGCGCCGCAGTGCAGCGTTGCGGAGTTGGCGCGGCCGGGCGGGCCGCGTGAGGCTGCGCAACGCTACAATGCTTGGGCGGCTGGTAAAGGCGTTGGGCCAGTCATGGGAATCGAGAAACTGACGGACGGCGAAATCACCGGATCGCTCTTTGAAACCATCGCCGAGCACAAATTGATTCAGCCGACGATTCTTTATGACTTTCCCACGGAAATCTCTCCGCTATCGAAGTGCAAGCCAGACGATCCCGCGACCGTCGAACGATTTGAAATCTTCATCGCCGGGATGGAGTTCGGCAACGCTTTCTCGGAGTTGAACGACCCCACCGAGCAGGAGCGCCGCTTCCGTCAACAGGTGGAGCAGGGCGGCGAAGAGGCGCCGAAGGAAGTGGATTTGGACTACGTGCGCGCGCTGGCGCACGGAATGCCGCCGACCGCCGGTGAGGGCATCGGCATTGACCGCCTGACGATGCTGCTCACGAATTCGCACTCCATTCGAGACGTGATCCTCTTTCCACTTCTCCGGCCGGAGGCGAGTCGCGAGCCCGCTGGCTCCGAGGCGGCCGATCCCGGCGCACCCAAATGAGATTTGAATGGCTGGTTGCGCGTCGCCACCTTCGTTCGCCGCATCGGCCGGCTGTTCTGCGGTTGGTGAGCTGGCTGGCAACACTGGGCATCGCGGCGGGCGTGGCCACCCTGGTTATCGCGCTCTCGATGAACACGGGTTTTCGCCACACGCTTCAAGACCGTTTGCTTGGGGTCACGGCGCACGTCAATCTTTCGCGGCCCGCCGCTGAGGGAATCCCCGATTATCAAGCCCTGGCGCAACAGTTGGGCCGCACTCCCAACGTACGCTCGGTAGCGCCGGCGATTTACCTCACGGTTCTGCTATCTTCCGGTTCCCGCGCCCGCGGAGTGGTGGTCAAGGGTGTGGACCCGGCGCTTGAACGGGCATCCGATGAGGCACTGCAGCGCGTGGTGGCCGGGGCTGCCGATTTTGCGCCCGACGCGAGCGGATTCGATTCGGTGGTGATCGGCCGCACGCTATCCGAGGATCTGAATATCAACCTCGGGGATTACGTGACGCTGACGAGTCCAGAGGGACGGCTGACGCCATTCGGATTGATGCCGCGCTCGCGGAGATTTCGAGTATCTGGGATTTTCGATTCCGGATTCTATGATTACGACGCGAACTGGTGTTTCCTGACGCTGGGCGCGGCGCAGGGCCTCGCTGGTGTGGGCGACGTTGTGAGCGTGCTGGAGTTTCGGCTTGCCGATGTGGATCGCGCCGGCGAAGCCGCCTCGCTAATCCAGAAAGAAGCGGGTCCCGGCTTCGCGACGAATACGTGGCAGGACGAGAATCGCGCGTTGTTCCGCGCGCTGCATTTGGAAAAACTGGTTACCGCGCTGTTTATCGGCCTGATTACCTTCGTTGCCGGACTCAACATTCTCGTCGTCCTCGCGATGACGGTGAGCGACCGCGCGCGAGACATCGCCGTCTTGATGGCGATGGGCGCGCGCCGCAAACAGGTGCGGGACATTTTCGTTTTGCAGGGGCTCGCGATCGGAGCGATCGGCACGATTGCAGGGCTCGCGACGGGGTATCTCGCCGCGTGGGCCGCGGGAACGTATCGGCTGATTCCTCTCGATCCACAAGTGTACTCAATTCCCTACGTTCCATTTCAGCCGAACGCATTCGACGCCATTTGGATTGGCGCCGCGGCGCTCCTGATCAGTTTGGCGTCAACGGCCATCCCCGCACGTGCTGCGGCACGACTACTTCCCGTCGAAATTTTGCGGTACGAATGAAAGGCGAAACGGCTCAGTTTGGCGCGCCACTTGCACCTGTATCTGTGCGGGTGGCCGAGTTCCGAGGACACGCATTCGGTCGCCGAATGGGGCATCCTGGCTATGCTACAATTGCTTTTGAATCAATGGATTATCTGCCTGGAGTGGATTGTTTCATCTTGGGCCACATTGGTATTGGCAAGAGAGTGGGCAATAAAGAGAAAACCTTATGCCTATTCTCTGAAAACGTCGAAATTCGACAATTTGCCGACGCCAACAGGGCAGGGCTGGCGTGCATCAAATGTAACTAGGGACGAAGACTGGAGCCGGACCGAATAACTTTCGGAAACGAACTCGAATGACACAGACTTCAACAGCCGCGGCGAAGAGCTCAACCCGGACGAGCGAGGGGTTTGCTCGCGAGCAATCGGGAGCGCCCGAAACGAAGGGCGGCTGGGTGCTCGAGGCGCGCGATTTGCGGAAGTCTTACGGGTTCGGCGAGCAGGCGGTGACGGTTCTCGACGGCGCAAATCTTGCGATTTCGAGCGGAGAGATGGTGGCCATCGTCGGCGCTTCCGGAGCGGGAAAAAGCACTCTCTTGCATCTGCTGGCCGCGCTAGACACGCCAACAAGCGGTACAGTATACTTCGGAACGAAAGCACTCGAATCGTTTCGCGAAGCGGAACTGGCGGAATATCGCAACAACGCAGTGGGCTTCGTTTGGCAGCGGCACCATCTGATGGCTGATTTTACGGCCGCGGAAAATGTCGCCATGCCGTTGTTGATAAGGGGGCGGGCTTACGGTGTTGCCATCGCCACGGCCCGGCAGTGGCTCGAAGAAGTCGGATTGGCGGAGCGGGCGAACCAACGCGCCGGAGAGCTTTCCGGTGGGGAGCAGCAGAGAGTGGCAATTGCCCGCGCACTCGCGCATAGCCCGGCGGTCTTACTCGCAGATGAGCCGACCGGGAACCTGGACGAGCGCAACGCCACCGGGGTTTTTGAATTGATGCAGCGATTGCACCGGATGCATCGCCTTACCTCCATCCTGGCAACGCACAATTTAACGCTGGCCCGGCGCGCGGATCGCATGCTCGGGCTGGAGCACGGGGTGCTGTGCCCGGTTTCAGAAACCTCCAACGACCCTGGGAAAGTTGGCTGAGGGGAGAAACGAGCGAACCGTGTTCGAACGCTACACTGAGAAGGCACGACGAGTAATATTCTTCGCGCGGTATGAGGCGAGCCAGTATGGAAGCCCGTACATCGAGACCGAGCACCTGCTGCTGGGTCTGATGCGCGAGGACAAGGCTCTGGCCAATCGGTTTCTGCGCACGCACGGCTCGATTGAGTCCATCCGGAAAGAAATTGAAGCTCGCATCACCATTCGCGAGCGGATCTCCACCTCCGTCGAAGTCCCGCTGAGCCAGGAATCCAAGCGTATCCTGAACTACGCCACCGAAGAAGCAGAGCGGCTGGGGCACAAGCACGTCGGCACCGAACATTTGCTTCTCGGAATTTTGCGGGAAGAGAAGTGCTTCGGCGCGGAAATTTTGCAGGAACGCGGGCTGCGGCTTTCCGCGCTGCGCGAAGAACTCGCGCGATCGGCTGGCGAAAAAGTTCCGGTGAACCGCCCCAAAGAAACGTCGCTGCTGGCGGAATTCAGCCGCGATCTCACGCAGGCGGCTCTTGAAGGGCAGCTCGATCCGCTGGTCGGCCGCGAACGGGAAGTAGAGCGCGTCATTCAGATTCTTTGCCGGCGCACCAAGAACAATCCGGTGTTGATCGGCGAGCCGGGGGTAGGGAAGACTGCCATCGTCGAAGGCCTGGCGCAGCGCATTTCCGACGGCGACGTTCCGCCGTTCCTAGCGGATAAGAGGATTCTTTCGCTCGATCTTTCGCTGATCGTGGCGGGCACGAAATACCGCGGGCAGTTTGAAGAGCGGCTGAAGACGATCATGAAGGAATTGATGGAGAATCAGAACTCCATCCTGTTCATCGACGAGTTGCATACGCTGGTCGGCGCGGGTTCGGCTGAAGGCTCGCTCGATGCCGCGAATATCTTGAAGCCCGCGCTTTCGCGCGGCGAAATTCAGTGCATCGGCGCCACGACGCCGGGCGAATATCGCAAGTCGGTAGAGAAAGATCGCTCGCTCGAACGGCGCTTCCAATCCGTTAAAGTCGCGGCACCCAACGAGGAAGAGGCGATCCGCGTCCTCCAGGGCGTGCGCGAGCGCTACGAAAAATTTCACGCGGTGGCCTACACTGACGAGGCCATTCAGTATGCTGTCTATCTTTCGAGCCGGTACATTCCCGATCGCTTCCTTCCGGACAAGGCTGTGGATTTGATCGATGAGGCCGGGGCGCGCGTCAAGCTGCGTCAGGCGACATTGCCCGACGAAGTGGCGGAAGTGCAGAAGCGCGTGAAGTTCATCACGCACCGGATGGAAACCGCGATCGCGAATCATGAATTCGAGAAGGCCCGGTTCTACTCCGAGGAAGAGCGCAAGGAAAAAGAGAATCTCCGCCTCGTGCGCGAGAAGCTGAAGCTGGACGATTCCACGACCGGCGTGGTCACCCGCGAAGACATCGAAGAGGTCGTCGCGCGCTGGACGGGCATCGCCGTCACTTCCATCAAGGAAGACGAACAGCAAAAGTTGCTGCGTATAGAACCTGAATTGCACAAGCGAATCATCAGCCAAGCCAAGGCCATCACGGCGCTGGCGCGTGCCATTCGCCGGAGCCGTGCGGGCTTGAAGGCGCCCGGCCGTCCTGTCGGTTGCTTCCTGTTCCTGGGACCGACCGGCGTCGGGAAAACGGAAGTCGCGCGCCGGTTGTCGGAGTTTCTGTTCGGCAGCGAGAAGTCACTGATCCGGTTCGACATGTCGGAATACATGGAAAAGCATTCCGTGTCGAAGCTGATCGGCGCGCCTCCAGGCTACGTGGGCTATGAAGAGGGCGGGCAATTGACCGAGCGCGTTCGGCGCACGCCGTATTCGGTGATCCTGCTCGATGAAATCGAGAAGGCGCATCCGGATGTCTACAATATTTTGCTGCAAGTGTTTGAAGACGGCCAGTTGACTGACGGCTTGGGAAATACAGTTGATTTCCGCAACACGATTCTGATCATGACTTCCAACCTTGGCGCTCGCCACTTGCAGAAACGCCAGACGCTCGGGTTCCAATCCGGCGCCGACGAAGCAGGCGCGAAGAGCATGGAGGACATGGTCCTGGGTGAAGTGAAGCGCGTCTTCAATCCGGAATTTTTGAACCGGCTTGATGAAATCATCCTATTCAACCCGTTGGCCGATGAAGATCTCTTGCGCATCATCGATTTGCTGGCCGGCCAGATCAACGACACACTGATTCACCGCCAGGTACAAATCGTCCTGACGCCGGAAGCGCGCCAGTGGATCCTCGAAAAGACGTGCGGGGATCGCAGCTACGGTGCGCGTCCGCTCCGCCGGGCGCTGCAAAAGTACGTCGAAGACCCGTTGTCGGAAACCTTGATTCAGGGGGGCCTGCAACGCCCGGCGACACTCGAAGTGTTTGTCTCGGGCGAAAGTCTCGGTTTCCGTCCCGTAGTGGAAGCAACCCCGGTTACCCACTGACGAATCCTATGCGCACAGGCCGGGCCTCCGGGGGCCGGCAGGGAGCAGACCATTTTGCTTTGGGGGGACGCGGCCTTGAGGAGTTGTCTGGCCGCTCGCAAACATTTGTGCCTTCGGATTCTGGCCTGGGCGCTCTTGGTGTATCTGGTGGGGATCGGAAGCGCCGCGGCGCGTCCGGTGCCCCCTCAAGATGCTCAGGGAACTCCCAATCCATTCTACGTCGAACGCATCGACTTCGAGGGCAACCGTCGAATACGCAGCGAAACGCTGCGTGCGCGCATTTTTACGCGCGATGGCGACCCCTATAAGGCGGAAAGCCTGGAGCGGGATTTTCGCGCGTTATGGAACACCGGGTATTTCGAGGATATTCGCCTGGAAGTGCAGGACAGTCCCGATCATCCGAACGGAAAAATTATCGTCTTTTACCTTTCCGAGCGGCCGATCATCCGCCGGATCGAATACAAAGGGCTGAAGACCGTCACCGAATCCGACGTTCTGGACGCTTTCAAGGACGCGAAGGTCGGGCTCTCGGTGGAAGCCCAGTTTGATCCCACGAAAATCAAGAAGGCCCAGGTCGTGATTCAGGAACTGCTCGCTGCGCATGGCCACCAGTTCGCGACGGTGAAGCCGACCTACGAGAAAATAGCCGCGACGAACGCGGTCAAACTTGTTTTCGTTGTGGACGAGGGACCAAAGGTAAAAATCGGAAAGATTATTATTCAGGGCAATCACGCCTTCTCCACCGACAAAATTATTCGCGCCATGAAACGTTCCCGGCCCTATGGGATTCCGCTCTACTTCAAGTTCATCCCGGTTTTGTCGAAGACCTACGATAAAGACAAACTGGACGAGGATCTCGAAGTCGGCATCCGCAACCTCTACCAGGACAACGGCTACTTCAAGGTCGTGGTGAAAGACCCCATTGTGCAGACCGTTGAAATCAACCGCCGTGGTCTTCCGGGGCCCATCCCTGTTGTCGGAAGAGAGCACGGCAAGGCGACCAACATCACGATCGGAATCGAAGAAGGCGATAAATACCGGATGGGAAAGCTGGTCGTTCGCAGCTCGGACCCGGACAAGGGACTCACAATCAAGCGGGCGTTCTTGGAGAGCATTTTCCCGTTGCACAAGGGCGACGTTTTCAGCGTCGGCAAGGTGCGCACGGCCGTAGAAAATTACACGAAGTTTTACGGACAGTACGGATTCATCAATTTCACCGCGATTCCCGAGACGGACGTCAACGATGCAACGAAGACCATTGACTTGACGTTCGATTTTGACGAAGGCAAACAGTTCTCCGTCCGCCGCATCGAGTTTTCGGGCAACACGACAACGCGCGACAAAGTGATTCGGCGTGAACTCTTACTCAACGAAGGCGATTTGTACAACAACCGCCTCTGGGAGATCAGCCTCCTCCGCCTCAATCAATTGAACTACTTCGACGTGATCAAGCCGGAGAATGCCGAGGTCAAGCAAAACGTTAAGAACAGCACGGTGGACATCACCCTGAAGGTCAAAGAGAAGGGGAAACAGTCCATCAGC
>Ga0181523_10005047_pt1 | contig 11092 bp, 10 predicted proteins | sample PEATcosm2014_Bin_43_FD_119752 | JGI IMG/M metagenome (GOLD analysis project Ga0181523, IMG submission 119752) | Peatland microbial communities from MTU Mesocosm Facility, Houghton, MI, USA - PEATcosm2014_Bin05_30_metaG | ecosystem: Environmental > Terrestrial > Soil > Wetlands > Peat | place... | reverse complement strand
TGGTACATCAACATGGGTGCGGTGGATCGAGCGTTCTTCACCACCGAGGCGATGGTGAAGATGGCCGAAACCGGACATCTGTAACAAGCGGCCGCGAGGCAGTCGCCTTACGATTCTGATCGCACGACGCCGGCAGGAGCATCCACTCCTGCCGGCGTTTTCTTTTCACTCACGCGCGGACGTCGATTCCCGCCGCCTATCTTCATATAAATTGCCGAGTGAAGCGCCGGCAAACAGGCGATTTCGCCGCGCATCAATCCGTGCCTCTGGGAACGCAACCGGTAAATTTTATTCGATACGCAATAGCCAGATTGACATCGGCATGCTTCCATTCTAATAGAGGTTCGTGAAAAACTCGTGCTCACGGGTATTTCTTCCAACCAGGAGAAAAAGCTCACGGCTTTTACGGAGGTTCGAATGGAATCGGGGATAGCGGGATTTCGCAAAACAGTCGTCGCCGGGGGCCTTGGATTGTTGGCCCTCGTGGCCTTGAGCTTGCCGGGGGAGGCAGGCGTCAAGCCGGGCGATTTTATCACTCCGGACAACGCGTCGCAGGTGAAGGATCTGGTTTCGCCGGGCGTATTCTACAAGGTGCAGCGTGGGATGACGATGAAAATAGTCCCCACCTCGCGCATCGATTGGCCGCCTCCGTATAAGGACGCGACCGAGAAATATTCGTCGCAAGTACAGCTGTCGAAGGATCATCGCAGCGTCATCGGCTATGTCGCGGGCCAGCCGTTCCCGCTGATCGACGCCAACGATCCCTACGTCGCGAGCAAGGTCGTCTGGAACGCCCTGTGGCGTCCGATCAGCACTGACGACTACGATCTGCGATATTTCGATTGCGAGACGGTCTACACCGGCTACAAGAAGCCCTATTTTCCAGTCGAATACCTGCAAGAGGGGCACTACGCCGGTTATGATCTCGTCGGCCGAACCGAGGTCGAGCCGATTCCCGTCGATCCCGACTTCAAGATTACCAACCGCCTCTGGTTGTTCCTGCTCGGTCCCGAACTCGCGCCCCAGGCTGAACGTGGCAGCAGTCTGCTGCGTTATCGGTACGGCAGTCCGAGTCATGGCGACGACACCTGGGCTTGGGAGCCCGGCACGCGGCGCCTGCGCCGTCTGAACGAGGCGATGAATTCGACCGCGACCGGCGCGCAGAGCTTTGACCCCGATCGCTATTCGGGTTTCAATCCCAAGACCGAAGAGTACGACTATAAATTCATTGGCGAGAAGGAGATGCTCGCGACGGTTGACGCCGAGCATTCGCCGGAAATCCGCTGCGCCACCGACGGCGGCGGCAGCGCATGCCCCGAGCGTTGGCAGATGCGCCACATGTACATCGTGACCGCCGAGCCCCGGCGCGGCGTTAACAACGCTTCGGCGCTCGATTCCAAGACGGTCATCTTCATGGATTCTGAAATGTGGTTCGAGCCGTACATCGATACCTACGATCGTCGTGGCGCGCTGTTCCGCAACAACATCTTCTGGCTCGCGTATCGCGATCGTCCGGTGCCCGACGCGAAAGTCGCCATCTATCCTTTCAAGCGCGAATTCGTCGTCGGCTCCTGCTCCAGCGATTTGCAGAGCGGCCAGGCCACGATGTGCTACCTGCCCGGCATCGAGACGCCCGAGCGTGAGTGCTGGTACATCAACATGGGTGCGGTGGATCGAGCCTTCTTCAGCACCGAGGCGATGGTGAAGATGTCCGAAACCGGACACATGTAGCAAGCGGCCGCAAGGCGAATCGCCTTACGATCCTGATTGTACGACGCCGGCAGGAGCATCCACTCCTGCCGGCGTTTTCTTTTCACTCACGTTCGGACGTCGATTCCCGCGGCCTATCTCAACAACATGTAAACCGCGCCTCCCACCAGCACCAGTATGCCCGGATTGACGTGGCGCCACAGCAAAATCCCGAACACCGCAATTGCGATCGCCAGCGTCGGCACGTTCACGATCGAAAGCCTCGCAATCGCAAACGTCCCCGACGTCATCAGGCCGATTGCGACCGGCGCCAGCCCGCGCTGAATCGACGTGCGCCACGGCCACCCGCCCAGATGCACCCACCATCGATTAACGAACAATGTAATCACGCAGTCGGGCAGGAAAAATGCGATTCCCACCACCACCATCCCGGCCCATCCCGCCAGCTGATAACCAATCACCAGCACCATCAACATGTTTGGTCCCGGCGCAACCTGGCCGAGGCTGTAGATGTTGCGGAACTGAGCATCGCTCAGCCAGTGAAACGTATGCACCGTCATGTGCTGCATCTCGGGCAGCACCGCCGTGCCGCCGCCGACCGCCAACACCGACAGCAGCGCGAAAACCAGGAACAGATGTATCAATCGCGTCATGCGGGTTTCGATCTCAATAGTTAATGACGAAACAGGTGATGGCGCGGGCCGCGATGAAATGGCAAATGCTCATCCTGCGCGCGCGGTTTTGAGACCTTGGGCCGGTAGAGCCAGACCGATATCGGCCCGAGACCCAGCAACACCACGAACAGCGGCAATTTAACGAAGCTGACCGCCAGAAACGTCAGGATGATGATCGCGATATCCGGAAGCTGGCGGAATTGGCGCCGCCCGATCTGCAACGTCACCGCCGACAGCAAGCCGACCGCTGCGGCTGCGATCCCGAGCAGAAAACGCTTGACGTCGGGATTGCTGTGATTCGATTGATACAGTATCCCCAGCACCATCACGACGATTCCCCCCGGCAGCAGCATCCCGATGACCGACACCACCGCGCCGGCCAGCCCGCGCAGATTGTCGCCCATGATGATCGCCATGTTGACGGCGTTGAGCCCCGGCAGCGTCTCGCTGATCTCCATCGCGCCGAGAAATCCCTCGTCGTCGAGCCATCCTTCTTGTCGCACCAGGTATTCGCGCAAATAGGCAACCGCGCCGCCGCCGAAGCTGAGCCCGCCCGCGAGCAGGAAGATTCGGAAGAGCGTCAGCAGGCTCGGATGAAGATCGGGCTCATTCCTGGTGCTTGAGACTGGTGTTTCCGTATCCGTAGATGAGGGCGGTTTTGGTTGTTCCACGCTGCACCCAGTCTGAGGCCCGCGACTGCAGGGCCGTGTAGAAGAATTCGGAAAGCTCGCGCTGCTTACGCCGCACCGCTTCGGGACTATCGAACTTCAATTGGTAGCCGAACTCCGCCACGATTGGCGTGTTGGTCGTGCGCACCCGCCATACCGCCAGCGTCGCCTTCGCCTCGAGCTTGTGCCCGAAGTCCAGCATCCCGAGATCGACCTGGTATTCCTGGATCGATACGCCGTTGACTACGCTCAGCGCCGCCTTTGGGTTCGCGTCGATTTTCTTGAGCGCCGGAAATGCTTCCGCGGTCGTTTCGAATCGCTGCGTCAATATGATGTTGGGTGTGTCGAGCTCGCAGTTGTGCGAATACACCAGCCGCATCCCCAGCGCGTCATCTTTCGGCAGGAGGATTTCCTCCTTGAACTTCAGCGTGTACTCGCACGGCAGCAGTGGACGCGGATCCACCGCCAGCGCCGTCTTCTTTTCCGGATGCCGAAATTTGATCACCAGCTCGTGCTTCGCGTCGGGCAGACCGTGATGATAGAAGGTGCGTTTTCTCAGGATGAAGCCGTGATTGTAGAGCTTGAAGTGCGGCGTGTCGTAGAACACCACTTCGCGCTGATGCGGCTTGACCGATTGGTCGATCTTGCCCAGCTTGATACCGAGTGACTTCGCCGCGTGATGCGCCATCTTCCAGAACTTGTGAAATGCTTTCTCGTCGGGAAACCGCTCCGGCTTCAGCAGCAGCTTGTATTCGCGATACTGAATCTGGTCCGACGGTACGATCGGTTCGTAAAACTTTGAACTTTGGGTCGGCGTACTCATCTATATTTCTTCATCCGTTTGAAACCGTCGCGCCGGGAATCCCACAGGGCCGCCGCCGGCGCATCCCCCGCATGTTCCAGATCCATTCGAAGTATCAGTCTGGATCGTGGAGGTCAATTATTACCGATTTGAGCGCGGCTCGAAACTGTCGCTCAGTCAACTGTGAGCATCGCAACACCGCTGTCGCAGCCGCACCCTGCGCGGCGATTTCCGCGCGCCGACCTGCGCTGGCGCCCGCTCCCTCATTGATATGAAATATTGGCGATGTTATCGTTGACCGTCATCGCCGCGATGCCGGTGCCGGGGCACGTCCGGAATGACCATTGCCAAGCCACAATCTTCGAAGTCTATATCGCCCGCAATGCGAAGCGCGCGCCCCTCGAGGCTCCCCGACGTTATCGTAATCGGGCCGCCGCGCACCGGTTCGACCTGGCTTTACAACGCGCTGCGCGACGTGGTCGACATGCCCTGCGGCGTCAAGGAAACCCAGTTCTTCAATACGTTTTACGACAAGGGTATCGACTGGTACGCGCGCCATTTTCGCTACGCGACCGGCGATCGCACGATCGCCGAAATCTGCCCGTATTTTTTTCATCCGCTGGCGCTCGAACGCATCAAGACTCACATCCCGAACTGCAGGTTCGTCGCGACGATGCGCGATCCGGTCGATAGAATCTATTCTGCGTACAAGCTTCAGCGTCATTACGGATGGGTGCGCCGCGGAACCTTCGACGAGGCCCTCATAGCGTCGCCGCAGCTGGGTGGCGCCAACCGCTACGCGGCGCGTCTCGAGAGGTGCTTCGAGAGCTTCGGCCGCGAGAACGTCCTGGTCACGATATATGATGAATTGCGCGCGGATCCGCAGAGCTATGTGAATCGGGTTTGCGACTTTATGAGCGCCGAGCGAGTCGTGCTCTCGCCGCGTTCCGATCTCAGTGGCGATGTGAATGCTTTTGCTCGTGCGCCGAAAAACCGCAAACTCGCGCGCAGAGCGACCAGGTTCATGTACTGGCTCAGGGGCCATCAGGCATATCGCGTTATCAACCTGCTCGAGCGCGCGGGCGTGTGGGAGTTCTGCCACGGGCGCGGCGACCTGTTTCCGGGCCTTACTCCCGAGCAGGATGAGCGCTTGCGCGCGCGCTTTCTGCCCGAGGTCGAAGCGCTCGAGGAATTGCTGATGATCGATCTCTCCGCGTGGAAGAAATCGCGCTCGCCGCGCACTATCGATATTTCCCCGGCGGCCCGGCTGCAGCGACTAGCGAACGGATGAGCGCAACCATCAAACATCGGCTCCCTGAGATCATCGGCGCCGGTCCCGGTCGTACCGGCACTACATGGTTGCATCGCGTGCTCGAAGGCCATGTCGATCTGCCCTACGGCGTCAAGGAGACGCAGTTTTTCAGCACATACTACGACAAGGGCATCGACTGGTACGCGCGCCATTTTCGCTACGCGACTGGCCAGCGGCCGATCGTCGAGATCTGTCCATACCTGTTCGAACCACGCGCCCCCGATCGTATCAAGACGTACATTCCGAACTGCCGGGTAATCATCACCCTGCGCGATCCCGTCGAGCATTCGTTTTCGGTCTATAAGCTGGTTGCGCACTACGCCTGGGCACGCGGTTCGTTCGACGAGGTCCTGAAATCCCGGCCCAGTTTAGGCGGCGGCAACCGCTACGCATTCCATCTGCGCAAATGGTTCGAAACTTTCGGCCGCCAGAACGTGCTCATCACGATGTATGATGAATTGCGCGCGCAGCCGCAGACGTATCTGGATCGGGTGACCGATTTCATGGGCATCGAGCGGATTGCGCTGTCCGCGCGGCCCGAAATCCGCGACGATGTTCATTCGTTCGATCGCGCGCCAAAAAATCGCAGGCTCGCACGCAGCGCGACGCGCTTGATGTACTGGTTCAAGGTCCGCCAGGCATACGGCGCGATAAATCTTCTGGACCGCTGGGGCGTATGGGATTTCTGCCACGGCCGCGGCGAGCCGTTCGGCCGGCTGACGCCCGAGCAGGAGGAGCGCCTGCGTCAGCGCTACCTCCCCGAAGTCGAGGAGCTCGAGGAATTGCTTGCGATCGATCTCTCTGCGTGGAAGAAACCGCGCGCACCACAAGCTGGCCACGATAAGCGAAAGGCAGTGATATCTGGTGCGCGCGCTCCCAGCCGTGGCGATCTTCGTGACTCAATCTTCAAATAGCGGACGTCAACTGAGGCTGCCCGATTTCGTTGCGGTCGGACCGGGCCGGACCGGCACAACGTGGCTTCATGAGGTCCTCAAGGGCCGCGTCGATCTGCCGGCCGGAATCAAGGAGACCGATTTCTTCACGACCAACTACCACAAGGGAATCCAGTGGTACGCGCATCACTTTCGCGATGCCGGCGGCGGCCGCCCGATTGGCGAGGTCAATCCATACTTCGGCTTCCCCGAGGCCGCCGAGCGCATCGCGCTGCATATTCCGCGATGCAAAATCATCTGCACGTTTCGCAATCCGGTCGAACGAATCTACTCGGCTTACAAACTCTGGCGTCATTACACGCTTACGAATTTTCCGCTCGATGAGTTCCTCGTAAAAGTTCCGCAGGTGATCGAAGTGACCCGCTACGCCAGGCATCTGCCCGACTGGCGCGCGCGTTTTGGCCAGGACCGGGTGCTGGTCCTGCTCAACGACGACCTGCGCACCGATCCGCAGACCTACCTCGACCGGGTTTGCGATTTTATCGGTATCGCGCGGTACCCCGTGCCGGCGTTGGCAGCTCAGGGCAAGTTGATCAATTCAATTACCGATCTGCCAAGGTTTCCGCACGTCGCCCGCAAGGCGCGCCATTTCATGTACTGGCTCGAAGAGAAACAACTTTACGGCATGATCAATTTCCTTGAACGAGCGGGACTTTGGAAATTCTCATTCGGCGGCGGGCCGAAGTTCTCATCTCTTGATCAGGAGACTGAAGCGCGCCTTCACGATTTAATGCGGCCGGAATTCGATGCGCTGGAGCCGATGATCGGGCGAGACCTTTCCATGTGGAAGAGACCTCGGGCTGATTGCAGTCCCGCAGCTCCTCGCGCTGACGCCATTCAGGGGAAATAGCGACCCGCAATGGCAAAGGTGTCGGTAGTAATTCCGGTATATAACGGCGCAGCCACGATCAGCCGCGCGCTGGCGAGCGTGTTCGCCCAGTCGTACTCCGACTACGAAGTCGTGGTCCTCGACGATGGCTCGACCGACGATACCGCGTCGGTGCTGGCCGGTTACGGCGATCGAATTCGCGTTACCAGCCAGCCCAATCGCGGTCTTGCCGGGGCGCGCAACGCAGGCGCACGCGCATCGGGCGGCGAGTATGTCGCGTTCCTCGACGCCGACGACGAGTGGATGCCCGAAAAGCTCGCGCGATCCGCAGCCGTCCTTGATCAAGATCCGAATTGCGTCCTGGTGTACACGGGCGCGCTCAGAGTCGATCTAAACGGGCGGCCGATGCCCAACCAGGACAGCCAGACCCATGGCGTCGATTCTCCGACGCTCGCGCAGATGCTCGAGCGCCCGTGGAATGTCGTGCCGAGTCAGTTCATGGTGCGCCGCGAGGTCTTCGACCGATGCGGTGGATTTGACGAGCGCTTCGTAACGTCATGCGAGGATCTCTATTTCCTGCTCAATGCCCGCGAACACGGACATTTCCGATCCGTCCCCGAATTGCTGGTGCGCAAGACCACGCGCCCGCTCTATCCCAAGGCGCTGGAACGCGAGCAAGAGTGCGAACTGTTCGTTCGGCTGGTCCGCGAGCGCTATGGCGCCTCGGCCACCGGTCTCATCCGGGAATTCCGGCGCATGCGAATGAAGGTCATGAGACATATGGCCCGCACGCTGATGGAGGAGGGACGCCCCAAGGATGCGCGCCGTTGTCTCGCCCGCGTCATCCACTATCAACCCGCGTCACCGAAGGCCTACCGTCGATACTTGAAGACTTTCCTTCCGGCTCGCTCGGCGCTGGCGGCCTCGCGCACGGGCAATGGCGAGGCCTGAGCCGGCGCGGATGACATCTGCCGCGTCAACATCCGGCGGACGCACGCCGCGCGTCTCGGTAATAATCCCGGTTTATAACGGGGCCGCCACGATTAGCCATGTGCTCCAGAGCATCTTCGATCAAACCTTCACCGACTACGAAGTCGTCGTCGTCGATGACGGCTCGACCGACGCAACGGCTTCCATACTTGAACGGTTCGGCTCCAGGATCGCGATCATTCGGCAGCCCAACCAGGGATTTTGCGCCGCCCGCAACGCCGGAATCGCAAAGTCGAAAGCCGAGTATCTCGCGTTGTTGGACGCAGATGATTTCTGGCTGCCAACCAAACTCGAAAAGTCGATCGCGATTCTCGACCAGTCCCCGCAAGTCGCACTCGTCTATACGGATGTTTCCAATTGCGACACCGCCGGCCGCGACCTCGGTACTTCGCCCGTCGATGCGCATACAGCGCATCCTCCCACCCTCGACGAGATGCTCAGCCGTTTGTGGCCGATCATGCCAAGTACGGTCGTGATGCGTCGCGCGGCCTATGAAAAGTGCGGCCGTTTTGCCGAAGGGTTCAGCGAGGACCTGGACTTTTGGATTCGTATTCGCGAACAAGGCGAGTTCAGCTATTTGCCCGAAAAGCTCACGCGGTTCACGATGGGCCCGCTATATCCCAAAGTGCTCAGGCGAGACAGCCGCGGCGAGCTCTTCGTGCGGTCGATTCGATCTCGATATGGAGATCGCGCGTCCGGAGTTCTTCGGAGTTACACCCAACACAAAGTCCGTATCCTCAGAAATACCGGCCTTGCTGAGCTCAGGAAGGGCAATCGAGCCGCCGCGCGCAAATGCCTGATTCGCTCGCTCTCTTATGATCGCACGGCGTTCAAGACATATTTGCGGATTGCGCGAACGCTACTCCCGATGAGCATTCTTCGCGCACTCGATCGTTCGCGTGACCGTCGATAGCCTCTGCGGTTCGATCTACGAAGCTAGCGGGTATCGCGCGATCCGCGCCACCTGAAAAGTTACTTGCCGATCGAGCGCCGCTTCCCTACCGCGTGCCGGACACCCGCGCCTTGGGCTTGGGCTCCGTCTCGGCGGGCGTCGCCGCCGGCGACGACATCGATCCATATCCGACCGCATTGCTGATCCGCCGCCAGTTCACCAGCGCGTCGATACGATCCAGCTTCACGCGATGCTTGAAATGCTCGACCTTGTCGAAGATCGAATCGATCAGCACCTCCGACAGCAGGCGCGGCTTGAGGCCCAAGTCGATGAGCTTGGTGTGCTTGGCGTTGTAGTAGTGGACTTCGGCCTCGACGCGCGGGTCCGCGATATGCTGAATCTCGACGCTGCGGCCCTTGTGCTTCGCCGCAGCCTGGATCAGGTCGGCGAGCTGCTCGACGGAGAACTGCTCGGTGAACTGGTTGAAGACGCGGTATTCGCCGGCCTTGGCGGGTTTCTCGATCGCGATTTCGATGCATCGCATCGTGTCGCGGATGTTCAGGTAGCCGCGGGTCTGGCCGCCCTTGCCGTGCACGGTGAGCGGATGCCCGATCGCAGCCTCGATACAGAACCGATTGAGCACCGTGCCCCAGATTCCGTCGTAGTCGAAGCGCGTCGCGAGACGCTCGTCGAGCATGGTCTCGTCGGTGTCGATTCCGTAAACGACGCCCTGGTTGAGGTCGGTCGCCCGGATTCCCCAGATTTTGCACGCGAACTGGATATTGTGCGAGTCGTGAACCTTGGACAGGTGATAGAACGAGCCCGGCTGCTTGGGATAGGGCAGGGTGTCGGTGCGCCCGTTGTGCGTAATCTCGATAAACCCCTCTTCGATGTCGATGTTGGGGGTTCCGTACTCGCCCATCGTGCCGAGCTTGACCAGGTGGCACTCCGGCACATGCTCGCGAATGGCGTAAACGGCGTTGAGCGTGCCGACCAGATTGTTGACCTGGGTGAGCACCGAATGGCGCCGATCGATCATCGAAAATGGCGCGCTGCGCTGCTCGACGTAGTGGACGATTGCGTCGGGCTTGAAATCGCGGACCACGGCGCTGATAAAAGGGAAATCGGTCAAATCGCCGATCGCCGTCTGTATCGTCTTGCCGGTTTTTTCGTGCCATACCGCCACCCGGTCCTGCAGCGGCGCAATCGGAATCAGGCTCTCGGTGCCGCCTTCGAGGTCCCATAGACGGCGGCTGAAGTTATCGACCACGCATACTTCGTAGCCGCACTTGGACAAGTACATCGCCTGCGGCCATCCAAGGTAGCCGTCCCCGCCAGTTACAATCACCCGCATTGAAAATGCCTCCAACAGTGAAAAGGCGAAAAGCGATCCGCCGTCTATTTATTCCTGATACGCGCCGCCGGATCGAGCACGCCGCGAACTTTTACCCGAAAGATTTTGCGCCAGCCGATCCGGCAGAAACGTCCTCATCCAGCGCAGGTAGTTCTTGAGCCGGTAGGGATCCACCCTGATCGCGCGCGCGAACGCCGCCCGCGCGCGCCGGCGATCGCCGTCGCGAAGCGCCTTCAATCCTATCGTCGCCAGGATACTGCGTGGAGCCCGCGTCCGTGCATTCACCAGCGGCGCCGCGGAAACCCCGTAACGCTCCTGCAGATACGCCTCGAAAACGTGCAACGCTTTCGAATAGTCAGGCAACCGCTTGAGCTGCTTCGGAAACCACGCGAACCGCCATATTATCAGCGGCTCGGCGATATAGCCGAACGGCCCCTGCTCGCGCATCTTGATCCAGAAATCTACGTCCTCGAAGCGGAAGCTCGCGCCGCGCAGTTCGTCGCGATAGCCGCCGCATTTTTCGTACGCGCAGCGCCGCACCAGCGCCGCGCTCGGCATTATCGGCCACAGCCGCGTCAGCAGTTCATGGATCGACGGCGGATGGTCGAAGCCTTTGCCGACCAGCGACGTATCCAGCGCCACGCCTTCGCTGTCGGCGAGCGCCGCGTTGCAATACACCAGCGAGAGCAGCGGGTCGGCGTCCAGAACCGCCACCGTCCGCTCGAGCATCGGCGCCGTCCAGACGTCGTCGGCATCGAGAAAAGCGAGATACTCGCCCGTCGAATGCCGCGCGCCATTGTTGCGCCCCGCCGCCGGTCCGCTGTTGGCCTGCTCGACGAGCCTCACTCGGTCGCCGCAGTCTCGGGCGTACTGTTCAACGATTGCGCGGGTTCGATCGGTCGAGCCGT
>Ga0181523_10005045_pt1 | contig 11096 bp, 8 predicted proteins | sample PEATcosm2014_Bin_43_FD_119752 | JGI IMG/M metagenome (GOLD analysis project Ga0181523, IMG submission 119752) | Peatland microbial communities from MTU Mesocosm Facility, Houghton, MI, USA - PEATcosm2014_Bin05_30_metaG | ecosystem: Environmental > Terrestrial > Soil > Wetlands > Peat | place... | reverse complement strand
GCGCCGATCAGGCTGACGTCCCAGGCCTGCACGGTGATGAGCTGCGGCTCCGGCGCGCTTACGTTGGCCAACTGGTTCAGCGGCATCTGCGAGCCGTAGGCGTCCACTGTCACGCTGTCCAGCATGTGCCCGGATGCACGCCCGGTACGGGTTGAAGCCATCTCCTGGCGGAAGTCTTCCACCGCCTTCTCCATGCGGGTGCGGAGTTGGGCAAAGCTGTCCTTCAGGGCGGGAATCGCTGCCATTGACACTTGAGCCATTACGGTTGCCTCGGAATGAAGTCAGAAAACCCTCGATTATAAGCCGTCAGGTGGCAGCCGTCAGCATTTGGCGGAATCTGGGGGATGTCGTTTGCGTCACTCCCTAGAATTTCCTAACCTTCAGCGGTATGCGGATTGCCTTTGTTATGGGTGCGATAGTGCCTTCCGGGCGCCGTCCTCCGCGCGTACCTGTGGCGCGGGAGGCGCTATCGCAATGGAGGCAAACATGTCGATTGCCGGGATCGCCAGCAGCAGCCTTTCTCAGCTTGCCAATATTCAACGGAACTATCAGCAGGTGCGGGGCGAGTTCAAACAACTGGGGCAGGACTTGCAAGCCGGAAATCTGGCGCAGGCCCAGACCGACTTCGTCACCTTGTCGCAGTCTGCGGGCAGTCAGTTCGGTAGCAATAGTCCGGTGACCAAAACGCTAAACACCATCGGACAGGCTTTGCAATCGGGCGATCTCGCAACCGCCCGGCAGGCGTTCTCTTCTCTTCCGGTCGGGATAGTGGGCCCGTGCGCGGAACCCCGTCACAGTCACGTCGGCACCACGCATAATCCGTTCGGGCAAGCCTTGAACCAGCTCGGGCAGGCCTTGCAGTCCGGCAATCTGTCGGCGGCGCAGCAGGCATTCGCAGCGATGCAGCAAACCTGGCAGCAGGTTCCGCTGAATGCCGTGTCAGCCACCAGCGCCATTTCACAGACGACGGGGGCCGCGAGCGCAGGTATCGACGTCACTGTGTAGCTCGTTTTCGAGGATTCAGTATCCCCGCATTTCCTGGGCCGGCACGCTTCGGATCGCCCGGTCCAAAGCTGGAAGTGTCGCGGCTTCTATCCCTCGAAAGAGGTGGTACAGGACTTCCGGAAAGTGCTGTTCTTGGCACCTCCATGAGTCGCACAGCTCACTCTTCCGAAGGTTTGTTCTATCCCGCCAATAAAAACAGCCCTATAACGTAAATTCTATGTTGCGGTTAATGGGGCTAAAGGCTTAGGATAGAGGTGTTGGGACTGGCTCCTCGTACATTCCCAATTAACACCTAAAATCTGCAGTTCCACGTTCGAAAGTCAAGCATTCCCTCATGCACAGCGCCCCTCAATCTGTGTGCGAGTACTCCCAGGAGAGACTAAGATGGCGTGGTACGCGTATTGTATTACGGAGCAACAGGGCCTCCAGAACGGCACACGAGCTCGGCGCCCTTTCGCGATAGAGAACCTTCGAGGCGTGAATGGCGCTCCGATACTGGCCTATCCTAGTGGCGATTTCGCGGTCATCGTCAGCGAATATTCCACCGGACAAACTCTCACCCAACAAGCCATCGTCGATCACTCTCGCGTAGTCAGCGAGTGTTTTCGCACACTTACCGTTCTTCCTTTCCGTTTTGGCACCATCTTCGATACCGATGAAGCCTTGCGGCGTGCGGTAAGGGCGAACCGCAGGACCTTTCTGGAGACCGTTGACCGTTTGCGCGGCAAAGCCGAAATGCACTTCAAGCTCCTGGTAAAGGACGGCATGTTGGAAGAAGCGATTCTGGAGTTGCCCAAGGGCGTTGGCGGGGAATATCTGCGGCAGCTACGGGAGCATGCTACGCGAGACCGGGAGCGGCAGACCAAGGCGCGCGCGCTTTCCATGCAGGTGCACAAGCTGTTTTCGCCCCTTGAGGAAGACGTGATCTGCAAGCGTACCGACTCCGGCGGTATGCTCATTGATTTTGCCCACCTGATCGACTCCAACTCCGTGGCCAAGTATCAAAATCGCTATGGCACGGCCACACGTCACTTCAAAGACTGCCACGTCACCATCACAGGCCCCTGGCCTCCGTATCACTTCATGCCGGGCAAGCTCCGCACCGTTTCCGGTAGCTAGGTTTCTTTTCCGAAGGGGTGGCCGATTGAGGCCGCCCTTTCCGATCCCCCGTCCGAAACAGCCCTCTTAACAGAAAATTCTCTCCAGCGATCGCTCATCCCGGGGGCCCCGCGGAGTTACAATCAGTCCAAATAACCATCATTCGAAATTCCAGGACTGGGCCGTTCCTGTCGGAACCCCATATCTACCGGCGTCGCGTGGGACGGTGCAACCTGGAAGTGGGTATCGGGATTCTCATATTGGACCATTGATTTCCCTGTGTAGGTCGCGGAATGCTTCCTGGCGGCCTCGAATTGGAGTGGAGTTGATTCCAGCAGCGAAAGTGCGGGTGTTGATCGCTGATGATGACACCGGTAGAGGGCGATTCCTCTCTTCCCACTTGGTTCGTCGCGGGTTTGAGGTGAGCAGTGCTACCAGTGGCGACGAAGCTCTCCGTGTGCTGCGCGTGCAGGATCCAACTTTGGTCCTGCTGGACCTCTCGACTCCCGGCGGCAGTGTGCTCGACACTCTGGAACAAATCAAGCAAATGAAGCCGCATGTGCCGGTGGTGATGTTATCCGCCCGCCACGACGCTGAGACCATTTTCAATGCGTCCAAGCTGGGGGCCGACGCTTACCTGGCCCAGCCGTTTGAGGTTAAGGAACTGGATCTCCGTATCGACAAGATACTGGAGAAACAACGCGTTCCCGGTGAAGTAACCCAACTTCGAGATCAGGTTCGGCGCAATCGCGATTTCGCCGGCTTGTTCGGAACCAGCCCCCGGATGGAAGAGGTGAAGAACACCATCGAACAAGTGGCCGACACGACGGCGACGGTGCTCATTCGCGGGGAAAGTGGCACCGGCAAGGAAGTCGTCGCCCGTATGGTTTATGCTCAGTCGGGGCGATTCGACAAGCCCTTCGTCAAAGTCAATTGTGCGGCCATACCCTATGACTTGCTGGAAAGCGAGTTGTTTGGCTACGAGCCCGGCGCTTTCACTGGCGCCAGCCGCAAGAAGCTCGGTAAGTTCGACCTGGCGAACTCCGGCACCCTTTTCCTGGACGAAGTGAGTGAAATGCATCCCGCGCTGCAGGCCAAGTTGCTGCATGTCCTGCAGGACGGCGGCTTTTCCCGGCTCGGCGGCAAGCGCGACATCTCGGTTGACGTGCGGGTCCTGGCGGCCACCAACAAGTTGCTGGAGCATGCCGTCCAGGATGGGACCTTTCGCGAGGATCTCTTCTATCGCCTGAACGTAATCACCATTCACATTCCGCCGCTGCGCGAGAGGCGCGAAGAGATCCCAGTTTTTCTGGATTATTTCCTGCGCAAATACAGCGAGTTTTACGGCAAGCAACCAGCGCCGTTCGGCGATTCGGCGATCAGTTGCATGATGGAATACTGCTGGCCAGGCAATATTCGTGAGCTGGAAAATCTGGTAAAGCGCTACGTAATTGTAGGTAACGAAGCGCAGATCATCCGCGAACTATCGATCCACAAACCGATCATGAGTGTCATGCCTGGAACCGGCTCCGGGACTGACGCCAGGGACGTAAAATCTGACGGGGATCGATCATCGGCCACAGGCGGACCGATCCCAATCAACTCTGCCAAAGGCAACGGAGTCGACGCGGATGCCCCGTCCTTGCTGGAAATTGGAAGGCGTGCAGCCTTGTCTGCGGAGCGCGAGGCAATCGAGAGGGTCTTGACACAAACCCGCTGGAACCGCCGGCAAGCGGCTAAAATTCTGAAAATCAGCTACAAGGCGCTGCTAAACAAACTGAAGGTCATCGAAGAACAAAATGCTCAGAATAAGAATTTGACCGCCTAAAGGTTTGCATTCACGTACCACTCTGCTTGGATGTTTCGCCTGTATTACAGAACAGTTTCTCGAGACAAGTCACCCATCATCACTGGTTACAATGACTTCGCGGTCCTTCGCGCTACGCTGCTGTCGTCCCGACTTTTGGAAGGCGAAGTGCAGTATCCAAAACACCAAAGAGGCACAAGATCCTTGAAGTTAACCTTCTGTCGACGTATCTCTTTTCGTCCCGCGGAGCGGGACATCGCCTTGCATCGCCTTCCCTGAACGACGCCTACCTTTCTAGCCTCTTTCAAAAAGCGGTCCCCGAGGGCCGCTTTTTTGCGTCTAAACGGTGTAATTGATCCCAAAGGCGAATCTTAGGCATCCAATTGCTAAATTGGCCCACATGGCCAAACGGCGGTGACGGGTGGAGTTGACGTACGTTCTTCCGGACGCATATGATTCCGGTTCGCACACTGCATTTCTTGCCCGCTAGGCCAGTCAGCCTGCAGTGCGGGATCGGCGGGGTACAGTAGCTATGGAGAGAAAAAAACTCGAAACTTTCAAGAAACGGTTAGAAGAGCGCCAGCGGGAGTTGCGGTATGCCATGACCCGTACGGCCCAGGATGGCCGGGACGCCGACGTGGAGTCCGCACAGGACATCGCCGACCGGGCTGCCAATTCGTACAACAAAGAATTCCTGTTCCATCAAAGCAACAATGATCGCCAGTTGTTGCAGATGGTGGACGGCGCTCTCGAACGGATCCGGGAAGGCAGTTTCGGCCAATGCATCTCTTGTGGCGAGGAGATCAACGCCAAGCGTCTGGAGGCTGTTCCCTGGACGCGGCACTGCATCGAGTGCCAGGAAAAGCTGGAAAAGGGGATACTCGAGCACAGCAGCATCTAAGCCGTTTGCGCGCAGAATAGGAAGCCGCCCCGTGGGGCGGCTTTTGTCATTGGCGATGGAGTACCTTCTTCAGTCCTCCGAGTGCGGTTTCATCTGCCCGCAACGCAGATAGCGGTTGTGCCAGCCCAGCGATTCGGTCATCAAGTGCGGCGTGTGTCGGCCGTATGAAAGCCGTTCGGCGCGATTCAGGTAATCGACCAGCAGTGGCTTGTAATCGGGCGAGGCGCACTTCTCAATGATGAGGTGGGCGCGCTGACGTGGAGACAATCCGCGCAGATCGGCCAAACCCTGTTCGGTCACAATCACGGATACATCGTGTTCGGTGTGATCTACGTGCGAAACCATCGGCACGATGGTCGAAATGCTGCCCTTCTGCGCGATCGAGGGCGCCATGAAAATGGAGACATATCCATTGCGCGCGAAGTCGCCGGAGCCGCCGATGCCGTTCTGAATGCGCGATCCCATCACGTGGGTCGAGTTCACGTTGCCATAGATGTCGGCCTCGATCATCCCATTCATCGCAATGACGCCAAGCCGGCGGATGATCTCGGGGTGATTGGAGATTTCCTGCGGACGCAGCACGATCTGCTTGCGATACCTCGCCATATCGGCGTTGACTTCAGTCAGCATCTCCGGACTCAGTGAAAACGCAGTGGCTGAGGCTGCCGTCAGCTTGCCCGATTTCAGCAGGCGAATCATGCCATCCTGAATCACTTCGGTGTAAGAGGTGAAACCTTCGAACGGACCTTCTTCCAAGCCGAATAGCACGGCGTTGGCAATGTTGCCCACGCCCGACTGCAGCGGCAGCAGATTAGCAGGAATGCGTCCCTTCTTCACTTCCCAAGCAAGGAATTCGAGGATGTGTCCGGCAATGCGGCGTGAGTTCTCGTCCGGGGCTTTGAACGGACTGTTGCGGTCGGGCGAATCGGTGAGCACGACAGCCGCAATCTTTTCGATCGGCATTTCAAGGTAGGGACTGCCGATGCGCTGTCCCGTGTGTGTCAGTGGAATCGGTCCGCGATTGGGTGGCGGCCGCAATCCGTAGTAGATGTCGTGCATGCCTTCGAGTGCCTCTGGCTGCCACGAGTTCACCTCGATGATCACGCGCTCGGCCTGCTCAATCCATGTCTTGTTGTTGCCAATAGACGAACTAGGAACCAGGCGGCCGTCTTCCAGCACCGCAGTCACTTCAATCAACGCGAGGTCGAGTTTGCCGAGGAAGCCGTATTCCACAAATTGCGCAACGTGACTGAGGTGGATGTCCATGTACTCCATCTCGCCGGCATTGATCCGCTTGCGCGTCTCCGGATCGGACTGATACGGCAGCCGCAAGTGAATACCACCAGCCATGGCCAGCGCGCCATCGAGCTCAGGACCGGTGGAGGCGCCGGTAAAGATGCTGACTTGAAACTTCTGCCCACGCAGGTTCGCGTCGGAGATACGACGCGCCAGCGCCATCGGCACAGCTTTGGGGTAGCCGGAGCCAGTGAAGCCGCTCATGCCAACCTGGTGACCGTGGTGGATCAACGCGGCCGCTTCTTCGGCGCTCATAATTCGGTTTGCCAGGGTGGAGTTCAATACACGGGAGGAGGTTGGGACCACAGCAGTCGACATCGAAGTGCCTTTCAAACGCAAGAAAATGGCTGGACGCGAATACGTATTAACCATAGGCAAGTGATGAGACAGACGTCAGTGAGGCAGGTCACAAAGCGTGGAACTGGGGTGGAAGTGTTGAGAAGGTGAGGGGCAAAAAAAAGAGACTTGGAGCGCTCCCACTCCAAGTCTCTCTATCTCGTGAGGTAGCATCGCTTGGGCCACCTTCACGGTCTCCGGGCCATCGGAGAGTCTGTTCGCGCCTACCGACATCGCTGCTCGACGTCTCGGGGTCTCCCTCGGCTAACGATTGCGAAATTCAATACTGCACGTCGCGTGCCACTGGACAGCTCGTTTAAAGCAATTCAGAAGTAGCTTAATTTCCATTCAGATACGAGGACATGATTGGAGCGGGAAGAACGGGCCGTGATTAATTCCCGCCATTTTTCTATCCGATTGGATAGTTACAACTATCCATAAGGTTTGTTCTTTTGCGAAGCCTGCAGAAGTGGTGACGCCTGATGAAGCTGCGTCTTCCTCGACTGCTACGTTTCCGCATACGGCCTGCGAGGAAGTCAGCTACACTAGCTGCCTTGGGGAGGCGGCCTTGGACTCGAGAGTGGTAGTGGTTTCGGGACCTTCGAAAGGAACCGTCGTAAGGCTGACAGGCGACCAGCTCTCGGTCGGTCGGGATTCCGCCAACCATCTTTGCCTGCGCGATCGCGCAGTTTCGCGACGCCACTTCGCGATCAGCAAAACCGATGCTGCCTTCCAACTCATCGACCTGGAAAGTCATAATGGCACATTCGTAAATGGCATTCCGGTGCGACGTAAATTCCTGACGCACGGCGACACGGTTCGCGTCGGCCGCTGTGAGCTGGTCTTCCTGATCACGGAGGACGATCAGCAGATTCTTCAACCTGTGCAGTTCAGGGAGCAAGACACAGTCGATCTGTTAACCACGTCGAACGTGCGCGCTTATGCCTCGCCGCCGCACCAGGGCACCGATGTCGGGCGGATGGCCCGCGATCTGAACGCTCTTTTCAAGATCGCCAACACAATTAATTCCGTCCGTGACCTCGAGGTGCTGCAGCGACTCCTGCTGCAATTGATCGGCGAAGTCATACCCGCGGACTCCGGCGCAATCGTGATCTTGCGTCACGCCGATGAAGAGCCGAGCTCCAGTTGCGTCTGGCAGCGGAACTCCAACTCTGCCTCGCAGATGCACATTCGGCGTGAGATTGTGCAGCGCGCCTTGTGGGAGCGCTCGCCCATCCTCAGCCGGCCACTCCCCGATTCCGGCGAGACGGAAAGCATTCTTTGCGTGCCCCTGGTGGGGGTGGAACGAACCGTCGGAGTTCTTTACATGGCCGCTGCCGGGTCAGCGGATAAGTTCGAAGACGCACACGTGCACTTTCTGAATTCGGTTGCAGGCATCGCCGCGGTTACGCTGGAAAATGTTTTGGCGACCGAGTCTCTGCGCAGCGAGAATCGACGGTTGCAGGCGGAACTGGATCTCGAGGGAGTGATTATTGGCGAAAGCAAACCCATGCATCAGGTCGAGAACTTCATCGCCCGGGTGGCGAAGAGCGATTCCACCGTCCTGATTCGCGGCGAGAGTGGCACCGGCAAGGAACTGGTGGCACGGGCCATTCATCGCAATAGCCCTCTCGTCGACAAACCGTTCGTCGCCATCAATTGCGCGGCGATTCCCGAAGCGCTACTGGAGAGCGAGTTGTTTGGCCATGAAAAAGGCGCGTTCACAGGAGCTATTGCCACCAAGAAGGGAAAACTGGAGATTGCCGAAGGCGGAACAATTTTCCTCGACGAGGTCGGCGAGCTGGCACCCATACTCCAGGCAAAGATCCTGCGCGCCGTGCAAGAACACGAATTTGAGCGCCTGGGGGGTACGCGGACGCTGAAGCTGAGCGCCCGGGTGATTGCGGCAACCAACAAGAACCTTGAAGAAGCCATCAAGGCAGGCCAGTTTCGCCAGGACCTTTATTACCGCCTGAACGTAGTCTCCGTGGTGGTACCACCGCTGCGCGAGCGTCCTGACGACATCCCTCTTCTGGCAATGTATTTCGCGGCCAAGTATTCCGAAAGGTGTAAGCGTCCCTTGAAGGGTATCTCTTCGGCCGTGCGTTCGCTGCTGGTGAGCTATAGCTGGCCGGGCAATGTTCGCGAGTTAGAGAACGCTATCGAGCACGCCCTGGTTCTGGGGACCAGCGAGGAAATTGTTCTCGACGACTTGCCTGAGGCCCTGCTGGAAGTGCAACCAGCAGAGAGCAGCAGCGTGAAATATCACGACCAGATCAACCATCTAAAGAAGCGGATGATTGCCGATGCCGTGAAGCAGAGCAAGGGAAACTATACCGAAGCCGCCAAAACGCTGGGCGTCCACCCTAACTATCTGCATCGCCTGATTCGCAATTTGGACATCAAGTCAGACCTGAAGAAGGAGGATGCGGATTAACATGCCCCGGCAGCTTTCTGCCGCTAGATGGCCAACAATATTCGTTTAACCTTTGTTCACAACGCTATAGTCTTTCTGCGAATTACAAAATGTGAGGATTCACATGACCTCAAGCTGCCGCCGAAGTGCTCTTGCTGTTATGGCGATTCTTCTTTTCTTCCTTCCAGGTTGTCACCGTGCTCCGAAAGACTCGGGACCGCTGTACATCATGCTTATGTTTAATGCTGGCGCTTGTGAACAGAACGGTTCCTCTGGGGTTATCGATGTATATCAGGACCAGACCGTAATCTATCAGACCGCAGCTGAGCTAGCGGAATTCCAGGTAAGATTTGCGGCATGCCCGTTTGCTTCCTGTCCGGCAAACAGTCCACATGGAACATCCGTCAATATGGGACAGCCGAATGCGGGGATAGTGGGGACGATATTCAACTACAGCGGTATGACGATTAATAACCAGTCATGTAATGATGCCGAAGCTATGGGTATTCACATCAAGCTCCGCCCTTAAGGCCCTGTGGTGATTCTTGTTAAGACAACCATGGCTCTTCTAGCGCTCTCCAGTGTAGGTATGCGCTCCCGCGCTACCAGCGTCTTTTAGATGGATTATGCGCTCGGGAAGCTAGCATCCAAATCTTGTACCCGGAAACTGTCGACTGCATTATTCCTTGACAGCTGCTTACATCCTGCTACTGTTTCTAAAGCACTAAAGAAAGTGAGGCGACCTATGGCGTCACGTTACAGTTGGCTCGCTCTCGCAGTTCTGGCCGCATTTCTGGTTGGTCTTACAAGCTGTCAGCATGTAAGGGCCGCCCAACCGGTTACACAGTACATCAGTCTCAACTACAACAACGGCTCGTGCCAGCAGAATGGTTCTTCCGGCGTCATTGACATCGTGCAGAACCAGCCGGTGGTATTTAAGGGAACCACTTCACTCAACCAATTTCAGGCCCAGTTCACCACCTGCCCATTCAGTTCCTGTCCTGTAAATAGTCCCAATGGATCGCCTGTTAATATGGGACCGCCAACCGGAACAGTGGGTACTACCTACAACTACAGCAGTATTACCATTAACAATCAACCATGCAACGGTCCGGGTTCTATGGGACTGCGCGTTAAGGGCGCCCCATAAAGCTCATGGACCAGTAACGAGCGAGCGAAATCCCGGATTTTGCTGTAGGTTGGCGAAATCCGGGCTGTCGCGTATGACATTGCGAGAGTAGCCTGTTTGCGCTGCTTTCTTCAGATATAACAGAGCCTGATCCGGTTGGTTGAGATGGTTGTACACGATAGCCGCGCGAAATAGTACGTCGCCATTGGAAGGCGCTGCTTTCAGCGCTCTTTGCATATAACTATATGCTGCCTCTTTATTACCAACCATGGCGCAATAGTCGGCAAGGTACGCCAAGACTGAAGCATCATCCGGATTGACCTGCAGCTTGGCAGCTCCGATTGCAATCGCCTTGCTATATTTGGGGGACGATTCGCTTCGGCGATTCGTACTCCAGTAGAGCGCATCCGCCAGGTTTCCCCAGTTCATCCAGTCGCCGTCGTCAAGGTTTAGCGCCTGCTCCATCGCCGCTATCGCTTCCGTATTGCGGTTCATCAGCGTATAGGTATAGCCCAAGTTGCTATAGGCATCGGAGCTCGGACGCAAAGCGATAGAGCGGTTGAACGCCTGGATGGCTTCGGGGTATATGCCTTCGGCGACGTAAGCGCTTCCCAGGTTGAAATAACCGAAATAATTATTAGGCGCCAGTTGGGTCGTTTTCAGAAATGCCTGCGCTGCATCGGCGTAGCGGTTCTGGCCGAAATAGAACTCGCCTAGCCAGCTATACACAGCCCAGTAGTTAGGCCGGAAGGCGACGGCCTGTTTGTAGGCAGCCTCAGCGTCCGCGAACTTCCCCAGGTTGGTATACGCATCGCCCAGCCCACGCAGGGCGTCTTCGCTCCCCGACTCTGACTTCATCGAGCGCTGGAATTCCTGCACCGCTTTATCATACTGACCAGTTAAGTTGTATACGCCTCCCAGGCAGACATGGCCTTCCACCAGGTTCGGGTCCAAGGACAACGCCTTCTCGCAATTGCGCGAGGCTTTGTCAATCCAATCATTCCCCTTGGCGAATCCCTTGAATCCCGCCAGGTAAGTCCTGCCCAGTCCCGCGCAACCCAACGCATAGTTAGGGTCGATCTTGATTGCCTGAGAAAATTGAGCAATT